>Ga0116151_10000727_pt1 | contig 30252 bp, 26 predicted proteins | sample AD_UKC117_MetaG_FD_89893 | JGI IMG/M metagenome (GOLD analysis project Ga0116151, IMG submission 89893) | Active sludge microbial communities of municipal wastewater-treating anaerobic digesters from Hong Kong - AD_UKC117_MetaG | ecosystem: Engineered > Bioreactor > Anaerobic > Digestate... | reverse complement strand
TTTGCCCAGGTGGCGGAATTGGCATACGCGGCAGGTTGAGGGCCTGTGCCCTATGGGCGTGGAGGTTCGAGTCCTCTCCTGGGCACTAACGAGTCAGAACAAAACGTTCTGGCTCGTTTTTTTATTTAGTCAAGTAGTCCAGTGGTCGAGTAGTCGAGTCGTTGAGTCGTCTTCAGGCGAATAACTCCCCGACTACCAGACTACAAGACTACCAGACTACCAGACTAATCGACTAACCGCCTAAACCGCTCGTCTTCTTGCAGCGTGCGGCGCAGACCGGCGGCCAGCGTGGTCAACGGCCGAAAGCCCAGCAGCGTTTGCGCCCGGCTGACGTCGGCCACCAGGCGGGGGACGCCGCCGCTTTTTTCGCCGTTGTAGATGCGGTTCACCGAGCGGCCGGTGACCGCTTCCATCTGGTCGACTAAGGCGTCGAGACTGGTTTCCACGCCGCTGCCGATGTTGATGACCTGGCGGTTGACGTTAACGGCCGTTGCCGCCGCCACCAACGCCGCCACCACATCCTCCACGTACACAAAATCCCGCGTCTGCCGCCCATCGCCAAAAATGACCACCGAGCCGCCGGTGAGGACTTGCTGCAAAAAGCGGGGGATGACCGGCGCGTGGGAGACGGGCAGGCTTTGCCGTGGGCCGTAAGCGTTAAAAATGCGCAGGGCGACGGTTTCAATCGCCCACAGCTGGCCGATGGTGTGGATGTATTGTTCGGCGGCCCACTTGCTGACGGCGTAGGGCGAATCGGGCTGGGGCTGGTCGTTTTCGTGTACGGGCTGGTCGGGCAAACGGCCGTACACCGCCCCCGACGAGGTAAACACCACCCGCCGCACGCCCGTGTCGCGCATTGCTTCCATCAAACCGACCGTGCCGCCGACGTTGACGCGGGTGTAGTCGCGGGGATGGTGGATGGATTGGGCCACCGACACCCGCGCCGCCAGGTGATAGACGCAGTCCACGCCTTGCAGCAGCGACCAGAGCCGGGGCACATCGTCCACGTCGCCCTGGTGGAAGGTAACGGCCGTGTCCAGATGGCTCGCGTTGCCGTTGCTCAAATCATCCAGCACCACTACGTCGTGCCCGGCGCGCGCCAGCCGGTTCGCCAGCGCCGCCCCCAGAAAGCCGGCCCCGCCAGTAACTAAAAAGCGCATGAGCATCATCTCCTGCACGTATTGTAGTGCGTCCTCGACTATTCGTCAGATTAGGGATTGGGGGTTGGGGAGATTCCAGCCCCAATCCCGAGCCCCCAGCCCCTAACCCCCATTCTTAACGTCCGGTGAAGCGCACGGCCGTTTTCTTGTGCCCTTCATCGTGGTTGATTATCATCCTGGCCATGCGTAAAAAGCGTCTTCTTCGAGCCGGGAAAATCATCATCTTATTCGTGCTGCTGGCCTTGTTGCTGGTCCCTAACTGGCCCGCCTTTGGCGAGGAAGAATACCAACTCCAAGCCATTGTCGGCCCCAATCAATTCGATTTTGCCGTTTGGGAAACGCAGGCCCTGTGGACAAAGGCGGCGGCCATCCTGGCCGGCGGCCAATATTTTTTGCCCGAGGCCACCCGCCGCCAGGTGGTTCTGGATTACCTGGCGGCCATCCAGGACAGCAGCCGGCTCAGTTGGGAGATTGAGCAGTTATACGTGAATCCCGACGTCCCGGACCCGAATACGGCGTCGCAGCCGCAGCAGGCGGCCCTGGCGGCCACCCGCGCTCGAATGGCGCGCCTGCAGCCTCTGGCCGAAGCCATTTTGCAGGATCAGGTGGCGGCGGTTTTGCGCGACGAGGGATTGGCCGCTGTGGGCGAAACGTGGCCGCCGGTGTTGATGCACATGACGCCGCTGCCCTCCATTCTCATCACTTCGCCGCGGGACAAAATTGAGCGCCAGGACCAGGTTTCCTTAGCGGTGGGGCTGACCACACCGCAAAAGGAGGCGATGGAAACGGCCGTCTACGACCAGCTCGACCTCTCCGCCCTGGTTGTGCCCATTGGCGGGCTGGCCGTCTACCCGGCGATGATCATGGAAACCAGCAGCATCAACTGGCTGGCCGAAGTGACGGCCCACGAATGGACCCATCACTGGCTAATGCCTTATCCGGTGAGCCTGCGCTACGGCACGGACCCCCAGGTGCGCACCATCAACGAGACGGTGGCCTCCATCGTTGGCAAGGAAGTGGGGGCGCAGGTTATCGCCCGCTTTTACCCGGAATTTGTGCCGCCGCCACCCGCGCCGCCGGCGGATCCGGCGCCAGAGGCTGACCCCAACACGTTTAACTTTGCCGCCGAGATGGCGGCGACCCGAGTGCGAGTGGAAGAGATGTTAGCCGCCGGCGACATTGAGGGCGCGGAAGCCTACATGGAGGCGCGGCGGCAGGTCTTTGTGGAAAATGGGTATGGTCTGCGCAAATTGAATCAGGCTTATTTTGCTTTTTACGGCGCGTATGCCGACGAGCCGGGGGCGACGGGCGCGGACCCGATTGGCCCGACGCTGTTGGCTTTGCGGGACGCCAGCCCGTCGCTGAAGGATTTTTTGCAGACGGTGGCCTGGATTGGCAGCTTTGCCGATTTGCAGCAGGCGGCTGAAGAGGCGGGGGTGGGGGTAACGGCCGTTATTCCCTAGTTGCGGCGGCGTCCGCGTCGTCGGCGGTGAGCAGGCGCAAAACGTGTTGCAGATGGACGGCTTCCTGGGTGTAATCGTTTGGCGACAGCGCCAGATAGGCTTCTAAATCGGTGAGGGCGTCCTGGAAACGGCCGTCTTGTTGCGCCAGCAGCGCCCGATTAAACAAAGCCGGGGCTGCGTAAATCGGGTCTTCCTCTATCAGGGCGTCAAAATCGGCCAGCGCTTCCTCCGTCCGGCCCAATTCCCGAAACAACAAAACCCCACGTTCCAAACGCACGCGCAAGAACGTGGGGTCAATTTCATACGCCTTCGTAAAATAGCGCACGGCCGCTTCATGCTCGCTGCGCATGGCATTCTGGTTGCCAAAATAGCGGTGCAGCCCGCCCCAGGTATATACCAGATAAGCCCAAAGAAATCGCAGCATGACTTTTGGTGTTCAGGTGATCGGGTGTTCAAGTGATCAAGTGTTCAGGTGCTCAAGTGTTCAGGTGCTCAAGTGTTCAGGCATCACTTAAATACCTGAACACCTATACACCTAACCACCTGATCACCCATCAACCCCTATTCTCTTTCGCTCAGCCAGCGTTCGGTTTGCATACCGGCGGCCACGCCCTGGCCCACCGACGTGCCAATCTGCCGGTAAATGGCGTCCTGGATTTCGCCGGCGGCATACACGCCGGGCACGCTGGTGCGCATCAATTCGTCGGTGATCACGTAGCCGTGTTCGTCCATCGCCACCTGCCCTTCTAAAAACTTGCTGTTGGGATAGTGGCCAATGAACACAAAGACACCGTCAATAGGCATCTCTTTGACTTCGTCCGTTCTGAGGTTGCGCGCCCTGACGGCCTGCACAGAGCCATTGCCTTCGATCTCTTCGACGACGGTGTCCCAGACAAACGACATTTTTTCGTTGGCGAAGGCGCGTTTTTGCAGCGCTGCCCCGGCGCGCAGTTCGTCGCGCCGGTGGACTACCTGTACCGTATTGGCGAATTTGGTCAGGAACAGCCCTTCCTCGATGGCGCTGTCGCCGCCGCCCACGACGATGACATCTTTGCCACGGAAGAAGAAACCATCGCAGGTGCCGCAGTAGCTAACGCCGCGGCCGATGAATTCTTCTTCGCCGGGAACGCCCAGGCGGCGCGGCGAGGCCCCGGCGGTGACGATGACCGCGTCGGCCAGGTATTCTTTGCCGTACGTTTTTACGTAGAAGGGGGAGCCTTTGGTGAAATCTACTGCAACCACTTCATCAAATTCCAGGCGCGCGCCAAAATGCTCGGCCTGCTGTTGCATCACTTCTACCAGTTCTGGTCCGGTGGGCGTGCGCTCTGGGGACCAGAAGCCGGGATAGTTTTCTACCTCGGAGGTGATGGCAATTTGCCCGCCGATTTGCGTGCCGGCAATGACCAGGGGATTTAGTTGGGCGCGGGCAGTGTAGATGGCAGCGGTCAGACCCGCTGGCCCGGACCCGATGATGATGACGCGTTCTTTTTCCATTCTTTAATCTCTTCTATCAAATAGAGGCCGCCGAATGTCTGAGGGGACACGCGACGGCCGTTTCATCAATAAATTGTTATCGTTTACGCTTATTAGACGCGTGTAGCCTGCTGTTTCTTACCTCAGATTGTAGCGTGAGGCTGCAGGGCATACAACCGGGAAAACAAAAAGCGGCCTGTTACCAAGCCGCTTTTCATCTTTCGGGTTTGTTTGCTCGTTGGCTTAATTCTGCGAAGTAAACACAACGCTGTTGTCGCCGCCGTGTTCGTTGGCCCAGTAAGCATCGGCCGCTTCGTCGTTGGCCCAGGTTTCGCCATCTACGAGATAGCGGAACTGATACTGGCCACCTTTTGCCAGACGCACTTTGGTGCGGAAGGACCCTTCTTTGGTCTTTTTCATGGCAATGGGTTCCCAATTGGCGGCTTCGGTAACGAGGGCAACTTCGGCGGCGTCGGCAGGTGTGAATTCGAAGGTAACTTCGCAATCGTCGTTGGTTTTAAAGAATTTTTTCTTAAGCATGACTTAACTCCTTCAACTCTAACTTACTTTCCAGATATGCAGTTTGGCCGGACCGGCATTGATTTTGGTCGGCAAAACAGCGTGGGATTATAACGGCCGTTTCCCTGCGGTCAAATTTGCTACTCTGGCAGATAAAGCGAAGGAGAGCCGTCGCCATTGCGCTCCGGCGGGCCGCCGGGCAGGCATCTAAGGTCAAAAACGTTCGGTAAAGCGTGAATTTGGTGCAAAATCCGCACCAATTGACGCGGTTGCAGCACTTCCAGCGTCAAAATAATCTGTAATTCGCCGCCGCGCCGGGGCGGCGTGTAAATGTAGGCAATATTAATTTGCTCATCTTCCATTAATTGAGAAATCTCAAACAACAGCCCTGGGCGGTCATAAACGTCCACCTGCACGGTTACTTCGTGGGCCTCGCGGGTGGCGTCCCCCCAACCAAGTTTGAGCACCCGGCCGCGTTCCGGGCGCAGCAAATGACAGCGCTTTTTGTGCACGGTGATGCCGCCGTCCTTGCGCATAAAGCCCAAAATCTGGTCGCGCGGGCGCGGCTGGCAGGTGCCGCATAGGCGCAGCCGTCCGGTTGGCGACTTGGTGATCACAAATTCCTCGCCGGTATCGGTGCTAATGAGGTTGTCGACGTTGCGCGCCGGGCCGGTGTCCCATTTGTATTCGAGAACACGGGTGGCTACGGCCGTAGGCAGCACGTCGGCCCGCCCCACGGCATAATACAACTGCTGCACATCCTCATAGCCAAACGATTCCGCAATTTCATCGTGCGGAAAATCGGGAAAACCCAAAATATTCAGTTCGGTCTGAATCAGTTCTTTGCCTTCCGCCAGAGCACGATGCGTGGGCAGACGGCGGAACCAGCGCCGGGCGTGGGAACGCGCATAATTGGTGGCAATGTAGCCCAAATCATCATCCAACCAGGCGCGCTGCGGTTGGGCGCGCATCTTCTTAACAATCCGCACCTGGTCGCCATCTTTGAGCGGCTTGTTTAGCGGGTAGAAAACGTCGTTGACGTAAGCGGCGTGCGCCTGATTGCCCAATCCGGTGTGGATCGCATACGCAAAATCAATGATAGTCGCCCCCTGGCCCAGCTCCACAGGGTCCCCGCGGGGCGTATACACGCGGATTTGCTTGCGGAAGACGTCTTCTACCACGCCTTTTACGCCGGCCGCCGGATTTTGCGGCTCTACGTTGATGTTTTCACTGATATTTTCAAAGAACGATTCGACGCGGTCGGCGATGCCTTTAGACCATAAGGGCGAGCCGGCGTACAACCAGCGTGCCAGCACCCCAATCTCCGAGACTTTGTCCATGGCCACCGTGCGAATGCGCAGTTTGACGGCCTGGCCATTGGCATGGACCAGCGTGGTGTGCAGCGAACGGTACAGGTTATCAAGCGGCACGGCAATGTAATCGTCAAACGTGCCTGGTACAGGCCGCCAGAGCTGGTGGATGTGGCCCAGGGCCAGGTAACAATCTTGCCATTCGTTTACCAGGATGACCAGGCGAATGGTGCGGTCGATGTCGTCGTATGACGCGCCGCTTCTGGTCAGGTCCTGGTAGACGGTGTAGATATTTTCCGGCGCCAGGACGACGTCGCGGACGTCGATGTTGGCTTGTAGCAGGCAGTTGAAGATTTGGCCGCTGAGGAGTTGGTACATTTCCTGGTGTTCGCGGCTTAGTTCTTCCAGGCGGCGTTTGATCGTGTTGTAAGCTTTGTTGTGCAGGACTTCTAGCGACAGGGCTTCCAGTTCATTTTTTAGCTTCCACAGGCCCAGCCGGTTGGCTAATGGCGCGTAAACGGCCAGGGTTTCTTCTGCTTTTTGCCGCTGTTTGTGGGGCGGCATGGCTTTGATGGTGCGCATGTTGTGCAGGCGGTCGAACAGCTTGATGATGACGGTGCGCACGTCTTCGGTCATGGCGGAAAAGAGTTTGTGGAGGGTTTTATCCTGGATTTCCTGAAGGGTTAGTTGTTTGCCTTTGGAGACGCCTTCGGTGACGTCTTTTAATTTGGTGACGCCGTCAACCAGGCTGGCGACTTCAGGGCTAAACAGGGTTTCTATCTGGTTGATGGAGACGCGGGTATCTTCGGCGATGTCGTGAAGCAGGGCCGCTTCCAATGCGGGGGCGTCGAGGTGGTATTTGGAGAGGTAGTAAGCGACGGTGAGGGGGTGGGTGAAAAACAGTTCGCCGGATTTGCGGCGCTGGTCACCGTGTTCACGGCGGGCAAGGGCAAAGGCCTCCTGGACCCGTAAACGATCTTCTACACTCAGGTAAGTGTTGATCTGGTCAAAGAACTTTGTCGCGTCAGTCGTTGTATGGTGCGCTTGAAGCAACATAGCCCCTTATGATAATTGAATTTTGGGAAAAATAAAGCCTGAGCTTAGCGGGGGTTAATTAAAGTGTGGGATGGTGTGGCGGAAACGGCCGTTTCTGCCACACTATCCTTATTCTGGCGCGTCTTTCTTAAAATCAATGAACCGGTAGCCAACGCCACGTTCCGTGAGGATATATTTGGGATTGGCCGGATCTTCTTCGATTTTTTTACGCAGATAGTTGATATAAAGACGTAGGTAGTGGGTTTCGTCGCGGTATTCATAGCCCCACACCTTCGCCAGCAACGTTTCGTGGGGCACTACCCACCCGGCGTTTTGAATGAGTTGGCTTAGCAGGCGATATTCCGTCGGCCGTAAATCAATGCGCTCATTCTCCACGATGACCTGATGACGGTTGAAGTCAATCGACAGGCGATCATCAATGCGCAGGACGGTGCGCGGCGGCGGGGCGGGCCATTCCGCGCGGCGCATCACCGCGCTGACCCGGCTGTTCAATTCACGCGGGCTAAATGGTTTGGTGATGTAATCGTCTGCGCCGAGGCCAAGCCCATGAATTTTATCTTCCTCGTCGCTTTTCACCGTTAATAAAATGACGGGGACGGTGGAAATCTCGCGCAGCAGGCGCAGTGTCTCGAAGCCGTCCATTTCCGGCATCATCACGTCCATCACCACCAGATCGGGAGAGTATTTCCGGATTTGTTCCAGGGCTTGCAGGCCATTTTCCGCTTCGATGACCTGGTAGCCTTCCAGTTCCATGTTCATGCGGATGAAACGGCGCATGCGGGTTTCGTCGTCGACGATGAGGATGAGCCGTGGTGCGCTTTTATCGAGCGTGGAGGGGATTTGTTCAACCATTATTCACGTACGAAACCGACCACTTCACTGACATCGGCGGAAGGCAGTATCTGGATGAAGTTGATGCGGTGCATAGGAAAGATGACCGAAGTGACGTCTTCATCGAGATAATGAATGTCCATACCGTCACGTCGGCGTGGATTATGAATTTGCACGTTGGAGTCTTCGGCGTTTGGCAGAGCTTCCAGTTCGCAGACAATGGGGTCTTCGTTGGCAATGTGAACAATTACTGAGATCATGCGGTTTCACCAAATAGTAATCTGAACAGGTAGGGCTGTGTTTGTGAATTATTCGAAAAATACATGTATAAGTAGGTCGCCAAAACGAATTTCGTCGCCGCTGCGCAGGGGATACGGCCGTTTCGGCGGCAAGCGATAATTATTGAGCAGAGTGCCGTTGGTGCTTTCCAGGTCGATGAGCACCAGGCCATGATTAGACCATTGAATGGTCGCATGTACGCGAGAGACGCCAAGTTCGGCGCCATTCTCGTCTGTCAAATCCAATTCCGGAAAATCGTCTGTTTCGGAGCCGCTGCGGCCCACGCGGATTTGTCCGGCCAGGCCAATCACCCGCCGGTGGCGGCTGTGAGGGATGACGAAGGTAATATTTTTAGCTTCCGGCAGCGCTTCGAGCCGGAAGTCGTCTGGCGGCGGCGGTGGCGGGCGATGGCCGTAGTCTGAAAAGGGCAAAACGTCGGTGGCGGCACGGCCGTCTTCCATCAAAAAGCGGCCGCATTCGCTGCAGAAGAGTGCCCCTTCATATTGCGTTGCCCCGCACTCTTTACACTGAATCATTGTTCTCCATTCTAACCGTTTCGCCAATCATGGCGCGGGTACCATACTTTAACCGCTTCCAGCCTTCAGCCGACAGCGATCCCATGGAGGCCAGCCGCTCTGTCTCGGCATGCGCCTGCTGGGCCAGTTTAATCTCGCCGGCTTCCAACAGCCGCGTCGTCAGATGCTGCAGGCGTGTGGCCGCCACGCCCACATTGCCGGCCTCAATTTCTTCCCATACCTTCTCATTCATGCGGTACATATTCAACATGCGCACGGCTTTCACTAAATCTTTTGGCGGCGCAGCTTCCAGCGGGTTGGCCGTCACCAGGATTTGCGCTCGATTTTTAAATACCTGGTCTTTGGCGTTCCGCCCGGGGATGTCGGCGGCAATGTCCAGGGGAACAGAAATACGCCCTTCGTGTTGTTGGGGCTGCAATGCCAGCTCCAGCAGAAATGATAGCGCTCCTTTGCCTTCAATGTTTCCCAACTTAATCTCCGAACCGTTGGCTTCCAGTGGTTGAGCAAAAGGCAGCAGTTTAAAGGCATATTGTAACCGGACGTGGGCCGGGAAATCTTTGATCAGGCGTAGATTTTGGGCATGGATCATACCCAGGCCCTGGATACGCTGTTGCAAATGGGCCACAATCTGAGCAGGTTCTTCGATGAACGCCGATTGGCCGCCGGAGGATGTGACCAGGCTGTCCAAAAAGCTGTCATTCCATTCGTTGCCCAGGCCAAAGGCCGAAATGCCGATCTGCTGGGCAGCAGCCTGGGCCGATAGGTTGATGCATTCTTGCGCGTCGCCGTAGGTATGGCCGTCTGTCAGCAAAATCAGGTGGTTGTTGTATTGGCTGAGCGGCGTGTTTCGCAACTGTCCCACGCCGGCGAGCAAGCCCTGGTAGATTTCTGTGCCGCCTGAAGCGCGAATGTTGCGGACGTGATGGACGATGGCGGATTTATGGGCGACGTGGATCGGCGGCTGGACCACCTCGGCCCGATCGCTAAAGGCGACGACGGAGATCATGTCTTCCGGGGCGAGCTTGTCGACGACCAGTTCTACGGCCGATTTTAGAAAATCGAGGCGTTGGCCTTGCATGGAGGTGCTGCGATCGAGGACCAGGCAAAGGTTTAACGGCCGTCTCGCCTTGGCGTTCTGGCGCGGCGGATTCACTTCAATCAGCAGGTATAAAATCTGGGGAGTATTGGAAACCGGCAGCCGGGAACGGCTCAATTGCACATTGACAACCAGAGGAGATGGCGACATTTCAGCCATCAAAGAGTCATAAACCGACCGCCGCTCTGGATCATTTAAAACTTCATAAGCCTGCAGGAGCTTTTGATACTCCGGATTGTCCTCTGCCTGGGTGGGAAACTGGGCTACGCGAGTCGCAAATGCTTCCCGAACCGCCTCAGACGAAGCATTCACCGACAGCCCTAAAATAGAATAATACGTGGTTTCGCCACTCATCCAGATGCCTGATTTACAATTCGAAGTCAACTAAAACGGCCGTGATATTATCAAAGCCACCCATGTCCATCGCCGCGCGGAACAAAGCATCGGCCATCTCTTCCAGGGTGATATCACGTTCTAGAATGTCTTGCATTTCCGCTTCCGAGACAAAGCCAGACAAACCATCGCTGCACATCAACAGTTTACCCGATTTAGGGAGCAGCCGCATGTAAGTATCCACTTCCACGTCTTCTGCCTGCCCCACCGCCCGCAACAAAATATGCCCATACCGGTAAAACGTTGCTTCCTCAGCCGTTAGCTGCCCCACATCTTGTAAGCGCTGCACCAGCGAATGATCATTGGTGATCGGCTCAAACTTGCCATTCGCCAGCAAATACAACCGGCTGTCGCCCACGTGAGCCACGTGCAAACGGCGCCCCAGCACCAGGGCAATTGTCAGCGTCGTGCCGCTGTCCAACTCTGCGTCGTTCTCATACACAGCTTTGTTGGCCTGTTGCACGGCTTGTTCAAGCACTTCCTGAATAGGCGTCTTAAACCCCTTATCCTCATCTTCCAGCAGCGGCATATAAATATTCTTGATAATGTGCAGCGCTGACGTGCGCGAGGCAATGCGGCTGGCCACGTGCCCATCGGAATGCCCGCCCATCCCATCGGCCACAATGTAAAGGCCAAAGGGCAGCACCGGAAAGTGCCCGCCCACTTCTGAAACCAGCGTCAGGCTGGAATCTTCATTCCGCTCCCGCCGAGCGCCCACATGGCAGCGTTTGGCCACCCGCATGTGTGGTTCCTCGGCCAATAAAGGTTCTGTGGCTTTGCTAATGATCGGTCTGGTCTTGGCCGGTTCATGGCCTTTTACATCCACAAATGGGTTTTTCGTCAGTGGCGTGGTTTCTTGTACCGTGTTCTCGTCTTCGTCCTGATCGGGTGAAGGTTCGGTTGCTGCTGTAGCTGCTTCATCAGGACCGACAGTGGGGCTCTCATCAATCCAGTCTTCTTCGGGGTCGTCGTCTAGAGTCATTGACTTATCCATTGTTTAACACCATGCCGTCCTGTGTTTACGCGAGCAGCGCATAAAGTTGATGATTCGTTGAGCCAATATAGACTATGCCGTCATCAATTGTGGGTGAGGAGATGACCGGTTTTCCTGTGTTATAACGCCAACGCAGCTCACCACGTTTGCTGGAGACGCTGTAGATGTAGCCATCGGTAGAACCAAAATAAACGGCGTCTTGCCAGATTGCCGGTGATGAATTGACCTGACCTTCTGTGTCATACGTCCAAAGCTGCCGGCCAGAATTCATATCGATCGCATATAGGCTGCCGTCTGAGGAGCCGATATAGACGACGCCGTCGTGGACGACGGGGGAGGAGATAACCGGGCGGCGTGTGCGGAAGCGCCATACCGCCCAGCCCGTCGCCGCGTCTAAAGCATAAACGGTGCCATCCAACGACCCCACAAAAACGATTTCTTCGGCGAAGGTAGGGGAAGAGGTTACCGCCCGTCGGGCCTGGGCCTGCCATTTTGTTTTACCGCTGGAAAGCTCCAGGCAGTAGATGTAGCCGCCTTCGGTGCCAAAGAAGACGCGTTCGTCGTCGACGTAAGGGGAGGAGCGGATGGCGCTGAAGGCGTTGGCTTTCCAGGCGGAACGGCCGTGTCGCACGTTTAGCGCGTAAAGATAGCCATCATCCGAACCAAAAAATACGTGCTCAAACCGGGCCGTTGGCGACGAGTAAATGGAGCCGTTGGTCTCGAAATGCCACACCTTCCGCCCTGTGCGCAGGTCAATGGCATACATCATCGTGTCCGACGACCCGATGAAGACCAGATCCTCATAGACACAGGGGGAAGCGCCGACGCCATCGGCGGTTGGGTATTTCCAGACAAACTCGCCATTTTCTTTGTTGATGGCGTACAGATTGTTGTCGTAGACGCTGATGAAGACCCGGTTGTCGGTAACGGCCGCTTTCGAACGAATCTCATCTTCGCACTTAAACGCCCACAACGGCTTAACCTGTGATCCACCGGCGGGGGCCTCGGGAACGGCCGTTACCAACGCCGGCTCACTCCTGGCCGTTACCTGGGGCAGCGCCTCCTGGCTGACCGTCCCGGCCCCAGCCAGCAGTTCCAGCGCTTCCTTCAATTCAAACGCATTGGCAAAACGTTCTTTAGGATCATAAGCCAGGCAGCGCATGATAATGGCTTCAAACGCAGGCGTCACCGTGGGGTTCACCGGGCGAATCGGCCGTTCCGCAAAGGTAAACGGCGGCTCCAGCCGCGGATCCTGACGCGTCAACAGGTGATGGAGGGTGGCCCCCAGCGCATAGACGTCGCCTGCCGGCGTGGCCAGCCCACGATATTGTTCCGGCGGAGAATACCCCTCCGTGCCGATCATCGTGCCCTTGTTGCTCCCCTCAAAGATTTTAGCGATGCCAAAATCGATTAGCCGGATGCGATTATGCTGGTCCAGCATGATGTTAGACGGCTTCATATCCCGAAATACAATAGGGTTGGGCTTTTGCTGGTGTAAGTGGCCCAGGGCGTCACACAGTTGAATGCCCCATTCCAAAGCTCGCTCCTGGTCCAGAGGCTCGGTTTGCTCTTCCAACCAATGATCCAGGTCTTTGCCCCGAATGAGCTCCAGCACCAGATAACTGCGATCTTTTTCGGTGAAGTAGTCGGAGACGTCGGGAATGGCCGGGTGATCGAGCATCGCCAGCATGCTGGCTTCCCGCTCGAAAGATTGGATTGTCAGTTCGCGGATTTTTGGATCGGGCGCAGAAATGACCATTTCTTTGATGGCGCAAAGTTTGGTCACGTTCGGAAAGCGCATATCGCGCGCCTGGTAAACCGAGCTAAACCCACCTGCTCCTAGGACGCCCACAATGCGGTACCGCTCTTGCAGCATATCGCCAGGTTGCAGTCCGATTTTTGCGGTGGGTTTCTTTTTTCGACCCTGTTTACCGGGGAGTTGTCGGGTGGTTAATCGCCCCATATTTGCAAGCCTTCTTAATTATTCAGCACCTAATTATAAGTTGACCGGGCCTTATTTATCAAGCAATCAGTACAATGGTGGGGTAGCGGCGGCCTCGTTTTGGCCTTCGGTGGGCGCAACGGCCGTTTGCCGCCACACACGTTCTCCCCCAACAGACGCCGTAAACTGCTCGATCTTCTGCACCAGGTCGGCCTCGTCGGTAAAAAACGTGCTGAACTGGGAAGCAAAAGCTAAAATCGCCCGGATTTTGGCGGCAACGGCCGCGCCAGACAGGGGAATGATTTGCGCCTGCCATTGAGACGCGCCCGGGGGGATAACGGCCGTAAACGCCGCCTCGTTCAACACGTAGGGATAATCCTCATAATAAATTAAGCGCGGCCCAAAACACCGCTCCGCTGCCGCCCGTGTCACCTGATGATCAACGTGGTTGCCCACGGCGAGCGGCGCATACACCTGGCTTTCCGCCGGAAAGTGGGCCAGTTGCGCCGCCAGTTGGTCGATCAGTGCGGTTTCGGCCGGGTGGATGGCCCCGATGACGTCGGGCCAGGTGGGGTACAATGGCTGCGCCGCGTCGGCCACAGTGCGGTACACGCAGTCGGGGATCGTCCAATGCGCGAAATCTGCGCCCAAAAGCTGGCAGGCCAGCGCATCTTCGGCCCGCCGGGCGGCCACTACGTCGGCGGCCAGTTCCCAGCGCGTGTGCAGGCTTTGGGCAAAGGCGGATAACGGCCGTGGCGGCGGATCCCCGGCGGTGATAGTGACGACCAGAACAGACTGGCCAACGGCCGTCTGCTCAAAAATCTGGCCGCCGCAAGACAAGGCCGCGTCATCCAGGTGGGGCGAAAGGTAGATCGAATCGTAATGTGTGCGCATCATTCAATGATCCATATAATAACAGAGCAATGACCAAAAAGTTAACCCATCTGGATGACCAGGGACAGGCCCACATGGTTGATGTGGGCCATAAACCGGATAGCGAACGAACGGCCGTGGCGCGCGGGCGCGTGATAATGGAGCCGGAAACGTTGCGCCTGATTATAGAGGGAAACCTGAAAAAGGGGGATGTTTTAACCACGGCGCAGTTGGCCGGCATCATGGCCGCCAAACACACCAGCGATCTGATCCCGTTGTGCCACCCGCTGCTGCTGACCCACATAGCTGTCACCTGTACCCCCAACGAGGCCGAAAGTTGTGTCGACATTGAGGCCGCCGTCCGCCTGGCCGGCAAAACCGGGGTGGAAATGGAAGCGTTAACGGCCGTGTCCGTCGCCGCCCTCACCATTTACGACATGGCCAAAGCAGTAGACCGCCACATGCGCCTGACCGACATCCACCTCTACCATAAATCTGGCGGTCAATCCGGTTCATTCACAGCGGACGCGTGACCATGCAAGTAACCATTCGTCTTTTTGCTACCCTCAAAGACCGCGCCGGGCGGGACAAAGTGCAGCTTACTTTGCCGCCGCCGGTCACGGTGCAATCGTTGCTGGCGGCCCTGGCGGCCGAATACCCCGCTCTCAGCGAGTCGCTGCCGACGGCGCTGGTGGCGGTGAACCAGGCCTTTGCTTTTCCCGATACGGCCGTGCAGCCCCACGACGAAATCGCCATCTTCCCACCCGTCAGCGGCGGCGACGACGCGCCCCATCCCACGTACTTCGCCATCACCCACGAACCGTTGGACATGAACGCCATTCACCAGCGTCTGGCCCGGTCAGACGTGGGCGCGGTCGTCAGTTTCACCGGCACAGTGCGCGGCCAGACGCAGCGCGAGGGGCTGCCCACAGAAACGCTTTATCTGGAATATGAAGCTTACTCAGCCATGGCCGAGCGTAAAATGGCCCAGATCGCCCGCGAAATCTGGGCGCGCTGGCCGTTGGTCAAGGGCGTGGCCATCGTGCAGCGCATCGGCCAACTGGCCATCGGCGACGTAACCACCTACGTGGCCTGCGCCGCCGGCCACCGCGACCAGGGCGTTTTCGACGCCGCCCGCTACGGCATCGATCGCCTGAAGGAAATTGTGCCCGTCTGGAAAAAAGAAGTCGGGGTGGATCGCAGTGTGTGGGTGGAAGGCCATTACCAGCCTACAGAAGAAGATAACAAGAGTTAGACAGCGTGCTCGCTTTTCCACTAGAAGACCTATGAATTGGCAGCAGCAATCCACGGAATTTGCCCAAAAACAGAACTTAACCCACGCGCCAAGTGTTTATGTTCTTGACTTGATAAGCGAGGTCGGTGAGGTGGCGAAGGAAATTTTGCTGGCGACAGAATATGGCGCACGGCCGTTTACCCCGCCTGAAACCCTCTCCGGCGAACTGGGCGACGTGCTGTACAGTCTGTGCCTGCTGGCGACGGCCGTCAACGTTGACCTGGACGAGGCGCTGACCGCCACCCTACAAAAATACGCCGCCCGTCAGCAGGCTCAGGGCGACATCGGCAGTGCAGCATCCTGAACAAGCGGAGATAAATATTCATGGAAAACAATAACCGGCAAAAGCCGCGCGTGGTTATCACCGGCATTGGCCTTATCACCCCCTTGGGCCATAACGTCCCCGACACCTGGGCCGCCATCCTGGCCGGCAAATCGGGCCTCGGCCCTTTTACCATCATCGAAAAAGGGGAACACACCTCCGGCGCCGTCTGCGAAGTCAAAAATTTTGACGCCGACGAGCACATGGACAAACGGTTGGCCCGCCGCCGCGATCGCTACCAGCAGTTAGCCACCATTGCTGCCAACGAAGCCATGGCCCAGGCCCAACTGCCCATCACCGACGCCAATCGTGAACGAATTGGCGTGATCATGGGCACGGGTGTGGGTGGCATTCGCACGTTGGTTGAACAGGAGCACATCGTCCTGGAAAAAGGACTGCGCCGGGTTAGCCCGTTTGCCATTACCATGATTATGCCCAACGGCGCGTCGGGCATGCTGGCCATCGACTATGGCATTCAGGGACCGACCACCACCATTACCACGGCCTGCGCCGCGGGCAACGATGCCATCGGCCACGCTTTCCGTGCCATTCAGTCGGGCGACGTAGATGCCGTATTGACGGGCGGCAGCGAGTCGATTATTACCGACGTGGCTGTCGCCGGTTTTGAGCGGGCGGGGGCTACGTCGGGAGCCAGTGAGTGTTCGCCACGGCCGTTCGACAAAAACCGCGATGGCCTGGTGGTGGGCGAAGGAGCCGGCATGCTGGTCCTGGAGCGTCTGGACCATGCCCAGGCGCGCGGCGCAGCCATCCTGGCCGAAATCGTCGGTTATGGCCAGACGACCGACGCTTACCACATCACCGCGCCTGCCGAGGGCGGCGCCGGCGCTGCCCGCGCCATCCGCAAAGCTCTGGCCGACGCCAATCTCCAGCCAACGGCCGTGGATTACATCAGCGCCCATGGCACAGCCACCCAGCTCAACGACTCGTCGGAAACGGCCGCGATCAAAAGCGTCTTTGGCGACCACGCCTACAAATTAGCCGTCAGCTCTACCAAGTCGATGACCGGCCATATCATGGGCGCGACCGGCGCTATCGAAACAATCTTTTGCGCTCTGGCCATGCGCGATCAGATTGCCCCACCTACAATCAATTATGAAACGCCAGACCCTGAATGCGATCTGGATTACGTGCCCAACCAGGCGCGCCCGACACGCATCCGTGTTTGCCTGAACCACGCCTTTGGTTTTGGCGGCCACAATGCCGTTCTGGTGATTCGCGAATTTGTGCCTTAATATGGATGAACGTTTAGAGAATTTAGAAGCTGTCATTGGCCTTAAATTTCGGGATTATTCCCTGCTGACGCGTGCGCTTACCCATCGTTCCTATTTAAACGAAAACAGCGAACAGACGCTGCAAGACAATGAGCGCCTGGAATTTCTGGGCGACGCGGTGTTGGATTTTGTCGTGGGCGCGTATTTGTATAACCGGCTGCCGGAGGTGGATGAAGGTGAGCTGACCAGCTTGCGCGCGGCACTGGTACGGGCGAATACGCTGGCCAGCTTTGCCCGCAAATGGGAACTGGGCCGATTTTTGCGCCTGGGAGTTGGCGAAGCAGAGAGCGGCGGGCGGGAGCGCACGCCTATCCTTTGCGCAACGTTCGAGGCGGTGATTGGCGCCGTCTACCTGGATCAGGGGCTGCCGGCCACGCAGGCGTTGGTGGAAAAGCTGATCGGACCGGCCCTTGTGAAGATTTTAGACGAATCGCTGCACAAAGACGCCAAGAGTGAGTTTCAGGTCTGGGCGCAGGCGCGTTACAACATCACACCGCATTATGAGGTAGTAGGGACGAGCGGTCCGGATCATGCCAAGATGTTTACGGTGCAGGTGATGGTTGGCGAGCAGGCGTGGGGGCAAGGTGAAGGGCGCAGCAAACAGGTCGCGGCGCAGGCGGCGGCGCGGGTGGCCCTGGCTGCCGCCGAGCAGTACGACGACGAACTGGTATGAACCGGCTGCTGATCACAGGTGGCAGTAGTTATTTGGGCCAGGAGTTGACGCGGCAGTCGCTGACTGCCTATGACGTGGCGTACACGTTTTTTAGCCAGGATCCTTTGGGTTTGCCAAACGGCCGTTACCTGGACATGCGTGACGCGGCAGCTGTAGCCCACCTCGTCGCCGAGTTTGCCCCAGACGTCATCATCCACACGGCTGGTTCAAACCGGGGCGCAGACATGACGGCCGTGATCGAGCAGGGCGCGGCGCATATCACCCGCGCCGCGGCGGCGGCCAGCGCCCGTCTCATCCACCTTTCCACCGACGTAGTGTTTTCCGGGCAGGGCGGCGCGCCGTATGACGAAACGGCCGTGCCCGATCCCGTCAATGCCTACGGCCGGGCCAAAGCTGCCGCCGAAACCATCGTCCAAAATTACCCCAACCACGTCATCATCCGCACGTCGCTGATTTACAGTTTGCAGCGCATGGACCACGGCACAGCCTGGATGGCCGAGGCCCTGCGCGCCGGCCAGCCGGTGACCCTTTTTAACAACCAGATCCGCAATCCTGTGTGGCTCCCCACGCTCACGGCCGCCTGCCTGGAACTGGCCGATCATGCCTATACCGGCATTTTGCACGTAGCCGGTCGCCAGGCGTTAACCCGCGCCGAATTCTCCCTAAAAATGTTGGATTGGTGGGGCATCCACCAACGCGAAACGCTGACGATTGGCCCTTCAACCGGCGGGCAGTGGCCGTTGGATTGCACGTTAGATTTAAGCCGGGCAACGGCCGTTCTTTCCACCCCGCTCCCTGGCGTAGACGAAGTCTGCCGGCGTGCCGCTCCCCTGGCATAACCCCCATATTCGTCCGTTCTTCCCCCGATATTATCAGCCTGCTAACCTCTGTCTCATACCCTGCTAAGGCTCATTTTTTATGATGACTTCATCATGACTTTGAGAACGATTTTAGGGGGGTTACCCCCCTTGACTTTTATTTGCTGAATATGCTAGACTGCCCCAGTGCAGGAAGAGGCAGAGTTGGGTGCGAGTCAAATCACACAACCTGAGCACAATTTTTTTAAGGAGAAAAGGGAATCTTGAGCGAACTAGGGAATCCATTTGATGAAATGGACGTGGTTAGCGTTTTGCTAAACGACGGTATGGAGCAGGGGTACATTACGTACGACCAAATTCTTGAAGCTCTCCCCAATATTGAAAACAATTTACCGCTGTTAGAAACGATCCTGGAAGAGGCCCAATCGATGGGCGTGCCTGTTTTTGAGAATGAGGAAGAGGCCAGCAACGCCATGAGTTCAGAAGAGGAAACAGATCTGGACGACCTGGACGGTACCGTGTCTGATACCGTGAATTCTCCCAAAGCACACATTGCGCCGCTTTTCGATTTAAGCAATGTGCCGATTGATGATTCAGTCGGTCTTTACTTCCGTGAGATGGGTCAACAGCAGTTACTTACCGCCGAAGAAGAAGTGCAACTGGCTATGGAAATCGAAGCCGGTCGAGCGGCTGAAGAGGCCATGGCTGGCGAATATCCTCTCTCAGACGATGAATTGGATGAATTGCAGCGGTTGAAGGAAGTAGGTGATGCGGCCCGCGCTCACCTGATCCGCGCCAATACACGATTGGTGGTTAGCATTGCCAAGAAATATCGCGGCCGCGGCTTGCAATTTTTGGACCTGATTCAGGAAGGTAACGTGGGTTTGATGAAGGCGGTGGAAAAGTATGATTACCGCCGGGGCAATCGTTTTAGCACGTATGCGACCTGGTGGATCCGCCAGGCGGTGACGCGCGCGTTGGCCAACCACGGCCGTACCATTCGTATTCCGGCCCATTTAGGCGGCCGCATTAGCAAGTTGTATCAGGTGGCGCAGGAGTTGGAGCAGGAATACGGCCGTCAGCCCACCGCCGAAGAAATCGCCGAAAACATGGAACTACCGGCCGAACGCGTGCGCTGGATGCTGCGCACCAGCCGCCAGCCCGTCCACCTGGAACGCCCCGTCGGCGACGAATCCGACGCCGAGCTGGGCGACTTCATCGAAGACATCGAAGCGCCCCCGCCCGCAGAAATGGTCGCCAATAAAATGCTCACCGAGGAATTAGGCGACATTTTAGACCAGCTAACCCCGCGCGAAGCGCGCATCTTGCGCTTGCGTTACGGTCTGCAAGACGGCGAATCACGCACACTAAAAGAAGTTGGCGAGATGTTTGGCCTCTCTCGCGAGCGCATCCGCCAGTTGGAAAAAGAAGCGCTGCGCAAGCTGCGTCACCCCAATTTCGCCGGGCATCTGCGCCAATATCTAAACTAACCGCAACGCTGTCCTAAGTTTACCAATTAAAACCCCTCACCAGAGGGGTTTTTTGGTTTTTCCAGGATTCACGACCCGTTCACAATTGTTTCACCACGCCTTTACCGCCGTTTACCCCAAGATGCGTTACCTTGCAGTCACCATCACAGCAAGAAACGGGAGAAAGTCGTGGAACTAAGGCAGTACGTCTATCTGATCTGGCGTTGGTTGTGGTTAATTCTGTTGGGATCGCTGCTTGCCGGTGTGGCTGCTTATTACTATAACAGCACGCAAGCGCCAGTTTATCGCGCCACCTCAACCTTATTGGTGATTGAGGGAAATAGCGGTGTAGACACAGTGTACAACTCCCTGCTCACCAGCGAACAGTTAGCCCAGTTTTATGCCGAAAGGCTCAAGAATTACGAAGTGCTGGAGACGGCGGCTCAAAACCTGAACCTGAATGCTCAGCCAGAAGATTTAGTCAAGCAGGTACAGGTGCAACTGGTCAACAATACCCAGTTGATCAACCTGAGCGTAGAACACACCAGCCCAGAAATAGCCCGCGCGTTGGCCAATGAGATTCCCAGCGTCTTTGCCGCCCGCAACAATGCCCAGCAATTAGAACGGTTTGCCAGCCTGAAAGCGAGCCTGGAAGAAGAATTGCAGACGTTAAGAAGCGACTTGCAAACGGCCGAATCTGACCTGGAAGTGATTTTACAAAAAGCAGTCCTAAACCAGGCGGATATTGATCAGCAGACGGACAACATCCAAAAATTACGCGAGGCATATTATCGCCTGTTAACCGACCAGGAAAATGCGCTGCCAAACGAGGTTCAATCGATTGCCGCCGAACTGGCCACGGCTGAATCTGCCCTGGACGCGGAATTGCAAAAGAACGTTTCTAACCAGGCTGATATTGACCGGCAAAATGATAATATTTTGCGCCTGCGTGAAAATTACTCCCGCCTGCTGGCAAATTATGAAGACGTGCGCGTCGCCGAGGTGCGTAGCCTGAACAACTTAGTCATTGATGAGTCGGCGCGCCTGCCGCAAACGCCTATCCGTCCGCGTGTTTTGGCAAACACGATTCTGGCGACTGTCGTGGGCGGCATGTTGGCTCTGGGCCTGGTCTTTCTGGTGGAATACATGGATGACACACTGAAAGACCCGAAAGATATTGAACTAAGCACCGGGCTGACGACGCTAGGCTCTCTGCAAAAAATGCGGGTTGGCAAACCGGTGGACGCCCTGGTTGTCGCTATGGAACCGCGCTCTCCCGCCGCCGAGGCTTACCGCCAGATTCGAACCAACATCCAGTTCGTGAGTGTGGATCGGGAAGTGCGGACGCTTCTAATCACCAGCGCCAACATTGGCGAAGGCAAGACGACGGTGTCGATCAACCTGGCGACGGCGCTGGCGCAGTCGGGCAAGCGGGTACTTTTGGTTGATACCGACATGCGCCGCCCTATGCTGCATAAAATGTTGGAGGTGGATGGCAGCAAAGGATTGTGCAACATGATCATCCGGGGGCGGGAGGATTTGCAATACATCAAAGGAACGCTCATCCCCAATTTGTTTGTGCTGCCGGCCGGCCGTCTACCGCCTAACCCGGCGGAACTGCTGGGATCGGAGCGGATGAAGGATGTATTGGCCTGGCTGCAGGAACAGGCCGATTACGTTATCTTCGACAGTCCGCCGGTGTTGGCGGTGACGGATGCCGTGGTTTTGTCGCGGCTGGTGGATACGACGATTTTTGTGGCCAGTGCGGGGCATACGCGTTATCCGGCGTTTACCACGGCCGTTGCCCAAATTCAGGCCCTGGACAGCCCCATCGCCGGCGTCATCCTCAACAAAGTGAATGCCAACGGCCGTTTCAGCTACGCCTACCATTACTATTACCGTGCCAATTACGAACCCGTGAACGAGAGCAACGGCCGTCGTTCCTGGAAAGAGCGCCTGCAAACCATCAACGCCAGCCTCCTGCAGATTTTCCACTGACGCCGTAAATTTCTACATCCCTGGCCCTTGTTTTCCCACCGTTGTGCCCACACCCCGGGTACACGGTGTCCCTGCCCTGGCCATTACGGTATAATCGGCCGTCATGGCAATTCTGACAACCACCAACCTCAGCCAATCGTTTGGGGCGTTTGACCTCTTTAGCGGCATTTCTGTCAGCCTGCCCAAAGACGGCAAAGTCGGTCTTGTTGGCCCCAACGGCATCGGCAAAACCACCTTCCTGCTCATCCTGGCCGGGCAAATGACCCCTTCTGCCGGCAGCGTGCAGTTGGCTAAAGGCGTGCGCTTCGGCTATTTGCGCCAGGAAGCAGCTGAAGCTTTCGCCGGGCGGCAGCACACCGTCTACGACGAAATGCTCCTGGTCTTCAAAGCCCTGCGGGCCACCGAAGCCGAACTGCGCCGCCTGGAAGCCGCCATGAGCGACCCGGATCTCACCGAAGCCGCCGGCGACGACCTGTTGGAACAATACAGCCACTTACAAGAACAATTTGAACTGGCCGGCGGCTACGCCTACGAACTGCGCATCCGGCAGGTACTCACCGGCCTGGGTTTCGACGCCGAATCCTGGCGGCTGCCGCTGCCCCATCTCAGCGGCGGGCAAAAAACACGCGTCTTGCTAGCCCGGCTCCTGCTGGAAGCCCCCGACTTGCTCATCCTCGACGAACCAACGAATCACCTGGACGTGCAGGCCATCGAATGGCTGGAAGGTACGCTCAAAACCTGGGAAGGCGCCGTGCTCATCGTCAGCCATGATCGCTATTTTCTGGATAAAACCGTGAACACGATCTGGGAGATGACACACACCGACATCCAGACCTACCGGGGCAATTATTCAGCCTACGTGCTGCAGCGCGAAGAACGCTGGCAGCGCCGCCTGGAGGAATTTGCCGCGCTAAAAGAGCGGCTGGAAAAAGAATTGGATTATATCCGGCGCAACATCGCCGGGCAGCGCACGCAAATGGCCCAGGGAAAACTAAGCCGTCTCAGCCGCGAGGTGGCCGCCATCCACGCCGGCGGGTTGGGGGTGGTGCAGGCCCTGGAAAGTAAAGGCTGGATGCAGGTGAAGGCGGAATATGGCGTGGAAATGCAAGCTTCCACCGTGGGAGAACTGCATGAGCAAATCAAAGCGCTGCCTGGCCCGACACGGCCGTCAGAAGTCCACATGCATATCCAGGCCTCTCACCGCAGCGGCAACCTGGTGCTGCGCACCAGCAATCTGACCATTGGCTACCCCGGCGCGCCCCTGTTTACAGCCGATGACATCGTGCTGCAGCGCCAGGAGTGCGCGGCGCTGATTGGGCCCAACGGGACGGGCAAAACCACGTTCCTGCGCACGATTTTGGACCGCCTGCCGCCGCTGGCGGGGCAAATTACGCTGGGTGCCAGCCTGGAAATCGGCTACTTCTCGCAGGCCCACGATGATCTCAATCGCGCCAACACGGTGCTGGACGAGTTGTTGAGCCAGGGAAACATGCCTCTGAGCGAGGCGCGCAGCTATCTGGCGCGGTATTTGTTCCGGGGTGATGACGTGTATAAGCCGATCAGCCTGCTGAGCGGCGGGGAGCGCGGTCGGCTGGCGCTGGCGCTGCTGGCGCGGCAAAAGGCCAATTTCCTGCTGCTCGACGAGCCGACGAATCATCTGGACATTCCGGCGCAGGAGACGCTGCAGGCGGCGCTGGCTGAATTCCAGGGGACGGTTTTGATGGTAACCCATGACCGGTATCTGGTGGACCGGCTGGCGACGCAAATCTGGGAACTGCGCGACGGCCGTCTCCGCGTTTACGCCGGCAGCTACCAGGAATACCTGGCCCAACGCAGCCAGGAGGCCGAAGCTGCCCGCGAAGCGGCCGCCCAGGCCAGAGACAGCGCCTCGCCGCCTGAAGAAAATGGCGACGCGCCCCGCTTGAGCAAAAATGAACAGCGCCGCCGCGAAGCAGCCCTGGCGGCTCTGGAGCAGCGGGTGCACGCGCTGGAAGCCCGGCTGCACGCCATCAGCGAGGCCCTGCAAGCGGCTACCCAGGCACAATCCTTTGACAAGATACAAAGCCTGAGCTTAGAATACGCCGGGGCAGAACAGGAACTGGCGCAGCGAATGGAAGAATGGGAGAAACTGGCGCATGAGTGACGGGGTCCAAAGCGTGACTATCTCTGGCAAATTGATCATTGGCCTGACCGGCAACATCGCCAGCGGCAAAACGGCCGTCATGCGCCTGGCCGCCGATCAGGGCGCACTCACTATCGACGCCGACAAAATTGTCCATGAATTGATGGATCACGATCCCGAAATCCAGGCAGCCATTGCCGTGGCCTTTGGGCCGGAAGTGCGCCGGGAAAACGGCCGTATCAACCGCCGCGCCCTGGGCCAGATCGTTTTCAACGACCCGGTCGCCCTGCGCGACCTGGAAGCTATGACCCATCCGGCTGTGCGCGCCGTCGTCGCCGAGCGCATCACCGCCAGTGACGCGCCGGTGGTGATGATCGAGGCCATCAAGCTGCTGGAGGGGGAATTGGCCAACGTCTGCCACCAGGTCTGGGTAACGCGCTGTCACCGCCAGCGCCAGTTGCAGCGGCTGATGATCTGCCGCGGCCTGGACGCCGAAGGCGCGGCCACGCGCATTAAGGCCCAGCCGCCGCAGGAAGAAAAAGTAGCCATGGCCGACGTGGTGATCGATACCAACGGCCTGATGACAGAGACAGAATCTCAGTTTATGCTGGCCTGGCAGCGCCTGCCCGACCCGGCGACTGTGCCGGCGAAGACGTTGGTGGTGGGTGAAACGGCCGTTTCGCCCCAAACGCGCCCCCGCACCGGCGGCCCGCAAACCCTGAAAGATCTCCTGGCGACGGCCAAAATCGCCGCCAGAGATCGGGAACGGCCGGAAGCGCTCCAGGTGCGGCGCGGTAAACCATCGGACATCCCGTCCATTTTGCTGCTCATTCAGCGAGCCACCGACGGGGCCGTGACGATGAAACGCACCGATTTGCTGCTGTCGTTTAGCGAGCGCAGCTACTTCATCGGCCAGATGGGTACAGACATCACCGTGATTATGGGCTGGAGCATCGACGCCCAGGTGGCGCGCATTGACCAGATATACATGCTGCCGGGGGAGGAGATGTGGCTGACGGCCACGGCCGTTTTGCAGGAAATTGAACAATCGGCCAACGCCCACATCGGCGAAATGGTGGCGGCTTTCTTGCCGGCGGACGGCCCGGAAGGGCTGCCCGACTTTTTCCGCGGCGAGGGGTACGTCGTCGTGGACAGGGACCTGCTGCCGGAGGTATGGCAAACGGCCGTGGAAGAATCCCAGCCGCCCGACACCACCCTGATGATCAAAGTGCTGCGCGATGAGCGTTTGCAAAAAAGTTAACAAGACGACCGGGCAACCTGCCTGACGCGTAAAGAGGTTTTCTCATGGACATGATCAAAAAGACGGTTACCACTCACCCCAATCTCTCGGCCTGGTTTGTGTTGGCCCTGGGCATGGTGCTGATTCTGGTGTACGAGGCTCGCGACGTGGGTTTGCAAGGCATGCAGTGGTTCTGGCTGATTCTCATTACCATTTTGGTGGCCGGAGCCTGCATCTGGATTGTGAGTTGGGGAGACAGTGACGAGGACGCCGAAGAAGGCGAGGCTTAGGCAAGCCCATGTATGACAATTCTCGTCCAACGACGATTTCGCTGACGGCCGTTGAAGGCATCCGCGAAGCCATCACCCCACTGTTTGTCACCATCGATACCACCTTGGATTGGCCGGAACCGGGCCACTTTCGCCTGCGCGGCCGGTTTTTACGCGATACGGCCGATTGTTTCGACGACCTGCGCGCCATATTTGAAGGGTACGGCTTCACGCCCATGCTGCGCCAGGAAGACGGCGGCCTGGCGCTCATCGGCCTGCCCCACGTCTTTAATCCGTCTGCATCCAACTGGGTCATCAACCTGATTCTCCTGATTGTGACCATCCTCTCAACCATGTTTGTCGCTGCGTTGGGCGAAACCGGCGATACTCGCACCGCGCTGTCGCAAATCTGGCTGGGGCTGCCCTTCAGTATCAGCATCATGGTCATCCTGGGAGCCCACGAATTGGGTCATTACTTTGCCGCCCGCCACCACCATGTGCCGGTCACGCTGCCCTATTTCATCCCCATGCCCTTCTCCGTCATCGGCACGTTAGGCGCATTTATCCAGCTCAAAGCGCCGGTAAAAAACAAGCGGGCGCTGTTCGACGTGGGCGCCGCCGGGCCGCTGGCCGGTCTGGTTTTCGCGCTGCCCATCCTCCTGTATGGTTTGGCGACATCGCCGGTTGGCCCGCTGCCAACGGGCGGCTACATGCTGGAAGGCAACTCCATCCTGTACGCCGCCGCCAAAATTCTGGTTCTGGGCCAGATGCTGCCGGCCAACGGCCTGGACGTTTCTCTGAATCAACTGGCCTGGGCCGGTTGGGTAGGCCTGTTGGTGACGGGTTTGAATCTTATCCCCGTCGGGCAGTTGGATGGCGGGCATGTGTCGTATGTGTTGTTTGGCCAGCGCGCCAAGCAGTTTTTCTGGCCGGTCCTCATCGCCCTGGCGCTGCTAACGGCGCTCACCGGCATGTTGATGTGGCTTTTCTGGATTTTCTTGATTTTCTTTTTTGGTCGAGCGTATGCCGTGCCACTGGATGACGTAACCCCGTTGGATTCGCGCCGCCGGGCGCTGGCGATTTTTACGTTGATTTTGTTTTTCCTGGTTTTTGTGCCGATCCCCCTGCAAATTATCACGCCCTGACTGCACCGGGAGGGCAACGGCCGTACCCTTTGGCGCTGGCCGTCGGGCGAAAAGGATTTGGCAGGGCTGGCCGATTTGGTTATAATCCCGTTCGCTTTGGTGCCATAGCTCAGTCGGCAGAGCGGGGGACTCATAAGCCCTAGGTCGTTGGTTCAAGTCCAACTGGCACCACCAAAGTAGGCCGCTCCTGGTGAGCGGCTTTTTTTTATGAGGCGATCCGGGTTGTTATGACGGATTCAGTGTGTATGACTGATGTGGAACCTTTAACCGAAACGGCCGTTTCCCCGCCATCACCCGCGCGCCAATTCCCTCTCCGACGCTGGTGGTGGCTGCCTTTCCTGTTTGGCTGCCTGGCCGCGCTGATCTGGGTGTGGGCCGACGGCCGTGAAGTGTGGAGCCCGATAACGGCCGTAGACGCCAACCAGACGCGCGCCAACACCACCTTGCCCATCCCCCGTGACACCCTGCGCCTGGTGCAAACGTTTACCCCTGGCCGCGACGGTTTGTCGGAAATTGAGCTGCTGTTGGCCGGCAATGGCGGCGACGGCGACAATGCCTACTTCTTTTTGCAGCTTTTTGACGCCGCCGGCGCGCTGGTGGCCGAACGGCGCGTTGCCACGCGCGCTCTGACCGACAATCAAACCTACGTTTTTGCCTTTCAGCCGCTGCTCCATTCCGCCGGACAGCGTTACACCCTGCGCCTCAGCGGCAGCGCCGCCAATCCCATCTCGGTGCGCGGCTACGACCAGGATGTGCTGGCCAGGGGCGAGCTGCAGCTGCAAACCGGTCCGCTGGACCCCCAGACACCGGCCAGCAGCGCCCAGGATTTGCGCCTGGTTACGCGCTACCGGCTTTCCTGGAGCGACGTGGGGCGAACGCTGGCCGCGGCGTTGGCGCAGGCCGGGTGGCTGATGGCGGTGACGCTGCTGTTTTTGCCCTTGCCGGGGATTTTGCTGCTGCTGGCGGGGCCGGCGGCGTGGCGGCGCTGGGATGCGCTGGCCTGGCTGGGCACGGCCGTGGCCTTGGGGGCGGCCGGTTGGGCGCTACTCTGGCAGTGGGTCTCGCTGGTTGGCGGCCGGTTTTCGGGGGGGCTGCTGTGGGCGCTGGTTATCGGCGGCTGGTTGTTGGCTTTTTTGTTGTGGCGATTTCGGCTTGTGGGCCGCGGGTGGCGGCAACGGCCGTTCCTCCTCCCCAGTCCCCAGTCCCCAATCCCGAAAGTCCGCTTCCACAAAGAACACGCGGCCCTGTTGGCCTTACTGCTGGTGGGCTTTGCCGTGCGTCTGCTGGCCGCGCGCGATCTGGCCTTTTTGCCGTGGGTGGATGCCAGCCGCCATGCGCTGATCACGGCCGTTATGGTCGACAAAGGAACCATCCCCGATAACTATGCCCCGTACCTGCCGGTGGACCATTTCCCCTACCACTTTGGCTTTCACACCCTCTCGGCCAGCCTGGCGCTCATGACCGGTGGGCCGCTGCCCTCTTTGCTGCTGTACCTGGGCCAACTCCTGAACGCGCTGATCCCGCTGGCGATTTACGCTGCGGGCTGGCAGTTAACCCGTCGCCGGCTGGCCGGGCTGGCCGCCGCGTTTCTGGTCGCCTTGCCCTTCTTTTTCCCGGCTTATTATCTTTCCTGGGGGCGGCTGACGCAGTTGACGGCCGTTCTCATTTTGCCGGTGCTGCTAGGATTGACGTGGCAGTTGGTGCGCGGCGCGCGGGCGTGGCGGCGCGTCTGGTGGCTGGTGGCCATGTTAGCGGCCGGGATGTTCCTGGTGCATTTTCGCGTTTTCTTGTTTTATCTGCCCCTGGCCTTTATCGTCTGGTTGATTAGTTGGGGACGCAACGGCCGTTGGCTGGCGGCGGCTGCGGCTCTGGCGGTTGTGTTGGCCGGGCCCCACATGCTGAATTTGCTGCGCGTTACCGAACCGGCGGTCTCGGTGCAGGGCAACATTGAAAACTACAATACTTTTCCGGTGGCGTATCTGGATGTGGGCTGGGAACGGCCGTTTCTCTATCTGGCTGGTGGTTTGTTTGTGCTGCTGCTTATCCCGGCGCTGCGCCGCCGCCGCTGGACCACCGCGCCGCTGGCGCTGGTGGGCTGGGTGGCCGTGTTGTTCATTTTGTTGTCCGGCTCCCGGTTGGGGCTGCCGGAAACCGCTCTGGTGAACATGAACAGCATGTACATCACCGTGTTTATTCCGCTCAGCCTGTTTTTGGGCGTCGCCGTCGACCAGTGTTGGCGCTGGCTGTGGCGGCGGCATTGGATCTGGCAGGCGGTGGGCTGGTTTGTGACGGGGGCGGGGGTAACGGCCGTGTTCATCTTTGGCCTCCATCAACAAATTACGGTGCTCAACAACCAGACCGTCCTGGCCTATCCGGCCGACGCGGCCGGTCTGGCCTGGCTGGAGGCTAACCTGCCGCCGGACGCCAAAATCGCGGCCAACAGTTGGAAATGGCTGGGTGAGACCTGGGCGGGCGGCGATGGCGGAGCCTGGATTTTGCCGTTCACCGGCCGCCGAACGACCATTCCACCGGTCGACTATATTTATGACCCCGATACTTTCCGTGAGGTACAGGAATTTAACCAGGCGGCGACGGCCGTGGCCGATTGGGCCGATCCGGCGGCGGCCGATTGGCTGCGGGCGCAGGGCGTCACGCACGTGTACGTGGGTGCACGCGGCGGCTTTTTTGACCCGGCCACGTTGGCCCGCAACCCGCAGATGCGTATGTTGTACAGTTATGATGGGGTATTTGTGTTTGCGATTGATGAATAACGGCCGTTCCTCCCCCCCCCCCTTCTCTCATGGCGCACCGCGTCATGTTGCGTGTCATTTGCCCTGCCGTTATAATGAAGCTGGCTGTGAAAGCTAAATCCTGAACCCACGAGAACCAAAACATGTTAGATTTTTCCCTGACCGAAGAACAACTCCAAGCCGCCGCCATGGTCCGCGAATTTGGCGAAAAAGAAATCATACCTACGATTAAAGAATATGATCGCCAGCAAACCATGAATCCCGCCGCTCTGCCGCGCATGGCCGAATTGGGCATCCTGGGCATTAACATCCCTGTGCGCTACGGCGGCCAGGGTTTCGATTACGTCACCCTGGGCCTGGTGTGCGAAGAATTGGAGCGCATCGACACCACCTTGCGCGTCGTCATGTCGGTCCACATGGGATTGAACAGCATGGGCGTGCTGCAATGGGGCACGGAGGAGCAAAAGCAGCGCTTTCTCGCGCCGCAAGCACGCGGCGAAAAATACGCCGCCTTTGGCCTCACCGAACCGGGCGCTGGCTCCGACGTAGCCGGGCTGCGCTCCACCGCCCGCAAAGACGGCGACGACTACATCATCAACGGCGAAAAGATGTGGATCAGCCTGGCAACCAAGGCCCATCACGTTCTCTGGTTTGCCAAAACCGACCCCCACGCCCAACCGGCCCATGCCGGCCTGACCGCCTTTATGGTGGAAACCGACATGCCCGGCGTGACCACCGGCGACATTCATGGCAAATTAGGTGTGCGCGCCGGTTCGACTGGCTGGATGAACTGCCAGGACGTGCGCGTGCCGGCGGCTAATCGCATCGGTGAAGAGGGCGAAGGCTTTAAGATTGCCATGAGCTGTCTGGATAACGGCCGTTACACCGTGGCTTCCGGTGCGACCGGCCTTACTCGCGCCTGCTTAGAAGCTTCT
>Ga0116151_10000725_pt1 | contig 30345 bp, 31 predicted proteins | sample AD_UKC117_MetaG_FD_89893 | JGI IMG/M metagenome (GOLD analysis project Ga0116151, IMG submission 89893) | Active sludge microbial communities of municipal wastewater-treating anaerobic digesters from Hong Kong - AD_UKC117_MetaG | ecosystem: Engineered > Bioreactor > Anaerobic > Digestate... | reverse complement strand
TTTCTGATCAAGGAATCCGATGTCAGGAAATCGGAAGAAAATTACTGGAAGACCCTTATTTACGGATTTCGTCCATCGACAATCCGGAAACATCCGACCCTATATCTGTATCTATGCGCTTTTGCTTTATTCGGGATATCTACCCAAGTGTTTTTCCCTTATTTTCTGATCTATATCCAACGCTATCTGGGAATTGACTCCTATGCCATAATCATGGGAATAGTCCTGATTATCAGTTCTGTTGTCAGCATTCTTGTTGGGCGAAAAGTGACAGCCGAAAACAAAAATAAATTCCTATTTCCCTCGATGGGGGTTCTCGCTGCTGGTCTTATGATGCTCTTCTTTGCCAAAGGCACGGTTTTTCTGATCGTTGCTGGCACGATCATGATGAGTGGCAATCTGATCGTCACATCCGTTATGAACGCCAAAGTGAGGGATTACACTCCGCTTGACAAGGTCGGCCATTTTCAGGGTATCAGGATGATCTTCTATGTTTTGATACCGATGGTCGTCGGTCCGTTTATCGGAGCGGCGGTAATTCAGAATTCTGGGGAATTTTATAATGATCTGGGAACGATCAAACCGGTTCCGACGCCTGGCATCTTTCTTGGAGCGGCAATCGTGGTGATTTTTATCGCTATACCACTGTATTTCGCTTTCAGAAAAGAAAAACGCACGAGCGGGGAAAGCGCCGTATGAACCAACTGTATACCAAATGGGGAGAATCCCTCGACAAGGAAAACGTGATGCCGGAATATCCGAGGCCCCAAATGCAAAGGGATAGCTACTATAATCTAAACGGAGCTTGGGAATATGCGATAACGGACAATGAAATCGTTACAACGTACGACGGAAAAATCACGATCCCGTTTTCCCCGGAATCCGTTCTTTCCGGTGTCAACCGGTTTTTGGATCCGAATCACACGCTTTCATATCACCGGATAGTCAGACTTCCTGATGATTTCATCAAATCACGCCTGCTCTTGCATTTTGGCGCGGTTGATCAGGAAGCCATAGTGTATATCGACAATCAAATGGCCGGAACCCATAAAGGCGGATTTACACCGTTTACTCTCGACATCACGGATTTGGTCGCAGGATCGGAGTTTGCAATCGACATCAGGGTGAAGGACGTCACCGATACATCATACATGCAGACGGGAAAACAAAGGATTAAAAGAGGCGGGATTTTCTATACTTCGCAATCGGGAATCTGGCAGACAGTATGGATCGAAAGCCTGCCTGCCGACCATATTACCGATTTCCGGTTTGTTCCGAATTTCGATCAGCAGAGGATTGAAATCAATTTCGAAACGAATTCCGATCAGCCTAAATACCCGATCAGAGTTAAAGTGTACTATCAAGGTAAACTTTTGCAAAAGGCCGAAACGCCTTCAGACAACATTGTCGTTGCACTGAAAGAATGGCATCCGTGGACACCTGAGGCACCGGACTTATACGATATCGAAATCGAATACGGGGAAGACTTGATCAAAAGCTATTTTGGCATGCGGAAATTCGAAAGAAAACCGGATTCCTTCGGCATTATGCGTTTCTTTCTCAATAACAAGCCTTATTTTCTGCCCGGCGTTTTGGATCAGGGTTATTACCCCGATGGACTGTTGACGCCACCCTCTGATGAAGCAATGGAAGCGGACATTATCCTTATGAAACAGATGGGTTTCCACTTAATCAGAAAACACATTAAGCTGGAGCCATTGAGGTGGTATTATCATTGTGACCGTTTGGGTATGATTGTCTGGCAGGACATTCCCAGCGGATCCGAGAAGAAAGATATAGCGACTAACGGTATTTTGGCCCAATTTGGCGTTAATATCCAGGACAAACATTACCGGTGGTTCGGAAGAAAAGAGGAAGCTGGCAGGATTCAATTCGAAAGCGAAGTAAAAGAAGCAATAAACCATCTGAAAAACTGCGTCTGCATTTCCACGTGGGTTCCGTTCAACGAAGCTTGGGGGCAATTCGATTCTTTGAGGATTTCGGAATCGATTGCCAAAACCGATCCAACAAGGCAAATAGACCATGCCAGCGGCTGGTCGGATCAGGGCGGTGGCGATTTCTACAGCCGGCATATCTATTTTTCGAAAATAAAGTTTTCCCGCAAAAAGGCCTATGAAAGAATTCTGGCATTGACGGAATTCGGCGGATACAGCCTTTTGGTCGAAGGACATTCCTTCAATCCGAGCAAAGTCTACGGGTATAAGAAATTCACCGACAAGGCCAAATTGGAAGTGGCCCTGATCAATCTTTATGACAAGGAAATTCTTCCTGCGATAGAAAAGGGTCTTTCGGTTCTGATATACACCCAACTGTCCGATGTGGAAGACGAAGTCAACGGACTCGTGACTTACGACCGGAAATATGTCAAATTCGACATTGAAAATATGAGACAGATCAACAAATATCTTTTACAGGCATTCAAAGCATCGTTGAAATCGGGTATGAATAAATGAAAAAGCACCGGAAACGGTGCTTTCTTTTTAAAAACATATAATTAAACAATATAATATGCATGTTTATTTATGTATAGATAAACCTGTGCCAGTTCAGCTAATAACCAAGGTCGGTTCCGCTAGCGGAAGAGCCGGCTGTTGAGATAGTGGCTTCAATCAGATCGTGGGTACCGGAGTATATCTGAACGGAATTGACGATCAGGGTGATCGAATAATTGTCGAGATCAATCACACTCAAAGTGATCGAACTGGAATCTGATATCGAACTGACAACCGTGATGATAAATGATCCGTCAGCCTGTCTTTCGGTGTTTATCGACAAACCTTGGGTTTCGGTCAACTCATATCCGAAATTGACATAGGTAAAAACATAAGATTCCGTTACATCCGATTGGTCGTTGATGAAATCGATATTGTCTAGAGCTGAAAGACTGTCGAAATTGAGCATCGGTGGCGTATAGACGAAACTGATATCGGAGACTTTGGCCTGACCGTTGGTAACTCCGATTAGAAAAACATAATAGTCCGGGTCGGAATAAGTGACGGTAAGTTCTCCGGTCGTATCGTTTTTCGTAACGGAACAGAATGCATCGGCGGCTGTCAGGGTGAAAGGAATCCCGGTAGCATTGAAGGCGGAAATCGTCGGAGCCTGTCCCGGGGAACCGACATAATAGGCAACGTCGCCGCCGCCGGTATAAGTGGCCGTGACATCTCCCAAATCGTTGGGATCGGACATTGGTTTCACGTACAAAAGGATGGCGCAAGGATAGTCGGTCGGAACGAAAGTGACACCCTCGGTTGGTGTCAGGATCTGTCTGGCATAAGCGTCAATCGCAAAGTAATATGCCCCAACCGATCCGGCAAAAGTAGTCAAACCGACCAAATCGATATTGTCACGGTTGTATGTGTGGCCTTCCACAGTGCCAATCGGGTTGCCATCTGCGACCATTTGGTCATATAGATATACTGCATCCGGATCGTTTGCGGTTTGTGATATTTTCAATGTTGAGAGCGAATAGGTCACCGGGACATTGTGTCCCAGGGCGAGACCTTCGATATAAAGCAGTTTGGACGGGATTCCCGGAGCCGGCATGGCATCAGTGAGATAAGTATCCCCGGTACTGTTCACGTAATAGGTGCCATAATTTGAAAGAGCGGTAACCAAAGCGGAATAGGCATTGTTTGCATTGAGATCGAAGCTATATCCAACATCTTCCGGTCCGCCCTTGATGATACCGGAATCCCCTTCGTTAAAACCGATAAGTCCGTATTGAGTCCTATTAGCCGCTGTGCTGGACAAACTCGTAATCGTCGAATCGATCACGAAAATATCCGACAGGGAAGCGCCGTCGCAGACGTGTCCGGCCACATATCCGGTGGCGACATTGATTTCCTCATCGTTATGGATATGATAGCCAGATGTATCGTCAGTATAAGCGGGATTGCTTATGATGGTGATATTTTCCAAAAACAGATCGTGAATGACGGCTGTATTGCCGACATAACCGAAGACACCGATATCCTGATAGCCGCTTCCGTTGACAAAAAAGTTTGATAAAGTCGAACCGTTGCCGTCGAGGTTGCCGATAAAGGCGTCTGGATCTAAACCGTCTGATAAGTTGAAAGATACGAGGGATCGCTGAAATCAATCGTGATAGCCAATCCTGTATCGGGATCGGCGACTTTGAAATAATACGTGGTGCTACCAAAAGCGCCGATATTCTGGAGATAGGCAAGATTATAAAAATGATTAGGTTCGGAAATGATGAAAGGGTCGGATGACGATCCGTCGCCATCGGCGAAATAAAGCGCTCCTGATTTTCCCAGAACATCTTGACTGTAAGAATAGTAATTGACTATCCATCCGTATGTGGTGACGGCCAGGGAAACAACAAATAGCAAAGCGACCAAAAGCGAGACGATAGGAAGAAGGTTCCGTTTTTTCCTTGTCATGACCCGGAAGCCTCCTCAATGTATATTTTGATGTCCTGGTAGAAGCGCAGGGCGACAACAGAGGTTATGGTCGATCCCGAACCCTCTCCTGATAGAATGGTGTCGATTTTAACTGTGTTATAGGAAATATTAAAATAGAGATAAACATCCGTAGTAGCGCTCGTTACAGAAAGCGATCCCAGGGATGTTTCAGACACATAAGCATCGTATTCGTCATAAAAGCCATGCAACGGATAGATAAGATCTTCGTTTCCGTCCACGGTTTCAAAATCCGATTTTAATGATGAATAGATATTGGTCCCTTCCGGGTTAGCTTGGTAATTGTCGGTTTCCATTTCTTGCAAATAAGCAATTTGACTTAAATAATAGATTGTGCCGGCGTCTCCGAAAGTCAAAACGGCTCCAGCGGCCATAGAAGTATCCGCCGAAGCCCCAAGAGAAAAACTCATGCTTTCATCGGCATCGCAATAAAGATGCAATTCGATGATGATGTTGTCGTATTCGTTATTGATGGGAACCAGCGGATCATAGGATCCGATCATGATTCCCTGAAAAGCATAGGCTGATTCCGGTAGCACTTCATAGGATGGTGCTACCCAGAATCCGCCGTCGTATACCAAGATGCTTTCGGAAGACTGGTCGTATTTATAGACATGATCGTATGTGTAATAATGGATATCGTAAGATGGAAAAATACCGGCTCCTACATTCATGCCGAGCATGGAACTGTCCACGGTTGTGCTGATGGCGAACCAGGCAAATGTGGCAATGACAAGGGTTAGAAAAGATACTGATAATCCCAGAACTGACAAAACTAATCCTCTTTTGTCCATCGCTCGCCCTCCTCCCGTCGAACATATCTTCAATGATGCTTGGCAGCAATGCAAACAGAAGCCATAAAAGGCGATTTATTCGAAGAATATTATAACACATTAACATGCGAAAGGCCATATAACATGCTTATATCCATATCCAGGTTAAAAAAAATCAAATTGCATGAAGTATCATTTTGACAACACGGTTTTTTCGTTTGTCGTTTCATGATATAATTATTTTAACAAAGAACAGAAAATTATCCGGATAGTCCGTTGTAAAAAGGAGAAAAAGTGACAGAATTCACGGAAAACGTCATAACGGTAATCAAGCAGATTCCGAAAGGTAAAGTGATGACTTACGGTAGCATCGCCAGTTATGCCGGGAATCGTTACGGCGCTAGACAAGTGGTGAGAATTCTCAACTCGTCGAGCATTTCTTATAACCTTCCATGGCACAGGGTAATCAACTCCAAAGGGGAAATCGGACTTTCAGGCGAAGGCGGAGCGATGCAAAGACAAAAACTTGAGGCTGAAGGCGTGGAATTCAAAGACGGTAAAATCGATCTTTCTAAATATTCGCACAAATTCGTTCTGGAATAAATATGAGCGTTATCGCTATATTTCAGAGCCAAAAATTGTATAATTGTACCGACAAGCAATATTTATTGCCTGATCGAAGGAGGCTTATATCATGCAAAAAGGGTACAGGCACCGCTATTCCCTGTGGGAAGTGTTGATCGTTTTTAGCCAAAGCATGCGGGCCTTTCCCATAATGGCCGCAAGCAGACTGAAACACCGGATCGATCCGCATTTCCAGGAAAGACTGATGCTTGCCGTTACGGAAGTCAACGGATGCGAGGTCTGCAGTTATGCCCATACGCAGGTTGCCCTGAAGCAAGGCATGGATTCTGCCGAGATTGCTTCATTTCTCCAGGGAGACGGAGAAATGATCAAGGAAACGGAAGCAAAGGCGATCATTTTCGCCCAGCACTATGCCGATTCCAACGGACGTCCGGAACATTATGCTTATGATGTTTTGCTGGAAGAATACGGCAAAAAGAAAACCAAAGCCATTTTGGCTACGATTCAGATCATGATGATGGGCAACGTTTTCGGCTTGCCCATGAGCGCATTTTTCTCCCGTTTGAAAAAACAGCCTTACCATAATAGCAATATTTTTTATGAGCTGGTCCTGCTAATAGCGCCGATGTATCTGTTTCCCTTTGCACTTTTAACCGCCTTATGTTTGTGGCCTATTGTTCCGGGAAATATCATATTTGCAAAAGAAAGCGGAGGTGTATGATATGAAATTGCATTTTATCAGACTGAAAAGTCCAAGATTTTACCTCGTTCCTATGGATATATATGTAGACAATGAATTCAGAAACGATCTAAGAAACAATCAAGAAATCGAACTGGATTGCAATCAAAAACCAAAATTGATGATATCTGGTTCTATATTCACGAAGAATCTGGAAATTGATCTTTCTTCTTTGGAGGACGAAACGGTCACGATTTATCTTGAATATATCTTTGGCTGGTGGATGAACGGAATCCGCGCTTTTATTGTCGGAAATGACAATCGCTTCATCGGCACATATACGACATGATGTCCGATTGAAAGAGTAATATTATGCGGTTGGGAATAATCTCAGATATTCACAATAATGTAATTGCTTTGGAAACAATGCTTGAGGAATTTGCAAAAAGACAATGCGACGGCTTGATCTGTGCCGGCGATATCATCGGCATCGGACCATATCCGGAAGAAACTGTCTCGCGGTTCATGAAAATACCGAACCTGTTTGCCTGTGTTGCCGGAAACCATGAAAGATATTTTGCGGAAGGTATCATTCCTGTCAGGGAAATGAGTGACGTCGAAAAAGAGCACCACGTTTGGGAACAGGCATTTCTATCGGAAGAATCCGGGAATTATTTGAAATCGTTGCCCTGCGAAACATATTTGAACATAGCGGGGAAACGGCTTTATATAGCCCATTACGCCATGAACGGAGAAAGTCGTTATATGGATATATCGGATGAAGCATCATCTTCCGACATGGACAGGATTTTTAGTAATATCGATGCGGATATCGTGATTTTCGGACACGATCACAAAGGCTTTGTCGCAAACGGGAAAGCCTTGTATCTGAATCCGGGATCGCTCGGGTGCCCCGGCAGAAACTTGGATAAGACCCGCGGCATCGTGCTTGACATTGGCAAAGAAACAACCTGGGAACAATTGTCGATCACATATGATGTGCAAAAAGTGACAGATGACATCCGTTTGTTGGAATATCCGGCGATGGATGAGATCCTCCGCTATTTCTACGGGATAAGGTAAAAAGAAGTTGTCGGTAAGACAACTTTTTTTATGAAATTGCACCATTTTGATTCTTAAACAAACAAAATGAAGACTCTATTCTTTGGCTATATAGCTTGTTGCGGTATAATATAAGCGAGGTGAGAACATGCAAAAGAATACTTACGAACTGAAAAAAGGAATTTACTGGGTCGGTGTGAACGATTATGAATTGCGGGTATTCGACATAATCATGAGAACCGAATTCGGTTCTTCATATAACGCGTATCTCGTGAAAGGAAACGACAAAGTCGCTCTTATCGACACTGTTAAAGCTAATTTCAGCGCCGATTATCTGGCAAAGGTCGGCTCACTGGTTGATTTCAGTGCCATAGATTACCTGATTGTCAATCATACGGAGCCCGATCATTCAGGATCAATCGCCGATATTCTTGACAAAAATCCCGATATCACGATTGTTGGATCCGCTCCAAGCCTGTCAAATCTCAAAGAGATACTAAATCGGCCTTTCAAATCGCTTAGGGCGACACCCGACTTGACAATCGATCTCGGAAACAAAACCTTGAAGTTCATGATCAGGCCCAATTTGCATTGGCCCGACACTATTTTCACCTATGTTCCCGAAGACGGGATTCTTTTTACTTGCGATTTCTTCGGCGCCCATTATGCCTTCGAAGGCGTGCTTGCCAAAAATGTTCCTGACCGGAAAGATTTTGCGAAAGCTTTCAAGGAGTATTTTGACGCGATCATGTCACCTTTCAGGCCTTTCGTGCTCAAAGGGATCGAAGGCTTGGAAGAACTAAATCTCGAATACATTGCCACAAGCCACGGCGCGGTTCTTGACGAAACATTCATTAAGGAAGCTTTGCATAAATATGCCGAATGGGCGAAAAAGCCCGAACCGAGGGAAAAACCGTTTGTAGTTATTGCATTTGCTAGTGCATATGGGTACACTGCCAGGATGGCGGAAGTTATCGCCAAAGCGATAAATTTCGAGTTTGGCGGTAAGATCGATATCGAAACATACGATGTGGTTACGACCGATATCGAAACCATAGTCGGAAGAATCGGGGAAAGCGATGGCTTTCTGATCGGTACTACGACCATCCTACGCGACGCGGTATATCCGATCTGGGACATGCTGTCCCGCCTGAATCCGGAGACAGACGGCGGCAAGACGGCCGGAGCCTTTGGTTCTTACGGATGGAGCGGAGAAGCCGTACAAAATGTTACGGAACGATTGAAACAACTGAAAATGAAAACAGTAGACGGCTTGAGGATCAGATTCAAACCGTCGGATTCACAAATACAAACAGCATATGATTTCGGAACCGGATTCGCAAAGAAACTGAAAGAATAATTACCATCCCGGAGGACTGGTTTATGGGAAAATGCATATCGATCGGAGAAGTATTGGTTGATTTCATTCCGGATGCCGGAAACTGGAAACTGAAAGATGTCCCGATTTTCAGAAGACAAGCCGGCGGAGCCCCGGCCAATGTCGCCGCTGCAGTTGCTAGACTTGGCGGCAGAAGTGTTGTATTATCAAAACTCGGTAACGATCCTTTCGGAGATTTTCTGATTGATGAGATGAAAAAGACGGGGATCGACACATCTTACATAAAGCATACAGACGAGGCATCAACCGGACTCGCATTCGTATCTCTAAAACCGGATGGTAACCGGGATTTTTGTTTTTACCGCAATCCCAGCGCGGACATGTTGCTTTCTCAAGATGAAATCGATTTGGATATTTTCGAAGAAGGCGACATCCTGCATTTTTGTAGTGTCGACCTGGTGGATTTCCCGGTCAGAAAAGCACATGAGAAAGCTATAGGTATTGCAAAAGAAAAACGATTGATCGTGAGTTTCGACCCCAATATCCGGCTTTCGCTCTGGGAAAACAAGGAAGAACTGCGAGAGATTGTTCGGAGATTTATTCCTTTGTCCGATATTCTGAAAATCAGCGAAGACGAATTAGAATTCATTACCGGAAAAAAAGACATAACAGGCGCTTTATCCTCGCTTTTCATAGGCGATGTGAAAGTCATCGTATATACCATGGGCGCAAACGGGTCAGCGGTGTACACGAAAGACAGAACTTTCGTTCATGACGGATTCGTCGTCAATGCAATTGACACAACCGGATGCGGAGATGCCTTCATCGGAGCGTTTCTGTATATGATATTGTCCGGCAGTTTAACGAAAGAATCCCTGGGAAAATCCGATTACCAAAAAATATTGGAATTTTCTAATGCTGTCGGCAGCCTTGTGGCAACCAAAAAAGGGGCGCTCGCTTCAATGCCTGGTTATATGGAAACGGAAATGTTCCTAAAAGAAAAGAAAGCAAAATAAAAAGGCCCGCAAAGGCCTTTTGTTATTATTCGGCTTCATCCGAAACAAATGCTATCGGTTTAATTTTCGGCAACTCTGGTTTTACCTTATCCACGAAAAGAATGCCTAACAGGTGATCGTATTCATGCTGGAAGACGATTGCCGGATAACCGGAAAGTTTCATCAGGACCTTTTCCATATTCCCAGTTTCGAGATCGACCAAGACCATTCTAGCCTTGATCCGCATGGATCTCGGCACCAGACCGTTTTCATTTTCCGGAACCGAAAGACAGCCTTCGCCACCGCCGAGATAAGTTTGTTCCTCCGAAAAGGAAACAATTGTCGGATTGCATACGGCGTAAGAATGCATGGCTATTCCTTTTTCATCCGGGCAACGCATGCAGAAAAGTTTGCGATTTAATCCGATCTGGGGGGCTGAAAGCCCGACAGCCGGTCGCAAGCCGTATTGCTTACTTATTTCCTCGTCTTGGCTATTGACAATATATTCCATCATTTGGCGAAGAGTTTCGAGATCCTTGTTGTTCAGGGGGAGAGGTACGTTCTCCGATCTTTTTCTCAGAATCGGATCGCCTTCCTGGATGATATCTTTCATCATGATCATATTCCATCACCACCAATATATTATACCAAAAAACAGCGCTATTGCCAACATATCTACCTTGCCAGACAAAAAGATTTCTGTAGTTTTCAAGCAAAATAATTCATAAAATAAATTTATGATATGCCCCGATGTGATAAAATTGATTGGGAGGCGTTTGCTTATGTGGTATTCCCTGGATAGTGAAACAATCAGAAAAAAAGAAGAAATGAGTCGTCTGGAGTGGTCGCTTTCCAACGGACTCGGAGGTTATGCTTCCGGTCCGGTTTCCGGACAACTTTTCCGCAAGCATCACGGGTTGTTGGTGGCCTCGCTCGAACCGCCTGTCAGGCGGGTCATGGCCATCAGCAAAATCATCGAAGAAATCCACACCGATTCCGGCACGGTGTCCCTGGAAGAGATAAGCGCCAAGACATCCGGACCTAGTTCGGGGCTTGTGGAATTCTGTTATGAGAGAACCGTCAAATGGAAATACCGGCTCGGAAATCTGATCCTCACCAAAGAAATAGCGCCGCTATACGGGAAAAACGCTGTTGCAATCAATTATCGGGTGTATTCCCCAGAAATTGTCAAGTTGGTATTAACTCCCTGGTTTGCCTTCCGTGAGCACAGTCAGGTAGAAAACATGCCGTTTGCCCATATGACATATGAAAAGGAAGACAATAAAGCCAAAGTCTATTCCCGCCTGTATCCGGGCCATGTGACAATCCTTTCTTTTTCCCAAGGGGAAATCCTACCGACTGACAAGCAGGATGCGAGGATCGGAGAATACGATCTTGACAGATATAATGGCGACGATCGGAGCGATTGTTTTTTCACTCCCTGCAAACTTGTCGTCACGATTCCGGCGGATAAGGAAACCGAAATCGGATTGGTCGGGTCGATGGACGAAACCATCGAATTTACCGCAAACGAAATCATCAGGAAATATTCGGCGAAAATTGACGGTATTCTGAATGCTGCCAAATCATGCACAACATTCGAAAAGCGACTATGGGTATCTGCCGAACAATTCATCGCCAAGAAAGCCGAAACGAACGCCACCACGATCCTGGCGGGGCTGCCGTGGTTTTCTGATTGGGGAAGGGATACGATGATTGCCTTGCCCGGCTTGTTATTATCGACCGGGAAATTCAAGATGGCCAAGGAAGTATTGCTTTCTTTCTCCCGCTATCTCAAAAACGGCCTGATTCCCAATGTTTTTCCGAATTCCGGCGCTAAACCGCTTTATAACACGGTTGACGCCTCTTTGTGGTATATCATCGCCATCTATCGCTATTTCGCCGCTACCGGGGATCTTGCCATCATAAAACGAAGATTTTATCCTGACATCGCCGAGATTCTTGCATGGTACGAGAAAGGTACCGATTTCCATATCAGGATGGATTCCGACGGTTTGATTTCCGCTGGATCCGGTAGTGACCAGATCACCTGGATGGATGTGAAGATTGATGATAAACCGATAACACCTAGACAAGGCAAACCGGTCGAAATCAATGCTCTTTGGTATAATTCCCTCATGATCGCCGTCAAATTCTCTTCTTTGCTTGGAATCGACGGGGACAAATATCTCCTGATGGCGGAAACTGCCAAAAATTCGTTCGTCAAACGTTTTTGGAATCAGAAAACCGGATGCCTTTTCGATGTCGTCGATCCAGACGATCCGTCGATCAGACCGAACCAGTTATACGCCATTAGCCTGCCGTTCGATATCATGCCAAAGAAAAAAGCCATTTCCATCTGGGAGTTAGCCAAACAGGAATTGGAAGACATATACGGAATCAGGACATTGTCTCTATACAACGATAATTTCAAGCCGGAATATTCTGGCAGTATCGATAAAAGAGACCGCGCCTACCATATGGGAACTTCCTGGGGGTTCCTTTTCGGAGTTTATCTGGAAGCTTGTCTCAGGGTGAATGATTTTTCCACCGATTCACGCGAATATGTCCGTCATTGTTTTTTAAGGCTCGAAAAAGAACTGGAAGAAGGTTGCTTAAACGGCTATGCCGAGATTTTCGACGGCCAGAACGGCGAAATCGGCAAAGGTTGTTACAACCAAGCCTGGAGTGTCGGGGAAATTCTCCGGATTTATCATGACTATGGATTCGGGAAAGAGGTAACTAAATGATCAGACTTGACCGTTTCTTGTCGGAATTGAAATATGGATCGCGTTCGATGATTCCCGGACTTGTCAGGAACAAACGGGTGATGGTCGATGGAAAATTGGCCGAATCGGTCAATATGAAGATCGATCCGGAAAAGGACCGGGTGATGGTTGACGGAATCGAAGTGTTTTTCCGCCGTTCCCTTGTTCTGATGCTTTACAAACCAAAAATGACGGAATCGTCCAATATGGACGGGGCCCATCCTTCCGTTCTCGGTTTGATCGGCGAACCGTATTCGAGACTGGATCTGAACATCGCCGGGAGGCTTGACGCCGATGCCGAAGGACTGATGCTTCTTACGAACGACGGAACGCTTCTGCACCGGATCATTTCTCCGAATAACCATGTAGAGAAAACCTATCTTGTCAAACTTGCCGATCCCATTGGCGATTATTCTCCTTTGCTTGCGGGAGTTACAATACAAGACGGGAAGAACCAGCCGTTTCTAACTTCCCCCGCCAGGATCGAAGTGATTGACAAATATTCTTGCAAGATAACGATAAGCGAGGGCAAATATCATCAGGTCAAAAGAATGTTTGCCTATCTTGGAAACCAAGTCACAGACCTGAAACGGATTTCAATCGGCAAGCTTTCCCTGGATACGTCGCTTGCCCCAGGAAGCTACCGCGAATTGACGGAAGCGGAAATCGCGGCCATTTTTGCAGAAAAAACGGTCTGACAGACCATTTACATGTTATAATTTACATAACCAAATATCGATTTAAACGCTTCAGAGGTGAAACATATGGTAAATCGCAAAGGAATAATCGTCTACTTCCAAAGCAAAAAAATAGTAAAGGAAGTAGAAAAAACCGGGGTCAACGTCGTCTACATAAATCCCAAGGCAAAATATCTGACCGGCTATATCGATGCCAGCGAATACGAAAAAGCCCGTAAACAAATCCAAAAAATCAGATTGGTCCGCAAGGTCGAAGAATCACTGGTGGATATGGAAGAATTTAGTTTCAACGAATGAACGCCTGTCAATAAAAAAACCTTGACAGGCATCTTTTTGTCTGCTAAAATATTCTCGACAAAAAGAAATAATCAGGAGGATATGAAAATGGTCAAACTGCGCTTGCAGAGATTCGGTACAACCAAACGTCCGTTCTATCGGATCGTCGCCGCCGAAGCGAGAAAGAAAAGAGACGGAAGATATCTGGAGATAATCGGACAATACGATCCGACCAAAGAGCCCGTCCTAATCAATATCGATGCGGAAAAAGCTCTCAAATGGTTGTCGGAAGGTGCCCAACCGACCGATACCGTCAAAAACCTGTTCACAAAAACCGGCATAACCAAACAGTTTATAGAATCAAAAAAGTCGAAATAGGACGCGCTGGACATGGCTGTCAATTTCGAAAAACTGATCGTTGATCTAGTCTCTCCGCTGGTCGTTCATCCCGAAGATCTGATGGTGAAGAAATTTTCCGAGGACGAGACAACTATTACGATTCAGGTTCTTGTGAACAAAGAAGATTTGGGCCGGGTCATCGGCAAAGGCGGAAAAATCGCCAATGCCATCCGGACGATATCCTACGCCGCCGCTTCCAGACTCGGCAAACGGGTGTCGATCGACATCGATTCGTACGAATGAAAACTATATCCGGCAGGATTGAAGTGATCGCGGTTAGCGCCTGCCTGTTGGGCATCGCTTCGACCTATCGCGGAGATAATAATTTATCCCTTCATACGATCGAAAAAATCAAGGGAAAGATCGTTTTTCCCGTTTGTCCGGAAGCAATGGGCGGATTACCAACTCCGCGCATTCCTTCGGAAATCCAGAATGACGGAATCACGGTGCTTGCAAAAGACAAAACCGACGTCACCGCTTTTTTTCAAAGAGGCGCTTCAATCGCTTTGGACATAGCGGTTTTAAACGGATGCCATAAAGCGATCATGAAAGAAAATTCGCCTTCCTGCGGATCCGGTTATGTCTATGACGGAACATTCTCCGGTAAACTGATCAAAGGCAAGGGATATGCCTGCCGTATTTTCCAAAAAAGCGGTATCGATGTGGAAAACGAAAAATAAAGCCAGTAGAATATACTGGTTTTCTTTTTTCATAATACCGGCGCTTATTGACAAAAACTACTTTCATTATATAATTAATCTATGAAGAAATGGGGGATGAACAGATGAAGAAGCTTGGCGTTTTGGTTTGTACGAATGCAGCGCTTGACTATATCAAGCACGATTATGACATCCGCGTTATCCGTTCGACGATCATCATGGGTGGAAAAGAATACGTCGATTATGAAGAATTGACAGCCGAATAATTCTATAACATGCTGGAAAAAGATCCCACTTTGTTCCCGCGTACCGCGATGGCATCGACCGGCACAATGCTGGAAGCCTATGAGAAGCTGCGGGATGAGGGATGCGACGAAGCGATCTTCATCACGATCTCATCCAAGATGAGCGGCATCTACGAAAACGCCTTATTGGCTGCCAAAATGGTCGAAGGCATCAAGGTTACCGTTTTCGATTCGCTTTCGGTCGGATATGTCGAATGCAAGATGGCGTTCACCGCCCACGATCTTGCGAATCAGGGAAAATCGATGGATGAAATAGTCAAGGAACTTGAATTCATTCGCGATAACAACCACATTTATTTTGCTGTTTCCGATCTCAAGTATCTGGTTAAAAACGGAAGACTATCCAACGCGGCCGGCTTCATGGCCGATGTTCTCAAGATAAAACCGCTTTTGGAAATCGACAAGACCGGAGCTGTTGTGACTGTCGAGAAGATCAGAACCTTCCAAAAAGCTTTGAACCGTGTTTTGGAAAAGTTTCTGGAAGAGACGGAAGGCAAAGGATACGAGCCTTTCATCATCCATGCGAACAATCCTGAGGCCGTCGCCTTCCTGCGCGAGAATGTCATGAGACTCCGCCCGGAAGTCAAAGAAATCAAGGATTATCCGCTCACTCCGGCAGTCGGTGCCCATTGCGGACCGAAAGCCTTGACGCTCGGATATATTCTTAAGAAATAAAGGATACCGGAAAACCCTGGCAAAAGACAGGCTGCCGCCTGTCTTTTTCTTGCCAGGAGGAAGGACTGTGCAGATGAAAACGAGAAAACTGGTTTTTCTTGCTGTGATGGCCGCAGTCGCGGTCGCGCTTTCGATTGTCGAGTCCGTCATTTCTACTTTTATATTCATCATTCCCGGCGTCAAGCTCGGACTAGCCAATATCATAACTCTTGTCATCATGTATTATTACAGCGACCGCGTCGCCTTTCTCGTGGTCGTCATCCGGATATTCTTGGCCGGGCTTCTTTATACCGGACTATTCGAACCGGCGTTCTGGATGAGCCTGGCCGGCGGGTTGCTCGCGTTTCTGGCGATGTTTATTTTAAAGAGAGTCAAAATATTCTCGATCATGTCCGTATCCGTCTTTGGCGCTCTTATGCATATGGTGGGGCAGATTCTGGCGGCGATCGTCGTCCTCGACACCGAGACATTGCTTTATTATCTGCCGTACATGATGGTGATTGCGGTGCCAACCGGAATATTCACCGCTCTCGTGGCGAAAAAACTGCTAGTGATTCTCAAAAAGCAGGCATCCACTACAACCAAATAAAAAGGTGGAAATTGTTTCCACCTTTTTTATGAATCGGGATATTGGTACAAGTATATATCCGTGAAGTTTGCGGATGTCATGATTGTGCCGTCTTCCAGATACCAGATTGCCTCAAGACCTTCTGTCTCATCGACATAGGTGATTCCTTCCTCGACCGTCATAAGAAAAATTGCTGTCGAGTAAATATCCGCCAAGGCGCCATCTTCATAAAAGATTGTCACGCTCATCGCTTCTCCACCGGGATAGTTAGTTCTCGGATCGATAATGTGATGATAGATTTCTCCGTCCTCGCTACCAAGGAAATATCTTTGATAATTACCGCTTGTGACGACAGATATTCCGGCCGTTATTTTCAGATAAGCGTAGAAATCGACAGACAAAGCATCGACTTCCGGTTTCTTTAATCCAATATAAAAGACGCCGTTATCTCTGGTCGGATTCGTTCCTCCGGCTTTTAAGTTGCTTTCGCCGGCATTGAAAATGTAATCGAGGTCCAAAGAATCGAGATAATCGGTGATGATTTCGGATACATAGCCTTTTCCGTAACCGCCGAGATCGATCGACATGTTCGGTTTCAGGAACGTGATTGTCAGATTGTCGCGATCCATATCGATATCGCTAGGATCGGTGTTAAAAGAGATTCCGTCAATCAATTCGGAAGGAACATCGCAAGTGCTCGCGAAAGATCCGACCACACAACTGTCAGATTCTCTGGCGTCATGCCAGATGGAAAGGACGGGGCCGAGGGCTATGTCGAACAGAAGGGCTCCGTTAACAGTTATGTCGTTCTCATGGCCGAGTCCGAAAGCAATTGCATCGAACAACGTTTCGGAAACGACGATCCCGGATGTTCCGCTTTGGTTGATGGAATAGACGTTAACGATGTTATTATATGAATTGTAACGGTCGAAATATTCATGGTATTCCGAAAGCATTGCTTCTACTTCATCGTATAGTTTTTCCAGATCAACAGCATCATCACGACCATAATATAGTTTGAGCGAGATCGGCGCGTCGAAATAGCCAATCCAGATCTTTTCGCAGACATAGACTTCCGCTTCGTCGTTCCATGTACATTCGTCTGGCGAAGGATTGGTAAAACGCGTCCCGTCGCATCCGGACAGGACGATAAATGGAAGAAGCAACATGAGCGCAAGCAATTTCTTTTTCATTTCATCACCATAAGGCCAATACAGATATGTTTTTCCATTCGCCGGCGTAAAACAACCGTATTGGTGTATAATAATTTATAGATAAAGAGGAGGTGGGCGACATCAGAAAATACGACTGGATCCTGATCGGATCGATTCTTTTGACGGGCGTCCTTCTTTTTGTCGGAATGTGGGTTTGGCAGACAATCCGGGCGACTGGTAGCACATATGCGCAGGTCTATTACAAGGATGAATTGGTTCTCATGATTGATCTGGACACCTGCGAATACAAGATATACGACACAGAATACAAGGACATGATCGATGCCAGCCGGGCCGACGAAGGAATCTTTTATGTTCCCGGTACTGTCACAACCGATATGCAAAGTCTTTATCAGGACGACGAGTATGCCAGAACAAGGCAAATCGTCGGAATCAAATTATTGGTATATGAGGGCAAGATCGAAGTGGCTTATCAGGAAAGCCCCAGAGATATCTGCGAATTGCAGAGACCGACTGATTCCAGTTTGGAGCCGCTGGTCTGTCTTCCCAATGAACTGGTCATTCAGATTATGACCGACATCCCGTCGGGGGAATTCGTCCCCGACTCAATATTGGAGTGATTTCTTTATGTTAGACCCCTGGGTATTTGTCATCACAAGGATTGTCGTCTTTTTTGTGGCGACAGCCTTCATTTTCAACGGTTTGAAAGCCGTCAACTTCGAGAAGATTTTCCGCCCGAATTCTTCCGGGCAGATCCGACTTCTCATCATGGTTCTTTCGATCGTTCTCGGATATCTGTTCGCCGACACTTTTGTGTCGCTTTTCGAATCCGTCAACAATCAGTTATAACGAATTTTGAATCAGAGATAAACATTTCTCGTCGCAGCCGTTTCCAATGTGGCTTCGCCGTTTGTCATATCGGCGAAAAGCGCGGTGATTTCATCGCTTTTGCCATTTGCCAGCGAAAAACGGTACGTGATTTTCTCGCCGTATTCAGTTTTTATACAGATGGCATGGCTGTTTAGGTAACGTTCAACCGGTTTGGTATAAGCATACCCGATATGAAGGATGTAATCTTCTATCGGCGTCTTATACGCGTATTCAGCTATTTCCAGAAGTTTTCTAGTTGTGGCGGAATAAGCGCGGATTAATCCGCCCGAACCAAGTTTGATTCCGCCAAAGTATCTGACGACGACAATAATGGCGTCGGTTACATCGTTTTTGTTCAAAACGTCGAGAACCGGAAATCCGGCGGTTCTTACCGGCTCGCCGTCGTCGCTGGCTTTCTGGGTTTCCTTATTGTCTCCCAGCACATAGGCGTAGACATGATGTGTCGCGTCCGGATAATCCGCTCGGATTTTATCTAAGAAGGCGGAGGCTTCAATTTCTGACTCTGCCCGCGATAAAAAACCGATGAATCGGGAACGGTTGACAACATGTTCCGCCGTGACCGGATATTTGGGCGTTTTCACTTCGCATCACCGGTCTCATTATAACACAGCGTCGCCGGTTTTTGATAGAATAACGGACATCTATATGATATAATTATTTAAAGGTGATTTGTTTGGAGAAACGTTTCGAAGCGGCCAGAAAGATCCTGGCAAAACTGATCGAAAACAATCACGCCGCCTATATGGTCGGCGGTTTTGTTCGCGATCGGATGCTCGGTCTCGAAACAGACGATATCGACATCACGACTGATGCGAGGCCGGAGACAGTCGAGTTGCTTTTTGAAAGCGTCAAGGAGACGGGAATCAGATTCGGAACGGTCACAGTCTTGATAGATGGATATTCGTTCGAAGTGACCACATTCCGTAGTGAAGGAAAATATTCGAACTTTCGTCATCCGGACACGATTGCTTATTCCGATACCCTGGAAGAGGACTTGAAACGCCGAGATTTCACGATCAATGCTTTCGCCATGGCCTATGACGGGTCGGTGATTGACATATTTTCCGGGCGCGACGACTTAAAAAGGCGTCTCATCCGTGCGATCGGATATCCGGAAGCGCGATTCTATGAGGACGCGCTTCGGATATTGAGAGCCTTCCGTTTTGTCAGCAAACTCGATTTTCAGATCGAAACCGGAACGTTCAAGGCCATTCGCCAGAATCGCATGCTTCTGAATAAAATCGCCAGCGAACGCATTTTGCAGGAAATGAAGAAAATAATTCTCTATCCCCATCATGCCAAGGCATTCCGCCTGATGAAGGAAGCAAGTATCGGCGAAGCCCTTCCTTTCATGAACAAAGCGATCGAATATCTTTCCGGCCGGGAAGACTGGCGGATGTCCGATATCGAAACCTATGCCCTGGCCACTTTTCTCAATCAAGAAAAAGTTCCGGATGAATGGCGCTTTTCCAATAAGGAAAAGGAACACATCCACAAACTGGCGCAAATCGTCAAAAAAACATTTGTAGCCGGATTCGATCCATATACAGTCTATGAATACGGGTTCCATGCCTCAATCGAAGCCAACAACATCATCAAAACGATGGATCCGGATAAAAACGGGGAAAAGGACATTATCGCTTTTTGGCAGAAGCTTCCCATCCGCAATGAAACCGACCTTGCTTTCCGGGGAAAAGACATTTTAGCGATACCGGAACTGAAAGATCCGAAACAAATCGGGAAAATTCTCGAAACCATCATCCGGGAGATCATTTCCGGACGCTTGAAAAACGAACGCGAAGCCATCCGCGGTTTCGTTAGGAAATATATGGAAAAAGAACTGACGGAGAAGACATCATGACAAAAGACGACCGCAAATTTTATTGTTATCTTGATGATTTCGATCTTTTGACAATCATCGTTCCCGGTGCAAACTATAAGCCGACGGACACATACAGTCTGAACGGAAACGACGAGACCATCCCGCTTGTGATCGGACAACAAATAGCGCTTGACAAAGAAACCAAATTGGTTTGTTCGTTCGACGCCTACATCGAACTTAGAAAGATCTATTACGTTGAAAACCAGGACGGCGAATCGTCCGAGCTATATACCGGCAAAATCGTCCGGACCGAACTGTTCGACAACATCTACCGTTACCGCAAGAACGATCTCGGATTCACCTTCACGAAGGAATCGACGAAATTCAAGATCTGGAGCCCGGTGGCTAAATCGGTCCGTTTGGAGCTTTTGTATCCGAACGGACGCAAATCATTTCATGATATGGAATATAAAAACGCCGGTGTCTGGCGTCATGTCGTCGACGAGGATCTGGAAAAGGTGGCATATCGTTACCATGTCTATGTGAACGGCAAGGAAACGATCGTCGAAGATCCTTACGCCCTTTCCAGCAAAACACACGGAAGCTATTCGTATGTCATTGACAAAACCAGACTGACGCCGATCGAACCACTTAGGAGCTTTTCTGGCAATCCTTTGGATGCCGTTGTCTATGAAATGAATGTCCGTGATTTTTCGATGGACGATACTGTGCCTTTCCGGCATCGGGGGAAATTCCTTGGCGTCGTGGAACCGGATCTGAAAACACCAGAAGGCCATCCAGCCGGACTCGATCATCTGAAATATCTCGGCATAACCCACATCCAATTGATGCCGATCTTCGATTTCGGCGATGTCGACGAGACGAAACCGGACCGGCTTTACAACTGGGGCTACAATCCCGAACAGTATTTCGTACCCCAGGGATGGTACTCCACCGATCCGGATGATCCGTATTGCCGGATCGAGGAATTAAGGAAAATGATCGATGCTCTCCACCGGGAAAACATCGGCGTCATCATGGATGTTGTGTACAACCATGTGTTCGACGCCAAGAAATTTCCGTTTGAAAAATTGGTTCCCGGTTATGCATATCGTGTCGACAGGCAAGGTATTTACACCGATGTCTCTGGGTGCGGAAACGATCTTGACACCAACCGGGAGATGGTGCGGAAAATCATTATCGACTCTGTGCTGTACTGGGCGAACGAATTCAAGGTAGACGGGTTCCGTTTCGATCTGATGGGACTTATCGATTTCGAGACGATGAACGAAGTCAGACAGGAACTGTCGGACATCGACGACCATTTTCTGGTTTACGGCGAGGGTTGGAAGATGTATTCGACCAACGTGGGGGACCGGATGGCTCACATGTACAATAAAAACGTACTCTATACCATCGGATTCTTCAACAGCATATTCCGGGATACAGTCAAGGGGAGCACCTTCGACATCCTGGAAAAAGGCTACGCTACCGGCGATCCCGTAAACGCCGAAACCGTGAGACAGTTGCTTTTCGGAAGCGCTCTGGGGCGTTACATCTTCAAATACACCACCCAGTCGATCAATTATGTGGAATGCCACGACAACATGACGTTCTTCGACAAAGCGATGAAAATAGACAAGGATTCCGTCCTGGCGAAAGAGCAGGAGAAGTTGGCGACATCGATGGTCATTTTGGCCCAAGGAGTCCCCTTTCTGCATTCCGGTCAGGAATTCTACCGGTCGAAAAAAAACGTGGAGAATTCTTTCAAATCGGGTGATGGAATCAATAAGCTCGATTGGAGTCTTCTGGATGAAAACCATGCCGATGTGGAATATCTGAGACATCTCATCAACATCCGTAGGCACTATCCCTGCTTCCGTCTCAAAGCCGATTCCGAACTCAAAAGATCGGCGGAGGCCTTCGTTTTGCCATCAAAATCGATCATGGTCCATTATAACGGAGAATGTAACCTGATCATCGTTTTTAAACCGCTGGCAGACGAGGAATTTGTCGTAATACCGGAAGAATACCGTCTACTGTTGTCATCTGTTGGGAAAAAGGATGAACCGGAAGACGGAGCAAGACTCTTCAAAAATATCGGAACCTGGATTTTTACGAAAGAAAGTGAGTGAACGCCACATGAATTTTGAAATCGGACAAAAATACGACTTTTACGGAAAAGTCGAACAGACAAACAATTCCACCTACGACACCTACGCCTGCAATATTCTAAGCGAGGACGGAGAAAATCTCGTCGTCAGGGTGAACAAGGAAACCACTCTGTCACTGAACAAAATCTACTTTTTCGAAACAGAAGCCGTCGTCTTCAAAGAGAAGATTCATCTCCAGGCTTCTTCCTGCCGGTCGCTTTCCCAAATGGATATGACCGATGACGAGAAAGAAAGACTGTTCCGGATTTTCTACCAGTATGCTCCGATCAATCTGGTTCAAGTGAAAAAAGGGATCGAAGACAGGCTCAATGCCATAAAGAACAAAGCTATCAGAGAAATAACCGCGGAGATTTACAACCGGTTTGCGGATGATTTCTATCTTTATCCTGCCGCCACCCGTTACCATCACGCTTACATATCCGGACTTTCATATCACACGTATTCGATGATCCGGCTGGCGGAAGGGTTCCTGTCGACCTATCCGTTTCTGAATGAGGATCTTGTTTATGCCGGTATCATTTTGCACGATGTCGGAAAAATTCTCGAGTTCGATTCGTTCGAAGGCAGCGAATATACGATCAAAGGCCGCCTCGTCGGACATATCACGATGGGAGTGGAATTAATCCGGCTCGCCGCTGAAAAACTCGGATACATGGAAGCGGAGGAAACGATGCTTCTGGAGCATATCGTACTGAGCCACCATTATTACGGAAACTTCGGATCACCTAAGAAACCGAATATCGCCGAAGCGCTCGTCATTCATTTCCTCGACGACGCCGATTCCAAACTTTGCGTGCTTGGCGAGGAACTTGATCTGGTCGATGAGGGCGAACTTACTTCCTCGATCGGGGTTTTGGACCGGGAGAGGTATTACAAACACAAATTGACGGAAGACAAATGAAAACGTCGCGGAAATCCGCGACGCTTTTCTTTTCTGAAATTATTGATTGTTATCATAATAGCTTTTAACATAATCCCATGTCATGTTGCATCCGGCGATATCGCTTGAAGCCACTGCGAGACCGGCAACGATCGTTGCCATCACCTGGGCTTTTTCGATGTCGCCATCTTCATAAAAAGATGTTATGAACCCGGCAGTAAAACTGTCGCCCGCCCCGTTTGAGTCGACATACGGAAAATCGAAAATTCCGTATTCATGGATATTTTTCTCTTGATCAACGACGATAGAACCGTCTCGGCCCTTGGTAGCTATTGCCAGTAATTTGCCATCGCGGACGAATTGTTTGAGAACGGGTACCGGATCTTTTAATGCATCATTGCTCATGATTATGTAGTCGGCCGACTTGATGAAAGGTTCATAATAGGGGTTTTTGCCGTCATAATCGTGGAGATCGACCCAAACCGGCTTGCCGGCTTTTTTGATTGTAGCCGCCATGTCGCTTAGATAAGAAATGATATTGAGACAAATGACGTCCGCCTTGTCTACAAGCGACATGACCTCTTCTTTGTCCAATTCTTTATTGTCATAACCAAAGCGAGTGAAAATGCTGAGACGGTCGCCGGATTTTGTCATCAGGTTGATATGCTTTTCCGTTCCAAAGGCGTTATGGCCAAAAACAAGATCAATTCCGTTTCGGCGGAAGTATTCTTTCTGGATTCGGGCTTCTTCATCGTCGCCAAGCATTGTATGCAAGCAAACATCGTGTCCGAGCCGTTTCAAAGCGACGGCTTTGCCCGTCCCGGTGCTTCCGACCATTTGAAATGATTTTCCAAAAACGGTTTGAGGATAAGGATCGGGAAGTTTGTCCAGCATGACGATCTCGTCGACGGAAGTGCCGCCGAGGACTAAGATTTTCAAAGGTTTCATCGTTTTCCTCCGAATATGTGCCTTCAAGAGCAATTATAAATCATTTTCGTTTTTAGGGAAACAAAAAAGCGGATCGTTTTTCGGATCCGCTTTATTTTGTCAAATGATTAGTCGGTGATGTATTCGGAGTATAAAGCTTGGTAGTAGATGTTTTGGACTTTGACCAATTGGAGTTTGATTTCCTGATCGGTGAAAGGATTGCTTGGATTGTCAACGAACGTACCGGTCACGATGCGGTCGATGATGTCGATGTTGATGTCGCCGACGGTGTATAGTCCGGAAATCAGATCTCCTGTGTATACATCGAGGTTCGTTCTTAGCGTCGCAGGAATTTCGGGAACGACAATGCCGTATTCCGTTTCAACGTCTTCGTTTGCAAGATCGAAGAGTTGGCTGTAGAAATAATAATCGGCATATAGCGTAAACTGTTCCAATGTGGGTTCGCCATCTGCGTTTTCCACTCCGCTTGTGTAAACCGGATTGAGCGGATCGCTTTCTTGGAAAATGGCGGTCGGTTGATCAAAGCCGCTTCCCTGGGTCGCAAGGATTATGTGGATACCGAACATCGTCGAGACGAGATCGGAGAACATCTGATCCTCATCCTCGTTTTGTGGCAAGATGTATTCCTGATACAGGGCAGTAAGGGCATCGACGAATTCGGTGACATAATTATTATCCAGAACGCCGTATTCGCCCGAATAAGTCAGGGATTCTTCCTCGTCGTCGTCATTGGTCATGTCAAGCAGTTCGGTCATGATCTGGAATCCGGCTTTCTTGTAATCGCCCCAGACCTCGTCATCATAGGATGCCGAGCGATACTCGGTGACTAGCGTATCCAGATCATTGTCGGAATCCTCGTCGAAGTAGTTGACTACAGCCGCTTTAAATCCGGAAAGCAAAGTGTCAAGATTATCGGCAGCGATTGTATCGAGGCTGTCGCGGTATTCGAAGTAATCATCGTAAGTTCCGTCTTCGTCGAAATCGAAGAAGAGAAGCAAGTGATTGACATCGAGGCTGAAGTAATTTTCATAGTAGTCCTGAACGGTCGGATAGAGCAGTTCCAGAATATCGTAGTTGTCGACCATCTCTTTGATGAAGAATGCCTGGACGGTCTGAAGGACATAATTCTCAAGCAATTCGGATTCGCTCTTAGCGCCGTCATAGGCAAGGTAGAGGAATTCCTGGAAAGAATTGTATCCGTAGTAAGCTTGAAGAATGGTTGAATAGTTGGCGTATGTGGCTTTGACTGATTCGACATTTGTTAGCAAGGTTTCCATCATATCGCTTTTGTTTTTGTAAAGATCTTTTTCCGTTCCGAACAGTTGTTCGAAATACGTGGAATAGAGAGCTTCTTTATATTGTGTCGCGTATACGGCGTAAACAGCCGCGTTCTTGTTAAGGCAATATACGAAGAAATCCTGAGCGGTTATTTCGACGCCTTCGTCCGGGTTACCGACGACTCCGGTCGTGTAGGCGAGAATTTTCTTGTCGCCTTTGACGTCGTAATCGTAACTGTCATATACCTGGGCATAGGACAAACCGAGATAGAAGTCTTCGATCGTGAAACCGTATTCGGCCCGCATTTGTGCCAGATATTCGGTAACGGTGTCGCTGGCGTCAGAAGCGGACAGGATAGCTTCCACCAGGTCGCTTTGGATCGAATAGTACAGCTCATCGTTATTGAGAATGCTTTGGAACGAAGTTTCGTCGGTGTTTTCTGTTGTATCCGATGTTTCGCCGTTTGCCAGGATCGTTACATCAATTTTACCGGTGCGAGTGGTTCCGTTGAAGGCCACGATATAGGTCATGGTGACGAGTGTGTCTTCTTCCGGATTGGTAACGGTTCCGTCTGACGTGATGTAGTCGGTGTCTCCGGAAACCCAAGTGATCGACGATCCGTACCAGCCGGTGGCGGGAAGCGTGACGTCTTCGCCGATCGTTGTCGGGATGACGATGTTCGCTTCGATGTTGTCGAGCATGATGCTTTCGGCATCGAGTTTGTCGGATTGTGTCAGTTTGTATACCATGAAGTAATATGTGTCCTCGTCGCCGTTAAAATCCTGGGCGGCGCCGGAATACGGGATGGCATCTTCATCGGAAATGTCCATGGTCTCGAACATGTATGTGGCGAGATCGCTGTTGACGGCGTTTACTGCGTCGAAGTTGAAAGTGAGGTATGAGTTGTCAAGCGCTATGAGGTCTTCGGCTGTGGCATCCTCAGCAAGCAGACTCCGGTAATCCCCGTAAACGTAATTGTAGATTTCGATGTATTTGGCAAGGACTTCTTCATTGGAAAGTTCCGTTGAATTGTATATGGAAGCGGAAGAAACATTCTCGATCGAAGTGTAATATTTGTTGACATAAAGCGAAGTTGTATTCGTGACATCGTTATTCTCGTGGTCGTAGATGGTTCCGTCTGGATCGATCGTGAAAGCCAACTGTTCGCCGTCACGGTCGTAAACCTTGGTGGATTCCTCTTCATCGGAGGGATCGGTTTTGGAAACCGTGTAATAGTGCGTATTGGCCTGTTTGTAAGCCTCGGCGAGATCGCTGGAATCGAACAACAGACTGTATGCCACCGCGATCTCCTGATCGGCATCGATCAGATTGCCGCTGGCGTCCAGCGTGTATTCGGCGTCGTCTTCGTCCACATAGATACCGTTTCCGCCGAAGGTGTAGATCACATCGTCGGCAAGATTGGCGATATCGCCGTCTTCCGTGTAATAATACGGGGTAACGGTCTGATAAGCCTGCACGATTTCGTCGTTCTCATCGAAAAGCGAATTGAGTTTGAAAGTGTAGCCGTTATAATCGCGGAGAGTCTTCGAGTTCAGCGAGAGAAGATTGAAATGCTGAAGCACTGTCGACGCATCGGTAGCGCTCATGAAACGGATACGGATGGCTTTGATGTCGTCAAAGGTGTTGTTGATGAAATCCTTGGCGATGTCGACATCACTGACGTCGTCGTTCTCAACGATGGCGTCGCGGACATAAGCTTGGCGTACGAGAACGATCGTCGCGTAAGCTTCCTCGTTGCCGTCGAATCCGGCCAGAATCATGTTCTGGTCGTAACTCTCTTCCAAAGCGGTTTTGGTGTCGGCATCCATAGCGGCGATTTCATCCGCATCGCTTGTCCCGTATATTTCGTTGTTGATCTCGTCTTGAAGTTCATCCTCAGTGATCTGGTTGAAGTAATTTGCCAACAGGTCCTCATCGATCATGAACAGAAGTTGCTGAAGACCGTCGGTCTTCTTGATCGACTCGAACATCTCTTCGTTGGTGATTGTGTAGATGACGTTTCCGTCACCGTCCAATTTCTCGTAGAAGATATCATTAGGATTGTCAACAGCCGGCGAGTGGGTGTTACCCGTCGAAAAAGTCAGGACGACGGCAGCCAGCACAACTGTGATCAAAACGGAAAAGATGATGATGATTCTTTTGGTCATTGTACTTTCCATTGTGGTACGCTCCTTGGTTAAATTCGCACTATTTATCATACCATTATTCAATTTGAAAAACAATAAAAATATTGTGATAAATACATGAGAAGGAGCCTGACATGGTCTTTCCCGCCAAATGGGATGTTTCAGAGGCGGTAGATTATTTGTTTGAATTTCATAAAAAAATGAAGATGTTTATTGACAAATAAAACAGTAAATTATATAATAACGCCGTAAATAGCAAAACTAGCGAAAGCTAGTGACGCAAAGCTATAGGGCCTTCGTAAAAGATGGTAGCCAGTTGCCGTTGTCTGTAAAGACGAGGGCGTTTTTTTATTTCCAGGGCTGAATTATCCTTTGAAATAAAAAAATGCCGTCGATGGACAATGGCGTTTTTTCTAAAAAGACGCGCTCAAAGTATTTTCTTTTTCTAATTGACATTTACGGAAAGCGAGGGATCGGATATGAATACAGCCAGCCTGAAAAGACAAGTTTTTTTGTCGTTTATCCTGGCAATATTCTCACTTTGCATGTTTGTTTTCGCAACCTATGCCTGGTTTACGGGAAAATACCAGACCGTTTTCAACGCGGAAATGGGATTTGTGCAAGCCGATCTCGATGTCTACTTCATGGATGAATACGACAACCGGGTCGAAGCGACCGAAGTCGAGATCGCCGAAGGCGTCTACAAACCCGGTGTGTATTTGATCAATGTCGTGAGCAGTTCCGCGGACAACCATTTTGAAAATTTGCGGATTTATGTCAATGTGTCGAGCGATGTGGAAACATATATCAGGGTGAAAATATACGAACAGCTCACTTTGACATACGAGAATTATGACGGATCCCTGACGGAATTGTCGGTATTGACGGACGGATACATGGCGTTTGACTATGATTTCGACAATTGGTATGACAACCGCATCATGGATGATTACATTTACTACAAGTATCCGGTTGAAAGGGTCAATTCATCGACGCCTTTGGAAATCGGACTGATCACATCGTATTTCACCGGTGAAAGTTTTGCTAATTATTCTCCCGGATATTCTCTCCAGATCGGGTTCTCCATCGAAGCCGTCCAAGCAGATGGCGGCCCGGAAAATGTCTGGAATCTTCCGACTCCCCCTTGGGGATCGACCTGGTAATCGAGGTGAGTTATCATGCGAAAAAAGATAGCCATCAATAACGGAATCAGGCGGTTCATTTCCCTTGCGCTCGTTCTTTTGACGACGTTTGCCGGATTGAGCCTTTTTGTCGATTCCGCTTCTGCCATCGGAAGCAATCATTCGATTTATGGTGATGTCGCGGCATTCGATGGAACCTATAGTTGGGAAACTACGCTCGATCCCCAGAGTTCGAGCGACGATTACATAACTTATACGGATTATCGCGAAAATTACTGCACCGCAGCGGCCACCGTGGCCGCTTGTATCGCCGCTGCCGACGGCAAGATAATTAGAATCGACACGGCGGAAGAACTCTATTGGTTTTCCATGGATGTGTCATACGAGTACATATACCAATCCGACAATCCGGCTGAGAACGTCAAGCTTTCCCCGGAAAAAATCGCCGTTTTGCTTTCGCTTGACTATGTGCTCGGCAACAACATCGATTACTCCGAAGTCGGAGCCAAGATGTTCGTTCCGGTCGGGTATGCATTCTATGATTCGGAAAATGTCTGGCACCAAAACCTGTTTACGGGAACGTTCGACGGACAGGGATTCGTCATATCCAATTTGTATGTTGCCGGTTACGATTACGTGACGACAACGGAAATGGTCGATGATGAACCAGTTGATTTGGCCCTTTCCCCGTATTACACCATGTTCACTATCAACCAGGGGACGATTTGCAATCTGGGACTATACGATCCGACCCTGGAACTTTTGGATTTGCATATCAATATCACCAAGGTTTCCAATCTTGTCGGTTTGAATGAAGGCGTCGTGGACCATGTTTTTGTCTATGACGACCGTACAGACGTTCTGGAAGCCGGAATCAGGTACAAAGTCGGAACCTCGAGCGAAGACTTTGAAGCCGCCGGAATCGTCCATACGAATTCCGGCACCTTCACAAATTCCTATTACGTGTCCAAGGTGGTCGTGAACGGTTCTTATATCAACAAGTTCGACAGTCAGCCGGTTCTTTACGCCAATACCGGCACCATCGGCAATCTTGTCTATGATTCCGATGTATATCTTTTGGTGGTCACGGTCGGAACACAGACTTTCACGGTGGCGACTCCGAACGCCTATGCTTCCGGTGAAACCACAGCGGTTTTGAAATCCACGTCCTCGACCTTGAACCAGACTGCCAACCACTGGTATTTTTATCCGAACGATTCCTATCCGCTCGCTCAGGGGCTCGAATATGACGACACAAACGATGTGTTCGTGATTTCCGATGCGATCGACATGTGTGTTTTCTCCCGACTGATATCTTTCTTATCGACTTATAACGGTGTGACCTACGGTCATTCCGATTATGTGTTGTCAAACAGTATCGACATGGGAACCGTTAGTCCGGACGCTTATATGACGCCATCGGCGACTTTTTACGGTTCGCTTTCCGGATACAATGCCTCCGGTTCGGATTTAGGCGACAACTATTATATATTCAATCTCAACATCACGGAAGGAACGATCAGGGGCAGCGCGTATTATGCCGGACTCTTCAGCATTCTTGGCTCCGGTAGTGTTGTTTCCGATCTGAACATCACCCAATCGGAGATCAGCCTGACCGATACCGAAGCCAGCTATTCCAAG
>Ga0116151_10000724_pt1 | contig 30356 bp, 26 predicted proteins | sample AD_UKC117_MetaG_FD_89893 | JGI IMG/M metagenome (GOLD analysis project Ga0116151, IMG submission 89893) | Active sludge microbial communities of municipal wastewater-treating anaerobic digesters from Hong Kong - AD_UKC117_MetaG | ecosystem: Engineered > Bioreactor > Anaerobic > Digestate... | reverse complement strand
GGAGTGGCTGGGGGCCCGGAAGAAACAGGGCCGGGACAGCGTGCAGAAGAGCCAGGACCAGGGACAAGGCCATCTAACCCCTCCTGTGGGAGATCCCCGCAGAGGCCTGGGAAACGGGCATCACCACGATCTCGTTGATCTGGACATGGGGGGGCTGTGAGGCCGCCCAGACCACACAGCGGGCGATATCCTCGGGAGTCAGAGGGGTCAGCCCCTTATAGACATGGGCCGCCTTCTGCTCGTCTCCGTGAAAACGGACCACGGAAAACTCCGTCTCCACCATGCCGGGAGAGATCTCGGTCACCCTCAGGGGGAGATCCACAAGATCGATCCGCAGTCCCTGGCTCAGGGCATGGACCGCATGCTTCGTGGCGCAATAGACATTCCCCCCGGGATAGACTTCGTGCCCCGCGATGGAGCCAAGATTGATCACATGCCCCTTTTTGCGCTCCGCCATGAGGGGGACGATCAAGCGTGTCATATAGAGAAGCCCTTTGATATTGGTATCGATCATCTCTTCCCAGTCGTCCACATCGCCTTCATGAAGCTTGTCTATTCCCCGGGACAGCCCGGCGTTGTTCACCAGGATGTCGATCCCCTGCCACTCTTCACTGAGGCCTCCCACCGCTTTTGAGCAGGCCTGCCGGTCGCGGACATCAAGCTCCAGGGTGAGGATATTGGCTCCGAACTCCCCTTCCAGCTCTTCTTTGAGAGTGGTCAGGCGCTCTATGCGCCGCGCTGCCAGGATCAGGTCGCTTCCCTCCCGGGCGAAAAGAGCAGCGCATGCCCGTCCGATCCCGGCGCTGGCTCCTGTGATGAAGACCACCTTTCCCTTCAATCCGTCCATAGGTCACCTCCCGTGCTGGTTCACTTGTCCACCCTTTCTATTATAGCCGTCTTCCCGGCTCTTAAAAGAAAAAATATTTCTCTTTTCTGTTGAAAAGCTCTCATTTTAAGGTACACTTATAATATCATTTTAGAAACAAAGGAGTTGTGTATGAAAAAAAGCGGCTTTACGCTCATCGAACTCATGATCATCATCGCCATTATTGCCATATTAGCGGCCATCGCCATCCCCAATTTCAACCGTGTCCGTGAAAAGAGCGCCATCCATGCCACAGCCACCACACTCAAAGCGGTGCTCAAAGCCCTGGAAGCCTACGCCTCGGCGGAGCTGGAGTTCTCCTATCCCCAGAACGTGGATGAACTCATCCAGGTCATCGCCCCCTACCTGGAGATCGACCGGGTGAGCGAGACCGTGGAGGTCCTGGGGTTTGAGGGCACCACCACCGGACGCTACACCATCGCCGCCAAGGTCCGGGCGATCAACAAGGATACCTGGGCCCTCTACACCGACACCATGAAAAGTCCGCGGTTTGTCACCACAGAACCTGTGATCTCCAGCTGGAAGGAGCTGTAGTGTAACCCAAAGTTACACATCCCGAGTAAAAACGGGTCGATTGGTTACACTCCAGGAGAGCGCAGTGGAGCAAATGGTTTTATAATTGCCTGTTATAGTGGAAGATGCCGGAAAACAGGTTTCTGGCACGATGATTGCTTAACAATAAGGTAAGCAAAGAAAGGGAGGTGTTTTATGAATAAGAAAGGTTTTACGCTCATCGAGCTCATGATCGTTATCGCCATCATCGGTATTCTGGCGGCTATCGCGATCCCGAACTTCACCCGTGTGCGTGAGAAAGCTGCGGAAAGGGCCGCTGTGGCCACCATGCAGTCTCTCATCCAGGCCATGGAGTCCTATGCATCCATGGATTTCCCGGGTGACTATCCCCAGACACTGGACATGCTTCAGACCATCTCACAGAACTACTTCGAGTGGACTGACATGTCCGGCAACCTCACCCACGTCGGCTTCGCCGGTGACGGTGACGGCGCTTACACCCTGGTCGGCAAGATCAAGGGCGTCAAGGGCGACAAGTATGCCGTGATCATCGATGTGGGCAAGACAGCGACTGTTGTGGACGCTGTCCCCGGCGGCATCACCATGGACCCGCTCTAAGAGCTCGTCTGAGTCGATGTCTTGAGAGCCCGTCCGCTTCCGCGGGCGGGCTTTTTTTTTCTTGATCAGTATGAAGGGAGCAGACATGGCATTTCTCTTTTTTTTCATCGGCCTTTTTTTCGGATCCTTCTTTAATGTGGTCATCTACCGCGTCCCCCGGGACCTCTCCATCGTGCGCCCCGGGTCGCGCTGTCCCGCCTGCAGCACCCCCATCGCCTGGTACGGCAACATCCCCCTTCTCTCCTATCTTTTCCTCAGGGGCCGGTGTGCAGCCTGCAAAGCACCCATCGCTCTGCGTTATCCCCTGGTGGAGCTTTCCGGCGGGCTTATCTTCCTGGCGGGCTATCTCTACGGAGGGCTCACCCTTTCGGCTGTGGACCTCATCCTCTTTCTCTCCACACTCTTTATCGTCACGTGGATCGACTTTACCCATATGATCATCCCCTGGGAAGTCCTTGTCCCCGCTTTTCTCTGGCGCATCTTCTACAACATCAAGCTGGGGATCATCGGAGAGCGCCTCCTCTCGTTTCTCCTTTTTTTCGCTCTCATCTGGCTCATCGCGTTTCTGGGAAAGGCCTTTTATAAAAAGGAGGCCATGGGAGGCGGCGATATCTACTACACGGCGTTTCTGGCCTTTTTTACCGGATGGAAAAGCGGGATCATCCTTCTCCTCGCCGCGGCCCTGAGCGCTGCTCTCATCGGCTATCTCTACGCCTTCATCACCCGGAAAAACGTCCGCGAGACCATGCTTCCCTTCGGGCCCTTCCTCTCACTGGGGGCTGTCATCGCTTTCTTCTGGGGACCGGCCCTGCTCTCCTGGTATATGGGGCTCTTTCCCCCTGCAGGGTGATCTGTGCGTCCGGCCACAGCAAACGACCTTATTGTCATCCTCGTTGTGGGCCTTCTTCTGCTCCTCTATGCGCTTCCCTCCTTCAGGGAGGGAAGCCGGGAGGCCCGGGAGGCCCTTTACCGGGATGCCCTGGAGCAGGTCTGCCGGGGACTGGAGGAGTTCTATGCCCGTTACGGGCGCTACCCTGTCAATGACCAGCGGTTTCTCCCTTCACAGCTTGAAGCCCTGGATTCCTTCTCCTATCCCGCTCTCCTCAGGGGACACCCTCTGATCTATCTTTCCGACGGGGACTCCTACAGGATCCTTCTTCCCCTCCCTGAGAAGAGAGCTCTGTCCACCGGAAGCCGTGACGCGGAGATCAGGAATGTCCCCCGGACGGCAGTGCCATAAGACCTTGACTTTTTGCAAGCCCCCTCTATACTGAAAACGCATTTCTGTTTTTTTAAAAGGAGCGTATCATGACACGTTTTCTCGAGATAAAGCTTCAAAACGGGCAGCATGATTTCCGGGGAGACAGGGTCCTGCAGTCCTTCATCCGCCAGGCCCCGTTCAAACCCGCTACGGTGCAGGTCCGCAGGCTTTATGCTTTTGACTTTGCTGTCTCCGACAAAGAGTGGGCCTCTCTTGCCGATGAGTTTGTCGACCCTGTAACCGAAGAAGTTGTCCTCTCCCATGAGGCAGAGTCCCCCTCCCTGGTCTATCGGGTGGGCTTCCTTCCCGGAGTCACGGATAATGAAGGGCGGACAGCGCTGGAGATGGCCTCCTCTATTCTCGGCCGGACTCCTGAGTCCGGCGCGGTCTACACCTCGCTGCTCTACCTCTTCGATCTTCCCCGGGGTGATCTCCCGAATCATGAGACCGCCGTCGAATGGGGCTACAGGATCCTCGCCAACCGCCTCATCGAAGAGGTGGATGTCTTTTTCTCCGGCGATTGGAAAAAAACAACCCGCTACGCCATCCCCGTGATCACGGCAGAAGACCATATCCTCGTGGAGGAGGTCCCCGTCACGTCCATGGACGAAAAGGCGCTGACACGCCTGAACCATGAGCGCCACCTGGCCCTGGACGAACGCGAACTCGCTGTGATCCGGGATCACTTCGCCGACAGCAGCATCCGCAGCCGAAGGCGTGCAGCCGGATTCAGCGAACATCCTCTGGATGCCGAGATCGAAATGGTCGCCCAGACCTGGAGCGAACACTGCAAACACAAGATCTTCGCCTCCCTCATCACCTATCGGGATGCCTCCGGAGAGGAGTTCGAGATCGATTCCCTCTACAGGACCATGATCAAAGAGCCCACAAAGAGAGCCATGGAAAAGACTGACCATATCATCTCTGTCTTCGAAGACAACGCCGGGGTCCTCTCGTTCAATGACCGTCATCATATCTGCTATAAAGTGGAGACACACAACTCCCCTTCGGCGCTGGACCCTTACGGCGGAGCCATGACCGGAATCGTGGGCGTCAATCGTGATATCCTGGGGACAGGAAAGGGGGCTGTTCCCCATATCAATGTCTGGGGATACTGTTTCGCTCCCCCTGATTACAACAGCCCGATCCCTTCGGGCCTTCTCCCCCCCCGGCGGATCCGTGAAGGCGTCCATAAAGGCGTCATCGACGGAGGAAACCAGAGCGGGATCCCCTACGCACGCGGCTGGGAGCTTTTTGATGAGCGTTATCTGGGGAAACCCCTGGTCTATTGCGGGACGGTGGGGCTCCTTCCCCGCCGCCTGAACGGGGAAGACGGAGCGAAAAAGAGGATCCTTCCCGGCGACCTGATCGTCATGGCCGGGGGACGTATCGGAAAGGACGGGATCCACGGAGCCACCTTCTCCTCCCGTCAGCTTGATGAGACCTCTCCTGTCCAGGCTGTTCAGATCGGAGACCCGCTCACACAGAAAAAAATGACCGATTTTCTCATCGAAGCCCGCGATCAGGGCCTTTACCGCTCCATCACCGATAACGGCGCCGGAGGGCTGGCCTCTTCCGTGGGGGAGATGGCAAGAGAGACAGGGGGAGCCTGGCTGGACCTGGCCCGGGCTCCGCTGAAATATCACGGCCTTCAACCCTGGGAGATCCTGATCTCCGAAGCTCAGGAGCGCATGACTCTGGCCGTCCCTCCCGAAAAGCTCGAACCCTTTATGGCCCTGGCCGGAAAAAGAGACGTCCTCTGCACAGTGCTGGGCCATTTCACAGCATCCGGCTTTTTCCACGCTGTTCACAACAACCGTCCGGTCTGTTACCTTGATATGGAGTTTCTCCATAACGGGCTTCCCCAGCTGGAGCTGGAAGCCGTCGCTCCTCCATCGGGAGAGGATTCTTCCCGACTCAGGGAAGAGGATCCCGGAGCTCTCCTTCTCGGGCTTCTCTCCACGGAAGAACTGACATCCAAGGAGCACCTCTACCGCACATATGACCATGAGGTCAAGGGGCTCTCTGTCCTGAAACCGTTCACCGGGGTTTTAGGCGATGTCCACAGCGACGCTTCAGTCACGGCAACCGATTACGACCATTTTGAAGGAGTCGTCCTCTCTGAAGGAGTCAACCCCTGGTACTGCGAGCTGAACCCGTATGCCGGGACGGCAGCCATCATCGATGAAGCCGTCCGGAAAGCCGTGACCGCAGGAGCGGATCCTTCCCATATGGCCGGCCTGGACAATTTCTGCTGGCCCGATCCTGTCTATCAGGCTGCATCCAATCCCGACGGAAAGGAAAAACTGGGCGCTCTTGTGGACTCCTGCCGCGCCCTGGCCCATTTCGCTCCTCTGTACGGGGCTCCCTGTATCTCGGGAAAAGACTCCATGAAAAACGATGCCTTCCTCGAAGGGAGGAAGATCTCCATTCCCTACACCCTTCTCTTTTCCGTGATCGCACGGATGCCCGATTACCGCAAAGCAGCAGCCCCGGCACCGGTCCGCGACGGGGATATCCTCTATGGCCTGGGCCTCACCCGCCGTGAATTCGGAGGATCGGCTGCTTTCCGTTACCTGGGACACCCCGGGGGACGTGTCCCTGCGCCTCCTCGGGAAGGATTCATCGATATTTACCGGGCCTATCACCGTGCTCTCCGAGCGGGGCTGATCCAGTCCGCCCATACACCTTCAAGAGGCGGAGCGGCTCTTTCCCTGGCCCTCCAGGTCATGGCGGGGTCTTTCGGGCTTGACGTCCATGTGGACCGCCTTCTCACCGGAGAACCCCTCTCTCCCGCCGAGGTCCTTTTCTCTGAAAGCGGGGGCCGGATCTTCATGACCCTCTCCCCGGAACAGGCGGCGGACTTTGAGGAGATGATGACAGGCCTCCCCCTGGCACGCGTCGGACGGGTCACAGAGGCTCATGACGGCCTTTGCCTTTACCACGGAGAAGAGGTCTGGCTGTCAATGACCCGTGAACAGCTCAAAAATGCATACCAAAGGAGTGGCCATGGCTGCTAAACCCCATATTCTCATCATCACCGGATACGGACTGAACTGCCAGGAAGAGAGTGCAGCAGCTTTCCGCATGGCCGGAGCCTCTGCCGTGGAGATGATCCACCTCAACGACCTCATCGCCGCACCGGATAAGCTTGCGAAAGCCCATCTTCTCATGCTCATCGGGGGATTTTCCTACGGCGACCATATCGCCGCGGGCCGGGCCTTTGCCGCCAGGCTGAAACATACCCTTTCTGCCCCTTTCCGTTCTTTTGTCCGGGAGGGACGGCTCATCCTGGGGGTCTGCAACGGTTTTCAGATCCTCATGAAGCTTGGGCTGCTTCCCGCCACGGGAGGGGCTCTTTTTTCACAGACTGCGACGATCACGGAAAATATCTGCGGACACTTCTATGACGGCTGGGTCACCCTCAAGGCCAACCCCGAGTCTCCCTCTGTCTATACCCGGGGGATCGACCGCCTTTATCTTCCTGTCCGCCACGGAGAGGGCCGGATCCTCTTTAAGGACACGTCTGTAGAAGACGGGATCAGGAAGAACCATCAGGATGTCCTGCACTACATAGGCCCCTGCGGGGAACCCACCGAAGAGTTCCCCTATAATCCCAACGGATCTGCAGGGGGACTGGCCGGGCTGTGCGATCCCACCGGCCGGATCTTCGGCCTTATGCCTCACCCGGAGGCTCACATTCTGCCATGGACTCATCCCCTGGCTCTCATAAAATCCAGAATCGGGGATCTTCCCGGGAAAGGAGACGGCCTTGCGATTTTTATCAACGCTGTTGATTTTATCCGCCATCATCTGTAATTCCGCTGTTCCGGCCCCGTCTCCGGCCCCACCTCAGACTCTTCTTCTGAAAGGGGCCTGTTACCATCCTGAAGAGATGACACCCGAAGACGCCCGGATCGCCGCCGTGCTTGACGCGGTGGGCCATTTCACAAACTATTACGGGACAAGGGCCGAACAAGAAGAGAAGGCCGGAACACGCATCACTCACCGATGGGCCAATGATTATCTTCTCTTTGAACAGGAGACCCTCATCGGAAAAGATTTTTCGCTCAAATCAAACAGTGTCAGGGTCTTTTATAAGGGACAGCTGCGCTTCACGTTGGCTGACGGGAGACTTCAGGCCAGACGGCCCCTCATCTACCTGAAAAGCATCCTGAAATATGCGGCCCTCGCCGTAAAGGATTTTGAGGAGTCGAAAGAGATGGTCGTTGCCCGCATCCTCATCATCGGAGGACGCTTATGACAAAGAACCGCTCTTCTGAAGAGATCTCCCTCTGGGAACTTCTTCTTATCCTTGCCCGCCGTAAAATTCTGGTCATCAAGTGCATTCTCCTCTTTCTTTTCCTCGGACTCATCATCGCCCTCTTTTCTCCCAAAGCCTTCAGGGCTTCTGCGGTGATCGCCCCCACTGATGAAAACCCGCTCACTGCCTCTCTGGGACGATTCACCAACCTCGCTTATATGATGGGAGCCGATATCACCTCCCTCACCGGCGAAAACCTCAAGAATGTCAAACGCACGCTGCACAGCGCCGATTTCCTCTTCTACTTCGACCAGGCCCATGACATCTGCGACCTGTTGGGGAAGAAAGAGCGCTCGGTCACCAGGACTCTTGAGACTCTGCGCGGGCTCATCATGATCAAAGAAGACACCATCAACGGGACATTGACCATCGCCGTGGAGACCATCAACCCGGAACTGTCTTATCTGATCCTGAATAAACTCCTGGCCTCTCTGAACGAGTTTATCATCAAGAAAGAGTCCGAAAACAGCCTCCGTTTTATAAACCGTCTGAAGGCTGAGATGAGAGCCACCAATGACCCGCTCCTCCGGTCGGAACTCTCCTCCATCTGGGCCATGGAGACGAAGAAGATCATTCTGGCCCGGACCAATCAGAATACCCTGTACCGTGTGATCCAGAGCCCTTTTGTCCCGGACATCAGGGTCCGCCCCCGCCGCAAACTGATCATGATCATGGCCCTTTTTCTGGGCTTGTTCACCGGCGCCCTGGCCGCCTTTGCCGCCGAATACCTGCACCGGATGAAGCGAGATCCCGAATCGGCATCCTATCTGGAGGCACTCCGCAGGGCCCTGCGCTTCAAAAAAGAGGCTTAGCTTAAAGGAGGCTTTTCATGAGACGCGTTATCCTTTTTCTCCTGCTGGCACTTTTATCCTTCACATCCGTTTCCGCCCTGACTCCCGCTGAGCAGGATGCGCTTCTGCAAAAGTATGCCCGGGGAGAATCCTTCTCGCCGGAGGAGATGGAACAGCTCTCCGAAGCCCTGAAGTCCTATGAGACTCCGGATTCCCCGTTTCAGGCCCGCGCCCTCCCCGGCCAGAAAGACGCCGCTCCGGAGAACGAAGAGCCGCTCCCGGCATCCTCCTCTTCCCAGGACCGTCCCTTTTTTCAAAAATACTATTTCGATGAATCGGGGTATGATTATCCCCTTGATATCTCATCCCTGACTCTTTTCGGACGCCGCTTTTTCGAAGCCCCCTCCACCTACGCTCCTGTAACCAATGCCCCGGTGAACGACAATTACATCCTGGGGCCCGGAGACCGGCTCAGGATCACCATCTGGGGGACCACCATGACCGACCTGGATGTCACTGTCAATACAAACGGCAACATCTCATCATCCCATTTCGGCCGGATGTCCGTGGCCGGCCTCACCCTGGGAGGGCTCAAGGCCCGCCTTAAAGAGAGCATCTCCACGGGGACCGATTTCGAAGTGGCTCTCACCGATGTCAAGACCGTCCGCATCTTCGTCACGGGAGACGCCGCCTCACCCGGCTCTTATACTCTTTCGGGCCTGGCCTCTGTGATCAATGCCGTCTTCTCTTCAGGAGGGCCCGCCTCCACAGGATCCCTGCGCTCCATCAGCCTCAACCGGGGAGGACGCCTGGTGAAGACCATCGACCTCTATGATTTTCTGCTGCACGGCGACTCTTCAGACGACATCTCCCTCATGGACGGAGATATCATCCATATCGCGCCCATGGGCCCTCTGGTGGCCGTTGCGGGAAATGTCCGCAGGCCGGCCCTCTATGAGGTGAAAGAGGGGGAGACCTGGAGTGACATCGTCTCCCTGGCCGGCGGGATGACGGCATCAGCCTATGGAGTCAACATCTCCCTTGAATCCTTCGAGACAGACAGAGGCCGCGTCCTCGCCACCCTGTCACGGGAGACCTTACGCTCCCTCTCTCCCAAAGACGGGGATATCCTCCGGGTCTATCCCATCCCCGTGACCCGGGAAGACCTCAATGCCGTCTCCCTGGAAGGCTATGTCTCCACTCCCCGCAAGTTTCAATGGCATGAGGGGATGAGGTTTTCCGATCTTGTGGACACGGCTCTTCTCCTGCCTGAGACCTATATGGAGTATGCCACCGTGACCAGGCGGGAATACCCGGAGAACACCACACGGATCTATCCCGTCAACCTGCAGAAAGCCCTTTTTGAACAAGACCCCCGGGCCGATCTCCCTCTTCAGCCGGAAGACATCATCACCCTCTACAGCAAAAAAGAGATGCAGGACCGCCCCCCGGTCTTCATCCTTGGAGAGGTCCGCGCCCCGGGGCGGTTTCAATACATCCCGGGAATGACTGTTGTGGACCTCATCCATCTGGCCCAGGGGCTCACCAATACGGCCAACCTGAAAGAGGCCGAATATGTCACCCTTCAAGTCTCGGATAACCGCGTGGAAAAGATCGATGTCTCTGTCTTTTCCCTCTCTTCCGTCCTGAACCGCCCCAATGACCCGGCTGTCAATTTCACGCTCAAGCCCTTTGACAAGGTCTTTGTCCGGCGGCTGGCCGACTTTGAAGAGAACAGGGCCATCACCCTCTCCGGTGAAGTGGTCTATCCCGGAGTCTACTATGCCAGGGAAGGGGAAAATCTCGCCGATATCCTCAAACGGGCGGGGGGATTCACTTCTGAGGCCTATATCCGGGGATCCGTCTTCACACGGGAATCGGTGAAAGAGCGTCAGCAAGAGCATCTTGAAGAGCTGATCAGGACCATGGAGAGCACCATCGCTCTTCTGGAGTCCCGCCAGGAGAGCCGCTCCGCCGACCTTCTCCCCCTCTACCGGAAAAGGCTGGAGGAGATGAAAAACGCCCAGGTCACAGGGCGCCTGATCATGGATATTCCCGGGGACCTCAACGCCTTTGCCCGCTCATCCTATAATATCCCGGTGAGAAACGGTGATACCCTTTATGTCCCCCGGAACCCCGATGCCGTCACGGTGATGGGAGAAGTCAACAGTCCGGGGACCTTTGTCTACCATTCCGGGCGGACCCGGGTCAAGGACTACATCCGCATGACCGGAGGAGCCACCCCCGGAGGCGACCTTTCCCGGGCCTTTGTCATCAAAGCCAACGGACGCATCATCTCTTCCTACTTTATTGACGAGGAGTCCCGCGTGACCACACTCTTCCGTGATAAGTTCCTCAATGCCCTGATCTTTCCGGGGGACACGGTCATCGTTCCTCCGGCCGAACCCCGGGTCTCTTTTATGGAGCACCTGAAAGACTGGACGACGATCCTCTACCAGCTGGCGAGCACAGTGAAGATCACCACAGACGTCTGGAAATAGAAAACAAAAAAAGAATAAAGAGGGGATTTTTCTCTTGACAGATAAGAATATTCTTATATACTTAATCCATGGAAAGGAAAAATATGGATAAACTTCACCTCTGGGCCGAGAAGTTAAAGGCCATGGGGCATCCCGCCAGACTTGAGATCCTCATGGATCTCTACCACGGCTCATACGATCTCAAAAGGATCATGGAAAAGTACCATATGAGCCAACCGGCCGTCTCACAGCATCTCTCCATTATGCGCCGGCTCGGGATGATCCGCTGCAGCCGTGAAGGAGTCTCCATGTGCTATGCCATCCTGGATGATGATGTGAAACAGTTTATCTCTGTATTAACCAAGGAGGTCTCTCAATGAATATTACAATCTATTCCACCCCCACGTGCACCTATTGTAAAATGGTGAAAAGCTATCTGGAGCAGAAGAAGATCGCTTTTACCGATTTCGATGTTTCCAGGGACCAGGCAAAAGCCCAGGAAATGGTCCGGAAATCCGGTCAGATGGGTGTCCCCGTTGTGGATATCAACGGGAAGATCATCGTCGGGTTCAACAAACCCGAGATCGACAAAGCCCTGGGTCTCTGACCCTCAGGGGGAGGTTCTCCTCCCCCTTTTCTTTTCTCTCCTCCCTGAAAAATATTGCCAGACACCGGCACGGCTGATATACTGAAGACACATATTTTTCGTATCAACAGAGGGAGGATCTTATGTCAACGCGTCATACTGTGCTCATACTCGATTTCGGTTCACAATATACCCAGCTTATCGCCCGCCGTATCCGGGAGGAACATGTCTACTGCGAGATCCATCCCTTTAACCTCTCCCTTGACCGGATCAAAGCCATGGATCCCGTGGCCATTATCTTATCCGGAAGCCCCTCCTCTGTGATCAATAACGGCCCGCGCTGTGACAGCGGAGTCTTTTCCCTGCCCGTCCCCATCCTCGGGATCTGTTACGGGATGCAGCTCATGGCCGCAGCACTCGGAGGCGGAGTGGTCCAGGGGGACAAGAGGGAGTTCGGTTCGGCCCGGCTCAGGATCACCCATCCCGACGACCCGGTCCTCATGGGCCTTCCCGACGACAGCACCGTCTGGATGAGCCACGGGGATAAAGTCAAAAGCCTGCCGTCGGATTTTCTTGAGATCGCAAAGACGGACAATACCGAGTTTGCCGTGATGAAACACAAAGAGAGGCCTCTTTACGGGGTCCAGTTCCACCCTGAAGTCATCCACTCGGTCTACGGAAAACAGTTTTTAAGGAATTTTCTTTTTTCGGTGGCTCATCTGACGCCTGACTGGACCATGGGGGTCTTTATCGAAAACACCATTCGTGATGTCCGGAAAAAAGTCGGCGACAAGACCATCATCCTGGGATTAAGCGGGGGGGTAGACTCGTCTGTCGTCGCTCTTCTTCTCCACAAGGCTGTGGGAAGCCAGCTTGTCCCCATCTTTGTCAACAACGGGCTCCTTCGAAAAAACGAAGCGGATCAGGTCATCACCACTTTCCGTGACGCTTTTTCCATGAATCTTCGTTTTGTCGATGCCTCACAGGAATTTCTTGACGGGCTGGACGGTGTCACCGATCCCGAACAAAAACGGAAGATCATCGGCCGCATCTTTGTCGAGATCTTCGAGAGAGAAGCCCGCGCTATCCCCGGAGCCGAATACCTGGCCCAGGGGACACTCTATCCCGATGTCATCGAAAGCGTCTCGTTCAAAGGCCCTTCGGCCACGATCAAATCCCATCACAATGTGGGGGGGTTGCCGGAAAAGATGGATCTTCAGCTGATCGAACCTCTCCGTGAACTCTTCAAGGATGAAGTGAGAGAACTGGGCCGTGAACTGGGACTTCCCGATGAGATGGTCAACCGCCATCCTTTTCCCGGGCCCGGACTGGGGATCCGGGTCATCGGAGAGATCACACAAGAGCGTCTTCAGGTCCTGAGAGAAGCCGATGCCATCGCCATAGACGAGATCAGGGCCGCCAACCAGTATGACAAGATCTGGCAAGCGTTTTGTGTCCTTCTCCCTGTCCGCTCCGTGGGCGTCATGGGGGATGAGAGGACATATGAGAACACCGTCGCTGTGCGCATGGTGGAATCCCTTGACGGGATGACAGCAGACTGGGCAAAAGTCCCCTATGACCTGCTGGGGCGCATTTCCAGCCGTATCATCAACGAAGTCCGAGGGGTCAACCGGGTCGTCTACGATATCAGCTCCAAACCCCCTGCGACCATCGAATGGGAGTGATCTCTTCTCTTTATGGCACAGACCCCCTTTGTCCATCTCCATAACCATTCGGAGTTCAGCCTTCTGGACGGAGCCACCAAGTTCAGCCAGCTGGCCGACCGGCTGCAGGAGCTGGGAATGGACGCCTTTGCCCTCACTGACCATGGCAACCTCTTCGGAGCTGTCAAGTTCGTGGATGCCATGAAAAAGAGAGGGATCAAACCCATCCTCGGTTGCGAAGTCTATGTGACCGAAAAGAGAAAAGCCCGGGACAGGAACAGACATCATCATCTCATCCTCCTGGTCAAGACAAAAGAGGGATATAAAAACCTGATCAAAATGGTCTCCCGTTCCTATATCGAAGGCTTTTACTACAAACCCCGCATCGACTATGAGCTCCTCAGGGATCATGCGTCAGGACTTCTGGGGATGTCTGCCTGCCTTCAGGGGGAGATCCCTCAGCTTCTTCTTTCCGGTGACCGCTCAGGAGCCGAGACCCGCGCTTCTTTTTATAAGGAGCTCTTTGCCGGTGATTTTTTCATTGAGCTCCAGGACCACGGGATCCCCGAGGAGAAGGAACTCCTTCCCGAACTCATCTCCCTGGCCACACGCCTGGATATCCCCGTGGCAGCGACCAATGACACCCATTACCTCCTCAAAGAGGATTATGAGGCTCATGACGCGCTCCTCTGCCTCCAGACAAAAAAGACGTTTGATGATCCCAAAGAGGAACGCCTCTCCTTTCCCCGGAACGCTTTTTACCTTAAAGATTATGACGAGATGTCTTCTCTCTTCTCCTACATCCCCGAAGCTCTCACCAACACCCTCTATATCAGCGGCATGTGTCACTATGCCCTGGAAGACGAGTTGGATCATGACGGGAACACGCATTTCCCCCACTTTGAAGTCCCCGAAGGCCATGACCCCGATACGTATTTACGGGAGTTGTGCACCCTGGGCGCCCGGTCCCGTTATCCCGTGATCACCGAAGAGATCCAGAAGAGGCTGGACTATGAGTTGGGAATCATCCGCGACATGGGCTATTCCAGCTATTTTCTCATCGTCCGTGATTTTATCCAGTATGCCAAAGACCATGATATTCCCGTGGGCCCCGGACGGGGATCCGCAGCGGGAAGCATCATCTCCTATACCCTGGGGATCACAGGCCTGGACCCCCTGAAATACGATCTTCTTTTTGAACGTTTTCTCAACCCGGAACGGGTGAGTATGCCCGATATCGATGTGGATATCGCCGATGTGGGACGCCAGGATGTCATCGATTATGTCACGGAGAAATACGGAAAGAACAAAGTCTGTCAGATCGCCACCTTCGGCACCATGAAAGCCCGGGCCGTCATCCGGGACGTGGGCCGCGTTCTCAACGTGAACCTCTCCAAGATCGATAAACTGGCCAAGATGATCCCCCTCCAGGCCAAAAGCCTGGAAGAGGCTGTTCAAAGCGATGCTGACCTGAAAAAACTCATCGGCGAGGATGATGAGTATCAGAAAGTCTATGCCATCGCCGTCCGCCTGGAAGGGCTTTCCCGTCATGTCTCCAAACACGCGGCGGGTGTGGTCATCGCCCGAGATGACCTTGAAAATATCGTTCCCCTCTACAAGGATAAGGATGATAATATCACAACACAGTTCGATATGGTGGATGCCGACAGGATCGGCCTTCTGAAAATCGACTTTTTAGGGCTGAAAAACTTATCCATCATCGCAGACGCCGTCCGGCGGGTGAAAGAGAACCGCAATATCGACCTGGACATCGATGACCTGGACCTGGAGGACCGGACGGTTTTCCAGATGCTGGGCGAAGGGAAGACCTTCGGGATCTTCCAGTTCGAAAGTTCGGGGATGAGAGAGTATTTGAAAAAACTCAAGCCCGAACGTCTTGAAGACCTCATTGCCATGAACGCTCTCTATCGTCCCGGGCCCATGAGTCATATCGACACCTATATCATGCGGAAAAACGGACGTGAAAAAGTCAAGTATCTCTTTGAGGCCATGGCCGAAGTCCTGGACGAGACCTACGGCGTCATCGTCTATCAGGAACAGGTCATGCGTCTCTCGAATATCATCGCGGGCTTCACCATGGGTGAAGCCGACAGCCTTCGCAAAGCCATGGCCAAGAAAAAACATACCCTCATCGACGAGATGGGGAAGAAGTTCATCGAAGGAGCAGTCAAAAAGGGACATGCCCGGAAGACCGTGGAAGAGCTCTGGAGTTATATCGAACGTTTCGGAGAATACGGTTTCAATAAATCCCATTCCGCCTGCTATGCCTACGTGGCTTTTCAGACAGCCTACCTCAAAGCCCATTTTCCCCAGGAATACCTTGCGGCACAGTTGACCAATGACTCCGGGAATGCAGAACGGATCGACCTGGGGATCAAAGAGTGCCGCGAACTGGGCATCGCCGTCCTCCCTCCTGATATCAATGCCAGCTTTGCCGACTTTTCCACAGAAGGAACCTCTATCCGCTATGCCCTGGCTTCCATCAAAAACGTCGGCCGCGGAGCCATTGACGCCATTGTAGACGAACGGTCGTCAAACGGCCCTTTCCAGTCCGTCTCGGATTTTTTCAAGCGTCTTGATTACAGGCAGGTCAACAGAAAAGTCCTCGAGTTTCTCATCTACAGCGGGGCTCTTGATCCTCTGGGAGTCAACAGACGGACCCTCTGGGTCGAACTGGATCATCTCATGGATGTCGGACGGAAGATCCAGGAGAACAAAGCCCGCGGGCTCGTCTCTCTCTTCGAAGAGACGGAAGGAGAAGACGAGATCCATCTTCCTGCCCTTGAGGAGTGGCGGAACTGGGATAAATACAGACATGAGAAAGAGGCTCTGGGGGTCTATTTCAGCGGACATATGCTTGAAGACTATACCGACCTCATCGCACAGCTTACAGAGACCGATGTCAGGACACTCTACCAGCTCTCCGTTTCAGAACTCAATGCCCGGCCCTTCACCCTGGGCGGGATCTTCACCGGCATCTCCCGGCGCATCTCAAAAGACGGAAAAAAGTATGTGACCGGGACCTTTGAGGACATGACAGCCGAGATCCCCTTCATCGCGTTCAACGGAACAGCAGAAAAATACTCCGCCCTTTTTGAAGAAGAGACACTCCTTTTCGTGACAGGCCGGATCATCATCGATGAGTTCGAATCGGACCCCGAGGAGAACAGCGAAAAAAAGTCTCTCAAAATCCGCCTGGACGAGATCCAGTCCCGTGAGGACCTTTATCAAAGCCGGACAAAGGTCCTCCATCTTCATCTCCAGTCGGATGATGCCGCCCGAAGCCTCTCCGACAAACTCCTGGCCCTCTTCCTTGAATACCCCGGCCCGGCCCCGGTTCTCTTCCATGTCTTTCATGAGGACCGTGAGATCATCTTCCGGAGTGATTCCCAGTATACGGTCTCTCTGGAAGAGGCCTTTTTTACCAAGCTGAGCCGGATCATCGGCAAAGACTGTTATCATGTGGAAATAAAAAAATAGGAGGTATGTATGCGTTCTGTGACTCTTGTCATCCTTCTCGCCGCTCTCGTCCTGTCCGCCGGAGCTCAATCCTTCACCCCTGTCCACACACCGTCGGGAACAGATATCCTGCTCTTTCCTGCAGCCTATACCGGGCAGAAAGGGCAGTATGAGATGCATATTGAGATGGCTCCCTTCAGGACCCATGTGGCCGTCTCCCTGACAAACCGCCTCATGCTGGGAGTCTCCTACGGCGGTGAAAACGTCATCGGCAATGAAGAGATCGACTGGTATCCCCGGGTCGAGTTTCTCATCAAGTACAATCTTTTCGAAGAACGGTATGCGATGCCCGCCCTCTCTGTGGGCTATTCCTCCATCGGATGGGGCAAATATCTCGACGGGCTGGAACGTTACCTGATCAAATCACGGGGATTCTACGCTGTGGCCAGCAAAGAGATGAACATCCTCGGCGGCATGGTCCTTCACGGCGGGGTGAATTACACCACAGAAGCCGCTGACTTCGAAGAAAAAGACGGGATCGACCTCTTTTTCGGAGGAGAAAAGAAACTCAACGAAGAGCTCTCTGTTTTGGCTGAATGGGACCTGGGACTCAACGACAACGGGGAGACCTGTCTGGGTGACGGGAAGGGGTATTTTAACCTCGGTGTCCGATGGATTTTCGTGCCTGAACTCATCATCGATTTTCAGCTCATCAACCTCTTCGGAAACTTCAACACCGATCCCGAAGACGGAGTGATGATCGGAGAAGAGTATAACAAGATCGCCCGGAATATCACCATAACTTACCGGGCTTTCTTTTAAAGCCCTTGAATTTCAGCTTCAATTAAGATATAGTAAAAATTAAGCTGACGCGGGAGGCCTATGTTTCAGAAAAGAAAGACAAAGATCATTGTTTCTCTGGGGCCGTCCTCATATGACGAATCCATCCTCAAAGAACTCATCGATATGGGGACGGACCTGTTCAGGATCAATTTTTCCCACGGAGATTACAAGACATACCAGTCCCTGATCAGAAAGATCAAGGCTCTCGCACCGGAAATGCCTGTCATGGCTGATCTCAAAGGAGCTGAACTCCGCACACTCTGCCCTCAACCCCTCACGTTCAAGAAAAATGATTCTCTCTTTCTTTTGTTTGACGCCAAACCCTCATCGGATAATGAATTCGCGCTGGCCGGAGTCGAAGGAATCGGGGATCTTCTGCACCCCGGGGTCCGTGTCCTTATCGATGACGGGAATATTGAACTGGAAGTGACGGATGTCTCCCGTGAGAGAGCAACGGTGAAAGCCCTGAACCCCGGGATCATCCAGCCGGGGAAAAGCACCCATTTCCCGGGGCTGGACCTCCCCTTTCCCCTCCTCACGGATAAAGACGAAGAGGATATCGCCTTTTCCCTGGACGAGGGGCTTGACCTCATCGCTGCATCCATGATCAAAAGCGAGAAGGAGATCACCGCCATCAGAGCCATGATCCCCGACCATGTCACCCTCATCGCCAAGATCGAACATCCCCTGGCGGCTCAGAATATCGAATCCATCACAGAAGCAGCGGATATGATCCTTGTGGCACGGGGGGACCTCGGAGTCCAGATGCCTCTGACATCCATTCCTGTCATCCAGAAGAACATTATCGCTGCAGCCCGTAAAAAAGGAAAACCAGTGATCATTGCCACACAGATGCTTGAGTCCATGCGTGAGCATCCCCGGGCCACCCGTGCTGAAGTCACGGATATCGCTACGGCGATCTATGAATCTGTGGACGCCCTCATGCTCACGGGAGAGACGGCGGCGGGACGTTACCCCCTTGAAGCGGTCCGGACTCTTCAGGAGGTCGCCGTCACCACGGAGGCGGACATCGACTACGAGCGGGTCAGGGAGACGGTCCCTGTGGATAAGATGAATATCAGCGATGCCATCAGCTACGCGTCCATTGATGCGGCCATCTCTCTCCAGGCCAAGGCGATCATCTGCTTCACCTCTTCAGGAATGACAGCTCTCCGTGTAGCCAAATTCAGGCCACCCGTCCCGATTATCTCATTCACGCCGAATTCACATGTCTCCAAAAAACTCGCCGGTGTTTTCGGAACGTCCACGATTACCACATGTTTTTATGATAATACCGATGAGATGATCGAGGAAGCCAGGAAGATCCTTGTCCACGAAGGGATCGCAAAGCCGCAAGATATCTTTGTGATCACAGCCGGCGTTCCACTTGGAGTCAAAGGAACCACCAATATGATGAAAGTCATCGAAATATGAGGAGTTGCAGTGAACGAATATAAGTTTTTTATCATGTCCCTGGGAACAGCCATCCAAAACGGCCTTTATTACACTTTTTCTCATCCCGAGACAAAAAAAGCCATTGAACGGAACTTCTCTTTTGCTGACAAGATCTTTCAGCAGAAGGACCGTCTGATTTTGACCATGAGCGGAGAGGCGGCTTTTGTCAATTCCGAGCTCATCCGTTCCAACCCTCACATCACAGAGTTTCTCTTTAAGTTCTTTTCCGAGCGGAGTTATTCGGGGATCGCGCTGCTGAAAGGGTTGACCCTGAAAGAGTATGAAGCCTTTATCCAGATCCTGTCTGACTCCCGCGGGAAAGAGCTCGCGGATGTGGACAGGGCCCTGACCTCCTACAATGTGGACCATGCCAAGATCATCTTTTATCAGCCCCGGGTCGGCGGAGGAGGAACCGGGACAGGAACAGGGACAGGATCCGGAGGATCCGGTGGATCCGGTGAAGAAGGCGTCCGGGCTCCGGGCCAGCTTCACTCCGCTACGTTTTCCGGGGCAGAACTCCTCCCCACAGAAGGGACAGGCCATTTCGTCGGGTTGGGAGGGCCGTTCGGATCGGGAACCCCGGAAAAGAAAACCAAAAAGGAGCCCGAAGAGAGGGCCCCTGAACCGGAGCGCCTGATCACCGTGGACCTGGACGAAGAAGACATCGCCGCCCTTCTGGACAATAGGATGACAGAACAGGACCTGGAAGAGAAATACGGGCTTGTTCCTTTTCAACGGTTGAACTCCTATGAAAAAGCCCGGCGTTTCGGAACCCTGGCCGCCCTTCCCCTGGACACCCTTGGCCATCTGGACCTCATGACCCTGTACAGGGACACTGTCGACGCGAAAAAAGAGGATGTCCTCCAGCACTATATCTGGCTTTTTGAGTATAATATCGGCGATACGCGCATCGAAGTGAAACATCATCTGCTTGAAGAAGCCCTCTCCCTCTGCAGAGAACTCCCCCGCGAAGCATTTCCCCGGTATACCAGGATCTTTTCGGTGATCCTGGCTTACATCTCCTCCCATCAGGACGAGTGCACGCCCCAATGCTTCACCCTTCTTTCCGAATTGACCTTCCTCTCCATGGAAAAAGCCGTGGCCATGGAAGATATCGCTTCTCTCAAAGCGTGGATCCCTGTGGTCATCGAATCAAAGCTCATGGACCACTTCAGCAAAAAAGAGTTCTTCCATGTGGTCACCGACCTCATCAGCCTTCTCAAGAGGCTTTTAAAAAGCCCGGACCGCTTTCATGTGGAAACACTCATCCTCCAGTGTGATGAACTGGCCATTACTCCTCTCCTGACCTCTCTCATGGATGAACGTGACAAGGATATGCGCAGGAACATCATCAATATTCTCGTGAAAAGCGGCGACAAAGCTGTCCCGTTTCTCAAACGCATGCTGCGCGACAGCCGATGGTATGTTGTCCGGAACGGAATCAAGATCATGGGGGAGATCGGTTCATTCAGCGACCTTTCCGCTTTTGTTCCCCTCACAGAGCATAAAGACTCCCGCGTCCGCGAAGAGTTGTCCCAGGCCCTGAAGAACATCCGTCATCCCCAGGCCTTTAACCTTCTTTTGGCCATGATACGCAAAGAATCCCTCCCCGAGACGAAGACCGCCATGATTCCCGGAATCTCAGCTGTGGCTGATCAGAAAGGGATGCAACTTCTTTTTGACAGCATGAAGGATGTCTATAAGAACAACACCTTTGCCCCCTTCTGCGAAGAGGTCATCCGTGAAACAGTCCTCTTTACAAAATCCCACCCCGATCTCTCGGAAAAGCTCTACTCCTTTTTGGAATGGGATCATCCCGTCGCCCTCTTCAAGGATGACCATGTCCTTCGCTTGAAAGAGTTTATGATGGAACAGCTCAGCCAGTCTGTCCCCGCCCTTTACAGCGACTTTTCCCGAAGAATCAGACAGAGCGATAACAAAAACATTAAAAAACTGACCAAGTAAGATGGAACGGGCCTGTCCGGCATGCGGTGCGCCACTGACGATTACACGCTATCACACCGCTCTCCGATGCCCCTGGTGTCATAACACGCTTTATCCCACACCCGTGGATTCACTTCTCTTTTACCAGGTGCCCCCCGTTTTGTCCCCTGCCCGGGCTGAACAGGCCCTGCGCAGGGTCTTGAAAAGCCGCGGTGTCCCTCCCGGCACATTGACGCTCACGTCCCGCTCTTCTCTGACCCTTCCCTTTATGAAGACGACCAGGGGAACATGGCGCTCCTGCGGTGAAGAGACGTTTTTTGAACTTGAGGGGTATATCCCGCGGGCTGATGAGATCCTCCCCCTGGATCCGGAAAAGGCCCCTCCTGTCCACCTGGGCCCCGGTGACTCTGCCGATGCCCTCTACCTGATTCCGTTCACCCTCTTTTCCGGACAACTGGAGGATCGTCCCGTCCGTTTCATCATGGATAATGTCACCGGAGAACTCTACTCTGCAGACTTTCCCGACCACCTCTCCCGCCGTCGTATCCGCCGGAACCGGATAACGCTTTTCGCCCTCATCGTCTCGTCATTCCTCCTGACCTTTTTTGCCATGGGGACGCCCCTGCTTCTCCTCCTCTCTCTCATGGCCCTTTTCTTCCTCGGGCTGGCTCTCCTCAAAGGAGGTTAAGATGCTTCAGATCGATATTGTCCGTTGCCCGCGCTGCAGCGCTGACCTCGAAATGGCCGAATATCAATGGAATAAAAGAGTGGAATGTCCCTACTGCGGGACTCCTCTCCGGCCTTCATGCCCCGGGGAGATCCCTGAAGTCTGGATGAAAGACAACGTGTCCTTTGCTTCTGCGCGGCAGCGGGTCCTCCTCTTTCTCCGCAACAGGATCTCTGCCTCTGACTTTCGTTCGCACGAGCTTTACTACCTTCCGTTTTTCCAGCTTCAGGGGATCCTGGCCCGGCTTCTCCTTCTTGGCGGGAAAAAAAGGCTCGACCTCTCACCGCTTTCTCTCCTTCTTCCTGCAGCCCGCCCCTCCTCATTTCCGTGTCCCGACCAGTTGAAGATCGATACGGGGACATCTCTCTACGGGTTTGGCCATTTGAAACCCTTCACACTCATCCCTCCCGCTGAGGGCCGGATCATTCTCCCCACCCGGCCGCTTCCTCATACGGCCGAGGCCCTCATGAGCCTTTCACGGGACACCCCCGACACGCTTTTCCGTTCTGTCCTCGACGATCATACGACGCTTCTCTACTATCCTCTTCATGTTATGGAATACACCTACCGGGGACAACGCTACCTGTTCATCCTCGACGGCGTGACCGGGGAGATCCTCTACGGCACCCTTCCCGCCCGTTTTCACACCCCCTTTTTCCTCACAGCGGGGACAGCTCTCTTTACAGGCACAGCAGCAGGCTTGACGGCCCTCCTGTTCAAAGCGGCGTTCCATCATGTCCGTTTTCAGAAGATCTCCTTCCTTATCTTCCTCCTTCTTCTCACTCCTGTTGTCCTCTGGAAGGGCGTGACCGCCCTCCTCAGATTTTTAACCCGTTATCTTCATGAGACCAAGACGATCTTTACAGACGGAAAGGACTTTTATGACCATGAGATCTGATCAGTTTCACTTTGCCCTGGTCCGCACTTTTGATTCAGGAAATATCGGGTCGGCTTTCCGGGCCCTCTGTAATATGGGGTTTTCTCATCTCTGGGTCATCGATCCCATCCATTTTGATGAAGCCGAGGTGAGAAAGATGGCCGCAGGGACAAAGAGTTCTCTTCATCACCTTGTCACCGGCCGCTCCCTTGAGGATTTTACCTCCCATGTGGATCATCTCTATGCCCTGACAGCCCGGCCCAGAAAAGAATACCCTCACCTCTCCCTCTCATCCCTGGCATCATCACTGAAGGCCTCTCCCGGCGCACGGATCGGTTTTCTCTTCGGCAACGAGACCAACGGGCTCAATAATGAAGAGCTACGCCACATCACCGGAACAGTCTCCATCCCCACGTCTCCCGTCCACTCTTCTCTGAATCTGGCCCATGCCGTCCTCCTCACCGCGTTTTCTCTTTCTCCGCTGGCGATATCCTCCCCAAAGGAGACCGTCCCGCCTCTGGCTGATGTCCGACAGAAGGAGGAGCTTTTTGAAAATCTCTATACGCTGATCTCCACTCATCTCTTTCAGAAAGAGATCAACGCAGGAAAAAACAGGATCATTTTACGCAATACCATACAAAAATGGCCTTTAACCGGAAAAGAGTGGACTTATCTCAACCAGGTCATCATCGCCTTGCTGAAACGCACAGCCCCCTCCGGAAAGCCCGCCGACTCCTGATATTTATTAGGAAACACTGCCTGCATTCCTAATCATATTAACTTTCCCTTGCAAAATGTGAGAATCCTATTATAGTTCAACTAAGGAGGATGCCTATGACAATAAAGATGGGACTCATCGGCTGCGGCCGGATCAGTAAAAATCACTTTGAGACGATTAAAAACCTCGGAACGGCGGTTCAACTCACGGCTGTCTGCGATATCATCGAAGAGAGAGCCAAAGCTGCAGCCGCACCATTTCACGTTCCCTTCTACACCGATTACAAAACCATGCTGGACAATGAGACAATGGATATGGTCTCCATCTGCACACCATCCGGCCTTCACCCGGCTATGGGGATCGAAGCTGCAAAACGGGGGATCCATGTTCTCAGCGAAAAACCCATGGCTGTCCGTCTTGAAGATGCTGAAGCTCTCATCCGGGCCTGTGATCATCACGGAGTCCATCTCTTTGTCGTGAAGCAGAACCGCTTGAATCCCGGTGTCGCCGGTTTAAAAAAAGCCGTCGATGAAAACCGGTTCGGGAAGATCTACTTTCTCAACAGTACTGTCTTCTGGACACGACCGCAGGATTACTATGACATGGCCCCGTGGCGGGGCACATGGGAGTTCGACGGCGGCTGTTTTATGAACCAGGCCAGCCATTATGTGGATCTCATCCAGTGGATCGGCGGTCCGGTGGAAAGTGTCATGGGACAGACGGCCACCCTGGCCAGAAAAATCGAGGCCGAAGATACCGGCGCTGCTGTTTTACGATTCAGAAGCGGTGCCATGGGTGTCATCCAGGTCACCATGCTCACTTATCCCCGAAACCTTGAAGGCTCTCTGACAGTCATCGGTGAAAAGGGAACCGTGAGGATCGGCGGGATGGCCCTGAATACCGTTGAAAAATGGGAGTTTTCCGACTCCCGTCCTGAGGACAAAGCCATCCTGGAATCGAATTATACACCGCCCAACGTCTACGGTTTCGGTCATCTTCAGTATTATGAGAATGTGCTCCAGGTCCTCACCGGAAAAGCCGCTCCCTCCACAGACGGCCGATCAGGCAAAAAAAGCCTTGAGCTCATCCTTGCCATCTATCAGAGCAATATGGAAAACCGATCTGTGAGCCTTCCGTTGAACTATCCCCGCTAGGAGAAAGGAAGAACATGCCTGTCCCTTTTTTTACAGGAGTCCGTGAATACCAAAGGAAAAAAGACCTTTTTGACACCGCTATAGAAGAAGTCCTTCTCCGCGGAGATTATATTCTTGGACATGATGTCTCTGCCCTGGAGGAGGAGATCCAGAGCTATCTGGACGTCCCTTATGCCGTGGGCCTGGCCAGCGGTTCCGACGCCCTTCTTCTTGGCCTCCATGCTCTGGGCGTGGGGCCGGGAGATGAAGTGATCACTTCTCCCTTCACGTTTTTTGCCTCTGTGAGTGCCATCACCCGTCTTGGTGCCGTCCCTGTCTTCGCTGACATCGAGCCGGAGACCTTTAACCTGGATCCGGCCCTTACGGCAGAAAAGATCTCTTCAAAGACAAAAGCCATCCTTCCCGTTCACCTTTTTACCCAGACCGCCGATCTTTCTCCGCTTCTCTCTTTGGCCGAAGAGAACGGCCTGGCTCTTCTGGAAGATGCCGCCGAGGCCTTCGGGATGTCCTACCGGGGAGAGAAAGCCGGAACCCTGGGAGATATCGGGATCTTTTCCTTTTATCCCACCAAGACCCTGGGAGCCTATGGAGATGCAGGGATGGCGGTCACCCGATCTGAACACCTGGCTTCACGGTTACGCTCTTTACGGCGCCACGGGGAATCCAAACGCTATTTTCATAATGAAGTGGGCTATAACAGCAGGCTGGACACACTCCAGGCGGCGGTCCTCCGGGTCAAACTCCGAACCATCGATGACGATATCCGGGCCCGGGCCTCCATTGCTTCAGCTTACTCTTCAGGGTTAAATAAAATTAGTGAAATCCAAATACCTGTTATCAGGCCCTATTGCGATCCTGTATATTATGTCTACTCTCTATTAACGCCATTTCGCGACGAATTAAAACGTTTTTTAGACGAAAAAGAAATCGGGAATGCCATCTATTATCCTCTTCCTCTCCATCTCCAGGAGTGTTTCTCTTTTCTGGGATACAGGGAAGGCGATTTTCCCGTGGCGGAAAAGACAGCCCGCTCGATTTTAGCCCTCCCCATCTTCCCCGACATGACACCAGGGGAAACGGACGAGGTCATTGCCGCTGTCCAGTCCTTCTTTCAATCACGAGGTTAACCGGGGAGGTTTCTTTATGGACCGTATCGACAGACAGATCCTCAATATTCTTCAACTCAACGGACGCATCACCAACAAAGCCATTGCCGAACGGATCGGCCTCTCCACGCCGGCGGTGCTGGAACGTATTAAAAAGCTGGAGAACAACGGCTTTATCAAAGGGTACAAGGCTATTCTGGACCCTGAAAAACTGGGGAAGAAGATCACGGCGATCATGGCGATCACCATCGACCGCAAAAACATGGAGTCCCTGGATAAGATCAGAGACGCCATTATTTCCTGTAAAGAGATCCGTTCTTACTATTTCACAACAGGAAAATACGACTTCATCCTCAACGTCTCCATGGATTCCATCACCGCTCTTGAGGAGTTTTTGATGAAACGCATCTCGTTCATCATTCCGTCCATCAGAAACGTGGAGACTTTTATCGTTCTGTCCACCGAGGAGGACATGGGTTATGATATTCCCGTGGAAGAATAAAGCCCTCCCCCTGGCTCTCCTTATTGCTCTTCTTCTCACTGTTCACTCTCCCTCTTTCGGCGGCGGGAAAAAAGGAGCGCTCTACCAGCCGGACATCACCCCCTTTTTAACCATTCACCCCCTCCCTTCGGGGGAGGATCACCCCGACCTCGAATACAAGGGCCTTTTCCAGGGACACCATGTCTTCGTCTCCCCGGACCTGAATGCCCTGGTTTTTTTCGACAAAGGGAAGATGTCTCAGAAAAAGTACTACTATTTCATCCGGGGGCAGGAAGAGGGACAGCTCTCCCGCCTTTCTCTCTTCACCGCCAGCGGGTCCGCCTTCTGGTTTGCCGACCAGGGCAACCGCATCACACGGTTTGATTTCGAAGACGGCTCTTTTCAATACAGAGGGACCTCCTACATCCCCGGCATACGGCAGATCCTCAACCTCTATGCTTCAGGAAAAGACCTCTGGGTCTTCGGCTCGACCATCAGCGGTGATTTCTCTCTTCTCCGATGCACCCCTCTGGGCACCCCTGTCGAGACAGCTTTTTCCCTCTCCCCTCCCATTCCCGGCAATATTTTATTCGGCCGTGACGCTGAGGGACACCTCCTCTACACGTTTCAGTACGACTCCACTCTGCACCAGCTGAAAGGCCGCCGGGTGAGGACCTTCGAAACATCAGAACCCATCACGGCGTCCTATAAGCAATCATCCATCCAGAAGAACGGAGTCGTTTATGATCTGGGACAAGTCGGCCCCTATCTTTTTGTCACTTATTGGAGTGTCAACGGAGGAGGAACGCTTGAGCTGATTTCAATTAAGGATAAGGCCCCGTATGCAAGGATCCGCTATCCCCTGGGATACGGTTTTTACACGGACGGGAGCCTCTACATCTACCGGCACAGTTTCCAGGATAAAAAACAGCAGGCCTTCATCGTGGAAGTCCGCCTGTACGACCTTGTCTACCCCTAGACGTGAAAGGAGCTTATCATGATAAAACTCACTCTTCCCGACGGCACAGTCCTTGAAGTCGAAAAAGGGACCACTGTCCTTGAGGCAGCAGCGCGGATCAGCCGTAGTCTTGCCAAAAGCGCGGTCTGCGGGATGACAGACGGCAAACTCATCGACCTTTCCACTCCCCTCACCGGGGACACCGGGTTACGTCTCATCACAGAAAAGGACCCCGAAGCTCTTGATGTCCTGCGCCATACCGCGGCCCACATCATGGCCCAGGCTGTGAAACGTCTTTTTTCTCCCGTCTCTGTGGCCATCGGCCCGGCTATCGACAACGGGTTCTATTACGATTTCGACCTGGAGCACACCTTTTCAGACGATGACCTTGCCGCCATTGAACAGGAGATGAAGACGATCATCAAAGAGAACACCCCCCTTGTCCGCAAAGTCCTTTCTGGTGAAGAGGCCAGGGACTATTTTCAACTCAGGAACGAGCCCTACAAGGAAGAACTACTCAGAGACATCCCTCCGGAAGAAGAGATCACCATTTACGAGCAGGGAGACTTTTCAGACCTCTGCCGGGGACCCCACCTTCCCTCCACCGGACGGGTGAAACATTTCAAACTACTCTCCGTGGCAGGAGCTTACTGGCGCGGCGATGAAAAGAACAAAATGCTTCAAAGAATATACGGCACGGCCTTTTACTCAGCAGACGCCCTGACCGAACACCTCAATGCCCTTGAAGAAGCCAGGCTCCGGGATCACCGAAAACTGGGAAAACAGATGGGCCTTTTCCATATCGAGCCCGACTTCGGGCCGGGCCTTGTCTACTGGCTTCCCAAAGGAGCCTTTATCCGCAGAAAACTTGAAGACTATCTCATCGATGAATTGATCAGGTCTGGATACTCTATCGTGAACACTCCGCACATCTCCAAATCCGATCTCTGGAAGACTTCAGGCCACTGGAACTTCTATCGGGAAAACATGTTCTCCCCCATCGCCATCGATGACGACGAATATCTGCTCAAGCCCATGAACTGCCCGTTTCATGTCCTCATCTACAAAAACGAGACGCGAAGTTACCGTGATCTTCCCGTGAGAACCGCTGAGTTCGGAACCGTCTACCGCTACGAGCGCTCCGGCGTCCTCCATGGACTCATGCGGGTCAGGGGATTCACTCAGGACGACGCCCACATCTTCTGCAGGCCGGACCAGCTCCATCAGGAGATCATCGACCTCATCGCCTTCACCAAACGCGTCCTCCATGCCTTCGGGTTTGAGAAGTTCGATGTCTATCTCTCCACCCGTCCCGAAAAATATGTGGGGGAGCTGGAGCAATGGGATATTGCCACCCACGCTCTGGAAGAGGCCCTTCAAGCCACGGGACTCGACTACACCGTCGATCCCGGGGAAGGGGTCTTTTACGGGCCGAAGATCGACATCAAGATCCGGGATTCCCTGAACAGAAGCTGGCAATGCACCACCATCCAGGTGGATTTTAATCTGCCCCAGAGGTTTGACATCCATTATGTCGGGGAAGACGGAGAACCGCATCGCCCGATCATGATCCACAGAGCCCTCATGGGATCCCTGGAGCGCTTTTTCGGCGTCCTCATCGAGCATTACGGTGGAGCCTTCCCGGCCTGGCTCCTCCCCCTCCATACCCGGATCCTCCCCATTGCCGACCGGCACATGGCGTATGCCGAAAGCGTCAGGGACCGCCTGTCAGAAGCCGGGATCTACGCTGACGTCGATTCCCGAAATGAAAAGGTCGGCAAAAAGATCCGTGACGCCCAGGTCACCGAAAAAGTCCCCTACATGCTCATTGTGGGCGACAAGGAAGCCGAAGAGGGGACGGTCTCTGTCCGGACAAGGCAGGGAGAAGATCTTGGAGCCACATCCATCGACGACTTCACAGCCAGAGTCCTGGCCGATATCAAAGAAAAACGATAATCCCCGGGGGCGGATCTCTCCGCCCCTCCTTCTTTTTTGATGTTTCACGTGAAACATCTCTTCAAGACTTTTGCGTTGCTTCCTTTTTTAAAGGGTGGTATCATAGACCTCGCGGGGTTTCACGTGAAACATTAATTCCTTTGGGTGGTGATTTATGGGACGTATCATTTCTATTGTGAACCAAAAAGGCGGCGTAGGGAAAACGACCACTGCGGTGAACATGGCTGCCTGTCTGGCCGTATACGGGAAGTCGGTCCTCCTGGTCGACGTGGATCCTCAGGCGAATGCCGTCAGCGGCATCGGGATCAATAAAGAGAGCATTACGGTCTCCATCTACGATGTCCTGATCAAAAACGAGGCCGTGGATAACGTCATTATGAAGACCGGGATCAAAAACCTGGATCTTCTTCCGTCTCATGCGGACCTGAGTGGAGCCCAGGTGGAGCTCGTCGGGGTCATGGCGCGGGAGATGCAGTTGAAAAACATCCTGGATCCGCTGAGAGCCCAATACGACTATATTATTATCGATTCTCCGCCCTCTCTGGGGCTTTTGACCATCAATGCCCTTGTGGCATCCCAGGGACTTATTATTCCCATCCAATGCGAATATTATGCTTTGGAGGGCGTGGCGCAGCTGGTCCACACCTTTAACCTGATCAAAAAAAACCTGAACCCCCAGCTTTACATCCAGGGAATCCTGTTGACCATGTTTGACAAACGGATCAACCTTGCTCAGCAGGTGGTGGACGACATCCGGGCCTATTTCAAAGAAAAGGTCTATAACACGGTCATCCCCCGGAATGTCAAACTCAGCGAGGCCCCCTCTTTCGGGCTTCCCATTATCTTCTATGATATCAAGTCCGCCGGGGCGACATCATATATGCAGTTTGTGGAGGAGGTGCTCCATCATGAAAAAGAAAGCGTTAGGTAAGGGGCTCGGGGCTCTCATCCCCGATTCAGAACCCTTCTCCGAAGAGGGGGAGCGCCTTTATGTGGAGGTTTCTGCTGATTCCATCGTTCCCAACCGTTTTCAGCCCCGGAACCTTTTCCACGAAGAAGAGATCCAGTCTCTTGCCGATTCCATCCGGGAAAACGGCCTCCTTCAGCCTGTGACCGTCCGCCGGTCCGGAGAAGATTCCTATGAGATCATTTCAGGGGAACGGCGGTTTCGGGCCATGCTTCGGCTGGGATATAAAAAGATCCCTGTCCTCATCCGCGACATCACCAGCGAGAGCCAGATGCTTGTCATGGCCCTCATTGAAAACCTTCAGCGTGAAGACCTCAACCCTATAGAAGAAGCCCTGGGCTATCAGCGGCTCATTGAAGAGAACGGCCTCACACAGCAGGATGTCGCCCGCGTCGTCTCAAAAAGCAGGACCTATGTGACCAATACCCTGCGTCTGCTCAAGCTGGAACCGGAGATCATCAAGGCCATCGAAGACGACAAGATCTCCGCCGGACACGGCCGCGCCCTCCTCTCCTTTGAAAGTGCCTCCACCCGCCTGAACCTCCTGAAAGCCGTAACGGACGAGGG
>Ga0116151_10000722_pt1 | contig 30425 bp, 26 predicted proteins | sample AD_UKC117_MetaG_FD_89893 | JGI IMG/M metagenome (GOLD analysis project Ga0116151, IMG submission 89893) | Active sludge microbial communities of municipal wastewater-treating anaerobic digesters from Hong Kong - AD_UKC117_MetaG | ecosystem: Engineered > Bioreactor > Anaerobic > Digestate... | reverse complement strand
CGGCGGCATCATCGATCATCCACGCGGGGATCTCATATTCGTCGTCATCATTCCAGTTCTCCTTGGGTAACGGGTTGGGTGTTGTCTGTAACGGCTGCTGGGGACGGCGGCGTACGCTGCGCAGGTGGTTGAGCGCCAGGTTCGTCCCGATGCGATAGAGCCATGCTTTGACGGAGCCGCGGCTATCCCACTGCTCGGCACGTGTCCAGACGCGTAGAAACAGTTCTTGCACCAGATCTTCGGTGACGGCGGAATCGCGCACGGTTTTGTCAATGTGCCGGGTCATGGCACTCTGGTAGCGCGCAAAGAGTGTGGCAAACGCGGCTTCATCTTGTCCACAGATTTGGCTGATCAGCGCTGCGTCAGTTGGTTGCATATGGCTCCTCTCACTCTTTAAGACACCGGTGGGAGGGTGAAGGTTCAATGGGTTTTGAGAAAACAGCGCATCTTTGCGATAAAATTCCAGCGAACGTCGGGGAAATGGTATACTGATGATACCGTATGTTTGATCCACGGGAGGAAATTATGCAAAATCTGCTGGATGTCGAAATGACCTGGGGCGACCGCCTGCGTGCTGAAGGGCGCGTCGAAGGCAAAGTCGAGGGAGAACGGCAGATGTTGCTGCATCTGCTCGGGTTGATGTTTGGTGAGCTGCCGCCGGCGTTGGTTACCCGCATCAACGCCATCACCGATGAAGCAACGCTGACCGGACTGGCGCAGCAAATTGTCACCATTGAGCGGTTGGATGAACTCGTTTTGCCGGAGAGCGAAGTGGGAACAACCAACACCAAAGGAATAAATGAGTAGAGATGACAGACGAAATCGACAAGTTAGCCTGGATCCACATCAAAGAGAAACAACTGCTGAGCACGCGCTCCAAGGGCAAAGAGGCTTACTATCTGCCCGGCGGCAAACGCGAGCCGGGCGAAAGTGACGCGGCGGCACTGACCCGCGAACTCAAGGAAGAACTGACGATTGACGTGATGCCGGCGTCGATCCGCTACGTCGAAACCTTCAAAGCGCAAGCGGATGGCAAGCCGGCAGGGGTGATGGTCAAGATGACTTGCTATGAGGCAGAATTTGCTGGTGAAATTGCGGCGGCCTCGGAAATCGCAGAATTGATCTGGATCGATTCCAACGACTACGAGAAATGTTCGCCTGTCTTGCGGCTGATCCTCGATTGGTTGCGGGACAGAGACTTGATTGTATAACTAGTAAATCCAGATAGAAATAAGTAGACAGAGAAATTGCCCGTCTTCCAGAGAAAAGCTCTACTTATTGCTGTCAAGGTATTTACGCCAAGATATACTAAGAGGAACCATGCCCAGCCTCTATACATTTACCGAATACTCACCCGAATGGCCCGCTGCTTTTGCCGCGGAAGCAGAACGCTTACACGGTCTGTTGGGTGACACGGTTGTCACAATCCACCACGTTGGCAGCACGTCGATCCCTGGTCTGGCGGCCAAACCGATTATTGACCTGCTGCCCATCGTGCGCAACATTGAGGATGTGGGTGCGCTCACGCCTAAGCTGGAGCAGGCCGGATACCGCGCATGGGGCGAATACGGCCTACCCGGCCGCCGCTATTTTACAAAGGATCGCGAGGAATACCGCACCCACAACATCCACATCTATGAGGCTGACAACATCGAAGTCGATCGGCACCTGGCCTTTTGTGCCTACTTGCGGGCACATCCCGAACGCTGCCGGGAATATGAAACGCTAAAACGGGAGGTCTACGCACGCCATCCGGCCGACATCCAAGCATACAACGATGGAAAAAACGATTGGATCAAAGCGATTGAAGTGGAAGCGTTGGCCTGGTATCGAGCGTATGGATCAGGCCCTCTCGGCAGGTAGTGGCGTCACCAAAAAATGAGCAGCAACATTACCAAGGAGAACGCATGAAAATCACCGGCTTCACCTGTATCCCCATTCAACGGCGCGCCATGGTCTTGAAGCTACAGACCGACGAGGGTTTGGTCGGCTATGGGGAACCGATGAACTACGAACATTGGCGGGTCGTGGCCCAGGCCGTCGATGATATGGCCGAATACCTGATCGGCAAAGATCCCCTGCAGATCGAGGAACATTGGCAGGCGATGTATCGCTCGAGCTACAGTCGCAGCATGCCGACGCTGGTTGGCGCACTCAGTGGCATCGAGATGGCAATGTGGGACATCTTTGGCAAGGTGGTCGGTATGCCGGTCTGGAAGCTGCTGGGGGGTTCGGTCCGTAAGCGAATTCGGGTCTATACCGGCATCGGTGGCAATACGCCGGAGGAGTGCGCAGCCAGTGCCCGCGCCGCCGTCGACAAGGGCTTTCGTGCCGTGAAGATGGTGGTCACGCCAACCCCGATTCGCTTTGTCGACACGCCCAGAGCGATCGATGCCATGGTCGCGCGCGTGGGAGCGGTACGCGACGCGGTGGGCAACGATGTCGATGTGGCGGTCGATCTGCACCGCCGCCTCAGCCCGACAATGGCCGCGATTGTGGTCAAGGAGTTGGAACCGTTGCGCCCGCTCTTTGCCGAGGAGCCTTGTCACCCAGAGAATAACGAACCGCTGCTGATGCTCGCCCGTGCCTCTACCGTGCCGATTGCCACGGGGGAACGCCACCTGACCCGCTGGGGCTTCCGTGAGCTGGTCGAACGGGAGATGTGTGCCATTCTCCAGCCCGACATCCGCCACTGTGGCGGCATGTTGGAATTGAAGAAGATCGCGGCAATGGCCGAAGTCCACAACATGGCCGTGGCGCCGCACAACGCCGCCGGCCCGGTTGGTGTGGCAGCGTCGGTTCACGTGATGGCAACGGTGCCCAACCTGCTCATTTGTGAAGGGGGCCACAGCCGCGGTGAGGGTCTGTTCAAAACGCCACTCGTTTTCAAAGATGGCTACATCGAGTTGCCCACAGCGCCGGGGTTGGGTGTTGACATGGAGGACGACGCCCTCGAAGCCGCACGCGATGAGACCTTCCGGTTGCGTGGCATGTTCTGGCACGAAGACGATGGTTCTTTTGCCGATTTCTAGCTAGTTCTTGTTGTGAAACTTGAACACGCTTCACGCCAAGCCGCAGAGATCGCAAAGGTCTCACTGCTGTTTCTTGGCGAGCTTGGCGGCTTGGCGTGAACTCTTTCCGCCTTTCGCAACAGCGGAAACGAACCCAAGGTTCAGGAGGAGGAGCGCGATGGACTATATCATTATCGGCGGTGGAGTGTATGGTTGTGGCGTTGCCTGGGAATTGGCCCGCCAGGGCGCGGAGGTACTGCTGTTGGAGGCGGGCACAATTGCCGGTGGCGCATCGGGCGGCTTGGGCAAACGGGGAGTCCGCGCCAATGGCCGTGATCTGCGCGAGTTGCCGCTCATGCGCATGGCCTACGAACAGTGGCCGACCTTGCACGAGGAGTTGGGCCACGATACATGCTATGCGCGCGTTGGCCATTTGCAGATCATTGAACGCCCACGCGATCTGCCGAGTGCATCGGCGCGCGCCTGGATGCAGCAACAACAGGGCATTGCCACACAGGTGTTGGACGGTGCAACATTGCGCGAACGCGAACCGTATGTTAACGAGGGGGTATTGGGTGCGCTCTACTGCCCCAACGACGGCATCGCCGACCACACGGCAACGACGCTCGGTTATGCGGCTGCAGCACAGCGGGCAGGGGCCCAAATCTGGACGGGCACGAGTGTCACCGCCATCGAACAGAAAGCCGGTCGCGTTACCGCCGTTCAAACCACCACGACAGAACGCATTGCGGTGGAGAAAGCGCTGATTCTGCTAGCCAACAGCGCAGTTCCCCCTCTGCTTGAAACGACCTTTCAACTGACGCTGCCCATCTGGTCACGCTTGCCCCAAGTAGTTCTGACCGCGCCGGTCGACCCGCTGCCGCTGCATCATCTCATTGGCCACGCCCATCGTCGCCTGGCGATGAAAGCGCTGCCATCGGGCCAGGTAATGATCTCGGGCGGTTGGCTGGGCCGCTGGGATGAACGGCAGGGCCAAGGGCTAACCATTGCCGATCAGGTAACCGGCAACGTGGCCGAAGCCGTGGCCCTCTATCCCGTTTTAGATGGCGTTGCGATTGTCGACGCGGTCGCAGATCGCCTGGAGACGGAGAGTACCGATGGCATTCCCATCGTCGATCAGGTACCGGGCATTGCGAATCTCTACTATGCTACCGGCTGGTCGGGCCATGGCTGGGCAATTGCACCAGCGGTGAGCCGTCTATTGGCAGCGTGGGTCTTCTCCGGGCAACGCTCACCACTGTTGGCCCCCTTTGCCTACACACGGTTTCGGTGATGGCTCATATAGCTCTGCGGGTGAAATCGGGTCGATTCTCACTGAACGTGGTCGGTTGGCGTTCATTATAGAGTTCGCACCAAAGTTGGCTGCGCATCCCCTGCTGCGCAGCCAACTTTGGTGTGGTGTTTGATTGATTTCTCTACTAGCCGGCAACGGCGCGCGCCGCCAGTTCCGGCTGCTGTTGCGCCATGGCACGGAGCGCCGCAACCCGTTTCGCCGTCTGTGGATGGGTGCGGAAGAGGCTGCCCAAGCCGCCCAGCACCGGATTCACAATGTAAAGATGCGAAGTCGCAGGTTTTACCTCTGCCACGCCTTGGCGCACCGTAGCTTCCAGCTTTTCCAAGGCGGAAGCCAGCGGTAACGGATTGCCAAGAATTTTGGCGCCGTCAGCATCCGCGCTATATTCACGCGAACGGGAGATTGCCATCTGGATCAGCAATGCGCCAATTGGAGCGAGGATCAGCGTGAGAAAACCGCCAACCAGCTCACCAATGCCACCGCCCTCTTCCTCATCCGAGCCACCAAAGCCACCGAAAATAAAGCCCCACATCACAATATCCGCCAACATGGCAATGGCGCCGGCCACGGTAGCGGCAACGCTGGAGATCAGGGTGTCGCGGTTCTTGATGTGGGCAAGTTCATGGGCAATCACGCCGGCCAGTTCATCGCGGTCCAACATGCGCATGATCCCCGATGTGACGGCGACTGCACCTTTGCTGGGCGAGCGGCCGGTCGCAAAGGCATTCGGCATATCGCTGTCAATGAGGTAGACCCGCGGTTTGGGCAGTTGTGCCCGCTGCGCCAGCGTGTCGACCATCTTGTGCAGTTCCGGCATCTCCGCTGCTGTGACCTCACGGGCATTACTCATGCGCAGCGCCAGTTTATCGGAAAACCACCAGGCTCCCATATTCATGGCAATGGCAAGCACAAAGGCAAGGATCATACCCGTCTGCCCACCAACTGCCGAGCCGATGAAGAGAAAGAGCCCGGTTAAGCCACCGAGCAACAGCACAGTCTTACAGGTATTCCAGAGTCGATTCATTGTCCATACTCCTTGGTCATAGGCCCGCAATCTATCTATACTGCCCCACTATAGAGGATTTTTGGGAATGGTTTCATAGCCGATCACGTACCGGCTCACTGGCCACTGGCCCACTTTTCACAGTCCACTGCCCCTCCGAATCCCAGGGCGCCCTGGGATGCCTCGTGCTAGCCATGATGAATGAGAGGGCGCTGGTCGTCGGCCATGTCGCTGGTCCAGTAGAGTGAGGGTCGCAATCCAAAGCGAAAGATAATGCTGTCACTCTCACAGTCCACTTGTACTTGGGTGTAGGTGACACTACAGGGCAAGATATGCTGCACGTGGTAGGCAAAGGTTGGATAGACCTGTTCTGCCAACTCTTCCATGTAGCGTTGAAAGAAGGCGCGACCGGCAGCCTTTCGCATGAGATTCTGTTCGGCGGCACTCAGGCTGTGCTCCACCCGCACAGTTAACTGGTTCTCACGCAAGGTGGCGACGGCATTGGTGCCGGCGCGGCGCAATGAAACATCAAGCTCTTCGCGACAACGCATGGCGACCGCTTCCAACTGCCCCTCTGTGATCCGATCTTGCCACCGGCGGTAACGCGATGTTGGAGGCATTGCCAACTTGGGCGATGCGCGCCGTTCTCGTCGATTGGTTTGCGCTTCGACAGTCATTCTTCTTCTTGCTCCGTTTTCTCTCAGAACACAACAAGGGGCGGAAAGGCCACCTATCCGATCATACGGGCGGCGATCGGTGCCGCCAGGAACGAAAAAAACACTCACGACAACTGCGGTTCGACTATCTTTGTTTGCTCTTCCCATCACGACCAGAGCGCCCAGATTCGTAGCACTTCATAGAGTATAATCACGAGCCAAATCAGAATGGCAATGCCGGTCGCCGCTGCGGCCATATCCTTGATCGCACCGATGCGCGGGTCATAGTGAGGTTCGACGTAGTCACAGATCGCTTCGACCACGGTATTGAGTATTTCAAAAACTAACACATTGCCGGTCGCCAGCACAATCAAAATAACGTCGAACCACTGCTGCAACCAGAGGGCCACGGCGCAGACAATCAGTGATATCGCCATTTGAATCGCAACATTGCGATCGTGCGCAGCGGCCATGCGCAACCCGGTAACAAAGACACGTACTTTGTCACTGGGATCAAAACGCTTCCAACGGCTAGTGGTCGATGTAGGCATTGCTTTACTTTCTGGTCGTACCATTCATGCCGATTTTGGGTAACAAAAAAGCCGACATGCCTCCGTATAGAGGCAATGTCGGCTTACTCTGTAACTTGTCATCTCAAATTTGCGGAATTGGCCTTGCGCCAACAGCATTGAGAGTACACTTTACCCAGTCTGCCTGAGCAATATTCATTTCTGAGGCCGAGTATATACTAAATTAATGAGTTGTCAAGCCTTTGTAGAGATTTCTCATGAACTATTAATGATGATGATGATGGTATAGCTAGTCCATGATAGCGCAAATACCACGGCAGTAAATCAGTGAACAGTTATCTAGCTACCGTAGGGTTTGGTTTTCGCCGGAAATCCGCCCTGCGCTAAAGACCCTGGCGTACGCCGACTGCTCAAAACCCTACGGTAGCTAGAACAGTTATCAGTCTGCAGGAATCAGTTTATGCGCCCACTGACAACTGTCTACTGACTTCTGCCCACTGGTACTAGTACATTGCGGCGGAAATAAAGCAACAGTAGGATAGTAGCGTAGTCGAGCCGATCCCTGTCTCACTGAACTACTGTCTGACTTAGGCCGTTGTGTACTAGCGCTTAGCTTTGGCGTTCGGGAAACGTTCGTCCAAATCGGCATCAACCACAAACACAATGATCCGTTCCCCGCTCTTCGTGCTCATATCGGTGTGCAGGCTGATTAGCCGACAGCCGACCACTGCCTGTACAATCTCTTCCAGCAACGGGCGTGAACTTTCGAAGAGTTGACGGCGCATCTCTTTAACCAGATCACGGCCATCACTCGTCAAAGCCAACTTTTGCTCCGCAGGGGTCATCAACCCTTTGAGGCGAACCAGGATCAGATCCCCCAAAAAGGTGGTGCGGGTATCCAATGGACCGCGCCCGAGGTGCTCTTTTTCAAATTGGATGATTGCTTTGGTAAAGGCAGCTTCTGCCATGCCACGTGTCAGTTTCATGGCGTCGCATTGTACCATAGCAACCTATCAGATAAAAAGTGAAAGGCTGGATAAGCAAAGTTCCATGAAATCGAATCCTACCATCACAGTGCGTCCGGCGACCTATGCCGATCGCGCGGCCATTGTTGCGGCGGAGGCGCTCTCAACACCGGGACTGCGTTACGTTGATCAGGTCTTTGACCTCTTTATGGATCGTACGCAAGGGGAATTTCTTGTAGCCGAATTGGCCGGTGACGTGGTGGCCTGCGGCAAATTCACCATTACCCCAGATGGCTCGGCCTGGCTCGAAACGCTCCGCGTGATCCCAGCTTGCCAGGGGCTGGGCATTGGCAAACGCTTTTACGAAGCATTCTTCGCGCTTGCCCATCGTGACGGCATATCCACCATGCGCATGTACACAGGCACCAAGAATGTTGTCAGCAAAGGGTTGGCAGAGCGCTTTGGCTTTCGGCTGGCTGAGGCTTTTACCGAGGCGCGCCTGCCCGTTGCGCAAGCCACGCCCACATCCGAAGCAATTCCCTTTCAACCTGTCACCGATCCTCACCGTGCCTACCAACTCATTGGACAGCACCGTGACAACTGGCACGATTTTCTCGTCATGAACCGGACCTTTTACAAGATTACGCCGGCGTTGTGCACTTGGCTCACGGTCACCGGCCAGGTCTATGAAGAGCCGGCAAGCGAGAGCATCATGGTCATCGGCGCACGCTTTATGCCCGAAGAAGCGCTCCATATCGGCTTCTTTGGCGGTGATGTGACGCAGTGCCTGCGTTTTGCACTGCAACAAGGCTGTGCGGCAGGGGTACCACGCCTGAATTGCATTTTTCCAGCCGCTTCTTTTGCAATTTACGATGCGCTCTTGCAGGCCGATTTTCACCCACTAGATGCTACCCTCATTGTCATGGAGACCCATGTACCAGCTACCACCTGAACTCCAGTTGACAGAGGCACCGGAAAGTCCTATACTCACAGTAACAGTACAAAGTAAAGCAGATGAGTGAACAGAGGAAGTTTCTGACTTTACGATTATGGAAGGGTTTGATGGATGAAAATTGAGGCATTTGCGCTGGAACGGTGGTTGACGACGCACGAACTCAACGTCAAGTATGATATTGCCGAGAGTGGGATCCTGCCACTGAAGACAAGTGAATTGCTGGCCTTTGAACCAAAGGAGGAGCGAGAAACAACGCTCGAGCGGTTGCTCAATCTGCCGCTCGGTTACAATGAAGCAGTGGGAACAAAGGCCTTGCGCAGTGCCATCGCTGCCACCTATGCCGATTGCGGACCCGATCAGATCCTCGTGACGACGGGGGCGATTGAAGCGAATTTTCTCCTTTTCAACACGTTATTGGAGCCGGGTGACCACGTTGTCGCGATCTATCCGGCGTATCAGCAGCTTTACAGCGTACCCAAGGCAATCGGCTGCGAAGTAACGCTGTGGCCCATCCAGCGCGACGGGGGGTTCCACTACGATCTCGCTTTGCTCGAGAAGTTGGTCACCCAGCGGACACGGATGATTGTCATCAACACACCACACAATCCGACCGGTGCCATGCTCTCTCCGGCAGAATTGCAGAGGATCTATGCCCTGGCCGAAGCGATTGGGGCGTGGGTCCTTTGTGATGAGGCCTATCGTTGGATCGAAGTGCCCGGCGGCAAACCTTTTGGCCCACCAATGGCGGACTTCGGCAAGCATGGCATCAGTGTGGGCACCGTTTCCAAGCCCTTTGGCCTGCCGGGATTACGCCTCGGTTGGATTGCGGCGCCGGCGGACGTTGTTGCTCAATGTTGGGCGATGCGAGATTACCTTTCGCTCAGCCCGGGCAAACTCAGCGATGCGCTGGCACTCCTCGCGTTCAAGCATCGTGAGAAGATCATGGCGCGGAACCGGACCATCATTACCACAAATCTGCAGTCGACCACTGAATGGGTTGCGGCCAATGCGGCGTTTCTTTCATGGCAACCACCACAGGGCGGCCTCTTGGCGCTCTTACACTATGAACTCGATCTGCCGTCGCGAGAACTTGCCGATCAACTGGCTACTGACTATAGCGTAATGTTGGCGCCCGGTTCTGCGTTCGGCTATGAATCCCATCTGCGCATCGGAATCGGACAACACCCAACGATCTTTCAAGCCGGTCTGGCCGGCGCTCAGGCCTGTTTCGACGCCTTGCTTGCATAGGCCGGCAACACAACATCCCAGGCACTTTTGTAACGTACTTTGTTGCGCCACCACAGCGCACCGATCAGGTCCGGCCCCCGATGCTCCACCTGGACCAGTGTTTCCTGGTCGCCACTGGCGGAAAAGTAGATATCCACGCGTGTCGGTTGCGTCGGTCCGCTCCCAAGGAACCACTGATAGGCAAGATGCGCCGGCGGTTGCCAGACCAAGATCCGCCCCCACTCGTGTTCCACACCGTCGCTCGCCCGCTCGTAAAACCGTCCACCCACCCCCGGCTCCAACAAGACATGGGTAGCAGGATCCCCGCTGCGCGAATGGCCGGCCGGCCACCAGAGATGGATCTGCTCGGTCCAAAGGGTAAATGCGGCCATCGGTGATAATGGCACCACAATGGAGTTGTATACAACCGCGTCGGCGTCTGACGATGAGTCCTGCGCACCGGGAATTGTCATGAGGCGCTCTGCTCCCGTTCTGCGTTGGCTTGGGCGATGGCCGCCTGTTGAAAGTTGTGCAATGCGTCGGTCCAGAATGCGTCTACATAGTGGCGCAAGATCTGAAACCGTTCCGGCTGCAAGCAAAAGATGTTGCTAGCCCCCTCAGCATGAGATGTTATAAGGCCCGCCTCCTGCAACACACGTAAATGGCGAGAGATCGCCGGGCGGCTCACCGGGAAATGGGCTGCGATGGCGCCAACCGCCATGGGTTGGGTGCGCAAGAGCTGCAGAATTTCGCGACGCGTCTGATGGCCAAGGGCATCGAGGATATGATCGGCCTGCGGTTGACGGTTCACGATGCGCCCTCAGCGATGCGCTTCAGATCAGCGGCGAAACGCTCAAATTCCGGGCCAAAGTTGGGCAGCGAAGCAGCGATCATTGGCATCATGAGACCACCAAAGACTTCCTTCATGCGAAAGTCGGTTGAGCCGGCGGTATTGGGTGTCAACGTGTATGTCCGCTCGCCGCGAAAGAGGAAGTTGCCGTCGCTCCAGACCATGCGCTGCGCCGGGAGAAACTCAGCAACAGTGAGCTTAAAGGCGCGGCCAGGGGCAACTTTGGCGTAGAGCACGATCCTTTGCCCGGCGGCAATCGTCCCGTCAATGCGTTCAATCGTTGAGTTCCACGTGGGAAAGCCCTGCGCATCGGTCAGATAGCGCCAGATCCGCTCGGCGGGTGCCTGAATGTTCGTGCCGACCGCATAGTCCAATTGAAAGGTAGTTTTGTGTTTTACTGCCTTGCCGTCCACCGCAATGGGTTCGTTCATTGTGCTCTCTTTTCTGTCGCAATTTGGGTTGAAGGAAGAATCTACCACGGCGCAGATTTGCACCGTTCCCGCTCACACAATCGTGGTTAGGCTCATGTAGCCTCCGGGTGAAATCTCCGGGTGAAATCGGGTAGATTCTCGGTGAGAATGGCAACGATTTCACCGCTTCGCCCACAGGAGCATCGCGGCTATCGGGGTATTTGCCCGAATTCGTAACTTGGAGGTTACCATTTGCGCAAATGGTAACCTCCAAGTTACGAATTGTCAAATAGGGTAATGGCGAACCATTCTTGGTTACCGGATTTATCCGCTGCTCCAACGCAGTTCGCGTTTGCCCTACCCGCATGTAATGGGTGCGTCCCATTCTTTGGGAATTACAGCAAAGGACCGCCTAAATCGTCCGACATAATTCCCAAAATGTGGGACGCACCCGCATGTAATGGGTGCGTCCCATTCTTTGGGAATTACAGCAAAGGACCGCCTAAATCGTCCGACATAATTCCCCATATGTGGTACGCACCCGCATGTAATTCGCGGGTGGTACACAGCACGCTTTTCTGTTATACTTCCTCACGTTGCGTGATTAGACAGAGCCCATTGGGGATAGCCTCCCCAGAACAACCGAACCCAAACGATACATAACCATAGAAAGAAGAACCGTTATGGAGACTCCTGATATTCAACGTCCGCCAAAAGAGCTGATTGAGGGGTTGAAGAACATCGGCAGTGCCACAGCCGCCGGTGAATTGTCGCGCTTAGGAATTCGCAACGCGCAGATTGTCGGGCCAACCCCGCGCACGCCAGGGCAGGTCGTGGTCGGTCCGGCATTGACATTGCAGTTCATGCCCAAACGCGAAGACCAATACAAGGTCGACGAATATGCTGATCCGGAAAAGCAACTCCACCGCCACGTTCTCTACCACACGCAACCGGGCGATGTCGTTGTCGTCGACGCGCGCGGGGATCTGACTAGCGGCGTCTTTGGTGAGATGATGTTGACCTTTTTCAAGGGTGCCGGCGGCGCCGGGGTGGTGATCGATGGCTGTATCCGCGACTTTCCCCACGCCAAGGATCTGGGATTGGGCCTTTGGCTCAAAGGCACAACGCCCAATTTCCACACCCAGACCAACATCTTCCCCTTTGCTGTCAATGTACCCATTGCCTGTGGCAACAACCTGGTGATGCCCGGCGATATCATTGTCGCAGATGACGATGGCGTGGTCGTCGTGCCGATTTCGCTGGCGCCGGAGTTGCTCAAAAAGGCGAGCGAACATGTTGAGTGGGAAGAGTTCTCACGGATGCGATTGGCACAAGGGGGGCATCTCCGCAAATACTACCCGCTATCGGAAGAGGGTCGGGCCGAGTATGAAGAGTGGAAAAAACAACAAGGTTAGTTGGCCTGCATGAATAGAAAAGGCGGTGGCTCTTTGTCCACCGCCTTTTCTTATGCCGTTTCAGAAAAATAAGTATTCCAGGTGACTGTCACTGGCCACAAGAGACCTTGTCGGCGAAGCTACGCCTGGCCAGTGACAGTCACCAGTTGTGGCCAGTATATTCTTTGAACCTACCGCATGCAGGGAAGCTGCCGTTAACGCGCATGTTCTACCGGGTCAACGGTATCAAGCTGTGGCCGTTGTGCTGCATCCCGTTGTTGGCTTGCCACGATCTCCGCGGCCTGGAGAGGTGAGCCGGCGGGGCAACTATCCCCACTCAGGAGCGCCACATCATCAACAAAGAAACTGCTCCGATACAAGTAGTCGGTCGTGCTCAGGAAGCCGAGCGTAATCTCACGGCCGGCAAAGGCACTCAGATCAACGGAAGCACTCTGCCAGGTTGTCACTTCATTCCGGCTACAGAGATTGAATTGCTGGACAGCTTGCGTCTTACCGCCATCGACCACAAAGACATAGCCGTAGTCATAGCCACACAGATCTTCCGATTCGATCTGATAGCGATAGCGCAAGGTTGCACGCGCGCCGGCAGGGATCACGAGCCGTTGGGTGATTTCAGCTTGCTCGCGATTGGCGCCCCCAAGCCAAGCCAGATAGTCACCGCTGGCGGGATCCAACGACGAGCCACAGCCAGACTGATCACAGATCAGGTCAAAGCCGAGCCGGGAATACTCCTCCCAAGCGACGGGTCCACGCTCAAAATCGCCATTTTGCAACTGATCTAGACAGGCTGCCGGCTCCCCGGTCGGGCGCGGAGTGGGAGTAGGTAGCGGTGTATTGGTGGCCGTCGCCGTCGGTGTGGCGGTGTTGGTGGGGATCGGGGTAGTCGTCGGCGTGTTGGTGGGCAACGGCGTATTGGTGGCCATGCGCGTGGCGGTCGCGGTGGGGGTGGACGACTGGGTGCCGGTGACGGTTGGTTGTGGTGCCGAAGCGGTGGCTGTTGGCGTTAGCGTCTGGGTCGGCGCGGGCGTCGGCGCATCATTGAGAAAACCCGTGTAAAGCAAGAGATTGGGTGAACCGGTGCCTATGTTGCTCAGTTTGTTGAACCCCGCATTGTCCAGTAAGGCAGTAAAGACGGTCGCTGGATTGGCCGTGGGGTTCTGTTCCAGGTAAAGGGCGATTGCGCCGGCGACATGAGGCGAGGCCATCGAGGTGCCGCTATAGGTCGCCGTGGCGGTGTCGCTGCTATTCACGGCAGAAGTGATCCCCTCACCTGGGGCAAAGAGGTCGACACAAGGCCCACGATTGGAAAAGGATGCACGGCGGTCGGTAGAGGTCGCTGCCCCCACAGTCAATGCTTCGTTGACGCGGGCCGGCGAATCCGAGCAGGCATCGGCGTTGTCATTGCCGGCGGCGATGGCATAATTCACGCCGGCGGCAATCGAGGCGCGGACGGCGTTGTCCAGCGCCGTCGAGGCAGAACCGCCGAGGCTCATGTTGGCAACCGCCGGTTTGTTGTGATTGGCGGTGACCCAATCTATGCCCGCAATTACCTGGGAATCGGTACCGCTGCCCTGGCAATCCAACACACGAATGGGATGCAGCGTGACCTGTTTGGCAACGCCGTAGGTTGTGCCACCGACCGTGCCTGCGACGTGCGTGCCGTGCCCTTGGCAATCGTTGGTGCCGTTGCCATCCTGAATGGCGCTAAAACCAGCGCCGACACGCCCGGTAAATTCACGGTGGCTCGTTCGGATCCCGGTGTCGATGATATAGGCATGGACGCCTGCACCCGTTCGATCATGGCGGTAGACGTTGTCGAGCGGACGATCGATCTGATCGATGCGGTCCAATCCCCAGACGGCCGGCGTTTGGGAATCACGAATCGACACGTAATGATCCGGCTCAATAAAGGCGACATCGGGGTCAGCAGAGAGTTCGGCTAGCAGCGCATCGGGCAGTTGCGCGGCAAAGCCATTGAGCGCATGTTCGTAGGTGTAGAGAATCTCACCACCGGCGCGATTGACAGCGGAACGTGTGCGATCCAGCGCAGCGGCGCGGATGCCCTCGCCACCGGGACGGGCAACCTCGTCGCGCAGCACAACAATATATTGTCCCGGCACGACTTCACGGTTGGTCGCTTCACCACTGCCCGCCACGAAAGGTAGGTAGACAGTATTTGCAGTACCTTGCGGCGCGCCATCCGGATTGTCACCTTGCTGAGCCCAAACAGGAAAGAGATTTGCTAGGGCAAATCCGGCTGTAAGCAGAAGTGCGCCGGCAAAATAACGATAGAACTTGGTACGATCGGGTAAAAACATGCTGCCTCCACTTTGGATGTTGGAGTGATATCGCACGCGGCCCATGCCGCCACACAGGGATGCTGTGCCGCATGGCTATGTCTACCGTTGGTGCTAAACCCACACATTGGGCCGCAGTACGGTATCACTCCTGTAAAAAACGGTTCATTCGGACAAGGATGGGCTGTAGTAGAGACTGTTGCGGCCATTGCGTTGCTGAACGATGGGATGGGTAACATCGGCTGACACTGGTTACAACAACCCAATGACACACGGAAGGGCATTTCCACTGCGATTGCGTTGACACACGATTTAACAACGACCAAAACCGCGCGGCGGCTTCGCATTTTCAAACCGAGTTGAGTATAGGTGCAATCCGGCAATTGCGCTGTACGGCTATCACTTGACTCTGTGACGCCTCTTTGACAACAACAAGACGTTTGGGGAGTGTATAGAAAGCAACTTATAGACAATCCACTTAAACTGTTCGCGATCCCCTGATGCTTGGGCAACAGCTACAACGCTACAACCCGAAACCCAAGGTCACGATAGCGCTGGTTGGGCAGATCCCACGATCGCGCGGCGCAGCGGACAAATTCGAGGTCACGGAAGCCGCCACCGCGCAAGACCCGTCGCAACACCGTTGGTGGTTGATTCTCCAACTGGACCAAATAATTTTCATAACTATCGAGCCAAGGGGTAGCAGTCCATTCCCAAACATTGCCCGCCATATCAAGCACCCCATAGGGGCTTGCCCCACTGGGATAGCTGCCAACGGGAACAGTCATGCCAACTGTCAAATCAAAGTTGCCATGGTTGACGTCGGGTTCATGATCGCCCCACGGGTAGAGACGGCCATCTTTGCCACGGGCCGCCTTCTCCCATTCTGCTTCGGTCGGCAACCGCACACCGGCCCATTCACAGAACGCAATCGCGTCGTTCCAACTGATGTTGGAGACGGGATGGTTGTTTTGCCCCTCGGGATATTCGCCATCGATCCAATGGGGCGGTGGCGCATGGGTTACTGCATCAATAAAAAGCTTATACTGGGCATTGGTCACCGGCACTTTCGAAATGCGATAGGCCTCTAGATAAAGGCGCAACTGTGGCAACTCATCTTCAAAAAGGTGGGGATCATAGGCCGGATCACTGCCAAGCAAGAAAGAACCAGCAGGAACTGTCACCCAATCAAAGCCGACGAGCACATGTTGGCGCTCGGTATAGCTATCGAGTAACGTATTTACATCCAAGGGATCAGGCGGCGGTAGACGCTGCTCCTTTGAATGAAATTCTTGCGTGGGGTGCTCATCGACTAGTTCATCGTCATCATCCTGCTCATCATAGAATTTATGCGGTACGCCGCCCAACGCCAGATCACAGTTGTTCCCTTGGACGCGGGCGGAAGCATCGGCCAAGAGTTGCTCATCGAGTTGCTCAATCGTCTGAATCGGCTTCCGTTGCGGCTGAACCAATTGGATCGATGGCTGTGGCGGCTCGCTGCAAAGCTCATCACCGGAGAGGTGGTCCTCAATGGCCGCGGAGAGGACCGATGTCAGTTCCTCCGGATCGACAATATTCGACGATTCCCGGTAAAAGGAACGCTGCTCGTGAACGACTTGCATGACCCGATCAAGCGCATGAGTGTTTTCTGCCGTTGCCTTCCCCGATGGCGAGGGCGATTGTGGTGAGTGCTCCGTCTCATGGTGCACCGGTGGCTTCCCATTGCGAGGGCCTGTTAACTGAGTGTTCTCGGGAGAGCGCAAATCATTGGTGAGATTTTCTTCCTCTTGGATCGAAAAGAGGCGTCCGTCGACCGCCCGCATGTGCAACACGGGCACGCCCCACTCCAAAGAACGGGCATCACTGATGCTCAGGGCATTGCGCGCTTCGGCCACAGCAGCGTCAACCGGCAAATTATCGGCCAGCGCTTCATAAAAGGCATTGGCAAATTCAACTGCTGCATCATTGGTGATCTCATACTGCATGGCCAAGACAGCAGGGATCCCACTGGCGATCAAGGTAGCCGCCGTGCTGGAGAGCGCATCATGGGTGCCGGCCCGTGCTCCTTCACACGCATTGAGCAAAACAAGCCGCATGGTTGTACGTTGGCGCACCAACATCCGCGCCAATTGCGACGCATAGAGATGGTGACTTGTGCCATCTTCGTTATTGAGGACAATGTACCCTTCGTTGCGCAGCGTATCATAGCCGCCATGTCCAATGAAGTGAAAGATATGCCACCCATCGCCGGCAGAGCGCATGATGCGCTGTAGATCACGCCAACTGTTGCCTTCCAGCCACGTCAATTCGACCAGCCCACGGTCAACAAGCGACTGCACCGCTTGCGTCACATGGTCGCGCTCTTGCTCCACATCGAGGCGCATGGGCATATCGTGGGGATCCGAGAGCAGGCCAAGGATACGCAACGGCGCACTGATCTGGAGGGGCGGTGCCGTCTGCGGCAATTCTGTGTAGCGAACCAAAGGGGTGTAGGGATTGAGACAGACATAGTCTCGCTTGCGCGGGTCATAGAGAAACTCCCAAGGCAGGGCTGCCAGACGGGGCGAATGAATGCTCAACTTGAGGCGCACGCCGCGATGGCGATGTTCCGCCTCCCGCAAACATTCGTTATAGAGTGAACGGGCTTCACCGGGCAGCACAAAATCGAAGAGAGCCCGCCCAAAGGTCTCCACCACATTGGTGTGAGAGGGTTGGTTTGCACGATGTAGATCAGTCGAACGCAAGATCGCATTTTCCAGCTTGAGCAGATAATGCTCCAGCTCGACATCAGCAAAAGGAAAGTGTGTTTGCTCGCGCGTTTCACCGATATCTGAGCGTACAATTACCGTAAATGCTTGCCCATCGATATCACTAACATCTAGGCTAAAATCCAAATAAGTCGGAAAACTATGCATATCCTGAATCTACGTCTGTTACATGCACACGCAGTTCCGTGTGCACTGCGATTTGGGGGAAAAACCTCAACGAACAAAACAAGATTGCTCATCGTAGCAACATCACGACCATAGGCATCTTCGTTTCGAAAAGGTGAGTGGCTCATGTCGGTCTCCGGGCGAAATCGGGTAGATTCTCGGCGAGAATGGCAACGATTTCACCGCTTCGCCCATAGAGCGAAGGTGAGTTTTCAATGCACCAATAGGCATTACATACTTGTAAGATAGAACGTACTGAAGGTATACTGTGTTTCGCACCTTAAGACGTTTGTCGTGGCGAAATCCGTCATATAGCGCAAAATTTGCGGTGGGGAAAGCAATTTGTAGGAGTAGCGTTTAGTGGGTAAGTCAAATGCTGTATTTATAAAAATACAGCATTTGCTGTAGAAGAAAACAGGTAGAAATTATTGGCAATTCTAACGATTTTTGGCCTCTTAACGCCGAGTAACCGAATAAGGACCGCCGGCAGAGCGCACAATAAGATCTTCTCCCACGGTTGTAGCCGATGGATCGGTGACGATCTCGCCTGTGGTTCGTTCGACGATACTGTAGCCTCTCTGGAGGATGCTGTGGGGGTTGAGGACCTGTAACCGGGCCGTGGCGCTGGTCAGTTGTTGACGGAAATTGTGCAGATGATAACGGTAATCATTGTGCAAGCGTTCAGTGCGGTCGGTAAGGCGCTGACGCCGTTGGTCGAGTTGCCGCTGCGGTGCAATCCGACGGAGGCGCGCTTGAAGCTGTGAAATGTGCTGTTGCGCCACATCGATCTGACGGAAAGCCTCCTCAAGCAACAGGCGTTGGCGCTGTCGTAGCTGATCACTGATTTCCGTGCGATCCGGTACGGCGGCGGCAGCGGCGGCAGAGGGGGTCGGTGCCCGAAAATCGGCCACAAAGTCGACAATGGTAAAGTCTGTCTCGTGGCCGACACCGGCAATGACAGGGATGGCACTTTGCGCCACGGCATAGGCAACAGCCTCATCATTAAACGCCCAGAGATCTTCAATACTGCCACCGCCGCGAGCCAGGATGATCGTATCGAGCGCAGCCGTTGTGGTACTGTAATGGTGTGCCGCAGCCAATGCCTGCACGATCTGCCGGGGCGCGTCAACCCCTTGCACCAAGGTGGGAAAGAGCAATACATCCACCAAGGGCCATCGAGCAGCCAACACGCGCAAGATGTCACGGAGCGCGGCAGCATCGGCGCTGGTGATAATTCCGATGCGCTGGGGTACTGAAACCAAGGGACGTTTGCGTTCTTGAGCAAAAAGACCTTGGTCCGCCAAGGCAGCCTTGAGCGCTTCAAAACGAGCATATAGTTGGCCGCGTCCGGCGGGCTGAATCCGATTAACATAGAGCTGATAGGAGCCGCGTTCTGGGTAGAGGCCCACATAACCGTGGGCGATGATTTGGTCACCGTTATCGGGGAGCCAACTGTGGCCAACAGCACTATTGCGCCACATAACGGCGCCAATGGTTGCACCACCGTCCTTCATACTAAAATAAATATGACCGCTGGCGGCGCGCTTCCAGTTGCTCACCTCCCCGGTCACCCAAAGGTCGCGTAACAACTCGTCGCGCTCCAATATCTGGGCGATATGCGAACTTAGCGTAGAAATTGTAATTGGTTGCACCATTGTTTGCCTGCAATCGATGGTTCACTCAGAAAATGATTCATCCAACACTATACTATTCGAACTAACAATCGTTTTGCACGACACTGAACAGTATTCGTCTCCTGTTCAGTGCCGTGGTGTACAGTATCCAAATAATCAGATATGATAAGATATATGATGGATTATCTACATATCTTCCACGATTTTTCGTCGATGTTTGGCAAGCTGCACGTCTGTATAGAAACATGGATAGAAAACTACGAGTAGGAGTGTATGGACAAAAATGAACGGTTGTAAGATACGTGATGTTTTCAGCATTCAACAGCTGACAAGATTGAGCTGACAAGATTGCTGAAATCGTGGTCAACCCAAAACGGTTGAATAGCACAACCACACGAATTCATCCCAACCATGACATCTCCATTGTAGGGCATTTAAAGTATTTCGTGAAATTTCTGAAAAGTAGAAGTCGATCCTTAGCTGCATATGAATTGACGCAGGGTGAATTGGGCCCCCCGAACCTGCTCACCAAACAGGAGGATAACTCAATGCCACATACACTGCCGTGCGTCCTTCGCATTCCACTCATTGCACTCTTTGCTTTGTTGCTGCTGTGGGTAAGTCTATGTTATAGCGTATCATATGCGGAGCAGGCCGTGGCTGCAGAGACGCGCTCCGACATAGAACGGCCGGCAACCAACGCCTTTCAGCCACATCCACAGGAAACGCCAACCTCAGCCTTGACAGTTACTTTGCATCCAGCCACGGCAGCAATGGTGCAACAACTTGTGCAACAGGCCGACGTCGTGCGAAGTGCCGGAACCGGACCGGCCATTGTGGTCACAAAAACCGTGGGACTTGCCCCCCAGTGTGCAGAGAAGAACTTGCTGGTGATCACCGATACAATGGAGGTCGTCTACTGCTATGTGGTTGTCAACACCGGCAATCTCACGCTCACGCACCATACCTTTGCTGATGATAAGATTGGCACACTGGCCGTTGGTTACGGGTATCCTTTGCCCCCTTTTGGCACATTGCAATCCGGCGCCTTCTTTACCTTGCCTGTCACAGTGGATAAAACCGTCCGCAACACATTGACGTGGACCGCGACGACGTCCAACGCGGACACCGTCGTAACCGCTACCGCCGACGCGCTTGTGGTGATTCCCACATTGTCTCTGACCACAACGGTCGGCACTGAACTTGGCAGTTGCGGCAAACAACATACCCTATCAACCTTTCCCAATACCGCAATCGATGTCTGTTACCGCGTGAAAAATACAAATCCTATTCCCCTCTCACTCCATACCCTCGAAGATAGCGCAACTGGTACCATATTCCAAAATGAGGACGATCCACTTCTACCGGGCGACGTGCGCAGCGTGCAACGGACCACCATTGCAACACAAACAATCACCAGCTATATCACCTGGACCAGCAAAGCCGGCAACGGTGTGCCTGTCCGGGCCGCCGATCAGGTCACCATTCAGGTGCCGTCGATCCAGTTAAGGGCCACCGTCGGCACCAACACCACGGAGTGTCCCGATACCAAGGAAATCACCGTCGCATACCACTCTATGATTACACTCTGCTACTTGGTGACCAATACGGGCGGCCATCTGCTGACGCACCACACCCTCACCGATTCGTACTATGCATATCCACCCATTGAGTACCCACTGTTGCCCAACGAAAGTTTTGGCGTCACGGTCACGATCCCGGCGACGGCCACACAGGTGGTTACAAGCAGGTGGGAAGCCAAAGGCGTTAGTGATCTGATAGCAGTCGCCACCGACCGCTATACGGTTGTTCTCACCAGTACCACCAACGTGGCCGTTCACGTCTTTTACGACGTCGATGCCCAAGGCACGCAGAATGACATGGAACCCGGTATCCCCGATGTAGATGTCGTTCTCCGTTCACCGACCAACCGCGCCTTTACTGCCACAACCAATGCCCAGGGGAATGCCCTCTTCCTAAGCTTACCGGAAGCGGGCGCTTTTGTGGCTTCCGTGGTAACAGATACATTGCCCCCCCACTACAGCCTCACTACGAAGCAGTTGCGCATTCAGGTTGTTCACGATAGTGAGATGACCAAATATCTTGGTTTTGCTTCGCCGGCTCAAACAGACAGCGACAACGATGGCATTCCCGATCGTATCGAAGGATCGTATGATTTTGACCGGGATGGCACCCCCAATTATCTGGACTTGGATGCCGATGGTGATGGTCAACCGGATCAGGAAGAAGGCACCGGGGATGCTGATGGGGACGGTTTCCCCAACTATCTCGATCCCGACCGTCATCTCTACCTGCCCATGATTAGCCGATAAATTCTGTAAAGTTGCCATGTTGTCTACTCATGGGTAGACTGATTCTGTGGAACCCACATAGTTAGCTGCCACTGGTTGCCAACCACGCCGCGCCGATGCCATTTTTCCCAGGCAGTACCGTCGGTACGGAACACGATTCGCGCCAGGGCAGTTCATCCAACAGCGCTTACGCAGCCGCTTGAATCAGTGCCGGCCTTTCGCGATGGATACTCTCCAGCCTGCCACTCACAGCGCGTAAGCAACAACCAGAATCAACGGGAGGAACCCCAAATGAGTGACCCCAAGGTAACGCGCCTGGAGATACACGAGTATCAGTGGCAACTGCCCAACATGGGCAAAGATTACAACGGCTTCAACCTTATCTACGAGCCAGGAAATACGATTACCAATACAGGTCGTGTTCTCAAGCTCTTTACCGATGCCGGCATTGTCGGCGAATATGCCGGTGGCAGCCCCGCCGAATTTTCCACGATCCCCCAGTTTTGGCATTTTCTTAAAGGCCACAGTGCCCTCGAACGGGAGCGTTTCTACACCGAGGTGCGACGGGCGCTGCGCCAGGTGGCCCGCATTGGCTTTGCGCCCATTGACATTGCACTTTGGGACATTGCCGGCAAACTCTACAACCAGCCAATCTACAAATTGCTCGGCGGTTACAAGACCGACCTGCCCTGTTACGCCAGCACCTATCATGGCGATCATCAGCCCGATGGCCTTTCCACACCCGAAGCCTTTGCCGACTTTGCCGAACAGTGCCTGGAACTGGGCTACCCCGCCTTCAAAATTCATGGCTGGGGTCGCGCCCCCATCAGCCAGGAAGTTGCCAATGTCCACGCCGTTGGCCAACGGGTGGGAGGCAAGATGGATCTCATGCTCGACCCCGCCTGTGAGTATCACACCTTTGGCGACACGGTCAAGGTCGGCTGGGCCTGTGATGAGGAGAACTTCTTCTGGTACGAAGATCCCTTCCGCGACGGCGGCACCTCGCAATTTGCCCATCGCAAGCTGCGCCAACTGATCAAGACACCGTTGCTGCAAACGGAACACGTCCGCTCGCTCGAACCGCACATGGATTTTGTCCTCGCCGATGCCACCGACTACGTGCGTGGCGACGTGGGCTACGATGGCATCACCGGCGTGATCAAGCTGGCCCACGCCTGCGAGGCAATCGGCATGGATCTCGAGTTTCACGGCCCTGGGCCGGCGCAACGGCAATGCATGGCCGCGATCCGCAATACCAACTACTACGAGATGGGGCTGCTGCACCCCAAAGCGCCGGCCAGCCACGATCCCAATCTCTTCATCGACTATGAAGACGAATTGGATGCAGTCGACAGCAATGGTTGTGTGCCCGTGCCGCAGGCACCAGGACTCGGGGTAGAGATCAACTGGGAATGGGTCGAGCGCAACCGCACGAACGTGATCGTTTTCGATTAATTTTTCAATTTTCGGGTTCTACTGGAGCTCATGGGAGTACCCTTCCTGGAAGAGGCAGCAATTTGTCGGTCTGAGCAGAACCGTTGCGCCTCTTCCTGGAAGGATCCATCTCACCCCCCTGCATTCCGGAAGAGCCAATTTTCGTAGGGCCACGCTAGATCGTGGCCCTACGAAAATTGTGAAAGCATAGGAGTATTGCAAATGCATATTGCCGTTGTCGGGGCCGGTCCCGCGGGGTTGACTGCCGCCCATCGTCTACAACAAGCCGGCCATCGGGTGGATGTGCTGGAAGCGCGCTCGGTGGTTGGTGGGCGCACCCATGCCGAGCACTTTGGCCCTGGTCACCATTGTGACACCGGGGCGGGCTGGCTGGCCACTTTTTATACGCAGACGCTCAAACTTTTTCACGAAGTCGGCTACGACGATCTTTACTTGATCCCGCGCACGGTACGTGGCGCGGCCGATCTGCTCATCGACGGCAAGATTGCGCCTTGGCCCTTTCGTGGGCCTTCGGTTGCCGCCTCGGCGTTGCTTTCGCCGGCGGACAAAGAGCGCTACGACGCCTATATCGACCACATCATGCAGATCCAGCCCAATCATCTCCAGCCCGATCTGCTCTACGATGGGCGCAGTGCTGACGAGGAATTTGCCCCACTCGGTGAGCGCGTGGTTGAGATTATCTTGCGCAGCATGTTTGAGGGGCCGTGGTTCACACGCCTCGACACCCTCTCGGCAACCCATGTCCGCCTCTGGCTACGCGATATCCAGGATGGCTTCTTCTTTCAGGTCAAGCATGGCATGGACGCGCCGTGGCTCCACCTGGCCCGCCAACTACCGATTCAAACCGACAGCGCGGTAGAGTCGCTCACCGTGGGTGCACAACAGGTGGTTCTCACGACTGGCCGCGGTGAAGCACAATACGACGGCGTTGTCCTGGCCACGCCCGCGCCGGTAACCGCGCGTCTGCTGGCCGATCAGCCCGATCTGGCGCCACCCTGGCTACACGATGTGCGCTATGCGCCGGAAGTGCGCGTTTACGCGGCGCGCGCCTGCGCGGATGAGGCCCACTTTGGGGTACACATTTTGCCGCCGGGCGATCTCTTTTCCGTGGAATACTATTCGGGCAAATATGGCTCGTGGGGCGCCTGCCCCCAAGATTGGCAGTGGGTGCTGCTCTGCACCTATGGGCCAACCACCGAAAAATTTCTGCATCGCGACCAAGATACCGTCATGCGTGAGTTGTGGGCCCAGGCCGACGCAATCACGCCCAACCTCTTTTCGCTCGATGAAGCCGACGTGGTGCACTATCACCACTGGGAGCATGCCGTGCCGGTGATGGGGCCGGGGCACTATCGCCGGCTGGCGCAATTCCAACAGCAAGCACCGATCGTCTTTGCCGGCGATTGGATGAGCGAAGCGTGCGTGGAAGGGGCCGTGCGTTCGGGGGAGGCAGCCGCGCAGGTCTTTGGGCGGTGAACAAGGAAGGGAAAGAGAAGCTATTTTGAGGATGTTGCATCGCAAAAGGACACTTGATTTTAATAACGCTTCATGATAATATCGCGGCATGATAGAATCGTTTGCAGATGAAGAGACTGAAAAGATTTTCAATGGGCAAGTTTCGCGCAAATTGCCTTTTACGATTCAAAAAGCTGCCCGTCGAAAATTGCTCTATTTAGAAGATGCCAATGATCTGCAAGATTTGCGGTCGCCACCAGGCAACCAACTTGAGTTATTGCGTGGCAATCGGGCAGGCCAATATAGCATTCGCATCAATGACCAATGGCGGATCTGTTTCTATTGGGCCGCCAGCAAAGCACAGCAAGTGCAAATTGAGGATTATCGTGACTGAACAAGCAAATGAAGAGCGAGAAGATCGCCTGCCTCCAGTTCATCCTGGGGAAGTATTGCTAGAAGACTTTATGAAGCCACTTGGGCTGAGCCAATACCGTCTAGCACAAGATCTGGGCGTGCCGCCGCTGCGCATTAACCAGATTGTGCACGGCAAGCGATCCGTTACAGCAGATACAGCGCTGCGCTTAGCGCGTTATTTCGGCACAAGCGCCAATGTGTGGATGCGCTTGCAGGCGCGCTACGATTTAGAGGTTGCCGAGGCGGATCTTGCAGAGCGGGTGGCACGCGAGGTGAAAGTTCGCCACTCAGCAACGGTCGCGACTTAGTTGAACATTTTGGGAAAGAAGATTTTGTCATGTCCTCACCCTTGCCCGGCATGGATCTCTATATTTCAAATTTGCCGATGAACTACCCATCGTCGCGGTGCCGTTACAAGAGCCCGCTCCCGATGCGCCGCTTGATTTAGGGGCAGCGTTGGACGCTGTCTATCGCCGCGGTGGGTATGGTCTGTTAATTGATTACCATCGCCAACCACCGCCAAGCTGACCGATGATGAATGATTTGGATAGATGCGTTGTTGTGGGCGGAAGGGATGCGGTAGAGAAATTGCTATATCTTTACACGCAGTATTTGCATACGCCGCCGAGTGTATGTGTGACGAAGCGCTCCATGCAATGCCGCCTGAACCAGCATGATACGATTTCAATAACGTGGAAGATAACGATATATTAGCCGAACTCGATGCTATGATCGGCAAGGTGATACCAGGAACAGCAGAAGGCCATCGCTATGAGTTGCTGGCGTCGCTTGTCGAAGCGTATGAAGCAGACAAATACCCAATTGAGCACTCCACAGATCCAATGCGATGTTCAAATTTGTGTTGGCGGCGTGCGGCTTGACGTGCAAGGATCCTGCGTCCTATCTCGGTACCCGTCAATGGGTGTGGGATAGGGTAACTATGGGCGCTGGACGCAGAGCGTCCTTAACGGCATTCCACGCTGGAGCGTGGAACGAGCAATCCGGTCCGCCTCAATCCGCCGTAGACTCGCCCCGCAACGCCTCAATGATCTTCTGATCCGTCACCGGGAAGGGGAATGTTTCCAATTCCACCAATTCAACCCAACGCCAATCCGCTACACCCAATGTTTGTGGTTCACCAGCAAGATGGCGGGCATGAAATGCATGCAACGTAATGCGAAAGTGGGTGTACGCATGCTTGACCGTTGTCAGTTGCTTACCAACGGCAATCTCCATGGCCAACTCTTCGCGGATCTCCCGTTGTAGACAGGCTGCCAGGTCGGCATCTTGCTCTTCCAGCTTGCCGCCGGGGAACTCCCACAGCCCACCCAACATGCCGTCGGGCGGGCGCTGCGCAATGAGCAGCTTGCTCTGATACGGTTCGCCTTGCCAGATGATCCCGGCGGCGACATCGTAGTGGGGGGTCTGTTTTTTGGGAGGAATGACCGGGCGTTCGTGCTGGGTGCCGTTGGCGACCGCCGCGCATTGGGTGTGTACCGGGCAGATGAGACAGCGTGGATTGGTCGGCGTGCAGATCAGCGCGCCGAGTTCCATGATCGCCTCGTTGCAGGCGCCGGCTTGCTGGGATGGAGCGACTTCCACCAGTTCACGCGCCCGTTGCCAAAGCAGTTTGAGGGTGGCCGTCTCAGTAATGGGCTGTGCAATATCAGCGAGCCGACTGAGCACCCGCTTGACGTTGCCGTCGAGGATCGCTTCATGGTGATTGAAAGCGAGGCTGAGAATGGCACCAACCGTGTACTCGCCAATCCCCGGCAACGCGAGCAGCGCGTTGCGTTCATCGGGCAGTTGGCCGTCATATTCGGCGACAATCTGCTGGGCAGCTTTGTGAAGGTTGCGGGCGCGGGCGTAATAGCCCAACCCCGCCCACGCTTTCAGCACCTCCTGCAAATCAGCCGCGGCCAGGGCCTCCACGGTTGGAAACCGCGCCATCCAGCGGTTGTAATAGTCGATCACCGCTTCAACGCGCGTCTGTTGCAGCATGATCTCGCTGATCCAGACGGTGTAAGCGTCACGTGCACCGGGCGCGGCAATACGCCACGGCAAGTCGCGTTGATGCACTTCGTGCCACGCGACCAGCCGCTGCGCAATGTCTAATGAATTCATGGAGTAAGTAGTTTTTCAGTTTTCAGTCCCACCAGGGCGCACAGCGCCCTTCCAACGGGCAGTAACAATGCTTGTTACTTGATAGTAGCGCCATCGCCGCCAACGGCGAATCAAGCAAAGAGAAACATGTCTGCGGCGATGTGCTGCTACGGCATGTTTCTTAGGAGTAGCGCCATCGCCACAAGCGGCAAATCAAGCTGCAAAAAACAATGCACTGTGGCGCTGTGCTGCTACGGCATGTTTCTTGAGAGTGAGCAGTATTCAGATTTCAGTCCCGCCAGTGCACCGTGCGCCCTTCCAACGGGAAGGAACAAGGTTGTTATTTGATAGTGGTCAGTGGAAACTCTTCACGTCACTGACCACTGGCTACTGATCACTCAATGTCGTTAAGTTAAGATATTATCGTGTCAAAGTAATCAGTGTTCAGTTAGCAGTTTCCAGTGTGTGATTCGAGACTGTCCACTGAAAACTGGGGACTGATGACTGTTAACTTAATGACGTTGACTAGTCACTGACCACTGGTTACTGAAAACTGGCGCCTGTTGAACAAAACAACATTGCATCGCTAGGCCAGCTTAGCCGGTAGGGGCACCGACCATCATGCATTGACCAAGGGAAGTGACCGCAAAAAAGATAATAAAGGCCACCCAGACCCAAATTGGCAGACCGGCAAAGTTCTGTCGCGGTTTTTTCTTGGGCTGAGGTCGGGGCAACTCTTGCTGACAGCGCCAGCAAACTTCTTTATCTTCCGGGTTCCAGGTGTTGCAATTTGGGCAGTTCATCGTTCATCCTCTCTGTGCTGATTGTTGCAACCATAGTAGCATATTTGTGAGGGTGAAGCAACAACAAAGGGGAGATTGGAGGACAAGGAGACACTCTATTCAGTTAGCAGAGGACAGTGGTCAGTCATCAGCCACCAGCCACCAGTCATCAGCCATCAGCCACCAGTCATCAGTAGGTCTTTACACTACCCTCCGCCCTCCGGCCTCTATCCTCTGCCCACTAGAACGAAGTAGCCCTGATCTTAATAGTAGTGAGCCTCGGGGGGCAACGGCAGATTCGGCAGTTGTCAATTCGTCGCAATTTGTGGATAATCTCTATATACTGCGAGACTGTACCCTAATAAATCGGGACTATATGTTTGTGAGTTTGAGCAATCTATGACGACAACGCTTCATTCGACCGAGTATCAATCTCTGCTCTCCCAATGTGTCCACTGTGGCCTCTGCCTGCCCGCTTGTCCGACCTATCGTATCTTTCACACGGAAATGGATGGCCCGCGCGGGCGCATTCAGTTGATGACGGCAGCCGCCGAGGGACGCATCGATCTTGGCGGCGCTTTTCAAGAGCACCTCGACCTCTGCCTGGGTTGTCGCGCCTGTGAAACGGCCTGTCCTTCCGGGGTGCAGTATGGTCTACTGCTCGAGGGCGCGCGCCAGGCGATGGCGGAGGAACAGCCCCAGAGTCGCCGCGAACGGCTGGTGCGTTGGTTTGCCCTGCGCCAGCTTTTGCCCCACCAAGGTCGACTCCGTTTGCTGGCGCGGCTGCTCTGGGTGGTACAGAAGTTGAAACTCGATACCTTGGCCAAAGGGCTTGGCGTGATCCCCCCATCCATGCAAGGGATGGTGGAACTCTTGCCGCCCCTCAAGCTCAACCAGGTGGCCACCGACCGAGCAGCCCCGGCGCTTGGTAAAAAACGGGGCGATGTGGCGCTGCTCTACGGCTGCGTGCAGGACGCATTTTTATCCGGCGTCAATGCGGCGACGGTGCGGGTGTTGCAACGCAACGGCTATGAGGTGCACTTCCCCAAGGGGCAGAACTGTTGTGGCGCAGCGGGGCTGCACATGGGTGAAGTGGATGAGGCGAAGCGGCTGGCCCGGCAAAACATTGACGCCTGTGCCGACCGTGATTACGTAGCAGTGATCTCCAACGCCGGCGGCTGCGGCGCCACTCTCAAAGAATACGGCCATCTGCTCGCCGACGATCCTGCGTACGCCGAAAAAGCGCAAACGTTTGTCGCCAAGTTGCAGGATATCAGCGAATTTCTCGCCGATCATTTGCATATGCCGCCAACCAAGCCGGTTGCACGCCATGTGACCTACGTCGAGTCATGTCACCTGCGCCACGGCCAGCGGGTGATCCGCCAGCCGCGCCAGTTGCTAAACGCCATTCCCGGCCTCACCTTCACCGAACTCCAGCAACCCGACCGCTGTTGTGGCAGCGCCGGCGTCTACAACATCACCCAACCGGAAACCGCCAATCAGGTTCTCGATGCCAAGCTGGCCGACGTCCAACAGACCGGCGCCGATCTCGTGGTTACCAGCAACACCGGCTGCCACATGCAGATGATCTATGGCATGCGCAAGGCGGGATCGGATGCCGAGGTCTTGCATTTGGTGGAGTTGTTGGATCGAGCGTATGGGGAGTAAAGAGATCATGACGATACCTGTACCGCCAATCCAAACTCTTAAAAGTCAATCTCAGCCACGCCAACTCGTCCTCGATCCGATTGAGTTGATCACTTATGAGGTCGATGCGGGGTTTGACCGCGGGCGACCCGATGGCGCGTTTTTTCCTGAAAGTGCGACAGAAGTCAGCCGGATCATGCGTTGGGCGAGCGCAACCAAGACACCGCTGGTCGCGCGCGGCGCGGGCACCGGCCTTTCGGGCGGAGCGGTGGCCGAACAGGGCGGCATCATCATTGAGTTTGCACGCATGAATCAGCTACTCGACTTTGACCCCATCGCGCGCAGCGGCGTGGTGCAACCGGGATTGGTGAACTTGCATCTCGACGGTATCGTGCGCAAGGCGGGCTTTTACTATCCCCCCGACCCGGCCAGTCAACGCTCGTCGGTGCTCGGTGGCAATATCGGTGAAAATTCCGGTGGTCCGCACTGTTTCAAATATGGGGTGACAACCAACTATGTAACCGGCCTTGAGGTCGTGCTGGCCAATGGTGAGATCGTCCAATTTGGCGGCCCCGCACTCGATTACCCGGAATATGACTTTTGCGGGGCGATGGTCGGCAGCGAGGGTACGTTGGGCATTTTTACCAAAGCCTTCGTTCGCTTCATCCCCGATCCGCCGGGAGTGCGCACCATGATGGTCGCCTTTCCCTCATTGGAAGCGGCGGGCAACGCGGTCTCGGCAGTGATCGCGGCGGGGTTGACCCCGGCAACGTTGGAGATGATGGACCAGAAAATCATGGGCATCATCGAGGAATACTCAAATGCCGGGTTGCCGGTCAACGCTGGAGCGGGCTTGATCGTGGAAGTTGACGGCTATGTGGAAGGGCTAGACAGCCAGGTCGAAGAGATCGCCGACATCATGACCAACAACGGCGGTTTTGACCTGCGCATCGCCCAATCCGAGGCCGAACGCACGCAGATCTGGTATGGGCGCAAGAGTGTGGCCGGGGCCTTTGCCCGCCTCTCGCCCAACACCTACCTGGTCGATGTGACCGT
>Ga0116151_10000717_pt1 | contig 30520 bp, 24 predicted proteins | sample AD_UKC117_MetaG_FD_89893 | JGI IMG/M metagenome (GOLD analysis project Ga0116151, IMG submission 89893) | Active sludge microbial communities of municipal wastewater-treating anaerobic digesters from Hong Kong - AD_UKC117_MetaG | ecosystem: Engineered > Bioreactor > Anaerobic > Digestate... | reverse complement strand
CCGGTCGCTCCATGCCCAGGAAATGGATTTCAACGACATCCGCACCACCTTGCAGGCGCTGATCGCCATCTACGACAACTGCAATTCCCTGCACACCAACGCCTATGATGAGGCGATCACCACACCCACCGAGGAATCAGTGCGCCGTGCTATGGCCGTGCAGTTGATCATTAACAAGGAATGGGGTCTGACGAAGAACGAGAACCCGAATCAGGGAGCGTTCATCATTGAGGAATTGACTGACCTGGTGGAAGAAGCGGTCTTGCAGGAATTCGAGCGTATCAGCGAGCGCGGCGGCGTGCTGGGCGCGATGGAAACCGGCTATCAGCGCAGCAAGATTCAGGAGGAATCGCTGTACTACGAAACCCTCAAGCATGACGGTTCATTACCCATTATTGGCGTCAACACCTTCCGCAATCCCAACGCCAAAGGCGATCAGCTCAAGATCGAGCTGGCCCGCTCCTCCGAGGAGGAGAAACAGAGCCAATTGCAACGCTTGCGGGTGTTCCAGGAACGCAACCGCCCGGACGGTGAGCGGCTGCTGGAGCGGCTGAAACAGGCGGCGATCAACAACGAGAATCTGTTCGCGGTGCTGGTCGGTGCCGTGCGCTACTGCTCGCTCGGGCAAATTACCAATGCGCTGTTCGAGGTCGGCGGGCAGTATCGGCGGAATATGTGAGGGAGTGTAAATTTTTCGGTAATGACGGTTATCTGTCGCTTTCTGCACCGAAATTCGACGCTGACCTAACCGCCGTTCGTGCTAGAATGCGTTTCTGCGCACGACTGCCCGGCCGGGCAGGGCCAGCGTTGCTCTGAGGTTGCTAATGACTGAAATTGCGAAAGAAATCCTGCCGGTTAATCTGGAAGACGAGATGCGTCAATCCTATCTCGATTACGCGATGAGCGTGATCGTCGGACGGGCGCTGCCGGATGTGCGCGATGGATTGAAACCGGTGCATCGGCGGGCATTATTCGCCATGAGCGAACTGGGCAATGACTGGAACAAACCGTATAAAAAATCGGCGCGCGTGGTTGGAGACGCTATCGGCAAATACCATCCACATGGCGATGTAGCCGTTTACGATACAATCGTGCGCATGGCGCAGCCCTTTTCCCTGCGTTATATGTTGGTGGATGGGCAGGGAAATTTTGGCTGTTTTACGGGCGATACCAAGATCAAGTTAGTTGATGGAAGCGAAAAGAGTTTCGCCGACCTGGCCCAATTGCCTTCAGATGAAGTTTTTTATGTATATGCGGTTGACAATAGTGGAAAAATTATCATTGCTGAAGGCCATTTTTCAAGAATTACACGCCGTCAAACACAGTTATTACAAATAATATTGGATACTGATGCAGTAATACACTGTACTCCTGATCACCGCTTTATGTTACGCGATGGAACATACAAAGAGGCCAAAGATCTGACGCCAGAAGATAGCTTGATGCCGGGAATTTTCGATACAGCCCCAATCAAGGAAGGCTTAAACGACTATTTGCGAGTATTTCAACCTAATTTAGGTGAATACCAGTTTGTGCATCACCTCGCCGATGAATTTAATGCTCATCGGGGGTTAGCTCCAAAATTGAATGGGCCATTTGTCCGTCACCATATTAACTTTAACCGGTGGGATAACACACCGTCTAATATTCAACGCTTGGCTTTTCTTGAACATTTGCATCTCCATGCAGCGCATATTGGTGAGTTATGGAATCAACCTGCTTTTCGCGAAGCACACAGAGAAGGTGTACAACGCTATTATGATGAAAATCCTGATGTCCGGGAAATACGTCGGCAACGTTTTATTGCACAAAACCAGGACGAGACTTTCCGCCAGCAAAATGGACCGCGTGTAGCAAAAAAACTTAAGGAGCTTTTTGCTGAAAATCCGCAACTCGGAAGGGCTATTTCTGATCGGATGCAACAACTGTGGCAAGATCCTGATTATCGGCTAAAGATGTCTGAGGCTTTAGCTGGGATTGAGAAAAGGCCGCTCTCACCAGAAGAAAAACTGCGTGTTGCAGAAATTATCTCACAGAAAAGTCGAGCCATGTGGAGCGATCCAGCTAAGCGGTTGGAGATTACAGAAGCCATCTGCCGTGCGCTATCCTCAGAACATATACGAGCCAAAATCAGTGAGCGGGTTCGCCAGAATTGGCAGAATCCTGATTATCGAGCAAAGTTTGGTGATTATCATTTTTCTGATATGGCTAAAACCCTATGGGAAAAACCCGAAGCCCTGGCCTTGCACCAGGAAAAGATCAGGCAACAATGGCAAGATACTAATTTTCGTGAAGCGCAAAGACAAGGCGTTCGACGCAGTAATATCTGTCGGTTACAAAAAAATCCCGATATGATGAAGGAAATTAACGAAAAGGCAGTATCTGCTCTGCACAAAAACTGGCAAAAACCAGAATATCGGCAACAGGTTGTGCGCCAGAAAATTGCTTGTTATATGCAGAGTCTTATAAACGCATTTCCTGACAAGGATATTACTCCAGATATCTACGAATCAGAGCGCTCTCAAAAATGGATTCCACGTTTGCAAAAAGCGCTGGAGTATTTTAGCAGTTTTGAAACAATGATTGAGGCTGGACGGAATTATAATCATCGCATCGTTTCTAAAAATATTCTTGATGAAGCTGCTGATGTTTATGATATTACAGTAGATAAGCATCATAATTTCCTTCTAGCATCAGGTGTTTTCGTCCATAACTCTGTCGACGGTGATTCACCTGCCGCCATGCGTTACACCGAAGTGCGTATGTCGCGCATTGCGCACGAATTACTGGCCGATATTGACAAGGAAACGGTCGATTTTGTCCCCAACTATGACGAATCGGAACGCGAACCCACGGTTTTCCCCACCCGTCTCCCCAATCTGTTGGTCAATGGCTCCTCGGGCATCGCCGTGGGCATGGCCACCAACATCCCCCCGCACAATCTGGGCGAAGTGGTCGACGCCTGTATTGCTCTAATCGACGATCCGGCGCTGACCATTGCCCAATTGATGCAACATCTACCGGGACCGGATTTCCCTACCGCTGGATTAATCAATGGGGTGAGCGGTATCCGCGACGCTTATGAGACGGGGCGCGGTCGGGTGCGGATGCGCGCCAGGACTGACATTGAAATCGACGAAGCAAAGGGTCGCCAGGCCATCATCGTCACCGAACTGCCCTACCAGGTGAACAAGGCTCGACTCATTGAAAAAATCGCTGAGCTGGTCAAGGAAAAGAAAATCGAGGGCATCAGCGAGCTACGCGACGAATCCGACAAAGACGGCCTGCGCATCTACATCGAACTGCGGCGTGGCGAAACTGCCGAAGTGGTGCTGAATAACCTGTTCCTGCACACCTCCCTGCAATGCGTGTTTGGGGTCAACATGGTCGCGCTGGTGGAAGGCCAGCCCCGGCTGTTGAACCTCAAACAGGTGCTGGAAGCCTTTCTGGCGCATCGCCGCGAAGTCATTGTGCGACGCACCGTATTCGATTTGCGCAAGGCCCGGGAGCGCGCCCATATCGTCGAAGGTCTCATGGTTGCGCTGGCTAATCTTGATCCTCTGATCGCCCTAATTCGTGCTGCCGCCGACTCTGCGGCCGCGCGCGCGGCGCTACTAGAGCGCGTCTGGGCACCGGGACTGGTGACCGAACTACTGGCGCAATCCGGAGCGGCTTTGTCGCGCCCGGAAGACTTGCCGGCAGAATTTGGACTCAGCGAAGCCGGTTACCGATTGTCTCCTGCGCAAGCCCAGGCGATTCTGGACTTGCGACTGCACCGGCTGACCGGTTTGGAACAACGCAAGTTACTGGACGAGTATCAAGAGCTGCTGCGTCGCATCGAGGACTATCTGGAAATTCTGACTGTGCCAGAGCGCCTGACCGCGGTAATCCGCGCAGAACTGACCGAGTTGCGCGCCCAATACAGCGACCCCCGCCGCACTGCGATCCTCCCGGATGAGCAGGATCTGAATCTGGAAGACCTGATCAACGAAGAGGCCATGGTAGTCACGTTGTCCCATGCCGGCTACGTCAAAGCGCAGCCATTGTCGCTGTACCGCGCGCAACGGCGCGGCGGGCGCGGGCGCGCAGCCACTACGATCCGCGAAGAGGACTTCATCGACAAGCTGTTCATCGCCAGTACGCATGACACCCTACTTTGCTTCTCCAACCGCGGCCGAGTCTACTGGAAAAAGGTTTACGAATTGCCGCAGGCGGGACGGATCGCGCGTGGGCGACCAATCATCAATTTGCTGCCGCTGGAGGAAGGCGAGCGCATTAATGCTGTATTGGCAGTACGGGAATTCAGCGAGGATCACTATGTGTTCTTTGCCACTACCAGCGGTACGGTCAAGAAAACCCCGTTGTCGGAGTATTCCCGGCCGCGCGCCAGCGGCATCATCGCCATTGACTTGCGTGATGGCGACCAATTGGTGAACGTAGCGCTGACCCACGGTCAATGCGACATCATGCTGTTCACCGATGCGGGCAAGGCGCTGCGTTTCGCCGAGACCGATGTGCGAAACACAGGGCGCTCGGCATGCGGGGTGCGCGGCATTCGGTTGGAGGATGGCCAGAAGGTCATCGCGTTAATCGTGATCGGGGAAGGCGCCGTGTTGACCGTCACCGAAAAAGGTTTTGGCAAGCGCACGCCGGTCGATGACTATCCCCGGAAGGGGCGCGGTGGTCAGGGCGTGATTTCGATTCAGACTTCCGAGCGCAATGGCCAGGTCACCGGCGCTGTTCAAGTGGAAAGCGACCAGGAGATCATGCTGATTACCGACGGCGGCACCCTGGTGCGCACTCCGGTTGAGGGCATTTCCCTGGTGGGCCGCAATACCCAGGGCGTCAAATTGATCAGTTTGCAAGGTCAGGAAAAACTGATTGGCGTGGAAAAGATCGAAAGCATTGGCGAAACCGACGTCAACAGCGATTTGCCGGCCAACGACGAAAGTGATGACGAGGGAACCGAAGGCGAAGAACCGGCATGAATAACGAAGCCGACCGCTTACAGGCGCTGCGCGAGCGTATCGATGCGCTGGACGGGCAGATTCAAACCCTGATCTCCGAACGGGCGCGCTGCGCGCAGCAAGTAGGCGCGATTAAACAAGCGGCGGGCGCTACCGGCAATTTCTACCGCCCGGAACGCGAGGCGCAGGTCTTGCGGCGAGTCATCGAGGCCAATCCGGGACCGTTAAGCAACGAGGAAATAGCTCGACTGTTTCGCGAGATCATGTCCGCCTGTCTGGCGCTGGAGGAGCCGCTGAAAATCGCCTTTCTCGGCCCGGAAGGCACTTTTACCCAAGCGGCGGCGCTCAAGCATTTCGGCAAGTCCATTCACAGCATTCCGCTGCGAGCTATTGATGAAGTGTTCCGTGAAGTGGAGGCCGGTTCCGCAGACTACGGCGTGGTGCCCGTGGAAAATTCCACCGAGGGCGTGGTCAATCACACCCTGGACATGTTTCTGCAATCGCCGCTGCGCATCTGTGGCGAGGTGCAGATGCGGATTAACCACCATCTGATCACTCGTGCGACCGCGCTGGGCGAAATTCACCGCATTTACTCCCATCGGCAGTCGCTGGCGCAATGCCGAGAATGGCTGGACCTTAATCTGCCGCGGATTGAGCAAATCGAGGTCAGCAGCAATGGCGAAGCCGCGTTGCGCGTGCGAGACGCGGCGGATACAGCGGCGATTGCCGGACAATGCGCAGCGGATATTTACCAATTGCCGACGCTGGTGCGAAATATTGAGGATGAACCGAACAACACCACCCGCTTCCTGATCATCGGCAGCCAACCGATTGCGCCCTCCGGCGATGACAAGACTGCGCTGCTGGTCGCTTCGCTCAATCGGCCCGGCGCATTGTTCAAGCTGCTGGAACCCCTGGCCCGCCATAACGTCAGCATGAATCGCATCGAATCGCGACCCTCGCGGCGCGGAATGTGGGATTATGTGTTTTTCATCGATCTGGACGGTCACGCGCAGGATGCACCGGTCGCGGGGGCGCTCGCCGAATTGCGCGACCAGGCCAGTTTATTTCGGGTGTTGGGGTCGTATCCGAAAGGCGTGCTTTAAGCGGTCCACTCCATTTCCTCCCGGTCCCAAGGATAAACGCCAATACCAGGGCGGGGCCATTCCGCCAAGGGACGCAAATCCACCGGATGCGGCTTCACCCCAAGCGTGGGCAACATTGCTTCAATCTGTTCCGCCAACAGCGGCGCCAGCGCCAGCTTGGTCGGCCAGGCGGCAATCACGCGCCCATCGCGGAACATCCCCGTTGTGGCGGGCCGTCCGCCATGAGACTGGTGCGCCTCGGCGCGCTGAATCGTGAAGGTAGCGAACTCCACCGCATTCCAGTCCGCCCAGGGCAACAGGGCCTGCAATTCCCGCCGGGCGGCGCGGATTTGCGCGCGCCGATCGCGGCGAACGCCTTCTTCCGCCAGTCCGCCGCCGAGATACCAGATCAATCGGCCACTGACATCGTAATGACTGGTCACGGTGAGCCGGGGAACCTCGCTGGCGCCCACGCAATGCGCATAGAGTGGCCCGGGAAGATTAACGCCACGCGCCATCACCATATGCAGGGGACGCAATTGCAACGTCGCCCACGGCAATCCGGCGTTGCCCGCTCCCGCGGTGAATACAGTCACTGACGGTCGGACAACCCATTGCAAGCGTTCGGGATGATGCAGAGTCAGATTGCCGTCGGCCTTGAGAATGGCGGGTCCCTGATTGCGCACGATGGCGTCCTGATAACGTTCGGCCAACACGTTCAGCACTGTGGCGACATCCAGAATCGGTTCATCCAGGCGGTACACGGCGCCGTGAAAATCAGGATGGCGCAAAACCGGTGGATAGTCGCTGGCGTCCATGCCGCCGCCGTTCGCCACCTTCTCGACCTGGCCGCGCATCAGCTTGCTGGCGAAGAAGGCGGCCAACCGTGAGGTCGGCGCACGGGTTGCCCAAAGGTATTGATGTTCGGCCAACAGCGCCGCGCCCCGCAAATCAATCTCATCCTCGCCGTTCAGACAGCGCCGCCATAACGCCGGCATCCCGGCCACTGCATCGGCGGTTGGACCCGCGTAGCCGCGCAGACCGTACTTGGCGCCGCCGTGAATGATGCCTTGGGCGCAAAGGGTCTGACCGGCCCCCAGCCGATCGCTCTCGATCAACAGCGCGCTATAGCCGTGTTGGCGCAATCGCGCTAACAGCCACAAGCCGGCAATGCCACCACCGATGATCGCGATATCGATGTTAAAGGTTGGATTCATGAGGCTCCCAATCGGTTAAGAATGCGGGCGATGGTGCCGGTGGTCGAGCAGCCTTCAATATAATCCATGACGACAACTTGGCCGCCTGACTCCCAAACGGCGTGGTTGCCAGCAATGTGCGCAGGGTCATTGTCGCCGCCTTTGACGAGATAGTCCGGTTGAATCGCGCCAATCAACCGTTCCGGCGTGTCCTCACTGAAAGACACCACCCAATCCACCACCGTCAGCCCCGCTAGAACCCGCATCCGTTGCCATAATGCGTTCACCGGTCGATCGGCACCCTTGAGCCGGCGCACCGATTCATCGGCGTTGACCGCGACGATCAGCCGATTGCCAAGGCGCTTGGCCTGCTCCAGATAAGTCACATGACCGGCATGCAGGATGTCGAAACAGCCGTTGGTCATCACAATGGTTTCCCCATGCGCCTTGGCGTCGGCGACCGCTTGCAGCAGTTGCGCTTCATCCACGATCCCGCGCGGTGGTTCATCATGCGCATATAGCGCCCGGCGCAGTTCAGAGACCGTGACGCTGGCCGCGCCCAGTTTGCCGACGACGATCCCGGCCGCCAGATTGGCTAACACCGTTGCCGCTGGCAGATTCAACCTCGCTGCCAGTCCGACTGCCAGAGTAGCGATCACGGTATCGCCCGCGCCGGTCACGTCATAAACCTCACGGGCGCGGGCCGCCAAATGTAAAGGTTCCGCGTCCTTTTGCAACAAGGTCATACCCTGTTCGCCCCGGGTGATCAACAGCGCCTCCAGTTCGAGTTCACTGCGGAGCATTTCTCCTTTGCCCACCAACTCCTGTTCATCGCGGCATAGACCCGCGACGGTTTCGAACTCGGCTAGATTCGGAGTGAGCAAGGTCGCGCCCCGGTAGCGGTTAAATTCCTGTCCTTTGGGATCGACCAGCACCGGCTTACTGGCGGTGCGGGCGCATTCAATACAGGTTTCGATTTGGCGTAATGCGCCTTTCCCATAGTCGGAGAGCACTACTACGTCCGTTTCCGGCAAACGGGCGGCGAACCGCTCGTGGAGCAGAGCGGGATTGAAATCAGGGAAGCCATCCTCGAAGTCAAGCCGCAACAATTGTTGATTGCGGCTCAGCACGCGCAGCTTGGTGATGGTCGTATGACCCGGTTGGCGAAGCAGATCGCAGGTGACGCCCAGCCGGTGCAATTTGGTTTCTAATAAGGTAGCGGCTTCGTCAGCGCCGGCCACGCCGAGTACGCGCACCTGACCGCCGAGGGTAGCGATGTTGACTGCGACGTTGGCCGCGCCGCCAGGCCGTTCTTCGACTGTCTCGACCTTGACTACCGGTACCGGCGCTTCCGGCGAGACGCGGGAGGTCAGACCATACCAGTAGCGGTCGAGCATCACGTCGCCGACAATCAGCACCCGGGCAGGTTCAAAATGGGGAATGTGCAGGGTCATGGGCGGATGAGAGGCTGCTTAATGAGAGCGGCATGATAGCATGGCTATAAATCGGATCAGGAATGAGGTGTTTATTTCAACCTCGAACCTGGCGCCTGGAACCTGGAACCCAATGAATAGTAGAGACCTTTATTTTCGGTTGTTGCGCTATGTCCGGCCCTACATCCGCATTTTCGCGCTGTCGATTCTCGGCACCGCCGCCGCCGCTGCGACCGAGCCGATGATTCCTGCCTTGATTAAGCCCTTGCTGGATGGCAGCTTTGTTGAAAAAGATCCCCACACTATCCGTCTGATGCCGGTGTTACTTATCGCGGTGTTCATTGTACGCGGCGTCACCGGCTTCATCGGTTCAGTCGGCATGCACTGGATCGCGCATCGAGTGGTCATGGATTTACGCGATGCGATGTTCAATCGCCTGCTCACGCTGCCAACCCGCTATTTTGACGACCACTCCGCAGGTAACCTGCTCTCCCGCCTGACCTACGATGTCAGCCAGGTGATGACCGCCACCACTCAGGCGCTGGTGACCTTAGTCAAAGATGGGCTGGCGGTCATTGGCCTGCTGGGCTGGATGTTGTATCTCAACTGGAAACTGTCGCTGATGGCGTTTCTCATTGCCCCCGGCATCGTGATCATTATCCGGGTGGTCAGCCGGCGGCTGCGGCGGCTGAGCCGGGAGTTGCAGGAATTGATGGGCGAGCTGACTCATGTCATCGACGAAGTCTTGCAAGGCCACAAGGTCATCAAAATCTTCGGCGGCCAGGATTATGAGCGGGAGCGCTTCCACCGCGTCAACAACCGGGTGCGCCAATTCAGCATGAAACTGGTGGCCGCCGCCGAAGCCAGCGGGCCTTTGGTGCAATTGCTGGCGGTGCTCGCCCTGGGTGCGGTGATCTATTTTGCTTCCCTGCAATCGATGGCCGACCAAATCACGGTGGGCGGCTTTGTCTCGCTGTTCGGAGCCATGGCCATGCTGCTGGCGCCGATCAAGCGCCTGACCAAGGTCAATGAGCAATTACAGCGCGGCCTGGCGGGAGCGGAAACCATTTTCGCCCTGCTGGATCAGCTGCCGGAACCGGATCATGGTCGGCAAACCCTCGGTCGTGCCCGGGGTGAAGTGCGTTTTCATCAGCTTAGCCACCGCTACCGGGACGAAGGTGCTGAGGTCATCGAGAATCTGAGCCTCGATGTACAACCGGGAGAAACCATTGCCTTAGTAGGACCTTCGGGCAGCGGCAAAACCACGCTGATGGCGCTCGTACCCCGGTTTTATGAACCTGCGGCGGGCGACATCCTGCTCGATGGCCTACCGATCCGTGAACTGCGGTTGGCCGATCTGCGCGCCAATATCGCCTATGTCAGCCAGGATATTGTCTTGTTCAACGACACGGTTGCCGCCAACATCGCCTATGGCGCAGGTTTTCAGGTCAGCGAAGCGCAGATCATTCAGGCTGCTGAGCATGCCCACGCCCTGGAATTTATCAACGAGCTGCCCGAGGGATTGCATACCCTGATCGGGGAGAACGGCGCGCGTCTGTCCGGCGGCCAGCGCCAGCGGATCGCCATCGCCCGCGCCCTGCTGAAAGACGCGCCGATTCTGATCCTGGACGAAGCGACCTCAGCGCTCGATACCCAGTCCGAACGCAAGGTTCAACAAGCGCTGGACGCTTTACGTCAGGGCCGCACCGCCTTTGTCATCGCCCATCGATTATCGACCATTGAGAACGCTGACCGTATCGTCGTCCTCAACCGAGGCCGCATTGTCGAAATAGGCCATCATACTGAATTGTTGGCAAATAATGAGCTTTACGCCAATCTTTACCGGATGCAGGCCGATGGCAATAGTACAACAAAGTTGCAAAATGAATAAAAATGATGTCAAATAGACAACAAGATTCTCTTCAACGATTGAAAACCTGGCGTGGTTCACGAAAACGGCTCATGCGCACTACCCCTATTGATGCTTCCAGAAAACTGGCTCCGCTCTTGCGCCAAGCCTTTCGGCAAGGTATCGAAGCAGCCAGCCGGGGCGAGGACCGCAATCCTTATGTCTCCAACAGTCACCTTTACCATGCCTGGATGGCGGGGTGGGCTTCGCTGGCCCGCGCCTGGAACAATAACGACGATCTGCGCTGGGCCTGAGTCGTTCATTGCCCGCCCTACGAAACCCATTCTGATGCAGGTTTTCCTTGATCTCCCCGAAAAGGGGCAAACCGTTTTCATCCATTCGTTGCGTGAGCGAGTATCCCCCGCATGAAAAAAGCGTTATTTCTGGCGTTAGCCGGCAGTTTGCTGAACGCTGCTCCGGTTTGGGCCGCTGAGGGCGACTGGGAGCAGGCCAAAATGGCCCACGAACGCGGCGATTACGCAGCCGAGATTGCGATTGTCCGGCCCCTCGCTGAACAAGGCTTCGCTTTTGCCCAGTTCAATATGGGCGTGCTTTACGACGAGGGCCACGGCGTGCCACTGGATGACCTGCAAGCGATGGACTGGTATCGCAAAGCTGCCGAGCAGGGCCTGCCACAGGCGCAGATTAACCTGGGTATCATGCATGAGCAGGGCGAGGGGGGGCCAGTGGATTACGTCCAAGCCTATTTCTGGTACGCCATGGCTAACAGTCAAGGTGACAGCCAAGCGCCCCAGGCCCTGCGGGAGATCAGCGAAAAAATGACTCCGGCCCAAATCGGGGAAGCCCAACACAAGGTCAGGGAATGGCAGGCGGCCCATACTTTTACCATTCCACCGCTGCCGGCGCTTGAATCCGAACCTGCGAATCATTGAAGCCTTCCCGGCGCGCAACGGACAAAAATAATCGTTGCCGGCGCTCATCGTCCGCTGGCGTGAGATTTGCTTAAAAACTTTAGCTATATCCAGCGCATCGTGTTGCAGTGCAGCGATTGCGGGGCAACCGCTACAGTCGCGGCAACCGCTGCCGATAATCCAATTACAACCTAAGCAAACGTAAGGGTTGACAACTTCGAGGGGCACAGCCATGAACGTGAACACCATTCAAAGTAAAGCGCTCGATCGGGCCAGCAGCACCATGAAGATCGCCGAGCGCATTGGTTTGCGCGGCTATTCCCTCCAATCCTACGCGATCTTTGGACCGCAACACGCGCATGGCTGGAATTTTACCCGCAAGGGAGACATCGAAGTCATCCGCGTCGAACCCGAAGCATTGGAAGCGCTGTACTCGGATAGTTTGGCGGACGCAAGCCACGACCTTTGACTCCATCAGAAGGCCATTGACCTCACTGCAAAACTCCAGGTCGATAGGATCGATAGGATCGCGTGATCAAAACTATAATAAGTTTTGTCCCTGAATGAGGGAGCCTGTCAAATCGACCTATCCACCTGGAGAATTCCGCGATGAGCGCCAGCGTCCACAACATCTATGAGATAAACCTGGATCCCAATCCCGCCAATTACGTTCCTCTCACCCCGTTAACCTTCATCGAACGCGCCGCTTCGGTTTATCCCCAACGCACCGCAGTGGTGCATGGCCCAGTCCGGCGTACCTGGGCGGAAACGTACGCGCGTTGCCGACAACTGGCTTCTGCGCTGCAACAACGCGGCATCGGTCTGGGCGACACGGTAGCGGCGATGCTGCCCAATATCCCGGAGATGTTCGAGGCGCATTTCGGTGTGCCGATGACTGGCGCAGTGTTAAATACTCTGAACATCCGGCTGGATGCGGAAACAGTCGCATTCATGCTGGAACACGGCGAGGCGAAAATCCTGCTCACTGACCGCGAATTTTCCGAAACCATTGGCAAAGCATTGCGGTTGATGCCGGCGGAAAAACGACCGCTGGTGATTGACGTTGACGATCCCCAATTCGAGGGCGGTGAAAAACTGGGGACGCTGGATTACGAAACATTATTAGCCGAAGGCGATGCCCAATTCGCCTGGCAGACTCCCGCCAACGAATGGCAGGCGATTACGCTGAACTACACCTCCGGTACCACCGGCAATCCCAAGGGGGTGGTCTATCACCATCGCGGCGCTTACCTGAACGCCATCAGCAACGCCTTGGTCTGGGATATGGGTCTGCATCCGGTCTATCTGTGGACCTTACCGATGTTTCATTGCAATGGCTGGTGCTTCCCATGGACGATTGCCGCGACGACTGGGACCAGCGTTTGCCTGCGGCAGGTGCGCGCCGATTTGATTTTCGATTTGATCCGAAACGAAAAGGTCAACTATTTCTGTGGCGCGCCGATCGTGCTGAACCTGCTTAGAAACGCGCCCGATCACCTGAAAGCCGGCATCAGCCACCCGGTCAAGGTGATGACCGCCGGCGCTGCGCCGCCCGCCTCCGTGATCGAGGGCATGGAACAAATGAACTTTGCGGTCACGCACACCTATGGCTTAACCGAAACCTATGGCCCCTCGGTCGTCTGCGCCTGGCATGATGAATGGGATGCATTGAGCCTGGAAGAACGCGCGGCCCTGAAATCCCGCCAGGGAGTGCGCTATCCGATGCTGGAAGGGCTGATGGTCGCTAATCCCCAGACCCTGGAACCTGTGCCGAGGGACGGTGGGGCCATTGGCGAAATTTTCATGCGCGGTAATAACGTCATGAAGGGGTATCTCAAGAATCCCGCCGCCAGCGAGGAAGCCTTCCAGGGCGGCTGGTTCCACAGCGGTGACCTGGCCGTATGGCACGCGGACGGCTATATCGAGATCAAGGACCGCTCCAAGGATATCATCATTTCCGGCGGCGAGAACATCTCCACCATCGAGGTCGAGGACGTGCTGTATCGCCATCCGGCGGTCATGGAAGTAGCGGTTGTGGCCCGGCCTGATGAGAAGTGGGGGGAAACGCCCTGCGCCTTCGTAACGGTCAAGTCCGGCATGGAACACGTCACCGAGGAGGAAATTATCGAGTTCTGCCGCAGCCAGTTGGCGCGCTTCAAAGTCCCCAGAACCGTAGTGTTCGGCCCCCTGCCCAAGACTTCGACCGGCAAGATGCAGAAATACATCCTGCGTGAACGGGCCAAGCAGCTTTAGAAACCGCACAACGCGCCTCTCTCCTACCGGGGAGAGGGGCTGAGCGCTGTGTCGTCTTTGAACTTGTGATGTAGGATGTTTCGCTCACTCCTCTCAACCAAGACCGGACATCCCCCTTTCCCATGACTCTCGGAACTCTGTATATCGTCGCTGCCCCATCCGGCGCTGGAAAAACCAGTTTGGTCAAAAGCCTGATCGAAACCACGCCGGGCGTTGCCGTCTCGATCTCGCACACCACCCGCCCACCTCGCCCTGGCGAATGCGAGGGCGAGCACTACCATTTCGTGACTCCCGCAGCGTTCGAGGCGATGATCGCCCAAGGCGCATTCCTGGAGCACGCCCAGGTATTCGGTAACCGCTATGGCACCAGCCGCGCAGCCGTCCAGATCCAACGACAGGCTGGCCTGGATGTGATTCTGGAAATCGACTGGCAGGGCGCCCGGCAAGTGCGCGAGCGGATGCCGGACAGCCCGAGCATTTTTATTCTGCCTCCCTCGCGCGAAACTTTGCGGCAACGTCTCACCGGTCGCGGTCAGGACCAGGTCGAGGTCATAGAACGGCGCATGGCGGCGGCGCTGGATGAGTTGTCGCATTACACCGAATTTGATTATTTGGTCATTAATGATGATTTTGCGACTGCCCTGGATGCCTTGCGCGCCATCTTGATCGCCCATCGTCAGCACCGGATCCTGCAAATTGAACGACAGCGGGAACTTTTGCAGTTGCTCTTGTCTTAACTGATTGTTTTAATTAAAATGACAAGTTCAATATTTTAGTCCGTCATTGACCCGGCAGCACTCGTTGCCGAATCTGGAGAACCGCCTGAATGGCTCGAATTACTGTTGAAGACTGCCTCGACCGCGTGGACAATCGCTTTGAACTCGTGTTGATCGCCGCGCGGCGCGCCCGTGAACTGGCCTTGGGCCGCGAGCCGCTGGTGCCTTGGGAAAACGATAAACCCACTGTGGTCGCTTTGCGAGAACTGGCTGACGGCAAGATTGATCATCTGCTTCAGGAAAAATATCGTCGTCGCGGCCAGGCTTCGCGCGATGCATCCACTTCTAATGACCATAATGCGCCGGTGACGTCGGCTTAGGCGTCTCCGGGCTGCCGGAGCCGGGAGCTCGAGCATGATGATGAGCGTACCCTTGCGGGAAATGCGCAATGAATTTCAGCCTGGTCACCAGTTGGCTGTCGATGACGAGTGGCTGGATGATTTGCATCTTCGCATTGATGATTTATGCGCTATCGCGAGCGAGTATCTGGAGCCGGTACAGGTTGATGAGTTACGCGAAGCCTGCTATTTCGCTGCCGAGGCTCATGCTGGCATTTACCGCAAGAGTGGTGAGCCGTATATTTTTCACCCCTTGGCCGTAGCCCGTATCCTGGCCAACGTCCGCTTTGATCATGAAACGCTGCAGGCCGCTATCCTGCACGATGTGATCGAAGACACCCATTATAACAAGGAACAACTCAGTCACCGCTTCGGACCTGATGTAGCCGATCTGGTCGACGGGGTCAGCAAGCTGACGCAGATTCAGTTCAATTCCAAATTGGAGGCGCAAGCCGAGAATTTCCGCAAGATGTTCCTGGCGATGGCCAATGATCTGCGGGTGATCATGATCAAGCTGGCCGACCGTCTGCACAACATGCGCACTCTGGGGGCGATGCGTCCTGAATCACGCCGGCGCATTGCGCGGGAAACCCTGGAGATTTACGCGCCGATCGCCGGTCGGTTGGGGATGAACCATCTGCGTCAGGAACTGGAGAATCTCGGTTTCAACCATTTGTATCCATTGCGCTTCCGGGTTTTGCAAGACGCCGTGCGCCGGATGAGTGGTAACCGGCGCGAAATCGTCGGGCAATTGGAAACCCGCATTCAAACCCGCCTGCATGACGAAAGCATTCAGGTCCGGGTTATGGGACGCAGCAAGCACCTGTGGGGTATTTATCGGAAGATGCGCAGCAAGCGTCTCCCATTCAAGGAGGTCTATGATGTTTACGCAGTGCGCGTGATCGTTGAAACGGTGGATATGTGTTACCGGGCGCTGGGGGTGATGCACAACCTGTACAAGCCGATCATGGGCCGGTTCAAGGATTATATCGCGATTCCCAAGGCTAACGGCTATCAGTCGCTGCACACCGTGCTGTTTGGGCCCAATGGCGTCCCTATTGAGGTGCAAATCCGCACGGAAGATATGCATATCATGGCCGAGGTCGGGGTCGCCGCGCACTGGCGCTATAAATCCGGCGGCGACGGCCAGGGTAGTCATGCCCAGCAACGCGCCCGCGAGTGGTTACGCAAATTGCTGGACATGCAACGCCGGGCCGGCAATCCAGTGGAGTTTTTGGAAAGCGTCAAGGTTGATCTGTTCCCCGACGAGATCTACGTCTTCACTCCTCGCGGCGAAATTATCGAATTACCGCGCGGGGCGACCGCAGTGGATTTCGCTTACGCCATCCATTCCGATGTGGGCAACACCTGTGTGGGCGCCAAGGTCGACCGTCGGCTGGTGCCGTTGCGCACGTCTTTGAGCACCGGCCAAAGCGTGGAGGTCATTATTACTCCGACGGCCCGGCCGAATCCGGCTTGGCTCAACTTCGTGGTTACCGCCAAGGCCCGCTCCAGTATTCGCCATTACCTCAAGAACTTGCAACGTGAAGAGGCAATCTTGCTGGGTAAGCGGTTACTGGAAAAAGCGCTGGCCGGCCATGTCAGCAGCTTGAATGAGCTTCCAGGTGGGCGGGTTCAGGGATTGGTTCAGGAACTGGGTCTGGATGGCTTCGACGATCTTTTAGCCGACATCGGGTTGGGAAACCGGGTGGCGGCGTTGTTCGTCAAACGCCTGTTGCCGAATGAGAATGAGATTACCCCGACGGATGCAGGCGCTCGGCCCTTGCTGATCAAGGGCACCGAGGGCGCCGTGGTTAGTTTTGGCAAATGTTGCCGACCCTTGCCGGGCGATACCATCATCGGTTATCTCAACACGGGACGCGGGATCGTTATTCACCGCGATAACTGTAAAAATGTCGTAAGCTACAAGAAAAATCCTGACAAGTGGATCGAAGTGGAATGGGAGCAGTACACCAGCGTCGACTTTACCGCAGAGTTGCGGCTCGATGTCACCAACAAGCGCGGTGTTCTGGCCACCATCGCCGCCGCTATTTCCGCAACCGATAGTAATATTGAAACCATCAATACCTCGGAGCGGGATGGCAACACCACCACGGTCCACTTGCTGCTCGATGTGCGCGACCGCAGCCATCTGGCGCGAGTAATTCGTCAGCTACGCACCGTGCCGGAAGTGCTGAAAGTAGCGCGGCGGGGTTGATGACAATGAAAAACAATCCGCTACGTAAACAGCAAAGCGCCGACGATAGCGTAAACCAGCGCTGGCAATAAATTGCCAACGTGAATGCGGCCAATTTCCAGCAGATTAACGCCAATCCCCAGAATCAGCAGACCGCCAGTCGCGTTGACCGCATCCAGCACGGCAGGTTGTGACAGAAAAGTCAGTTGCGCTGCGAGCAAGGTGATACTGCCCTGCACCAGCAGCACGGGTAATGCCGAAAACATCACCCCGATCCCCAGCGATGAGGCCAGCGTCACCGAGGCCACGCCATCCAACAACGATTTAATCAGCAAAACGCTGGGATCGCCGAGGGTGCCATCCTGGATCGAGCCGACAATGGTCATCGCCCCGGTCAGATAGAGCAAGCTGGCGGTGACAAAGCCTTCGACAAACCGGCTGGAATCAGAGCGCAGCATCCGCCGCAAGGCTTCGGCCAAAGTATCCAGGCGCTGTTCGATGCGCAGCAATTCGCCCGTAACTCCACCTAGCAACAGGCAGCCGATTGCTAGCAAAGCGTGTTGCGCTTCCAGGGCCATGCGCAGACCAATAGCGACCACCGCCAGCCCTAGCGCCTGCATAAGAATTATCTTGATCCGTTCCGGCAATCGCGCTCCCGCCGTTAATCCAACGGTGCTACCCGCAACTACCGCGCCGGTGTTGACCAGTGTTCCCAGCATCCTTCATTCCTGCTCTTGTAGATAGGGGCTATATTGTTTGTCGGTTTTCTGGATGTGGTTGACCAACCAATCCTTGAGAAACTGCATCAGCTCCATATTGATTTTTTTGCCGCGCTTAAACTTGTCATAGAGCGCACCGACCTGGTTGAGTAAATCAGTATGAAGCCGCTGATGTCTGGCGAGATGAGGATAGTTCGCCGACCTCATTCGCTCTTCCTCATAACCAAAGTGCTTCTGGGTATACTCAACCAGACTATCCAGCAATTCCTTAATTTGAACCTGGGCGCTCTGCGTTGCCATGGCATCGTGCAAGGTATTGATCATTTCCACCAGTTTTTGATGCTGTTGATCTAACATGGCGTCGCCGACACTCAGCGCAGGACTCCATTCGATAAACGCTCCTTTTCCGCTCTTCTGCACTTTACCATCTGTTGGTAACCGGGCAGACAAGGATTGAGTAGGCGGCTGTTGTTTGGAAGAAGATACTGTCACCTTTTGGTCATCGGGCATGACGTGTGCGGCTTGCTGCTCATCCAGCCTGAAGAACGTCATCAGCGCTTGTAGTTCCTGAGCCTGCTCACCCATCGATTGACTGGCGGCGGCGGTTTCTTCCACCAGCGCTGCATTCTGTTGCGTGACCTGGTCCATCTGTAAAATGGCCTTGTTGACCTGCTCAATGCCCGACGCCTGTTCGCGCGCCGCCGCCGCCATCTCGGCCACAATGTCGCTGACTTTCTTGACCGCGGTGACAATCTCGCGCAGGGTCTTGCCGGACTGTTCGACCAGCTTGCCGCCCTCCTCCACCTTGGCCACGCTGTCGGTGATCAGCGCCTTGATCTCCTTAGCGGCGTCCGCGCTGCGCTGGGCCAGTTTGCGCACCTCCGCGGCGACCACGGCAAAACCCCGGCCCTGTTCGCCAGCCCGCGCCGCTTCCACGGCGGCGTTCAAAGCCAGCAGATTGGTTTGAAAGGCGATTTCGTCGATGACGCTGATGATGTCGGCAATCTTGCGGCTGCTGGCGCTGATCGCGCTCATCGCCGTAGTCGCCTGATCGACCACTTGTCCGCCCTGTTCCGCCTGGTTCCGCGCCGCGTCGGCTAGTTGATTGGCCTGTCCGGCATTATCGGCGCTTTGCTTCACAGTCGAAGTCAATTCTTCCATGCTGGAAGCCGTCTCTTCCAGAGCCGAAGCCTGCTCCTCGGTGCGTTGCGAGAGATCCGCGCTGCCTTGGGCGATCTCGGCGGCGGCTGAACTGACTTGCGCCGTGGCTTGTTGGACATCCCCGACAATCTGCCGTAAGTGTTCGCTCATGTCTTGCATAGCGCTGAGCAGTTGTCCGGTTTCATCCTTAGAGGTCGCCTCAACCTTGACCGTCAGGTCGCCCGCAGCAATCTGGCTCGATGCTGCTACTGCGGTGCGCAAAGGGCGAGTGATCTGGCGGACTACCCACCAGGCCCATAGCGCGATAAGACCGAAGCTGATCAGTAGAATCACGCCAGTCCACCAACGCAAACGGTAGACGGCAGCCAGTGCTTCTGCTTCATCAAGCTCGGCGATCAATGCCCAAGTGAATTCTCCAATATTGATGGGCGTATAAGCGGACAGCACTGAACTCCCTCGATAATCAGCAATGATTCTGGCGTCAGTTTTGCCCGCCAGCGCCTCGCGGGAAGCCTCAGTGTCCACGCCGTTTTCTTCGATAGTTCCAGCAAACGAGGCTTTGACCGAACGATTTTTCGCATCCAGGAAGGAGTCAGAACGCATCCGCTTGTCAGGACCGACCAAATAAGTTTCGCCGGTTTCGCCTAAGCCGTCACGGTGCTGCATGATAGCGTTAATGTCATCGAGGGAAAATTGCAGGGCGAACACATATTGGACTTTATCATCATGCACCAATGGCTTGGCGACAAAGGCGGCGGGTTCATTATTACTCGGTTCGTAAGGCTCAAAATCCTCAAACTCAAATTGTCGAGTTTCCATCGTCTTACGAAATACTTTACCCAGACCGGAGTCTTTGTAAGGGCCATTCAGCAAATTCGTGCGATAGTCACTTTCCTTGGCTACGGTATAAAAAACCTGACCATTGGGATGAATAAGAAAGAGATCATAAAATCCCAGTTTCTCCTTATAAAAAGCCAAAAGATCCTGGGTGGTTCCTGGTAATTGTTGTGTCAGTGCTTCCTCCAAATCCATTTTAGTCACGGCTGCCCATGACAAACCCTTAATGTCGAGAGGATCGGCGATAACTATCACTAATTTGCCGGCGCTGTCGGTATAGATATCACTGACGGCCTGCCCCGATAAAGCCTTGCGCAGATAAGCAGGGGCGCGCTCAGCAAGATCGTAACCGACGACATATTGCCCCCCACCCATGGTTTGCATGTTGCTACGGAACTCAAATCGATCGCCGACCTTGGCTGCGAAGTAGGTTTCGCCGCTTTTACCCAGATCTTCGCGATTTGCCACAATTGCGTTTAATGCGGCTGGCGACCACTTGAAAACCAGCACGCCCAAAGTATTCCCATCCTGGATGATCGGCGCGCTGAAAAAAGCGAATTGACGGCCATCACTCGGCGCATAGGGCGCAAAATCTTGTATCGAAACACCGGAAAGTCCCTGCTGAAACGCTCTAGCAAGCGCGCTGTCCTTCAGAATGTCATCGGTATAAACCTGATGACCTAATACGGATTGACTGGCTGTGCTATAGACTACGATGCCTTCCTGGCTGATCAACAATAAATCGTCATAGCTGTGGTCTTGGGCATAAGCAGCTAAAGCACTGCTATTTTCTGCGCCGGAAGCGCGTGTAAATGCTTTCAATGCATCCGCAATATCAGCACTCCGCGCCATCGCTTCGATCATCTCGAGTTGACGCTGGACGGTTCGCTCCGCTCGATCTTTCGCATCCTTTTGAATACGGTCAAGATCTTTTAATGCATAGCGCCAAAAGTACTTCTGAGAGTCGATTAGCACATCCATGTCAATCTTAGCGTTTTCAAAGACACCTTCGACCTGCTTTTTCTTGGTCTCGCGTAAGCTCTCCAGTTGTTGAAAAGCCTGCTGTGAGAGTGAGTTGCTAGCTTCGTACAAAGCGATCAATCCAACAATCAAGGCAGGTAGCACGCCAATTAGAAGAAACGCTGCGGACAGCTTGACTCCCAGTTTCAAATTTCTAATGTTTAGCGTCATGATTTTTCTCCGTGGGATATTGCATCTATAGTATTACATTTTCGCCATTTTCTACACGAGAAGTGTAGCCTATCTTTGTGGAGAAAAAATCCTTTATTTATGCGTCAGTTCAACAGCATTCGGGCGCCGATAATTGCCAGGAAGACTGCGAACACCTTTTTCAGCATTTCAGTTGGTAAAGTGTGCGCCAACCGCGCGCCCAACGGCGCCGACAACGTACTGGTCACCGTGATGCCCAGTAGCGCTGGACCGTAAACATAACCCAGACTCCAGGCGGGCAAGCCGGCGGCGTTCAGCCCGGTCACGACAAATCCGAATGCGCCAGCGAGCGCAATCGGCAGACCACAAGCGGCGGAGGTCGCAACCGCCTGGCGAATCACCGTGTTGCACCAAGTCAAAAACGGTACGGTCAGCGAACCACCGCCAATGCCAACAATCGCAGATACGGTGCCGATTATCCCGCCAACAGCGGTCATGCCCACCGTACCTGGCAATTCGCGGTGCGGGGCCGGCTTCGCGCCAAACCCCATCTGTGCAGCGACGGTGAGTACGAAAATCGCGAAAACCTTGCTTAAAACCGCGCTAGGTAACGCATCGGCGATAGCCGCTCCCACCCACGCCCCGACGATGATGCCCGGCGTCAGCCGCCAGAATACCGGCCATAGCACCGCCCCATGTCGATGATGGGCGCGCACCGAGGAAATGGAGGTCACAACGATGGTCGCCAGCGAAGTGCCAATCGCCAGATGCATGATGACCGCGTCGCTGATGTGTTGATGGTGAAAAATCCAGGCCAGCACCGGCACGATGATCAAGCCGCCGCCCACCCCAAGCAGTCCGGCCATGACTCCAGCAAACGCACCGAGAGTTAAATACAGCAGCAAAGTCGATAACATCGATTCCACGAGAGGGTTATCCTTATGGTTAAGGCTTCAGCCGTTTTGGCAAGAAGCGCGTAAACAATCTGTGGTAAATTTTGCCTTGGAACAATGGCCAGGCGCAGTACGGCAAACGGCTATTGCAAAGGGTAGATCACTGGACATTCCCCGTCCCGATCACGAACCATTCCACGGCGCGGTTCGCCGTGGACGGCACAAGAACAGCGAGGAGCAGGCAAGGCATGAACATTAAAAAAATCTGCGTGTTGGGCGGCACCGGTTTCGTTGGCCGGCATCTGGTGACACGCCTGGCGAATCATGGGTATGCGGTTCGGGTGCCCACCCGTCATCCGCAGCGGCATCGGGAAATTGAAGTGTTGCCCGGCGCAGAGCTGGTAGGTGCTGACATCCACGACCTCCAGTCTCTCCAGGAACAGTTAGCCGGTTGCGATGCCGTCATTAACCTGGTTGGCGTCCTGCACGAATACGCCAACCAGGGTTTCCGCAAAGTCCATGTCGAATTGCCCGGTAAGATTGTGGACGCCTGTCGGGCAATTGGCATTAAGCGGCTACTGCATACGAGCGCCCTGCACGCCGACGCCGCTAAGGGTCCAAGCCAATATCTGTTCACCAAAGGCGAGGGCGAACAAACAGTTCTGCGAGCTAAAGACCTAGCCGTCACGGTCTTCAAACCCTCCATCATCTTTGGACCCGACGATGATTTCTACAACCAGTTCGCTGGCCTGTTAAAGTTTAGTCTGGCGCTGCCGCTGGCCTGTCCGAACAGTCGTTTTGCGCCGGTCTATGTCGGCGATGTGGCGCGGGCGTTCGAGACGGCTCTGCAGAATGACGCTACGATTGGTCAGAGCTATGAACTGTGTGGGCCGCGCGTTTACACGTTCAAAGAGATCGTCGAGGAGATCGCCCGGATGCTGGGCTTGAAACGCAGGGTAGTGGGTTTGCCTGATTCGCTAGCGCGGTTGCAAGCTAAAATCTTCGGAATGTTGCCGGTAAAAATTTTCACGATGGATAATTATCTTTCTCTGCAAGTGGATAGCATTTGTTCCTCCAACGGACTGGAAGCGCTAGGCATTACTCCACACTCGGTAGAGGGGATCATGACGGCGCATTTTGCCGACGATCCGTATGATACGTTGCGCCAAGCGGCGCGACGGGGTTGAATTTTTCTTAAAAAAACTCACCCCAATCCCTCTCCTACTTGGGAGAGGGACGTTTATGTCGCGGTTAAGCGCCCTTGAGCGACTCGACCAGGTCGACATATTGCTGCATGGCGTCTTCCTGCGGAGTGCCTTTAAGCTTGGCCCAGGCATCGTATTTGGCGCGGCCAATCAGGTCGGTGAAACCGGGGCGTTTGCCTTCGATATCGCCGTTCGATCCCTGCTTAAAACAGGCATACAATTTGAGCAAGGTATCACTGTCAGGCCGTGAACTGAGTTTTTTACTGTCTTCGACGGCGATCTGGAAACGGGTAGCAAGATCGGACATGGATGGTATTCTCCGGTGGGTGATTTCATTACGATACTGGCTTAAAACATAAACGAATTTGCCGGATTGTCGATAGCATGTAGTGGCTAAGCCTATGCATAGCGATGGATGCGGAACTGATCCACCTCGCGGATAATGTCGCCCACATGCAGATGAAAGGCGCCAGCCCGGCGTTCAGCGAAGTATTGCTCAAGGGTTTCGCGCACCACGGTGAAAGCGATGTCCTCCCAAGGGATTTCGTGCTCGGCGTAAAAACACACTTCCAGACTCTCTTCACCGGGACTGGCTTGCCCCTCCCTGAGTTGGCCGCGAAACATCAGATAGACCTGACTGACGTGTAACAGCGAGTACACGCCATACAGACTAAGATTTTCCACCACTGCGTTGGCTTCTTCCAGCGCTTCGCGCGCGGCGGCGGTTACGGCGGATTCATGATTTTCCATGAACCCGGCGGGCAACGTCCACAGACCATAGCGGGGTTCAATCGCGCGCCGGCACAGCAGAATCCGATTTTCCCATTCGGGAATGCAACCGGCGACGATCTTCGGATTCTGATAATGAATGGTGTCGCAAGCATCGCAAACATGGCGAGGCCGGTTATCCCCTGCGGGAACGCGCACGCTAACCGGAGCGCCGCACTGGCTGCAAAATTTCATGGAAGAGATTCCTTGGAAAAGAGTGCCTGATTCTGGAAACGAACGATTTGAGCATTCCAGCATGAATACTATAACTTTAGAACCCCAATCCGCGACTGAACTCCGGTTTGTTGACGAACGCCAGCGGCGCTGGCGACTGATTCTCGGCGGCGGCGCAGCGAATGGCGTGGGTTGTTCCCTGGCCGGCGCTGATCTGGGCATAGATCGCTGTCTGGAAAATCTCTACGACGAGGAGTGCAAGGGCGGCTTGGGCGGTTCTGCGCCGAAAGTCGCCCGCTGGCTTGGCGATATCCGCAGTTATTTCCCGACCTCTGTGGTGCGGGTTTTACAACAGGATGCGCTGGAGCGCTACGGCCTGCAACGGATGTTGCTGGAGCCGGAAATGCTGGAAGCGGTCGAGCCGGATGTCCATTTAGTCGCTACCCTGTTGTCATTAAGCGGGGTGATGCCGGCCAAGGTGAAAGACGCTGCCCGGCGCGTGGTGCGTCAAGTGGTTGCCGAATTGGAGCGCAAGCTGGCTAATCCGTTGCGCCAGGCGATCAGCGGCAGCCTGAACCGCAGCGTCCGCAATCGCCGTCCGCGTCATGCGGAAATCGACTGGCATCGCACCATCCGCGCCAATCTGCGTCATTACCAACCTGAGTATCGCACGGTGATTCCCGCGACCCGGATTGGTTTTGGCCGCCGCAATGCAGCCTTGCGCGATATTATTCTCTGTGTCGATCAAAGCGGGTCAATGGCCGCTTCAGTGGTCTACGCTGGCATCATGGCGGCGGTCATGGCCTCGATTCGCTCGGTGCGCACCGCACTGGTGGTTTTTGATACGTCGGTCGTTGATCTGACCGAGCAACTGGATGACCCGGTGGAGGTGCTGTTCGGGACGCAACTGGGCGGCGGCACCGATATTCACCGGGCGCTGAGCTATTGTCAGGGCCTGGTGCGCGCGCCGCACGACACCATCCTGGTGCTGATCAGCGATCTATATGAAGGCGGCGACCGTCAGCAGATGCTGAAACGCGCCGCCAGTCTGACCGCAGCCGGGGTGCGGATGATTGCCTTGCTAGCGTTATCTGACAAAGGGGCGCCAGCCTACGATCACAGCATCGCCGGGGCGCTGGCCGGGATGGGAACGCCGGCCTTTGCCTGCACGCCCGATCAGTTTCCCGATCTGATGGCGGCGGCTATTGAACGGCGCGATCTGGCGCAATGGGCGGCGGCGCGGGGCATTGTCACGGCGGGACAGGAAGTAAGGCGTTGAGTATAAAAGAATGATTATGCTCTATAATGTCCGCCGATGCCGCCAGAATCGCCAGCGGGCGGCGCCGGTCAATGAGTAGCAATAACCATCGTCACCATAGAGATACAAGGTTTTGAGTTGGCCGGTTTGCAGCAACCGCTGGCAGGGTTCGAACCAGTTCCGTTCCAGCATCGCAACATGATCAGCCCAGGCTAGAGGATCGCCATCTGTCCGGTCATAGCGCGCAAGGTCCAGTTTGACCAAGCTATCCGCTTCATCCGCAGCGGCTTCCCGCCAGTCATACGCGTTCTGAGAAACAGGACTGATCGCAGCCTCCGCCAGCCAGGCCAGGCCCCGGAGCAAAGGGTCGTGGGCGTACAACCCGATTGTCGGTGAACGAGCGCCTGATGGGAGTGGGCCGCTACCCCAGAACCAGACGCTGTTGATCATGGGTTGATTGCGCTGTTCGCGGGCCTGATTAACCGGGTGGTTATGAAACAGCATCTGTACCTCAGTTAGCAAAGCATGCCAGCGCCGAGCGTTCGGTCCATGAGGTAACAGCGGATTAATATCGCGGCCAATAGCGCTGGACAGTGCGTGGGTGCGGATACCCGGATCAGCGGGCAAGCGCAGATACCAGCGCTCGGGGCAAGGAACGCGAAGTTGCAGTCCATCACTGGCGAAGGTCTGGTCGAACGCCGCCGCCAGCGCCGCCGCCTCGACCGGTTCAATGGCCAAGGTTCGAGCATCCGCCAGAAACACTCCACGCAAATCGGGGCGCAGATGCACAGGATCGGCCCGTAGCCACCAGTCGTTACCAGGGTTATAGCCATCCGCCAGTTGCGTGACCGCCGCGATCGGTAAGTCGGCTTCAGCAGGAATGGGCGCCTCGAATAACTCGAACAGCAGGGTGTCCATGGTCGGTTGCGTCTTGTGCCGGTCTGCCCGCGTCAGCAACCATTCCAGCGCCGGCGCGGTCGGGCGGGGCGCCGCAAATTCATCAGGCCACGTCCCTAACAGACCTGGAATCAATAAGGACAGGATGGTTGCCATTTAACGTACAACTAAATTTTCCCGCAGGTAAGCCGCCGCGTTCGTCGTGCTTTCCTGGCACACCCACAACCCCAACTGCTCAAAACCGCCAACTTCCTGGGTATGGGCCAGGAACTCCAGATACAAACCTGCGCCCGGTCCATTATTGATAGTCATATTAAAAGCCGGTTCGCGCCCTAGCAGAGGCATGATGTGGATTAATGCGCGAATGGCGTCCTGAATCCCTTTAGTGACAGCACGAATCTCGGCGTCGGTCAATTCATGCAAATATTGTCGCTCGGTATTTTTTACAACCAGCAACATGTTGTAGGGTCGCCGCATGAAATAGGGCACGAGTAAGACAGCCTCGCCGTAATCCCGCACCTGTAATTCCATCGGATTTTCCCGCAGCAGGTAATGACTGAAGTTTTCACCGTCATGCCGTTGGGCGAAACACCAGTTATTGTAAAAATGGCTGGGCATGATATTGCTGTAGCCGATTTGCTGGTGACCATGCGCCAGCGATCCGCCAGCCAGGCGGCCATGGTTCTTGATGATCGAGACAAACCCGTGGGTAGATTTACGCGGCGGCGGCATTTCGGAAGGTGGCATCAACGCCTCGGATTCATAGAGCAACTTCTCTTCCAAAGCGGCCAGACGCTGCAAAACAATGATCCCATCATCCAATGACAAGGTCTGCCAGTCCTGATCATGTTGCGTAGAAGTCCATTGCAGGAAATGAAAGCCGTAGGAAACCCGTCCGGTGTGCATGGGATCAGGATAAAGCGGTTGCTGGCGGTATTCTTCCAGAATGTTCTGCAAGGGGTAGATGATCGGGAACAGATTTTTATTGATAAAAGTCGCGCCTTGACTCAGTTGCGCTACATCCACTACGCCTGTGGTTTTTCCCTGGCAAATGATGCAGGGTTTTTCATCAATCGCTGATACAGCATCGTGGATTCCCGAATCGTGCGGTCGGCGCGCTCGGGTGGAGTTATAAACAATCAATTCGCCATTGCGTGGATCAATTTGGCAAACGGAATCCGGTAGAAAGGCCATCATGTCCTTTTCGGCATGGAATAATTCATCCAGTTGCTGCATGGACAATTGCTCGATGGATTGCGACTGCACGATGGACTGCAATACTTCCCAACTAAGTTGTTGTGTCATAGTCCTTACCAATGGATATTTGGGCATTTTAGGCTGGAGCCCTAAAATGCCTATAGGCTCTTGGAGAGTTTCTGTGGAATTAGCTCAGGCGGCCAGAGATCAAACTAGCCAAGCTAACCTTGCTTCTTTGATGATCAGTTAAATCAATAGTGCCCATTACACTAAGTAGAAGTGTCGATAATCCATAACGCGCAGTTTACGAAATCATTACACTTGCAATCCTATTCTAGATTATTCTCTGTTAGATTGCTCGATACATCGGTATCTGCTGGTCTATTGCGCCTTAGCATCGAGATGCCGTGTGAAATTACAGCAAGTAATCCAGCAAAATATTTCAATATTACTTTTTCGTTTGTAATAGTATCGGGTTCAGTAAACCATAAATAATCCAAGAACATTCCGAAAACACCGACTGAACCTGCAAAAACAATAAGTAGCTTAGCAATTACTACAAAAATGGCCTTAGTACTTTTTTGTAATATCCTTATGTCCTTTTTAAAGCATAGCGCCGCAATCACCCGCCGACGAAGGATGGGGATAGGTGAAGTTATTGGTTAGGTCTTCTCATGCACCTTGGCCCTGCGCGAGGGAATACCTATTCTGATACCGCCAAAAATCAGCGGGAAACCAGTTGCAACCATGCCGGGCCACCAGTACGAATAAAACCCAATAGCCACCGCAACCCACCCTAGAACAACCCGCGAGAGCGCTGCCACCTTTCCATCAACAAGCAATAGAGCCAGCATCGAAACCGCAATGAAGCCATGAAGCACCGCCACTTCTGGATGATCTAGGAGACGTCCGTATCCGTTCTTCGGCTGGAGCAGCCACTCCAGCCCGATTGATGGAGCCGCATACACGACAACCAATAGGATAGGCACAAGCCAAAACCAGAATGCTTCAATGCTCCACCAGGCATGCAATCTCGTAAGCACGACGATTCCTTTTCAGGGTATAACGACTAAATCAGCTGCCGACGAAGGAGGTCAGCTGGATTTTTTTGTTATGCGAAGAATCATAATCATAATTCATCTTCTTCAATGCCTGCGGCCATCATTAAGTGGCGCTGTAAGCCGATTTTCAATGGCATATTCCCGTGAACAGGAATAGAAATGCGTGCATTTTTTCCAGCCTTAGCATAAATATGATGGCTACCGTTGATGCGCTTTAGTTCCCAACCTTTGTTTTCGACAAGTTTACAGAAGTGCTTGCCACTGACTGCTTTCAAACGGCTATCTCCATTACCTTATCTTTTTCAGATACCGAGATGTCCTGAACATCTACAGATAAACAACCTTCTACTGCTTCATAAATGTTGCCCAATAATTCATCAAAGGTTTCACCTTGCGTTGCACATCCAGGTATAGACGGCACTTCAGCCCAATAGCCTCCTTCCTCAGCTTCGTGAACTACAACTTTCAATTTCATGATACTTCCTCTCTAGTGAGTACATAAACTTCACTATTAACTTCGATGCCCTTGATTGTAACAATACTTTATTTGATTCTATCAACACAAAAAAGCTGTGGTAGGCAATAGTTTGATCAGGTATATCTTTCCAATCTGTTGAACTCTTGTTCGTATGGCGCATAACGCCGAGCTAAAGGGTGCCAATGAAGCGCAGCGGAATTGGCGTCCAATTTGAGTGCTGTGTTATGTATCATCTCAATGAACGCACCCACTTTATTGTCATTTGCTCAGTAAAATTGGCTGAACTCTTTTCTACCGAATTTAGCCAACCGTTTAGCTCTGCCTTAGATAGTGCCAACCCTGAATAAATTAAAGAGCGTCTATCCCACGGAGATAAATGGGACATATTTGCTTTTTGCCCCCTAACCCAGTGGGTCATATTCCTATTCCTTGCCATTGAAGCCTGATTTCTGATACTAGCAGTAGACATTACCAATTCTCTAATTTCTTGAATCTCAAGAAGCTTTGGATCATTTGCAATATAATATTCTATCCACTCCTTTATAAATGGCACCTCTGAGGCCATTACATTTTGAAATAAGGAAACCAGCTTATCTTTATTTCTTTCAACAAACGTTGCATTTGCCACTTTACTCAAATATAAAATAACATCACTTATAACTGGAGATAGAAACTCAAAATTATCTAAAACTTGATTTGATATCGCTCTTATTTTATACATTCGACATTTTCTCAATATATGACGAGCTAGACCTAAATCAAGCTTATCGCTAGATAAAACTCTTTCCATAAGTTCGGTTAAGACCGTAGGTCTAACTTTTCCTTCATCGGCGGCGGACTCCTCTTCAAACGAACCACTATAGGCATCTACGGGCGAATTTATTTCGCTAAGAGCGCCATGAATTTCAGCCTTTTCCACCTCTTCAGGACTATTAAGATATTTTTCACAAAACTCTGCAACTGGAATGATTTCTGTCTTTCCAGATGCTATAGTGAGCCGATGGTTTTCATACAGATACTTAGTGATTATTTCTAGAAATAATCGGAGATCCACCTCTGAATTTCCGAATATTCGGAAGTCATCCACATACCTAGAGTGAGGATATTTGGCATCCCTTATATAATTATCTACATCAATCAGAACTGCCTCAGCCATAATAATACTTGCAGCCGGTCCTACGGGAACCCCCTGTGAAACAGAGCCGTTTAGGTCTAGTAAAAATCTTTCTGTGTTATTTGATAACTCAAAGAGTTCGGGACTAGCATATTCAATTGCGTTTTGTAATCTATGAACATAAATCTGGTTGTAAAAATCAGTTATATCGGTAACTAGAACATAGGAATTCTCTTCGGACAATTCTCTACATTTTTCAATAAACCCTGAATACCCTGCGCCGTTTGAAAAGAAAGTTCCTTTATCTTTACCTATGCCTATCCGATATGAACAAGCCACCCTTTCATCTTCAGGGATTCTTGCTGCCTCTACTTTTTCCGATATGAGAAATGCAATTGATGTATAAATTAATGTATTTATCGGATCTAGTTGGTGCACCATCCTATTGTCTTGCTAATAGTTATCCCCACAAAAATCATGCTGGAGCTTTTTCAGGATTAGCGTATTGAGTATCAGGGAGCCTAAAAAATGATTTGACCCTTTCCTGAAATTCTTTTAGCTT
>Ga0116151_10000713_pt1 | contig 30577 bp, 28 predicted proteins | sample AD_UKC117_MetaG_FD_89893 | JGI IMG/M metagenome (GOLD analysis project Ga0116151, IMG submission 89893) | Active sludge microbial communities of municipal wastewater-treating anaerobic digesters from Hong Kong - AD_UKC117_MetaG | ecosystem: Engineered > Bioreactor > Anaerobic > Digestate... | reverse complement strand
CGCTGGAAACCGGCACTCAACGCCTTCGCGATCACCTTCGCCGACCGCATGCCCACCCCAGCAGAGCTGTAGGAACGAACAACCATGGAAACCGCCGTTTACACCGTTCCTGTTACAGACCCCAATAGCCCCTTCGACGACCGGGCGGTTTGGGTCGCGGGTGCGGGTGGTTGGCGACATAATGGGGCCATGGTGGAGCCGGTGTCGTTGACGTTGGGTGCGATGGTTGCGGGGTTCGTGGCGAAGGCGGCGGAGAAGGCGATTGAGAAGACCGCCGACGGGGCCGTGGAGGCCGTCCCTGGCGCGGTGAGCAAAGTGGTGGCGTGGGTCAAGACCAGGTTCGCTGGCCGGACCGAGTTGGCCCGCCTGGAGGATGCCCCCGACTCCGCACGCCGGCAGCAGGAGCTGGGGCAGATCATAGACGCCGAACTCGTCGACGACGAACGCACCGAATTGCAGACACTAGTTGATCAGGCCCAGGCTGCAGCACCGTCCGACGTGTTCAACATCGGGTCGGTCCGGGCCGATCGTGGTGTTGCGGTCGTCAAGCACATCGGCGACATCACGATGAACTATGACGCTGGTAGCGGTGGTAGCGACCCTCGCTGACCGGGTCTGACTCAGCGCCATCCAGGCCCGGCTCCCCTGGCGAGGTCACCGCCGGGCCCGGCGGTATCGCGATCGGCCACGCGCACAACGTTGCCGTGCACCGGTATGCCGCCCCCCTCCCGCGTTGGGATCCGGAGGCCGATGAGCGTCTGGTAGTGGGGTCATTCCCGCAGCTACCGGCAGGGTGGGTCGACCGGGACGAGGCCGACACGCTTGCATCCGAAGTCTCAGCTAGTGGACAGCCGGTGGTGTGCGTGGGTGGTCACGGAGTCGGAAAGTCGATGCTGGCCGCAGCCTATGCGCGACATCAAGCCTCCGACACAGCTGGGCCGTGGCTGATCGCCTGGACGAACGGAGCGACTCCGCTGTCCCTCGTCTCGGACCTGGCAGCCCTGGCCCACCGGCTACGTGTGGCAGACCCGACCAACAATGAGCGGTCCGCAGATGCCGCCCGTGATGTTCTGAACGCACTGCCCGTACCAGGGCTGCTGGTTGTGGACGACGCCAAAGACCCCGACCAGATCCGGCGGTGGCTGCCGGCCGGGACCGGGCGGTGCCGGGTCATCATCACCAGCACCGACCACCGATTTGCCGGCTTCGGTACCGCGGTCCCGGTGGGGACCTACCAGCGTGTCCAGTCCCTGACCTACCTGGCTGAGCGCACCGGCCTGCAGAATGACGCTGGGGCGGACTGCGTAGCGCAGGCCGTCGCGGACCTGCCCTTGGGGGTGGCCCTAGCAGCAGCGGTCATTCGCCGCGACCAGCTCACCTACCAGGACTGGCTGGATCGGTTTGCCACCCATCCGATATCACGAATGATGCCGGCTCACTTGTTGCGGTCATATCCGGGCGGCCTAGTCGACGCCGTCGGGCTGTCGGTGCGCACCGCTACCAGCCGCAGCCCGAACGCTGCTCCGTTGCTCACCCTATTTGCGGTCTTGGACCCTGCCGGGATCACCCGGGCCTTGCTGCATGAGCTCACCAGCGGCTTGGAGGCACCCGTCACCGGGCTCGACCTGGATGACGCCCTGGCAGCCCTAAGTGAGACCAGTTTGATCACGCGCACCAGCGACACGATCAGAATGCACGGGCTGGTTTCTCGGATCATCCGCGAGACACCCGGCGACCTGCCCGCTCACGCTGGACGAGCCCTGAATACCCTCGCCCAGCACGCCGAGACTATCGGACACCACCTCGCAGGTCTTCCCACGGACTATGTGCAGCAGATTGGCCGACACGCCCTCAGCCTGCTAGCGCACGCCCATGAGTACGAGGACCGCAACGAGGCCTCACGTTCCGATGCCGAATTGGTTGGGTCGGCAGCCAACGAGGTGGCCGTCTTCCTTGCTGGTTCTGGCGCATACTCCGAGGGAGTCTCAATCGCTGAGGCGACGGCCGATTTGGCAAGGAGACGCTTCGGGGCTAGGCATCCCAATACTCTCGGGTGCGAACACAACTTGGCGCTGGCATACCTCAACGCAGGACGATTCCAACAGGGTCTCGACTTGATCACTCAGGTCGTATTCGATCGCACTAGCGTCGTCCTTGGAGCAAATGACGCTGACACTTGCTCGAGCCGCGGTGCACAAGCGAACGCCTATGCTATGACTGGGCACCCACACGAAGCCATGACCATCCACCAGCTGAATGTGGCTGCAAGGACAGCAGCTCACGGATTCGACCACCCCCTCACCCTCATAAGCCGCCATAACGTCGCGTCCCTGATGTGCGAAGTCGGACTACGCCGGGAGGCGATCCCGCTACTCCAAGAGATCCTAGACGTTCGAATACGCGAACTCGGAGTAAGGGACCCCGACACCCTTCAAACCTCCAACAACCTCGCCACCGCGTACTTCCAGGAGGGCCTCTGCGAAGACGCCGCTTCGATGCATCAACTCACCGCCACCATCCGCGAACAGGTTCTCGGGGTACATCATCTGGAGACTCTCATCAGCCACGCGGGGCTCGCACTCGCTCAGGCTTGCCTAGGTGATGTATTGGGGGCAACGAGTCGACTGGAGTACGCGCACACCCACCTCCGCGCGGTTCTTGGGAATGAGCATCCGATCACTCGAAAGGTAGCGGATACCCTTGCTCACTTCCGAACGTTCACCGAAGACTAGACTGATCAATGAAACCAATCAATCATCTGGTCTGGCACTACAATGCTCGGTTTCCGTGCTGCGAAGACGGGGTGGCCGGCGCCACCGCCCGGTTCGCTGGGGTGTCCTTCACCCCGTTACCTTCTTCGTGGCCCCGGAGGTCGGGGTCGCTGGTCGCCAGGCCCGGTATGACTGACTGCCCCTGTCGTTGATGATCCGGGGGGTGTTGTCGCCGGGTCTGGTGGCGTTGGCTGACCGCTGATAGGGACACGGCCACCAGACGCCCAGGCGTTCGGGAGGTCTCTTCGTAACGTGGGTGCCGGCAACCATCGCCTGACAGCGACCAGCCAACCGCCGAGCCGGGAGGTAGGCATGACCCAGCGACCGTATGCCGTGTTCGTGGGCTTGGATGTCGGCAAGGGCGAACACCACGCCTGCGCCCTGGACCGCGATGGCACGCGTCTGCACGACAAGCCACTGCCACAGGACGAGACCCGGATCCGTGAGCTCCTAGCCCGTCTGTCCGAGCACGGCCCAGTGCTGGTGGTGGTCGACCAGCCAGCCTCGATCGGTGCGCTGGCAGTCGCGGTCGCGCGGCAAGCCGGTGTCGAGGTCGGCTACCTACCGGGGTTGGCGATGCGCCGGATCGCTGACCTGCACCCAGGCAACGCCAAGACCGACGCCCGCGACGCATACATCATCGCCGAGGCCGCACGGACCATGCCACACGCGCTGCGCCGCGTCGATGCCGGCGAGGAAGCACTGGCCGACCTGGAAGTCATCGTCGGGTTCGACGACGACCTAGCCGGCGAGGTCACCCGGATCGCCAACCGGATCAGAGGCCTTCTCACCCAAGTACATCCAGCCCTGGAACGAGTCCTAGGCCCGATCGTGCAACGCCCCGTCACTCTCGAACTGCTCACCCGCTTCGGCGGCCCAGACGGGCTGCGCGCCGCAGGCCGGCGACGACTGCTGGCCGTCGCCAAGGCCCGCGCACCACGCAGCTACGAACGCCTCATCGACCACATCCAGGCCGCGTTGACCGAACAGACCGTCACCGTCCCGGGCACCCGAGCCGCCGAACTCGTCCTACTAGGTGTGGTCACCTTCTCTGGCCCCGGGTAGGCCGCTGATCGTCACGGATTTGGGCCCCACCCTGGTGGGTAGAGGTCGGCATACAAGCCGCCCTTGCCGAGCAGCTCGGCGTGCCGCCCCCGCTCGATGATCCGTCCCTCGTCGACGACGAGGATCTGGTCAGCCCCCCGCACCGTCGACAGCCGATGCGCGATCACCAGCGCAGTGCGGCCCTTCAGCGCGCTGTCCAGCGCCCGCTGCACCGCGACCTCGGACTCGCTGTCCAGATGCGCCGTCGCCTCATCCAGCACGACCACCTGCGGCTCCTTGAGGAGCAACCGGGCGATGGCCAACCGCTGCTTCTCGCCGCCGGAGAGCCGATGACCCCGGTCGCCGACAACCGTGTCCAGCCCCGACGGCAGCGAGTCGACCAGGCCGAGCACCTGGGCAGCAGCCAGCGCCTGGCGCATCTCCCCCTCGGTCGCCTCCGGCTTGGCATAGGCGAGGTTGCCGCGGATCGTGTCGTGGAACAGGTGCGCCTCCTGGGTCACCATGCCCACCGTCTCGTGCAGCGACCCGAAGGACGCCTCCCGCAGGTCCACTCCCCCGATCCGCACCGTGCCCTCGGTCGGGTCGTACAGCCGCGCCACCAGCGACGTGATCGTCGTCTTGCCCGCGCCACTGGGCCCGACGAGCGCGATGAGCTGGCCCGGGTATGCCGTGAAGCTCACCTCCCGCAACACCGGCCCGCCGCCGGCCCGGTCCCCCACTGCCGCCGCCTCCAACGAGCGCAGCGACACCTCGTCGGCACTCGGATAGGAGAAGCCCACCGACTCGAACTCCACCGCCACTGGACCACTCGGGATCGGCTGCGGCGCAACTGATTCGGCCACCAGCGGTGGCAGGTCGAGCACCTCGAAGACCCGCTCGAAGGACACCAGCGCGGTCATCACGTCCACCCGCACGTTCGACAGCGCAGTGAGTGGCCCATAGAGCCGCCCCAGCAGCGCGGCGAGGGCGAGCAGCGTGCCGATGGTGAGCCCGCCACTCACCGCCATCAGGCCGCCGAAGCCGTAGACCATCGCCGTCGCCAACGCCGCGACGAGCCCCAGGGCAGTCATGAACACGCTGCGGTTCATCGCGATCCGCACCCCGACGTCACGAACGGAGGCGGCGCGGGCGGCATACTCGCGCTCCTCCCGCTCGGGCGTGCCGAAGAGCTTGACGAGCAGGGCGCCGGCGACGTTGAAGCGCTCGGTCATCCGCGAGCCGAGCTCGGCGTTGAGCGTCATCGCCCGAGCCGCCAAGGCCGCGAGCCGCTTGCCCATGAGCTTGGCCGGCACGAGGAAGAAGGGCACGAGCAGCAGCGCCCCCAGCGTCAGCTGCCACGACAGGGTCGCCATGGCGACGACGATGAGCACGAGCGACACGGCGTTGGAGACGACCGAGGAGAGGACCGAGGTGAAGGCCTGCTGGGCGCCGATGACGTCGCTGTTGATCCGGCTGACGAGCGAGCCGGTCTGGGCGCGGGTGAAGAAGGCGATCGGCTGGCGCAGCACGTGGCCGAAGACCTCGGTGCGCAGGTCGTAGATGAGACCCTCGCCGATCCGCGCCGAGAACCAGCGCTGGGCCACGCCCAGCAGGGCGTCGACGATGGCCAGCGCGGCGACCACGAACGCCAGGCGCACCACCACCGACGAGTCCCGCGGCACGACGCCCTCGTCGACGATCTGCTTGAGCAGCAACGGAACTGCGACGACGACAACCGCGCCGAGCACGACGAGCACGAGGAAGAGCACGATGGCCGCGGCATACGGCTTGGCATAGCCGATGACCCGGCCCCGGGTCTCCGGCTTGAGCTCGACCTGGAGCACGGACTGGTCCTTGGCCAGCCCGCGCATCATCATGAACGGCGACTGGCTCACTGAGCGCGGGTCTCCTGGTCAGACCTGGCAGGCTTGTGCCGCAACGCTGCTCGTATGCCGCTCAGCACGCCGGCTTGCACCTCGCGTTCGCGTCGGAGCTGGTCCTCGGGCGTGGCGGCGATGGCGTGCACGAGCAGCGGCTTCACCGCGGCCAGCGCCGGCGCGGGCACCGCGAGCAGCGCGGCGACGAGATCGGCGGTGGCCGCGTCGAGATCCGCGCGGGGCACGGCGAGCGTCGCGAGCCCGAGCCGCATCGCCTCCTCGGCGCCCACGGTGCGGCCGGTGGCGCACAGCTCGAGGGCCCGGCTGTAGCCGACGAGGTGCACGAGCGTGCCGGTGCCGCCGAGGTCCGGGACAATGCCGAGGGTCACCTCGCGCATCGCGAGCTGGACGTCGTCGGCGACGACCCGCAGATCGGCCGCGAGGGCCAGCTGGAAGCCGGCGCCGATGGCATGTCCCTGGACGGCCGCGACGACGATCTGGGGCACCCGTCGCCACACCGCGAAGCCGGCCTGGAAGGCCTCGATCGCGTCCGCCGAGGACTGCAGCGTGTCGCCGACGATGCTCATCAGGTCGCCCTCGCCGGGCACCCCGCCGGGGCTGAACATCGCCCGGTTGAGCCCGGCCGAGAAGGCCCGGCCCTCCCCGCGGATGACGACGACCCGGCAGTCGGCCGGCAACGACCCGCCGACCTCCGCGAGCGCGGTCCACAGCGAGGGGACCTGGGCGTTGAGCGCGTCGGGGTTGGCCAGCGTGAGCGTCACGACCGGCCCGGCCTGCTCGACCCGCAGGTGGGGGTGCGGCTGGGCTGGTGTGAGGGCGGATCGGGGATCAGGCGGTGCGGCAGTCACCCTGGCAGGCTACGCCCCGAGTGGCCTGAGGTCGCCGAGGTGCTCCCGTAGCCGGACCACGTCGCCGATGACGACGACGGCCGGCGATCGGACGCCCTCGTGCTCGGCGGTCCACGCCGCCTTCTCCAGCGTCGTCACGGTCGTGCGCTGCTGGGCCGTCCAGCCGCGCTCGATGAAGGCGACCGGCGTGTCCGGCGCCCGCCCGGCCGCGAGCAGCGACTCGGCGCTCACCGCGATCGTCGACACGCCCATGAGCAGCACGAGGGTGGCGTCGGACGGGGCGTCGCGGCATACCTGCACGACGTCGGCACCCTCGTGCGCCGAGGCGACGACGACCCCCGTGGCGACCCCGCGATGGGTCACCGGGATCCCGGCGGCCGCGGGCACCGAGACCGCGGACGTCACCCCGGGCACGACCTCGACCGGTATGCCGCGGGCGCGGCAGTGCAGCGCCTCCTCGCCGCCGCGGCCGAGGACGAAGGGGTCGCCGCCCTTGAGCCGGACGACGGTGCGCCCGGCGCGGGCGTGCTCGACGAGCAGCTCGTTGATTCGCTCCTGGGGCACCGGGTGGTGGCCGGGCCGCTTGCCGACGTCGACGATCTCGATGTCGGGGCCGAGCTCGGCGAGCACGTCGGTCGGGCCGAGCCGGTCGGTGACGACGACGTCCGCGGCCGCGAGCAGGGCCCGGCCGCGGACGGTGAGCAGACCTGGATCGCCGGGGCCGCCACCGACGAGGTGGACCGTGCCTGCCTGCGGCTCTGCCGACCCTGCCGACCCAGCCGACTCGACGGCGGACCCGGCACTCGGCCGGCCGACCGGCCGGACCCGACGCACCGGCAGGGTGCCGCTGGCCAGGCCGGCGAGGATCGCGTCGCGCACGGCCCGGGCCCGGCGCGGGTCGCGGTCCCCGGTGACCGCGATCTGCAGCCCCTCGGCCGGCGTGCCCGGCGCCCCGTCGGCCACCGCCGGGCTCCAGGCCGCCGAGCGGGCGCCGTCGTCGGCGCGGACGCACCAGACCCGCAGCCGGTCGGCCTCGCGGGCGACCGACTCGTCGACCGCGAGATCGCCAGTGGCCGTGTGCACGAGCCACGGCGCCGGCTCCGCCGCGAGATCCCCGGCAAGGAACTCCCGAGCCACCCACGTCATGGCACCGGCGTCGACGAGCCCCCTGAGCTCGTCGCACAGCCGGGGCGCCACGACGGTGACCTGTGCGCTGTCGGCGAGCAGGCGGCATACCCGACGATGCGCGACGGCACCGCCGCCGACGACGAGCACCGGCTTGCCGGGCAGCTGCAGGGTGATCGGATAGCCCATGTCAGACCTCCAGTCCGCGCTGCCGCAGCACGCGCCGTTCGAGGGGACGGAAGAGCAGCACCTCGACGGCGATGCCGACGAGCAGGATGAGCAGGATGGCGGCGAGCACGAGCGGCATGTCGGCGGCGCGGCGGCCGGCGTCGAGCAGCACCCCGAGTCCCTGGCCACGCTGCACGGACGGTGCGATGAGCTCGGCCGCCATGAGCGCGCGCCAGGAGAAGGCCCAGCCCTGCCGGAGGCCGGCGAGATACCCGGGCAGCGCTGCCGGCAGGGTCACGAAGCGGACCGCCTCGAGCCGGCTCGCCCCGAGGACCGTTGCCAGCCGGTCGAATCCGCGCGGCACCTGGTCGACCCCGGCGAGCAGTCCGTTGGCGATCGAGGGGACGGCAGAGAGCACGACGACCGCGTATGCCGCGCCGTCACCGGCGCCGAACCACAGGATCGCCGCGGGCACCCACGCGACCGACGGCAGTGACTGCATGCCGGACAGCAGCGGGCCGAGACCGTCGCGGACAAGTCGGACCTGGGCCAGCAGCAGCCCGACGAGCGTGCCCGCGACGAGGGAGGCGCCGAAGCCGACGAGGCCTCGTCCGAGCGAGCTCGAGACGGCGTGCCCGACCGCCCCGGAGCGCAGCCCGTCGAGGAAGGACGACCAGACGGCGCCCGGTCCGGGCAGCACGCTGGGCGGCTGCCAGCCGAGGGCGACGACCGCCTGCCAGAGCACGGTGAGGGTGACGGCGGCGACGAGAGGTGGGCCGGCGGCGCGCAGCACGCGACGGACCGCTGACGGGGCATCGGCAGGGGGCGGTGCGTCGAGGGCGTCGAGACCGGCCTCGAGGGCGGCGGTGTCGTCGGGCTCGCGGAGTGCGAGGGTGGCGGAGTCCGCCGGACGGGTGGTGGCCAGGTGGGTCGACTCAGCCATGGCGGCGGATCTCCTCGCGCAGGTGCTCGGTGATCTCGACCGACAGCGCGCCAACCTCGGGCGACTCGATCCGGCGCGGGTGTGCGATCGGCACCACCCACTCGCGCACGACCCGACCGGGCCGGCTGGACAGCAGCACCACCCGGTCGCCGAGCCGCACCGCCTCGCGCACGTTGTGGGTGACGAACAGCACGGTGGCGCCGGTCTGCTCACGGGCCCGCAACAGCTCGTCGTGCAGGGTGTCCCGGGTGATCGCGTCGAGAGCGGCGAAGGGCTCGTCCATGAGCAGCACGTCGCTGCCCTGGGCCAGCGCCCGGGCCAGCGAGACGCGCTGGCGCATGCCCCCGGACAGCTCGTGCACCCGGGCATCCGCGTGCTCGGCCAGGTGCACCGCAGCCAGCAGCCGACTCGCCTCGACGGTGCGCTCCGCGCGCCCGAGCCCGCGCAGTCGCAGCGCCAGCTCGACGTTGCGGCGGGCGGTGAGCCACGGCAGCAGAGTCGCGTCCTGGAACATCAGCGCCGGTCGGCCGGACGGCGTGTCGACGGTGCCGCTCGTCGGCCGGTCGAGCCCGGCGATGAGAGCGAGCAGGGTCGTCTTGCCGCATCCGGACGCGCCGACGACCGACACGACCTCGCCGCGACGGACCTGCAGGTCGAGGGCATCGAGGACGGTCGCGTCGCCGAAGCGCTTGGTGAGGCCCTGGACCCGGAGCGCGAAATCTGCGTCGAGTGGGTCGACCGCGCCGGCCTCGGGCGCCCGGCGCAGCAGGGTGGCGAGGCTCATCCGCGCACCTCGGCCATCCCGGCGGCGAGGGTGGCGCCGTCGGCCTCGTCGACGAGCAGGAACCCTCCGGTATGCCGCGCCCGCCGGTAGTCGTCGACCGGCACCGGCTCGGCGAGCCGGATCCGGACCCGGCCGATCGCGTTGAGCGCCAACGAGTCTCCGGCTGGGTGATGGCCGAGGCGGTCGAGGTCGAGCTCGTCGAGGATCTCCTCGACGAGACCGCGGACGACTCGGGTGCCGACCCGCACGAGGACCCGGGCACGGGCGCGGACGGGAGACTCGGAGAGCACCGCGATAGCCCCGGTGAGCTCGCGGACGACGCCCGCCGGTGCGTCGGCCGTGCTGATCAGATCGCCGCGGGACACGTCGACGTCGTCGGCTAGCCGTAGGGTCACCGACTGCGGCGCAACGGCTTCCGGCACGCTGCGCACTCCCCCGCCAACTGCGGGCAGGTCGATGCCGACGACCGTCGTCGTCCGACCCCCGGGCTGCACGACGACCCGGTCGCCGATCCGCACGACGCCGGCGGCCAGCCGGCCGGCATAGCCGCGATAGTCCGGATGCTCGGGCGTGCGCGGCCGGATGACGACCTGCACCGGCAACCGCAGCGGCTCCGCCGTCGGGTCGCCGCCGACCGGCACCGCCTCGAGGTGCTCGAGCAGGGTGGGCCCGGCATACCAGGGCGTCTGCGCTGAGCGGTCGACGACGTTGTCGCCGTGCAGCGCCGACACCGGGATGGCGACGACGTCGTCGATGCCGAATCCAGCTGCGAGAGAGCTGAACTCCTCGCTGATCCGGCGGTGGACCTGCTCGTCCCAGCCGACGAGATCCATCTTGTTGACCGCGACCGCGACGTGTCGCACCCCGAGCAGGCCGGTGACCGCGAGGTGACGGCGGGTCTGCTCGACGATGCCGTGGCGCGCGTCGACGAGGATGAGCGCGAGCTCGGCGGTCGAGGCGCCGGTCACCATGTTGCGGGTGTATTCGACGTGGCCGGGGGTGTCGGCGAGCACGAAGGAGCGGCGCTCGGTGGACAGGTAGCGGTAGGCGACGTCGATGGTGATGCCCTGCTCGCGCTCGGCCCGCAGCCCGTCGGTGAGCAGCGCGAGATCGGCGGCGTCGAGACCCCGATCCCGGCTGGCCCGCTCGACCGCCGCGAGCTGGTCGGCGAGCACCGACTTGGTGTCGTGCAGCAGCCGACCGACGAGGGTCGACTTGCCGTCGTCGACGCTGCCCGCGGTGGCGAAGCGGAGCAGGTCGTGCGGGAGGGCGGCATCCTCGCTGGCCGGCGGATCCTGCTGCACCGCAACGGCGATGGTGCTCATCAGAAGTAGCCTTCCTTCTTGCGGTCTTCCATCGCCGCCTCCGAGAGTCGGTCGTCGGCACGGGTCGCCCCGCGCTCGGTGAGCCGTGATGCGGCCACCTCGCGGATCACCGCGGCGACGTCGACGGCGTCGGAGTCGACCGCCCCGGTGCACGACATGTCGCCGACCGTGCGATAGCGGACCAGCCGCCGCTGCACCGGCTCGCTGGCCCGCGGGCCGCCCCACTGCCCTGCCGTGAGCCACATCCCGTTGCGTGAGAAGACCTCTCGCTCGTGGGCGTAATAGAGCGACGGCAGCTCGATGCGCTCGCGCTCGATGTAGCGCCAGACGTCGAGCTCGGTCCAGTTCGACAGCGGGAAGACCCGCACGTGCTCGCCCGGCGCGTGCCGCCCGTTGTAGAGCTCCCACAGCTCGGGCCGCTGCCGACGCGGATCCCACGCGCCGAAGGCATCGCGGATCGAGAAGACCCGCTCCTTGGCGCGCGCCTTCTCCTCGTCCCGGCGGCCGCCGCCGAGCACGGCGTCGAAGCGCTGCTCGGCGATCGCGTCGAGCAGCGGCACGGTCTGGAGGGGGTTGCGGGTGCCGTCCGGCCGCTCGCGCAGCCGGCCGTCGTCGAGATAGTCCTGCACGTGGGCGACGACGAGCCGCGCCCCGAGCCGGGCCACCGTCTGGTCGCGATAGTCGAGGACCTCGGGGAAGTTGTGCCCCGTGTCGACGTGCAACAGCGCGAAGGGCAGCGGCGCCGGCGCGAACGCCTTGGCTGCGAGGTGCAGCATGACGACCGAGTCCTTGCCGCCGCTGAAGAGGACCACCGGGCGCTCGAACTGGCCCGCGACCTCGCGCATGATGTGGATCGCCTCGGCCTCGAGCAGCTCGAGGTGGCTCACCGGTCGGTATGCCGCGGCGAGGCTCATGTGTGCAGCCCGCACTCGGTCTTGGCCCGGCCGGCCCACCGCCCGGCCCGCGGGTCCTCCCCGTCGGCGACCGGCCGGGTGCACGGCTCGCAGCCGATCGAGGCAAAGCCGAGCTGGCGCAGCGGGTTGAGCAGCACCCCCTGCTCAGCGACATAGCGCTCGAGGTCGGCGTCGTTCCACCGGGCCAGCGGGTTGAGCTTGACGAGGGAGCGCCGGGCGTCCCAACCGACGAGGTCGATGTCGGTGCGCGTCGGGGCGTCGGCCCGACGCATCCCGGTGACCCACGCGGCATACCCGTGCAGGGCGCGCTCGAGCGGCTCGACCTTGCGCAGCGCGCAGCACCGGTCCGGATCGCGGTCGTGCAGTCTCGGTTCGTGGATAGCGTCCTGCTCGCCGACGGTGAGCAGCGGGACGACGGTGCGGACCGAGACGGTGCCGGACGCGGCATACCCGTCGCGGGTGCCGAGCGTCTCGGCGAAGTGGTAGCCGGTGTCGATGAAGGCGACGTCGACGAGCGGCACCGTCGCGCCGGCGAGGTGCACGAGCGCCTCGTCGCCCATCGAGGAGGCGACCGTGAGCGCCGGGCCGAAGGCGGCGTCGGCCCAGCGCAGCGCGAGCCGGGACAGCTCGACCCGCTGCTCGTATGCCGCGTCGCCGGTCATGCCGTCGGCCGCGGCGAGCTCGGCGGCGACGACCGCCGCGCCCTCGTCGGCGAGGTCGCGCAGCCGTTCGGGCGACCAGACCCGGCCCTCGAGCAACCGGCGACTCATCGCAGCTCCTCCTCGTCGACCCGGTGCGCCCAGTCGGCGAAGGACTCGTCCTCGGCGCGGCCGGCCTGCCAGCGCCGGACGACCCGTTCGATGTAGTCGGGCAGCTCCTCGGCGGTGACCCGCAGCGCACGGGTCTTGCGGGCCAGTCGGGCGGTCGCGCCGACCGCCCCACCGAGATGGACCTGGAAGGCCTCGACGTCCTCGCCGTCCGGCCCGGCGACGACCAGCCCCTTGAGCCCGATGTCGGCGACCTGGGTGCGGGCGCAGGCGTTGGGGCAGCCGTTGACGTGGATCGTCAACGGGGCGTCGAGGTCGCCGAGCCGGCGCTCGAGCTCGGTCACCGTGCTGCGGGCGCGGGCCTTGGTCTCGACGAGGGCGAGCTTGCAGAACTCGATGCCGGTGCAGGCGAGCACCCCTCGGCGCAGCTCGCTCGGTCGGGCCGGCAGGTCGAGTGCGTCGATGGCGGCGACGAGCGGGTCGACCTGGTCGTCAGGCACGTCGAGCACAAGCAGCTTCTGGTGCGGGGTGAGCCGGATCCGTCCGGAGCCGTGCCGGTCGGCGAGATCGGCGACCGCGGCGAGCACGGTGCCGCTCACCCGTCCGGCGATCGGCGCGACGCCGACCCAGCTGCGTCCGTCCCGCTGGCGGTGCACGCCGACGTGATCGCGGCGCGCGGCATACGGGATGGTCGGAGCCGGACCGTCGAGGAGGCGACGGCCGAGATACTCCGACTCCAGGACCTCGCGGAATCGGGCTGCGCCCCAATCGGATACGAGGAACTTGAGGCGCGCCTTGTTGCGCAGCCGGCGATAGCCGTAGTCGCGGAAGACCGAGACGATGCCGGCCCAGACGTCGGGCACCTGCTCCAGCGGCACCCAGGCGCCGAGCCGTTGGGCGAAGATCGGGTTCGTCGACAGGCCGCCACCGACCCACACGTCGAAGCCCGGTCCGTGCTCGGGGTGCACGACGCCGACGAAGGACACGTCATTGGCCTCGTGCGCGACGTCGAGGGCCGGCGACCCGGAGATCGCGGTCTTGAACTTGCGCGGCAGGTTGGAGAACTCTGGGGAGCCGATGTGTCGCTGCACGATCGCCTCGATGGCCGGGGTGCCGTCGATGATCTCGTCGGCGGCGATGCCCGCGACCGGTGAGCCGAGGATGACGCGAGGGGTGTCGCCGCATGCCTCGGTGCTCGACAGGCCCACCGACTCCAGACGCCGCCAGATCTCCGGCACGTCCTCGATCCGGATCCAGTGCAGCTGGATGTTCTGCCGGTCGCTGATGTCGGCGGTGTCGCGGGCCAGCTCGGTCGAGATGCCGGCGATGACCCGCAGCTGCTCGCTGGTGAGCGCGCCGCCGTCGGAGCGCACCCGCATCATGAAGAACTCGTCGTCGAGCTCCTCCGGCGGCAGGGTCGCGGTGCGGCCACCGCTGATGCCGGGGCGGCGCTGGGTGTAGAGACCCCACCAGCGCATCCGACCGCGCAGGTCGTCGGCCGGGATGGAGGCAAAGCCCTGCTTGCTGTAGACGTCGATGATCCGCTGCCGGACGTTGAGGCCGTCGTCCTGGGCCTTGACCTGCTCGTTGGCGTTGAGCGGCGTGCGGTCGCCGTCGGCCCAGGCGCCGTTGGCGCGGGACGCTCCGGGTGCCGGGCGGGCGGGGGCCGGGCGGGATGCCGGCGGGCTGAGGGTCATGGTGTCGGTCCTTCTCGGGGAGAGAGCGCGGGCAGGCAACGGCACAGGGGTGCACAGGGGTGCTCGGTGGTGGCGCGCACGGGGACGAGGCGCGCGGCATACCTCAGGGGGGAGAGGCGGCGGGTTCGAGGTATGCCGCGCGCGCTCCGGCAGGTGTCAGCGGGAGCCCGCGACCCCATCCGACCGGTGCGCCGACGCTGCGTCGCAACACCTGGCGCTGGCGACCCGCAGGAGGTCGACATGCCGCCGAGCGACGAGGAGCGGACCGGTCATGTCGCCCAGTCTGCGCGACCCGGCGAGCCCCTGCCATAACTGTCCATTATCTGGATGCCCACATGCCGTTATGCCTCTCCCCCTCTCCCCCGGAGTAACCGCCTCCCCGGGCCTCGATGCGGCTCGCTCGGCGTGTCGCGCCGCGACACGCCGAGCGAGCCGCACGAGTGCCCGGGGAGGCGGTTACTGCGCGGGGGTGGTGGCCCAGAGGCGCGTCGGGGCGGAGGGTTGGCGGGCGGCGGCATACAGTGTGCCGTCCGGGCCCACGACGGCCGTCACGAGGACACCGGGCGGCCCGGGCGCACGCGACCAGCCGCCGGCCTGCTCGCGGAGCACCATGATCCCCGGCCCCGCTGCACTCCCCTGCCCGGCGCTCTGGTCGGTCGCGAGCAGCACGGCCCGCCCGGAGGCGAGCAGCGCGACCGGCGGCGGGTCGCCCTCATGCAACACGACCTCGGGCAACCCGACCAGCCGCCGGGCCGCGCCGGACGCATCGATCCGCCAGGCCGCCAGCCCACCGTCGACGACGCCGGCCACGACACACCCCGACCCGTCGCACGCCACCGACTGCGCGTCACCGAGCCGGCCGCCGTCGGGCAGCTCCACCCGCGACCAGCCCTCGTTGCCCCGGGCCGAGCGCCAGGCAGCCGGCAGCTGCTGCACCCCGTCGACGAGCCGCACCACCGACCCGACGACGAGCGCCCCGTCGCCCCATCCGGCCGCCGCCTGCGCGCTGGTCAGCGCGCTGGGGCTGCTCTCCAGCACGGTCCCCGCCGGATCCTGGCGCACCCACCGCTCGCCCTGCGGCAGCCAGATGCCGATGTCCAGCCCGGTCCGTGCGCTGGCCCACGACCCGACGAGCATCGGTCCGGCCCCGGTGGCCACGACCGCCTTCTGGTCCCCCGCGCCCCACCCCCCGAAGACGTTGAAGGGCTGCTCCTGCTCGACCAGCCCGTCGGCGATGCTGCCCTTCCACACCGTCCACCTGACGTTGGCGTGCGCCCCGCCGCGCGCCCCGCCCACCGCCACCACCCCATCACCGGGCAGCACCTCAAGGTCGAGCCACTCGGCTAGCGGGGCATAGGGAGAGACCCCCCGGACCGGCAGCCGCGCCCACCGGCCGCCGGCCAGCGACCACAGCCCGGGCACCATCGCCGGATCGCGGGTCATCGTGCCGACCAGCACGCCATTGCGGTATGCCGCGAGCGTCACCACCGCCTCGCCGTCCGGCGGGCCGAGGTCCGACCAGCGCGCCTCGGCGACCGCCGTAGCCTCCGGCACAGGGGTGGTCGGCCCCGTCGACGAGGGCGCCGGCGGCCCCGTGCAGGCCCCGGCGAGCAGCACGCCGACCGCGAGCGGGGCCCACGCGGCATACCGGGTGACCGAGCGCGCCATGCCCGCCAGTATCCTCGGCCCAACCCACCGGGCAGACGGGAACGAAGGAGTCGGGCATGGCAGTGGTCAAGCAGCACAAGGTGGTCCTCGACGAGAGCGAGATGCCGACCCGCTGGTACAACATCCTGCACGACCTGCCGACCCCGCCCCCGCCCTATCTGCACCCAGGCACCGGCCAGCCGGTCGGGCCGGACGACCTCGCCGGGCTCTTCCCGATGGACCTCATCGCCCAGGAGGTCACCACCGAGCAGTACGTCGACATCCCCGAGGAGGTCCTCGACGTCTATCGGCTGTGGCGGCCCTCACCGCTCTATCGGGCGCACCGGCTCGAGGCGGCCCTCGGCACCCCGGCACGGATCTACTACAAGTACGAGGGTGTCTCCCCCGCCGGCTCGCACAAGCCGAACACCTCTGTGCCGCAGGCGTACTACAACGCCAAGGCCGGCATCAAGAAGCTGACCACCGAGACCGGCGCCGGCCAGTGGGGCACCTCGCTCGCCTTCGCGTGCGCACAGTACGGCCTCGAGTGCGAGGTGTGGCAGGTGCGGGCGAGCTACGACTCGAAGCCCTACCGCCGGCTGATGATGGAGACCTTCGGCGGCACCGTGCACCCCTCGCCGTCGGAGCTCACCGGCGCGGGCCGGGCGATCCTCGCCGAGCACCCCGACTCCCCCGGCTCGCTCGGCATCGCGATCTCCGAGGCGGTGGAGGTCGCGGCCGGCGACCCGACGATCAACTACGCCCTCGGCTCGGTGCTCAACCACGTGCTGCTGCACCAGACGATCATCGGCGAGGAGGCGCTGCGCCAGTTCGCCACAATCGGCGAGACGCCCGACCTCATCGTCGGCTGCACCGGCGGCGGGTCGAACTTCGGCGGGCTCACCTTCCCCTTCCTGCGCGAGAAGCTCGCCGGCGCGATGAGCCCGGTCATCCGCGCCGTCGAGCCGGCCTCGTGCCCATCGCTCACCCAGGGCGTGTACGCCTACGACTTCGGCGACACGGCCGGCATGACCCCGCTGATGAAGATGCACACCCTCGGCCACGACTTCATCCCGGACCCCATCCACGCCGGCGGCCTGCGCTACCACGGGATGAGCCCGCTCATCTCGCACATCTACGAGGAGGGACTCATCGAGGCGGTCGCCAAGCGGCAGAAGGAGTGCTTCGCCGCGGGCGTCCTCTTCGCCCGCACCGAGGGCATCGTGCCCGCCCCGGAGCCGACCCATGCGCTCGCCGAGGCAGTGGCAGAGGCGTTGCGCTGCAAGGAGACTGGCGAGGAGAAGGTCATCCTCACGGCGCTGTGCGGCCATGGCCACCTCGACCTGCCGGCCTACGCGGCATACCTCGACGGCTCGATGACCGACCACTCCTACGAGGAGAGCGAGATCCGCGACGCCGTCGCCGAGGCGCTGACCCGACTGCCGGCGATCCCGGGCTGAGCCGCCCGCGCCGGGTCAGCGCCGCTGGCCCGGCGGGTGCGGTTGTCCACAGCCGGGCCGGCCGGCGACGATGGCTGTCGGCGCGACGGCATACCCTGTCAAGGTCCCGACGACCCTGGAGTCACCCGTGCCCTCCGACGTGGCTGAGCTTGCTGCCCGGTTGCGGCTGCTCGACATGGCCGCATTGCGCTCGGTCGCCGGGTCCTCAACGACTTCGCGTGGCTCCGCGTATGCCGCGCAACGCCGGGTGAGTGGGCTCACCGCCACGGGCGGGTGGACGGTGAGCGGCATCGTCCGCGGCTCCGGGCGCAGCTATCAGACCCAGGTCGAGCTCTATCAGAGCCATGGGCAGCTGACCTGGACCGGCACCTGCTCGTGCCCGATGGCCGTCGACTGCAAGCACACCGTCGCCCTCGCGATCACCGCGCGTGACGTCTTCGGCCGGGCCGGGTTGGCCGCGCCGAAGGCGACTCTGCAGGGCGTCCCGGCTGCGCCCGCCGCACCGCCACCTCCACCGGCCTGGGAGCGGGCGCTGCGCGAGCTCGTCGCCCTCGAGCAGCAATCCGTAGCCAGCACGCCGCTCGGCTTGCTCATCGAAGCGGAGACGCCGCGGTCCTATTACGGCGCCCCGGTCGGGGTCGGCGACCTCGAGGTCTACCTACGTCCCGTGGTGCCCGGCAAGCGCGGCTGGGTGAAGAACGGCGTCACCTGGGGGAACCTCGACTATCTGCCTCCCTACGGTTCGGTGCGCCCCGATCCCGCGGCCATCGGCGCGCTCCGGGCGCTGGCGGCCCCGGCACTGCAGCACTGGGGCATGCGCCAGGACCGGATGTCACTCTCCGCCCTCGGCAGCGGCTGGGCCGACCGGCTACGGGCGTGTTCCCGCGCCGGCGTCCGACTCTTGGCCACCACGTCCGGCGCCGGCGAGGTCCGCGTTGTCGACGAGCCGGCAGCGGTCGTGCTCGACCTGCGCCGCACGAGCGACGGCAGCATCCAGCTCTCGCCGGAGATCCTCGCTCCCGACGCCTTCGACGAGACCGAGCCAGTGCTGGTGGGCAACCCGCCCACCGCCGTGGTGGGCCGCGCGCCAGGGCAGCAACTGCTGCTGACCCACCTCGACCCACCGCTCGACGTCGCCGCGCACCGGCTGCTGCAGGGCGGACCGGTGCTCGTGCCACCCGGCGACGCGGATCGCTTCCTGCTGGGCCACGCACCCCGGCTGGCCCGCCGCTTCGACATCCGCTCGGCCGACGGGTCGGTCGAGGTGCCCGAGGTCGGCCCGGTTCGGCTGCTGCTGCGGCTGACGCACGAGCCGGGCCAGCGAATCGCCGTGCTGTGGCAGCTGCGCTACGTGGTCGGCGGAGCCACGATCGAGATCGGGCTCGAGTCGACGGAGCAGCCGGTCCCGCGCGACCTGCCGGCCGAGCGATTGCTGCTCGCCGACGTGCTCGCCCTTGAGGTGCTCGACCGGGTGCCGCGGTTGCGGCGCCGTGAGCCCACCGGCGACTGGGCCCTGGTCCCCCGCCTCGAGCTCGGCGGCGCCGACCTGCTGCGGCTGCTCAACCAGATCGTGCCGGTGCTGCAGCAGCGCACCGACGTCGAGGTCGAGGTGAGCGGCACGCCGGTCGACTACACCGAGGCCACCGACGACCCGGTCGTGCGGATCGCGGTCAGCGACTCGCCCGACTCGACCGACTGGTTCGACCTCGACGTGAGCGTCCACGTCGGCGACGAGGACGTCCCGCTGCGCGCGCTGCTCACCGCGCTCACCCTCGGCGAGGAGCTGCTCATCCTGCCGTCGGGCACCTGGTTCCGCACCGACCGGCCCGAGCTGCACGAGCTGCGCCGGCTCGTCGACGAGGCCCAGGCGATGCAGGAGAGCCAGCGCGGTCCACTGCGGCTCTCGCCCTATCACGCCGACCTCTTCGCCGAGCTCGAGCAGCTCGGGGTCGTCGACGAGCAGAGTCGGCGCTGGCGCCGGGTCGTCGAGGGGCTGGCTGCGAGCCAGACCCAGGCACAGCCGCTGCCGCCGCCGGAGGGATTGGCGGCGACCCTGCGGCCCTACCAGCAGGCCGGCTTCGAGTGGCTCACCTTCCTGCGCCGCACCGGCCTCGGCGGGATCCTCGCCGACGACATGGGGCTCGGCAAGACGATGCAGGCGCTGGCGATGATCCTGCAGGCGCGGGCCGACGCCGACGCGGCTGTCGCCGCCGACGCCAACGACCCGACCGCCGACGGCGCGTCGCGCGCGGTCGGCGAGCGGGCGGCATACCGGCCGTTCTTGGTCGTTGCGCCGACCTCGGTGCTGGGCACGTGGGTGGCCGAGGCGCGCCGCTTCGCGCCGAGCCTGCGGGTCGTGGCGCTCGACCGGACCGGCCGCAAGCGCGGCTCGAGCGTCGCCGCCGCCGTCGAGGGCGCCGATCTCGTCATCACCTCGTATGCCGTGTTCCGCCTCGACGCCGAGGAGTTCCGGGCCGCCGGGTGGTCGGGTCTGCTGCTCGACGAGGCGCAGTTCGTCAAGAACCACCAGTCGCAGGCCTACCAGTGCGCGCGGCAGCTGCCGGCCCCGATGAAGATCGCGATCACCGGGACGCCGATGGAGAACAACCTGATGGAGCTGTGGGCGCTGCTGTCCATCGTCGCGCCCGGGCTCTTCCCACGGCCGAGCGCCTTCGCCGAGCACTATCGGCGGCCGATCGAGACCGGCGGTGCGCCCGAGCGGCTCGACATCCTGCGCCGGCGGATCCGGCCGGTCATGCTGCGGCGCACCAAGGAGTCGGTGGCGACCGAGCTGCCACCGAAGCAGGAGCAGGTCATCGAGGTGGCCCTGTCGCCCAAGCACCGCCGGGTCTACGACCGGGCGCGCACCCGCGAGCGACAGCGGGTACTCGGCCTGCTCGACGATCCCGAGCGCAACCGGATCGCGATCCTGCGCTCGCTCACCCTGCTGCGACGGGCCTGCCTCGACCCGGTGCTCGTCGACCCCGACAGCGCCGGCATCGGCTCGGCCAAGGTCGACCTGCTGCTCGAGCTGCTCACCCCGGTGCTCGCCGAGGGGCATCAGGCGCTCGTCTTCAGCCAGTTCACCGGCTTCCTCGCCACGGTGCGCGAGCGGCTCCACGCCGAGGGCATCGGCTACGCCTATCTCGACGGGCGCACCCGCAAGCGCGAGGAGGCGATCGACTCCTTCCGCTCCGGTGAGCGGCCGGTCTTCCTCGTGTCGCTCAAGGCGGGTGGCTTCGGGTTGACCCTCACCGAGGCCGACTACGTCTTCCTGCTCGACCCGTGGTGGAACCCCGCAGCCGAGGCGCAGGCCATCGACCGCACCCATCGGATCGGTCAGGACAAGCACGTCAACGTCTATCGGATCGTCGCCGCCGACACCATCGAGCAGAAGGTGCTCGCCCTGCAGGAGCGCAAGCGGGCGCTCTTCGCCCAGGTGGTCGACGACGGTGACTTGGGCGGCTCCGCCCTGAGCGCACAGGACATCCGCGAGCTGCTGTGACCGACACGCTTGGGGGTTCGGAGTGGCGTCACCGTGTCAGAACTGACGCGGCGATCGAGAGTCACCTCGATCGCACCCGTGGAGAGCGCCGCACCCTGCAGGCGGCGGGGGCCGGAGCGAGCGGCCGGGCCGATGTCGCCGAGCGCATCGAGGAGATCCTCGCCGCCGACTGGGCCGGAGGCTCGGCATCGCACTGATCGTCGACGCCAGCCCGCTCTACGACTACGTGGACCGCGACGACCGACACCGCCGAGCGTGTCTCGAGCTCCTGCAAGACCATCCCGGGTATGCCGCGGCGTCACAGCCGTCGCTGGACACCTGAACAAGGCCGCGCTAGGCCAGCGCGACGAGGTCCTGGTAGTCGCGGCTCCACAGGTCCTCGACGCCGTCGGGCAGCAGCAGCACCCGCTCGGGCTCGAGCGCCTCGACGGCGCCCTCGTCGTGGCTGACGAGCACGACCGCACCCCGATAGGTGCGCAGGGCGCCGAGGATCTCGGCCCGCGACGCCGGGTCGAGGTTGTTGGTCGGCTCGTCGAGCAGCAGGACGTTGGCGGCCGACACGACGAGCATCGCCAGCGACAGCCGGGTCTTCTCGCCACCGGAGAGGACCCGCGCCGGCTTGTCGACGTCGTCGCCGGTGAAGAGGAAGGAGCCCAGCACCTTGCGCACCTCGGTCTCGCCGAGATCGGGCGCGGCGGTCTTCATGTTCTCCAGCACGGTGCGCTCGACGTCGAGGTTCTCGTGCTCCTGGGCGTAGTAGCCGAGCTTGAGACCGTGCCCCGGCTCGACCTCGCCGGTGTCGGGCGGGTCCACTCCGGCGAGGATGCGCAGCAGGGTGGTCTTCCCGGCGCCGTTGAGACCGAGCACGACGACCCGCGACCCGCGGTCGATCGCCAGGTCGACGTCGGTGAAGACCTCGAGCGAGCCATAGGAGCGGGACAGCCCTGACGCAGTGAGCGGCGTCTTCCCACACGGCGCGGGCTCCGGAAAGCGGAGCTTGGCGACCTTGTCGTGGACCCGCTCCCCCTCGAGGCCGGCCAGCAGCCGCTCGGCCCGACGCGCCATGTTCTGGGCGGCGGTGGCCTTGGTCGCCTTGGCGCGCATCTTGTCGGCCTGGGCGAGGAGTGCGGACGCCTTCTTCTCGGCGTTGGCCCGCTCGCGACGACGGCGGCGCTCGTCGGTCTCGCGCTGTTGGAGATAGGCCTTCCACCCGACGTTGTAGAGGTCGAGCTCGGCCCGGTTGGCGTCGAGGTGGAACACCTTGGTGACGACCTGGTCGAGCAGCGCCACGTCGTGGCTGATGACGACCAGCCCGCCCTTGTAGGTCTTGAGGTAGTCCCGCAGCCAGACGACCGAGTCGGCGTCGAGGTGGTTGGTCGGCTCGTCGAGCAGCAGGGTCTGCGCACCGGAGAAGAGGATCCGGGACAGCTCGACCCGCCGACGCTGGCCACCGGAGAGGGTGCGCAGCGGCTGGGCGAGGACTCGCTCGGGCAGTCCGAGCGAGGAGGCGATCGACGCGGCCTCGGCCTCCGCGGCATACCCACCCTGCGCGGTGAACTCGGCGTCCAGGCGGGCATATCGACGCATCGCCTTGTCGCGGATGCCGTCGTCGTCGGAGGCCATGCCGGCCTCCGCAGCGCGCAGGTCGCGCAGGGTGGCATCGAGGCCGCGAGCGGACAGGATGCGGTCGCGGGCGAGGACCTCGAGGTCACCGGTGCGCGGGTCCTGAGGCAGGTAGCCGACCGTCCCGGTGCGAGTGACCGTGCCGGCCGCCGGCAGACCCTCGCCGGCAAGCACCTTGGTGAGGGTGGTCTTGCCGGCGCCGTTGCGCCCGACCAGCCCGATCCGGTCGCCCTCGGCGATCCGGAAGGTCGCACCCTCGACGAGCAGGCGGGCACCGGCCCGCAGCTCCACCCCGGTCGCGACAATCACAACCGACCATTCTGCCAGTGTGCGAGAGTGCGCTGATGCACGTCCTGTCGCTCGCGGTCCACCCGGTCAAGAGCACCGCGATCCGGCCGGTCGACGGCGCGTACGTCGGTTCGGCAGGGTTGGTCGGTGACCGCGAGTGGATGGTCGTCGACGGCTCCGGTGAGCTCGTCTCGGCTCGAGAGGAGCCCCGGCTCTTCTCGACCGTCGCGGATTGTCCGGCGACCGCCCAGCTGCCGCCCGATGTCGCCTTGCGCCTCAGTGCTTCCGGTATGCCGCCCGCGCTCGTCGCCCAGCCGACAACGGGTGCGTGCCGGGTCGCCATGCACGGCAAGGCACCGCTCACCGGCCGGCCGCCCGGAGCTGCGGCCGACCAGTGGGTCGGTGCGGTGCTCGGCCGGGACGATGTGCGGTTGGTGTGGTGCGCCGACCCGACCAGCCGCCGGCTCAACGCGGCATACAGTCGAGAGGGCGATCATGCGGCCTTCCAGGACGGCTATCCCGTCACGCTGCTGACCACGGCCTCGCTCGCGCAGCTCGACATCTGGTTGGCCGAGGAGGCCGCCGAGCGAGGCGAGGGCAGGCCGGCCCCGATTGGCGCGCACCGCTTCCGCCCCAACATCGTCATCGACGGGGCCGCCTCGGCGTTCGCCGAGGACGGCTGGCGGCGCATCCTGGTCGGCGACGTGATGCTGCGGATCGCCAAGCTGGTCGACCGCTGCTCGATGACGACCCGTGACCCGCAGACCCTCGCCGGTGGGCGTGAGCCGCTGCGCACGTTGGCGCGGCACCGTCGGCAGGAGGGCCGGGTGTGGTTCGCCGTGCACGCGATCCCCGAGGTCGCGGTGGGCGAGGTGGGTCGGGTGAGCGTCGGCGACGCGGTCGTCGTCGTGGCCTGACCGCCGCACGGTTGGTGCGCGCGCCAGGAAGCCGTGAGGGGTCCACGGCGTTAGGGTTGGGCGACGGCGCAGAGGTGTCGCCGATCGAGGGATCACGGAGGGGATTGATGTCCTTCAACGAGAACGCCCAGCTGGACACGTCACAGGTCGAGTCCGGTGGGCGCGGGGGCTATGGCGGCGGCGGTGGCTTCCCCGGCGGCATCCAGGTGGGCGGCGGCATCGGCGGGCTCATCCTGCTCATCCTCGCGCTGATCTTCGGCGGCGGTGTGATCGGCGGGGGTGGCACCCAGGCGCCGGACCAGAGCCAGTCCAGTCCGATGGACCCTGGCCAGGTCAGCCCCGGCGGCCAGCAGAGCGGCGACGCCTTCGCCAACTGCAAGACCGGAGCCGACGCCAACAAGAACGACGAGTGCCTCGTCATCGGCACGGTCAACAGCGTGCAGGCCTACTACGCGAACCTGCTGCCGCAGTACGGCAAGCAGTACCCGCCGGCCAAGACGGTCATCTACTCCGGCTCGACCCAGTCGGCGTGCGGCACGGCCTCCAACCAGGTCGGCCCGTTCTACTGCCCGCTGGACAGCAAGGTCTACATCGACGCGTCGTTCTTCCAGGAGCTGACCCGCCGGTTCGGTGCCGACCAGGGCAACCTGGCGAAGATGTACGTCGTCGCCCACGAGTACGGCCACCACATCCAGAACGTCCTCGGTCTGCTCAACCGCGCGCAGCAGGACCCGCAGGGCCCGCAGTCCGGTGCGGTGCGCACGGAGCTGATGGCCGACTGCCTCGCCGGCACCTGGGTCAAGCACGCGTCCGAGACCAAGGACGCCAACGGCGTCGCGCTGCTCAAGCCGCCCACACAGCAGGACATCCAGTCGGCCCTCTCCGCGGCGTCTGCCGTCGGTGACGACCGGATCCAGCAGGCCACCCAGGGGCGGGTTACCCCGGAGAACTGGACCCACGGATCGGCGGCAGCCCGGCAGAAGTGGTTCATGCAGGGCTACACCACCGGCGACATCAACCAGTGCAACACCTTCGCCGTCGGCCGCGTCGAGTGAGCTGACCGCGCGAGAGGGAGAAGCGGCTGCCGACAGCGAGCCGCTTCGGCCTAACGAGCAGGGCTACACGTGCCGGTGGAAGCGGCGGCCGCTGAGGCTGTCGGCGCTGATCTCGACGTAGATCGGCTTGTCGCTGGGCAGCCAGGTCTCGAGGTGCTTCTCGTCGTCGGCATAGGTCTCGCTCAGCGAGTCGACCATCCGCGCGGTGCCCTTGAGCACGACCGACCAGGCCTCGTCCTCGCCCTTGTGGTCGGCCTCGACGGCGACGGCCGAGTTGATGACGAGCTCGGTGAGCTTGGTGCCGGGGGCGGTGCGCATGAGCAGCGTGCCCTCGTCGACGATGAAGTTGATCGGGAAGATGTCCGGGGTGCCCTGGAAGGCCACCGCGAGCCGACCGAACCGAGCCTGGTCCAGCAGCTCCCAGCACTCCTGGTCGGACAGGTCGGTGATCCGGAAGTCGTCGCTCATGGCGCCATCCTAGGGGTGTCAACCGAACCGCGGTCCGGCGCGTCTCCCCTGTGCCAGCACTCACATCGAGAGGTGCCTCATGTATGCCGCGCCCGCCCGCCTCGTCGTCGCCGTCCTCGGCGCCTCCGCGCTCGTCGGAGCCCTCGCCGCCTGTACGACGACGACGCCGACCAGCCCGTCGACGCAGACGTCCGTCGTGACGACCTCGGCCGGTGCGTCCACCGGGCCGACGACGAGCCGGTCCACGACGGGGCCGACCGGATCCACGCCGGTCACCACGGCATCGCCCAGCGCCCAGGTCGTCGTGCCGGTCTACTACATCGCCGAGCCGGACCCGAAGGCCGGGCCCCGGCTCTACCGGGAGTTCCGATCCGTGTCGCCGCACCCGGCCGGGCCGATCGGCGCCGCGGTCACCGCCATGCTCAGCCTTCCGCCACTCGATCCCGACTACGCCAACGGCTGGTCAGGCGTCAGTCTCCGGTCGGTGCATCGGGCCGCCGACGTCGTCACCGTCGACCTGTCCGGGTGGGGTGGCTGGGGCGCCGCCTACGAGGGGGCCGCCGTGCAACAGCTGGTCTACACCGTCACCGCGGCGGACACCTCGGTGACCGGTGTCCGGATCACGGTCAACGGGGCGGCGCCGCCGTCTGGGCACCTCGACCTCCGCGGCGTGCAACGCCGGGGCAATGCCCTCAGCACGGTGGGGCTGGTCTGGATCCTCACGCCGCAGCAGGGCGCCACCTCCGGGTCGCCGGTCACCGTCACGGTCTACGGCACCGGCTTCGAGGGCCACACCCCGCTCAAGGTCTTCCGCGGCGGCACCGAGGTCGCCTCCACCTTCGTGACCACCGCGATGGGCTCCTTCGCCGAGGCGTCGACGACGATCACCCTGCCGCCCGGCGACTACGAGCTGCGGGCCTACACCGACAACGCCGAGAACGGCACGCTGCGGCTCTGGGACACCAAGGCCTTCACGGTGCGCTGACCCCGGCCAGGTCGCCGGTGCACCAGACCGCCCGGCCCCGCCACAGCGCCCGCTGCAGGAGGCGCAGGTCGGGGTCGGGCAGGTCGGGCAGCTCACGACGCGGCAGCTCGCCCAGGACCCCGAGCCCCGGCTCGGCGAGCACGGCCGACGCCAGGGACCGATCGCCACCCACGACGAGCCCCTGCAGCTGCTCGCCGGCCAGGAGCCGGACGGCGTGCTCCGCCACCGCCTCGACGAGCTCGTCCGCCTGGTTGGCCCGCCGGCGCGCATAGCGCTGTTGGCTCCAGCCGCCGGCGGCGGTCCGGCTCTGCACCCGCCGACGCCCGGCTTTCGACGCCACCAGCCGGCCCTCGCGAGCCAGCCCCACGGCATACCCGCCGCGCCGGATGAGGACGAGGCCGAGTGGGTCGTGCTGGAAGTACTCGAAGCCGACCGAGCCTGTCCCCCAACGGATCTCACGTGGCAGGGGATCGCCGTCGATCGTCGCCCCCGGGTGCTCGTGCCGGATCGCCGCGACCATCGCGTCGAGTCGCTCGGGCGCGAGCTCGACCCGGCTCAGAGGTTGAAGCCGAGGGCGCGCAGCTGCTCGCGGCCGTCCTCGGTGATCTTGTCCGGCCCCCACGGCGGCATCCAGACCCAGTTGATCCGGTGGCTGGTCACCAGGCCCTCGAGCGCCTGCGCGGTCTGGTCCTCGATCACGTCGGTGAGCGGGCAGGCGGCGGAGGTCAGCGTCATGTCGATGACCGCGTGGTGCTGGGCGTCGACGGTGATGCCGTAGACCAGCCCGAGGTCGACGACGTTGATGCCGAGCTCGGGGTCGACGACATCGCGCATGGCCTCCTCGACGTCGGCCACGTTGGCAGGAGTGTCAGTGGTCGTCATCGTCCGTCCTTCGAATCGGCTTGTCCTGCAGTGATGTCGACGCCGGCGCGGGCCAGCGCATCGGTGAACGCGGCCCACCCGAGCAGGGCGCACTTGACCCTCGCCGGGTACTTCGCGACCCCGGCGAAGGCCACGCCGTCGCCGATGACCTCCTCGTCGCCCGGGTCCTGACCCTTGCTCGTGAGCATGGCCTTCATCGCGGCATAGGTCTCGAGCGCCTCCTGCACCGGCCGGCCGGTGACCTCCTCGGCGAGCACCGAGGTCGACGCGACCGAGATCGAGCACCCTTGTGCGGCATACGAGATGTCCGCGACGCGAGCGTCGACCCCGACGCCCTCGACGTGCACGCGCACAGTGACCTCGTCGCCGCACGTCGGGTTGACATGGTGGACCTCGGCGTCGAAGGGCTCGCGCAGGCCAGCCCCGTGCGGCGACTTGCTGTGGTCGATGATGATCTGCTGATAGAGGTCCATCAGGCATGCACCTCCAGGCCGAAGATCACCGGCACCCGGTCGAGTGCGTCCAGCAGCACGTCGACCTCGCCGGCCGTGTTGTATGCCGCGAAGCTCGCCCGCGTGGTCGCCGCGGCGCCGAGCGCGCGGTGCAGCGGCCAGGCGCAGTGGTGGCCGACCCGCACCTCGACACCGAGGTCGTCGAGGATCTGGCCGACGTCGTGGGCGTGCACGCCGTCGACGACGAAGCTCACGACCGAGCCACGCTCGGCGGCGTCGAGCGGGCCGAGCACCCGCACCCAGGGGCGCTGGGCCAAGCCGTCGAGCAGGCGGGCCGTGAGGGCCTGCTCGTGGGCGTGCACGCGCGGCATACCGAGTGCGGTGAGGTAGTCACGCAGCGGCCAGGCCGACCGCCTGGGCGGCCACCGGCACCCCGGCCTCGAACTTCTGCGGCACCGGTGCGTAGGTCGAGGACTCCATCGTCACCGTCTCGATCATCGAGCCACCGGTGAGGAAGACCGGCATCGCGTCGAGGATCTCGGGCCGGCCCCACAGCACACCGATGCCGAGCGGCCCGAGCATCTTGTGCCCGCTGAAGGCGAGCAGGTCGACCCCGAGCTCCGCGACGTCGATGGGCAGGTGAGGCACCGACTGGCAGGCGTCGAGCACGACGAGCGCCCCGACCGCGTGCGCCCGGTCGGCCAGCTCCCGCACCGGGTTGACGGTGCCAAGGACGTTGGAGACGTGGGTGAAGGCGAGGACCCGGGTGCGCTCGGTGAGCAGCTCGTCGAGGCCGCTCAGGTCGAGTCGACCCTCGGCAGTGACCGGGATCCAGCGCATTGTCGCTCCGGTACGACGCGAGAGCTCCTGCCAGGGCACGAGATTGGCGTGGTGCTCCATCTCGGTGACGAGGATCTCGTCGCCCGGCCCTAGGGCGAACCGCTCCCCCGCCCCACCGCCGCCGCCCACCGCGGCATTGCTGAAGGCGTAGGCGACCAGGTTGAGCGCCTCGGTCGCATTGCGGGTGAAGACGATCTGCTCGGGCTCGGCGCCGATGAAGCCGGCGATCCGCGCCCGGGCCGACTCGTAGGCATCGGTGCCCTCCTCGGAGAGCTGGTGCGCCCCCCGGTGGACGGCGGCATTGGTGTGCTCGTAGAAGTGCCGCTCCGCGTCGAGCACCTGGCGCGGCTTGTGCGACGTCGCCCCGGAGTCGAGGTAGACCAGCGGCCGATCGTCGCGCACGGTGCGCGCGAGGATCGGGAAGTCCGCCCGGATCCGGGCCGACTCCTGCTCGGTGAACGCTGCTGCGGACATGGCGGCTCGGCTCAGGCGGGGGCGAGGAAGCGGTCGTAGCCCTCGGCCTCGAGCCGGTCGGCCAGCTCGGGCCCGCCCTGCTCGACGATCTTGCCGTTGACGAAGACGTGCACATGGTCGGGCTTGATGTAGCGCAGGATCCGGGTGTAGTGGGTGATGAGCAGGATGCCCAGGTCGTTGACCTCCTTGGCCCGGTTGACGCCCTCGCTGACCACCCGCAGCGCGTCGACGTCGAGCCCGGAGTCGGTCTCGTCGAGCAGCGCGATCTTCGGGCGGAGCAGCTCGAGCTGCAGGACCTCGTGGCGCTTCTTCTCGCCGCCGGAGAAGCCCTCGTTGACGTTGCGCTCGGCGAAGGCAGGGTCCATCTTCAGCGCGTCCATCGCGGACTTGACGTCCTTGACCCAGGTGCGAAGCTTCGGGGCCTCGCCGTCGACCGCGGTCTTGGCGGTGCGCAGGAAGTTGGACACGGTGACGCCGGGCACCTCGACGGGATACTGCATCGCGAGGAACAGCCCGGCGCGGGCCCGCTCGTCGACGCTCATCGCGAGCACGTCGACACCGTCGAGGGTCACGCTGCCGCCGGTGACCTCATACTTCGGGTGACCGGCGATCGAGTAGGCCAGCGTCGACTTGCCCGAGCCGTTGGGCCCCATGATGGCGTGCGTCTCGCCGGAGCGGACGGTGAGGTCGACCCCGGTGAGGATCGGCTTGAGGCCCTCGTCGGTGCTCACCCCGACGTGCAGGTCGCGGATCTCGAGAACGGTCATGGTCAGTGCTCCTGAGTGGGGTTGCTGCTGGGCGCGGACGGGCTGGTGGCGACGAGGACACGCTCGCCGTCGAGGCGGACGGCATACACGTCCACAGGGACGATCGCAGGCGGGCCGGAGGGCTCGCCGGTGCGCAGGTCGAAGCGGCTGCCGTGCAGCCAGCACTCAAGCGTGCAATCCTCGACGTCGCCCTCGGACAGGCTGACGTTGGCGTGCGTGCAGGTGTCGTCGACGGCGTGCACCTCGCGATCGCTGGTGCGGACCACGGCCAGCACGTGCCCGCCGACACTGGCCTGGGTGGGCTGGCCGACGGTCAGGTCGGAGAGCTCACAGAGGTACTCGAAGCCGGCCGGGTCGGTGGGCTGGTCGGTCACGCGCTCGCCTGCTCGGTGCGGGCGAGCTCGCGCTCGACGGCTTGCATGAGGTGGCCCTGGATCTCGGCAACCGGGATCCGGTTGATGATGTCGGCGAAGAAGCCACGGACGACGAGCCGTCGGGCCTCGGCCTCCGGGATGCCTCGAGCCTGCAGGTAGAACAGCTGCTCGTCGTCGAATCGCCCTGTCGCAGAGGCGTGTCCGGCTCCGACGATCTGGCCGGTCTCGATCTCGAGGTTGGGCACGGAGTCGGCCCGGGCGCCGTCGGTGAGCACGAGGTTGCGGTTGGCCTCGTAGCTGTCGGTGCCGGTGGCCTCGGGGCCGATGAGCACGTCACCGATCCACACCGAGCGGGCTCCGACGCCCTGCAGCGCGCCCTTGTAGAGCACGTCGGCGCGGGTGTCCGGCCCGTGGTGAAAGACGTAGACCTGGCTCTCGAAGTGCTGGCCCGCGTCGGCGTAGCTGAGGCCGTACATCTCGGCCTCGCTGCGCGCGCCCGCGAGGTCGACCGAGGGGTTCACCCGCACGACGCCGCCGCCGAAGGTGACGACGACGT
>Ga0116151_10000709_pt1 | contig 30755 bp, 22 predicted proteins | sample AD_UKC117_MetaG_FD_89893 | JGI IMG/M metagenome (GOLD analysis project Ga0116151, IMG submission 89893) | Active sludge microbial communities of municipal wastewater-treating anaerobic digesters from Hong Kong - AD_UKC117_MetaG | ecosystem: Engineered > Bioreactor > Anaerobic > Digestate... | reverse complement strand
GAAATACGGCAACCGGTCCGCCGGCGTCAGCATCTACAGCCAGACGAACATCCAGACGACCGGCGAAACGCCGGAGGGCCGTGTCGAGGTCAGCCCCGAGCGGCAGGCGATGCTACGGCGGATTCGATCGATCATCCTCGGCGCCTACCCCGAGGCCGCGGCCCGCACAGAGCCGTAGGCGGACAACGGCGGCCCCTGGATATCTGGGGTAGCAAGGGCTTACCACTCGGCGTAGCGGTCAATACCACCAAGGCCCACCTGATTCTGCCCCCCCCCCAAGAAAACGCCACAACTTGCTTGCCACCCATCAACTTCAACTTCTAGCTTCGCGAACAGACAGGAATCGGGTTGATCCTCAGCGAACTTATATACACGCTGGGACCCTGACGTCTGGATACGTGGCTTCAGGCGAAGCGGCCATGCCGACGGACACCGCTCGACGCTGAGAATCGAATTGAAGTGTACGGAGAAGATGATGATTCAGGTTTTTCACGATCCACGCGAATACTTGATCCCGGCCAAGAGCGACGTCGATCGCCTTCGGAACCTGCTGACGCTTACACGGCTGTTTGAGAAAGCGAACGTTCGCATTTCCCGCAATCTCGTGGCAAGCGAAAAGGCAGAGGAACTGACCCTTCAACAGCGTTGGATGATCTGGTTTCGAAGACTCACCTACCGTGAACTGGTTGATCCTACCAATGAGAGTCCTCCATGCACTTGGACTATCGGATGTCAGGAGCAGAGGCTCGGATCGAGGGTCAATGAACTCATTGACTTGCTGCAAGCGATCATCGGCGTCGTGGCGACGGTCGACTCGAAGGGATGTTCGTCGATGCTAAATGCTGAATTGGCGGCGATTCTCGATGACGAGTGCTACGAAATCAGAAGTGTGAACATGTCGTCGCTGAAAGACGAAGCGCTCGCCCTCGCTCGGCTGGAAGAACGCGGGTGGTCGGAGTTCAACTGCGACTTGTGGCGAAGGCATGGAAGGGAGATCGGCCCACTCGTCGAAAACGACGTTTACTACAAGGCCCGCGTGCGGCCCGTCGACGAACATATGATTGGTCGCCTTGGCACGACGATAGAGCGATGCATCAGACCGGCTCAGGTGGCGGCGGCGCCACCGCCACATACCGCAAGTCCCAAGGGACTCGGCAAACCTGGGCGTCCCATGTCCACGCCCGAGAAATGCCACGACGACGAAATGATGCTTCGGGCCTGGGAATCGGCGCGGGATCACCATGTGTGCATGGCGGATTTCGCGCGAGAGAGGGGTATTACGAAGAGAGACCTCGAACGTGCGATTGATCGCGCTCGGAAGCGTCGCAAGAAAAACTCGACAGAATAATGGCAGTCAAGAGATTTCATTTTTTCGCAGCGGATTTCTTTCGCGTTCGGTCGTGTGCAATCGCGGCTTTCTCTGATTACTTGGTCGGAAAAAGTGCTCGGTGATTATTCCTTCCAGGTTGGTGCGTAGGTTTTCACCTGAGCCGCGATGGTGCGGTGATTGGAGGAAACCAAAAATGAACCTGTTAACTGTCAAGCAAGTCGCACTGCGCGTCGGCGTATCAGAGCGAGCAATCTGGAAGTGGATCCAAACGGGGCAATTTCCGCAACCGATCCGCATTTCGCGGTCGGTGAGGTGGGATGAGGCGACACTCAACTCGTGGATCGCGGAGCGAACGGCCGACGCCCAGCGGCAGGCGGCGTCCCGATGAGCCCGATTCGACGAACATCGAGGACATTCGTGGATGCCGGCCATTCGTTGGCGCACATTCCGGGAAGGTCGTCAGCAAACCGCGATCAACAACTCATCGAGAGGCGAATGCGTCGAACCCGGAAGAAGCTGGCTACAGGCGCATCGGTTCGGATTGGGGCGAACCAACACGAATCTCGCGTCGGAATCCGTGTTGTCCGACGTGCGATCGACCTACACACCGCTTCACATCCCACGTGCCCGCGCGCGTTGCCACAATTATGCGAATCGTTGCACGCCACCCTCGCGCGCGCGGAATTGGATTCCAACGAAGTGTTGTGGATCCACGGCGTCATCGAACTGGTTGCAGCCAATGACTGGATGAGCGGGCAATCACACGTTGTGACGTGTCGGGCGGTGATCGCATGAAGCCCTGGACACCGGTATCCGAACGGGACCCCTGCCCGGCCTGTGGCAAACCTGACTGGTGTGCCCGAACAGCCGACGGCGCACTCAAGTGTGAGCGATCGGATGTCGCGCCGCCGGGAATGCGGCTCGCGAGTCGCAAAGCCGGCGGGGCGATCTTTCGGCCCGAAAATGAAAGCCATAGCACCACATCCCGATCGACCCGATTGCCGATCCGACGGCAGGCGGCGAAGCCTGCATCGGCCATGATCGACTGGGAGGCCGAAGCCAGTCAGTTGGTTGAGCAGCTCACCGGCAGGCGCATTCTGGAGCTGTCGTCGAGCCTCGGAGTTCCCGAGGCGGCGCTACAAGCCCTAGGTGTCGGCTGGACGACCGATGCGGACCTGAGGCGCTATCGAGCAAGTGGTGGCGACTCATGGAAGGCAGCGCCGCCCGATGGCGCGTACGCGTTCCCTGAGCGCGACGGTCGCGGCCGTGTCATAGGTATGGCACTTCGCGCTCACGACGGCCGGAAGGGCGCGCCCAGCGGAAAGACCGGCTCGCGACGTGGCCTGACTGTCCCGGCGACATGGAATCAGCGCAGCGGCCCCGTCTTGATCGTCGAGGGCGCATCCGACGTCGCAGCCTGCGAAGCCCTCCAGCTCCGAGCCGTCGGTCGTCCGTCGAACGCTGGCGGCGGCGATCACCTCGCCGAATTGCTGGACGGCATGTCCGTGATTGTCGTCGGCGAGAACGACGCCAAGCCCGGCGGCGCGTGGCCTGGACGGGACGGCGCAAAGTCGGTGGCCGCACGACTGGCATCGGGTTGGCGAAGACCCGTCCAGTGGGGGCTACCCCCCGAAGGCGTAAAGGACATCCGTGCTTATCTCGCCCAACGCGTCGCTGCAGGACTCGACCTGAGCGACCCCGAAGTTTGTCGCGCTGCTGGCGAACACCTCTTGATGATCGTTAGCCAGCAAGCCGATACGTGCTCGCTGACATCCCAAGATGAACAGCCTTCGCCGGCGAAAAAACCGGCTGCGCCGATTCGGGCATGGGAGCCGTTCCCCGTAGACCTCCTGCCGGAAGTCGCCGCCAGGTTCGTGAACGAAACCGCAGACTCTATGGGTAGTGACCCCGCGCTCGTCGCTCTTCATGTGATCGCCATCTTAGGAGTTTGCATTGGAACGACGAGGCGGATCGAGCTCAAACCATCGTGGCGAGAGTATCCGATCTTCTGGACCGTCACGATCGCTCGATCTTCCGGCCTGAAGTCGCCCGCGATGGACGCTGCAATCAACGCGCTTCGTGATGTTCAGAAGGTCGCGTACGACAACTACAACAGTGAGCTAGCCGCATACGAGACTGAACGGATGATTTTCGAGAAGGCTCTGAAGTTCTGGAATCGCAGCAAGGACCAGGGCGATCCGCCGGCGAAACCCGTACCACCATCACCGCGGCGATTCGTCATTCAGGACATTACGATCGAGGCGCTTGCTCCGATCCTGGAGTCGAATCGGCGAGGCGTGTTGGTTGCTCGCGACGAGATGGCATCGCATCTGAGATCGTTCGGCCAATACAAGAAGTCGGGCGGCGGCGATGCTGCCGCGTGGCTCGAGTTTCATCGTGGCGGAGCGCACACTGTTGATCGCAAAACCGGTGAGCGTCGCTTGATCTACATCGATCGTGCGGCTGTTTGGAAGTGTGGGACGATCCAGCCAGGTGTTTTCTCATCAATCATGTCCGGTGCATTTATTGAATCCGGCATGGCTGCTCGATTTCTTGTAGCGAGGCCTCCGTGTGGTAGAAAGCGATGGACGGACCGGTCCCCCCACAAGAGCACGCTCGACGCGTATGCTGACCTAATCGCACGCCTTATTCAGCTCCAACATATCGACAACGATGGCACTCCGCTTGACCTGCCGCTGACCCATGAGGCGAAGTCCATCTGGATCGACTGGTATGACCGCCACGCCGATTTGACCTACGCGACGGACGACGACGGGGAGGCCGCGATGTTGGGGAAAGTCGAAGCGTACGCGTGTCGCCTCGCGCTGTTGTTCACAATATGCGATGATCCATATGCGACCTACATCTCGGAAGTTGCAATGAGGCGCGCGTGCCAGCTGGCGGGTTGGTTCGCGAATGAGGCGATGCGAGTGTATGGAACGATGTCGGACACCATCGAGGATCAACGGAGACGGAAGCTCGTCGAGTGGATCCAAGAGAGAGGTTGCCCTCGGGAAGGCGTCACGGTCCGCGACCTGATGAAAGGGCTGCGGCGATTCAAGGGCGACAAGGACCAGTCTGAGGTGGCACTCAATGACTTGGTCGATGCCGGGCTCGGTACGTGGCAACACACCCGAACCGGTGGCCGACCAACCAAGCGATTCGTCTTGGCGGTCCCAATACCCACGATCGCCGCCCCCGTCCCCAAAACTCCCGATACAGATGCCGATAGCCGGGGTAATGGGGACGGGGGCGCTGACGGTAGTTCGAATTGCAATTCAGATCGCGAGGACTTCGAAGAACGAGCGGCGCACTTGGAGTTCGATGGCGGCTTAACGCGCGATGACGCCGAAGCCGAAGCAAGACGCGTCACCGGATACACGGGTGCCGCTTAGGAATTCGTGACCAAGAAAGAATGGCGCTGAACCGAACTGCACAGTATACTACGAGTGTCTACATCAACGCGGCCGAAGGAAGTGAAACATGGCGACGGCTCGAAAGCTCTCATACAAAGATCGAAACGGTAAGAAGCGGGACAGCTCGCGCTGGTATGCGTGTCTCGTCACGCCGAAGGGCGAGGCCCGGATTCCCGGATACGTCGACAAGCGGGCGACGCTGGAACTCGGGGCGAAGCTGGAGAAGCTGATCGCCCTGCGGGCCGAAGGGACTCCGCCTGATCGGCAGCTCGCGCGATGGGTCGATACGCTCCCGGCGTCGATGCAGAACCGACTGGCGAAGCTGGACATCATCGAGCGAACGAAGGCCCAGCGCACGAAGTCCCTCGCCGATCTGCTCGATGACTTTCGCCAAGGCCTGATCGATGGCGGCGCCACGATCAAGCATGCCGACGAAACCCGGCGCAAAGTAAAAAGGGTCATCGACGACATCGGGGCGAAATCGCCCCTCGACATTCGCGCGGGGCGCGTCACGGCCTGTCTTGCCAAGCTCCGCGAGGATACGACAGACCCGACATCGCGCGAGGTCAAACGCGGGATCAGCGTCACGTCCAGCAATAACCATCTGACGGCGATTAAGGGATTCGTCGCGTGGCTGATTCGAGAGCGACGCCTCCACGAGAATCCGCTCGCGACGTTGCGCCGCCTGAATGGCGACGCGGACCGGCGCCACGAGCGTCGCCCCCTGGAGCTGGACGAGTTGCGATGTCTGCTCGCGAACACGGACAAAGCGCCGACCCGATGGCGCATGACCGGCCCGGAGCGCTCGGCGTTATACCGCCTCGCGGCGACGACCGGACTGCGATCCAACGAAATCCGAAGTCTCACGCGCCGGAGTTTCGAGAACCTGAGCGGGGCCGAACCGTCGGTCACGGTCGAAGCCGGATACAGCAAGCGGCGGCGACGGGACACGCTCCCGGTCCCACAGGCGACGGCGGCCGTGATGCGCGGACAGCTCGCCACCAAGACGCCGGACGCCCCCGCGTTCAACATGCCGAGCGCGTCGAACATCGTCCGCATGCTGCGAGACGATCTCACGGCGGCGCGGGAAGCGTGGATCAAGGCGGGCGACACGGATCAGGAGCGGGAGGCCCGAAAGCAGTCATCGTTCCTGGCGTATCGTGACGACGCGGATCGGATCGCCGATTTCCACTCCCTGCGGGGCGTGTTTATCTCCACGCTGATAGCGTCGGGCGCGGACGCCAAGACGGCGCAGGAACTCGCGCGGCATTCGACGCCGACTCTCACGTTCAACACCTACGCGGTCACGCTCCGCGGAAGTGAACGCGCCGCGGTCGAAGAGCTGCCCAATCTGGACGCGCTCCCGGCGACGGCGGCGGTCGCGCAACGGACCGGAACAGAGGGCGAATCAGGCGATTCTGTCTTGCCGATCAGCTTGCCGATACGGGGCTCAAAAGGGGGCAGTTCGGGTCAACGCGGTTCGGTCACACGAGCGCGGAAATCGGGTGCGGCGAATGCGCAGAACCCATTGCAAACAAAGGCCCTTACGCGTTCTGAGTTGAATCAGGGGGAACTGGGCAGAGCCGGATTTGAACCGGCGACACACGGATTTTCAATCCGTTGCTCTACCAACTGAGCTACCTGCCCGTGGCTCCAGCGAACTGGAAACGCGGCATTATGGACCAGGGGCGTCATTCCGGCAAGGGGTTCGCGGCGAATGCAACCTCAATGTTCGGCGGCGGTTAACGAAGGGTCGTCGGGCCGGGTGGCGTGCTTGCCCCGAAAGGCAGGCGTGCGCAGTCAAGTGGGTCGTCGGGGCGGACAGGCGGGTCGTCCCTTCAGGACTTCCAACGGCTTTGGGCTCGTTAAGCCAGGACTGCGCCCTGACCGCGTCGCGGTCTTTGCTGGTCCTGGGCTCTCATGGGTCACGCCTTCAGCGCGCGAAAGCGGCGGCCGCGGACAGGGCTCTCTGGCGCCGCCCCTCGAAGCGGTTTGCGATTCACTCGACTTCCCATGATTGCCTTTATGGGCAAGCATGCCACCCCGCTTTGCCTGCCTTTGGGGGTAACCATGCCGGCCCGTCGGCGTGCGGGCGCGGGGCCGGTCAGGGCGTTCCCAGCTCTTTCAGGATCGTCTGTACGCCAATGGCGCCGAAGAAGACGAGTGTGGCGGCGAGCAGGGCGTTGGTCAGGAGACCGTTGCGGAAGCGATGGCCGACCCAGGCGCGGCGGTTGTTCATCAGGATCAGCGTCAGCGCCAGCAGCGGCATGAAGAGGGCGCCCAGGACCGCGTACGCCAGTTGGATCGTCTCGACCTTCAGCTTGAGGAACACCAGCGGCAACGTCGCGAGGCTGATGAGAAACCCGCGATACGCCTTTGTCTTCGTGAAGTCGATCTCGGCGTCGCGCTCGCCGTCATCACGCCGCCGCTTCATGTGGACGAAGTCCGCGAAGAGGTACGGAACGCTCTGCCAGACGCCGAGCAGGCTGGAGAACACAGCCCCCCAGAAGCCGATCAGGAAGATCCATCGCCCCGCGGGACCGATCACGTCGGCGAGTTGACTCGCCAGAAGTGGCGCCATTCGGGCGCCACCCTGCGTCAGCGTCACGCGCTGGCCGATGACAATCATCGCCACGCCGAACATCGCCGTCATTGCGTATCCGATCGCGAGGTCGAGGCGGCACGCCTTCACGCCGCTTTCGCCGGATCGGCCTTCTTCACGAATCCAGTAGCCGTAGCAAAGCAGTGTCACGGTTCCGCCGACACCGCCAATGATGCCGAGGACGTACTTCAGGGCGTTGTCGGCGTCGGGGATCGTGGGTTTGAGGAGCCCCGCGCCGACGGCGCTCCAGTCCGGTCGGATCAGAACGGCCGTCGCGATGACGGCGACGAACATGACGGCAATGAACACGGCCATGAGTTTCTCGAACAGGCGATAGCCACCGAGGAAGACGAGGGCGGCGCCGACGAGCGAATGGGCGATTCCCCAGACGATGCGCGCCGTTTCGGGATCCGTGTTGGGTGAGAAGAGACCGTAGCCGGCGACGCCGCAGGCGCTGACCAGCGCGCCGCCGGTGAACAGGCTCCAGACGAGGAGGTAGGCGAGGAAGACCCAGCGGATCCAGGCGCCGAGCTTGTCCGTCCAGCCTTCGAGGAGCGTCGCGCCTGTCGCCATCTGCCAGCGGGCGACGCCTTCGTTGAGGGCGTACTTGAGGATGGCGCCGGCGATGGCCGTCCAGGCGACGACAACCCCCAGGCGAGAGCCGGCGAGCCCCGCCGTAATGAGATCGCCGGCGCCGACGCCCGTCGCGGCGACGAGGATGCCGGGCGCGAGCGCAGAGAGCAGCGAGCGGCGCGGGTGTGGCGATGGCGTGTCACTCATGGCTGTTCATTACACGAAAGGCTCGCGTTGTTTCAAGACGCGGGCGGCGCGGGATGCGCCGACCTGTTACAGATCCGACAGGGCGGCGACGATATTGGCGCGACTTGCGCGCATCGCCGGAATGACGGCGGCCAGGATGCAGAGCGCCGTCGCCGCCAGGGCGCCACAGCCCACGAGCGCCCAGGGGATGCTGAACGACGGTTCAAAGCCGGAGAGCAGCGCCGTCATGCGATTGCTGGTCTGGCCGAGGACGAAGCCGAGTCCCAGGCCGAGACCACCGCCGATGAGGGCGAGCACGAGGGCCTCGCCGACGATCATTCGCAGGACCTGGCCGCGCGTGACGCCGATGGCGCGAAGTACGGCGAGGTGCCTGGCGCGACTGGCGACGTTGGCGGCCATCAGGTTGCCGAGACCGAGGGCCGCGATGAGCAGGCCGGCGAAGGGGATGACACTCAGCAGCAGTGTGACGCGATTGATGTTGTCGTCGATCTTCTGCTTCAGCTCGCGCGCCGTGACGAAGGCCTTCACAGGCCAGTTCAGCTTCTCCAGCATCGTGTTGATGACTTTTTCTTCGGGGCCATCGCCTGGGATGGGGCCGCCGCCGAGGGCGAATGTCTGTCGCCCGGCGTCCGTCTCCGTCATCTTCTGGGGCCGAATCGTCTGAGAGGAGTCCGACTGCACGCGCGACGCGACGTGTTCGGGCAGATCGAAGTTGAAGAGCATCAGCTTTCCGCTGCGTCTGCCGAAGAGTCTGTCGGCGTCGTCCAGCGTGCAGATAATGGCGCCGACGGCGTAGGACTGAAAATAGGTTCCCGCGTTGAAGAAGCTGATGGCGATGTCGAGCCCCGGCGACGCGATGACGCCGGCGATTCGGAATGTCTCGCGGCGATAGTAGTAATCCCCCGATCGAATGACCCGCGCCTTGTCGCCGAGCGTCTTTCGAACCTCCGCGGCCTTGCTGGGGGCGATGGCGACCCAGATGCCGACTCTATCGTCGAGGTGTTTCTTCTGCGCCTTGGCGAATTCGCGCGTGACGAGAATATGTCCGCCTTCATTGAGCTTCCGGCGAGCGTCCTCCTCGTTCCCTTCGAGGAATGTCAGCTTGACGATGCGGAAGCCACTCTCCGTATCGATGGCAAGACAGCGCGACAGGGAGTCGGCGCCGCTGAAGAGATTCATGAAGACGTTGTCGCGAGGCTTGCGCAGCGAAAAGGCGAAGTCGTCCGTCACAGTGAATTCGCCGGGCATGACGCCCGGCGTGTTCTCGAGCGCCTGGGCCTTCTTCAGTGGGACGGCTTTGTAGGTGTAGAGCAGCGCGTCGGGAAACTCGCTGGGGAATCGCCAACCCTGCTTGACGGACTCGCCCCACACGACGAGACCGACGATCATGGAGAGGCCCACCATCAGCGCGGCGCTGATCGCGCCGGCGCGGAAGGGAGCGCGAATGATCTCATCGCCCAACAGCTGCGGTCGCAGTCGCAGCATGATCGCCGCGATGTGGATCGCGACTCGGCCGGCGACGGCGATAACGGGCGGGACGAGCAGGGCCGCGCCGAAATAGAGCAGTATTACGCTGGCGATCGACTGGGCGTCGAAGGCGCCTTCTCCATGCGCCGGCAGCGCCCGGTTGACGAGCTCGTGGGCGACGAGCGCCATGGCGCCGACAACGCCGACGATCCAGATCCAGCGCCGTCGGCTCGTGCGACTGGAGGCGCGGCTGGCTTCGATGGGTGACACTTCAAAGGCGGAGATCGCCGGGACGGCGGCGCCGAGGAGCGTCGTGCCGAGACCACCAAAGATGGCCATCAGCATGCCCCAGTCGCTGACGGCAAAGGCGCCGAGGTAGTCGGGCGCGGCGCGGAGCGTGAGCCATTGAAAAGCGAGACCGATGGGGACGCCGAGCACTGTGCCGACGATTCCCAGGGGAAGCGTCTGGATGAGGATGAAGCCCGTGAGCTGTCCGCGAGTGACGCCGACGCAGCGCAGCAGTCCGAGCTCGGCGATGCGCTCGGAGACGCCCATACTCATCGTCGCGAGGATGATGAAGAAGGCCGTCAGCAGGACGACGCAGGAGAGCAGCAGCATGATGAACTGGAGCAGGCCCCTGGCGGCGTCGAGCTTTTTGTGCTGGGCCTCTGTCGTATTGATTTCGATCGCGTCGGGCGTTTCGCCCTTCGCCCTGAGGGCCTCGGCGCGAGCGTCAATGCGCTGGCGCGCCTCGGCGGCGATGCGCTGGATGTTTCCGATCGTCGGATTCGACGCAATGATGTCGATGCCCTTGATCTTCCCGGGGATCTTGACGATGCGCTGGACGGCGTCGAGGCGTGTCCACGTCATCATCGCCTGGTTGAGGCTGGCGCGGCGCCGGTCAATGACACCGACGATCGTGAAGGGCTCGGCCAGCTTCGGCGCGTCGTTGTCGCGCATCAGGATCGTGTCGCCGACGCCCAGATGAAACTCGTCGGCGAGGAGCCGCTCGATGACGATTGCATTCCTGTCGTCGGGCTCGAGGAAGCGCCCTTCCTGCATGTGATAGGAGCGGAACTGTGATTCCATCGCCGGATCCACGCCGGTGACTTCAATATCCGCCCATTTTTCGTCGGGGATGGGCGTCGATGTCTGCGGTCCGGGCGCGACTTCAACATATTCGCGCGTGCGGGTTGTGACATGTTCGACGCCGGGGATATCGCGCACGAGATCCGTGACGTCGTCCGGAATGAGGCCCCAGACTCCGGCGGAGGGCTCGATGATGACGTGGCTGCGGCCGATCCACTGGAGGACGACATCCGTCACGCCGCGTCGAACGGACTCGTAGCAGCACGTGACCCAGACGACGACGGCGACACCGAGCGTGACGGACAGGACGGCGAGGCCGGTTCGGCCCGGTCTAGTTCGCCAGTTGCGCGTAGCGATCTGCGACCAGCTTCGCATCGCCCGCTCCTTCCGCTTGGGCGTCGCCGCTGAGGCGCCCGGATTTCAGGAACAGAACGCGATCGGCGTGCGCCGCCGCGAGCGCCTCGTGGGTGACCATGATGACTGTCGTCTTCGACGTTTCGCAGAGCGATCGCAGGAGTTTCCAGATCTGACTGGATGACGACGGATCGAGGTTGCCCGTCGGTTCGTCGGCGAGAATAAGGACGGGGTCGACCATCAGGGCGCGGGCGATGGCGACGCGCTGCTGTTCGCCGCCGGACATCAGGGCGGGGCGATGTTTCATGCGATGGCCGAGCTGCACGGATTCGAGCAGTTCCGTTGCACGGCGCCGGGCTTCGGATGCGCTGCGACCGTCCACGAGATAGGGCAGCATCACGTTTTCCAGGGCGCTGAGCGTCGGAAGCAGGTTGAACGCCTGGAAGACAACGCCCAGATGGCGACGTCGATAGAGCGTTCGGTCCGTGTCACTCATTGTGTTGACTTCGTGGCCATCGACGACGATCCGGCCGCGATCGGGAAGATCGAGACCGCCGATGAGGTGCATGAGCGTCGTTTTGCCGGAGCCGCTGTGGCCCATGATGGCGAGGAACTCGCCGCGCGCGATCGTCGCGGTGACGCCGTCGACGGCGAGAATCGTCTCATCATCGAGACGGAAGTGTCGATGGACATCGTCGATCGTGACGACAGCGTCCTGCGTGATGTCGTGATCCGTCATGGTCGTTCTTGTGTGAATCTCCGCGTGTTGCGGGTCGTGGACCGATCATCGCCGCCTTTCGACGCCCACGCAACGCGGCCGATGCGCCATCTTCGCCGGAGGCCGGCGGCGCGATTTTCCAGCGTGATCCGGGCAATCCGCGTGTTGAGATCGCGTTTGATCCCGGCAAAACTATAATTCGTCCCATTTCGACCGCGCCGGCGTGGCGCCGCGTCGAAACGCCGGTTGCCGCCATGACGGGACAGGACGCCATGCGAGTCATCGTGACGTCGGATCTTCATTACAACATCGCCCGCAGCAAGCGGCCGACGCGCGCCCTTGCCGAGGAGATTCTCCGGATCGGCGGCGATATTCTGGTTTTTGCCGGGGATACATCGGGTGGCGCGGCGACGCATTTCGAGGAGGCCTTCGGGCTGTTCGAGGGATTCAGGGGGCCTCGGCTGGCGATTGCCGGCAATCACGATATCTGGGTGACGGGCGGCGCCGATTCTCTGCATCGTTATGAAAACGAGCTGCGGGAGATCTGCTCACAGAGTGGTGTGCATTACCTCGACGCGGAACCGTTCTACGCCGATGGCGCCGCCATCGTCGGGAACATGGGCTGGTATGATTTTTCGCTTCGACCGGCGAGCCTCCGGATCCCGCTGCGTTTCTACCAGTCGAAAGTCGCGCCCGGGGCCGCCGAGCGTCTCGGTGGTTTCGAGGGGCTCTTCGCGGGCGCGGAGGATGTCCGGGACGAGACGCTCGAGATCACGACGCGCTGGATGGACGGCGAGCGCGTGAATCTCGCGGAAAGCGACGTGGCCTTCACGCATCGGCTGGCCGGCCGATTCCGACGTCATCTCTCGGAGGCGAGCGAACGGGCCGAGCGGATCTGCGCGATCGTGCATCACGTGCCGTTCGCGGAGCTGGTGCCGCACAGCATTCTGCCGAACTGGGAATTCGCGACGGCGTTCCACGGCAGCGAGTTGTTCGGCGAGATCATCCTTGAATTTTCGAAAGTGCGCCGCGTCTTCTGCGGTCATATTCATAAGGCAATGCGATGTCGACGCGGGGATTTCGAGGCGACATCGATCGGTTCGACGTACAAGGAGAAGGCGTATGAGATTTACGACCTGTAGGATTTCACGAGGGCGCAAGGTTTCCGCGGGCCGAACTGGAATCTCGCTTTCGATGATCATGTGCCTGGCGTGTGTGACGGCGGCCAATGGACAGGCGACGCCGATGCGCCCCGTCGGCGAGACGACGGCGCCGCCCGAGCCTCGGGCGGAGCGCATGACGCCGGTCGTTCGCGTTTTCAAGCAGGCCAGCCCGGCCGTCGTGAACCTGTCGACATCGCGCGTTGTGACAGTGCAGCGCCGGCCCGGCTTCGGGAGCATTTTCGACGACATTTTCGACACGCCGGGCGCGCCGCGGCAGTACAAGGCGCAGAGCGTCGGCTCCGGGTTCGTCATCCACAAGGATGGGTACATCGTCACGAATGCGCATGTCGTCGAGCGCGCCGCGGAGATCAAGGCGACGTTCATCGACGGGACGGAACTCGACGCGCGTGAAGTCGCCGTGGATCGAGAGCACGACCTCGCCGTCCTCAAGGTCGAGGCGCATCAGCCGCTGCCCTACCTGAAGCTGGGGCGAAGCGACGATCTGATGCAGGGTGAGACCGTCATCGTGATCGGCAATCCCCTCGGCTATCAGCATACAGTGACAACAGGCGTCGTCAGCGCGACGAATCGCGAACTCGTCTTCGACGCCAGCCACGTCTATACCGGTCTGATCCAGACGGACGCGTCCATCAACCCGGGGAACTCGGGCGGGCCTCTGCTGAACATTCTCGGGGAGCTGATCGGCATCAACACGGCCATCCGGGGTGACGCCCAGAACATCGGTTTCGCGATTCCCGTCAATGAACTGCACAAGCTGCTGCCGGAAATGCTGGACATCGAGCGGCTGCGCCGTGTGACGTTCGGCGTGCACTTCGACGGGGACTACGCGTCGCGACCGGCGGCGGGCGTTCGTGTGAAGGCGGTGGACCCGAACACGACGGCGGCGTCCGTCGGCGTGCGTCCCGGCGACGTATTGACGGCGATCGACAATCTCCCGACCCCCAACTTCATGGAGGCCTTCAGCCTGCTGGCGAGAACGCCGACGGGGCAGTCGCTGAAGCTGGATCTGCGTCGATCGGGAGATTCAAGGGCCAGCGTCGAAGTGCCGCTGGCGGATCGTCCGACATCGGACGCCTCGGAGACGATGCGCCGGTTCTTCGGTGTCAGTGTTCGCGAGATGGGTCGGCGCGATCGCTCGGCGTATGGGCTTCGTCGCTCGATCGGGCTGGTGGTTGAAAGTGTGTCGGCGGGCAGTGTGGCGGAGCGGGAAGGCGTCCGCTCCGGGGATGTCATGACACAGTTCGGCGGCTGGAGTGTCACGGACATGGCCGAATTGGCCCACCTGGTCAACCAGGTCAACACGGGTGATCTGATTCCCGTTCAGTTGCTGCGGCCGCATCGGGGCGGACTCGTGCGGCTGGAACTGGGCCTGCGGGCACAATAGCGCAATGCGGGGATTATCGGTCAGCCTGTGAGGAAAATAAGGTCGCGCCACGGTTTTTTCAGTAGCCGTTTCCCGCGACGCATTCGTCTCAATCATGTTACACGCATTGATTGGACAGGTTCTTCCGTCTGACTTTAGAATGCGTTAACAAAGGGGGCGGATGCGAACCGGGCGATTGCGGCACAATCTTTGGTGATCGTTGTAGTCGACTGCGTCGGACCTTTCCGATTCGGGCGCCGTTGTGCGCTGTCAATTCCGCACCTCCGGATCGCCGAGGGCGTCCTCGGAGATCGTCTGTTGGAATGGGTGGGGCCTGTATGCGCAGGCCTGGCGCCCGGAGATTGGAGGAAAGTAGTGTCAAATCGAACGATTGTCGCGGGTGTCGCGATGGCTGTGGTGGTTGCGATTGCGTCGCCGGCGAAGGCCTCGCTTCAGTTCAATCAGAATGTCACGCCCGGTGTCATCTTCGGCAGTGGCAACGCCAATGGCGAATTTACGACGGATCGCGCCAACGGCCTCGAACTGGGGCTTCGCGGCAAGCTTCGACACAACGCTGTGGGCGCGCCGGAGAACACGTTCAACAGCAACGGCGACGGCACCTACACGTTCCAGGCCGGCGTGGCGCCGACGCAGTCCTTCCCGACGGCGGAATGGTCCTACGAGTGGTCGATCAACAGCAACTATGATGGCAACGGCGCGAACCTCGACGCCTACACCTACGAGATGGGGCTGGATATCGATCCGGGTCCCGGAACGAACTTCATCACGTTCGACCCGATCAACGTGCCCTACTGGGATCACTCCATCGGCGACAACAGCACGACCTCGGCGACGGACTTTGTCGCCGCGGACGACGCCGAGTACGCGTCGCTCATCTCGAACTACAACGTTGCACAGAATTCGTGGAAGGCGCACTGGTACATGACGCCGTTCAACCCGAACGCCGCCGGTCGGTACGACCTCTACATTTCGGCGTCGAACGGCAATGGCGAGCAGGCGCGCGTTGAAGCGGCCATCCTCGTCGTGCCGGAGCCGGCGAGCCTGGCGCTGCTGGGACTCGGCGGACTGGCCCTGCTGCGCCGACGACGCTGATCGCAGCGGAAATGGAAGCCAGCGTGTGTTCGTCCGGGTCGCCACGACGTAATTGTGCGACGGTTGAACACGCGGGGGATTGAAACAGGGGGTACGCCGAACGAACTCGGCTTTTTTGGAGATTTAGTGGAATGATGCGAAAAAATGTGACAGTGGCGGTTTGTGCGGCGGTCCTGAGTGTCAGCGCCGTGGCGCATGCGAGCTTCAACTCGTTCGTGATTCGAAACGGGGGAAGCGGTTCGCCGACGATCCAGCCGAACAACACCTACGTGCCCGGCGCGACGGAATTCATCATCAGCGAAGGCGGCATGAAGGCGGGCCTCGGCTCGGACGACATCAACGGACTCACGATCGGCGACATCACCCAGCTCGGTATCACGCGCTATGACGATACGGGCCGATTCTCAAGCGGCTCGGGTCCGGCCGTGGCGCCGTACTTCAATATCTGGGTGACGGACGGCATGGGCAACTACGCCGTCATTGCGAACGAACCGTCGAACCCGGCGTTCCAGTCGCTCTACACGACGAACATGGACGGCAGCAAGACCTACAATCTCAGCTACGCCGACCTGTCGGCCAAAGTCGCCAAGGTCTATGAAACGCCGGGCGCCGGCTCGAACACGTCGTGGGTGCACGCGATGTTCGGCGCGGGACCGCTGACGTTTGCCGATGTGGCGTCGCTTCAGATCTCGCCGCCGCCGGCGAGCTACATCACGAACGCGGCCAACGCGGTCGGTACCGGCGCCCCGGATGAACTGGGCACCAACGTCGCCTACGGCTTCAACTGGGTCTTCGGCGATACGCTCAGCAACTACGTCTCCGGCATGGAAGGCTACGTGGTGTCGAACTTCGTCGCCGCGCCGGAGCCGGCGAGCGCCGCGCTGCTGGCCCTGGGTGGCCTGGCGCTGATTCGCCGCCGACGCTAAATAAGGAAAGCGGCCGCAATGGCGGCCGATCAGCTCTCGAACCCCGGAAGCATCGCTCCACCTGTGGAGCGATGCTTCTTTTTTTGACGACCCTCGCATACCCGCTTCAATGATCGTTGCGACTGCCGTTGTGGCGGCCGTTGGAGTGTCCTTCACCATTGTGTCGGCCATTGTGTCCGCGATCGGCGCCACGATGGCGTCCGCGATTGCCGTCTCGGCCGCAGCCATTGTTGGGGTGGTCGCCGTCGTCCTCGTCCGAGTCCTGGTTGTACTCGCAGCGCAGGCAGTGGCGACACGTGCAGGTGCAGGTTCCGTCGCCCGTCGGCGGCGGTTCGTTGGACACGTCCTGCGGGCACGGCTGCGGGTCGTCCAGGCGAACGATCGTCAGGTAGTCGATTTCAAACGGATCGTCCCACGGTTCGCCGGTCGCGCTGTCGAGCGACGTGACTGTCACGCTCGTGATGCCGCATCGGGAGACGACGCCGACAAAGCCCTCGACTTCGTAACCGCTGACCCGGGGGACGCCGTTTTCCAGGTACTCCGTCGTCGTATTGCCGCACGCGTCAGTGACGTCGACGCGATAGAGAGAGTCCTTGAAGTAGCCGTCGTCGAAGATCCAGAAGCCGATGGCGCCGACGCGACCACCCGACTGGAGCGGGACAAGGCGCGCCACAGAGCCCATCACAAGTGTGCCTTCAAACATCTGGTTTTCCCAGTGGTAGAAGCCCGTCGGATGGAAGACGAACGGGGCGGCGTGATTCGTGTTGCCGAACAGGGCGACTTCGCAGCCGGCGGCCGTGACCGACGGAACGATGGTATTCGTCGGCCATTGACTGAGGTCGTCGAAATCGAGCGTCTCGCCGGCGCCCAGTCGGGGTTCATTGACGAGGGCGTCGAAAAACGCGGCGTCGAACCCCGTATTGTCCCCCACGGGTTCGAGATAGACGTCGAACGGTGAATCCGTCGACTGGACGTCTGTCAGCGCGAGACCGGGGGTGATCGTGATCAGTAATGTGAGCGCAAGTGTGTGCCGTGCCATTGCGGACTCTCCTCCGTCGGCCTCAGGGCCGAAACGTCTTCCGGGCGCGAGCCAGGAATCCAAAGGTTGTTCCCGCATGTGGACGGCACGACCATCGAAAGGCGCGTGTCGAGGGCGGACTGCTGTCCGCGTTTACTGTTGGCCGCTCTCGCCAGGGGAGGCGATCGGCGGCCGCCGCCGGGCGCAATAGTGCGCCATACTCAGCGTACGATTTGGCGTCAGCGAGGCAAATAAGGGAAACGGGGAAGGCTGGCGATTCGCGTCTCCGCATGTGGATGTTTCTGGGCTCGACGATGGCGTCGGAATCCCGGCGATTTTCTCGGTCGAACGGGATGGCGACAGAAGATTGCGCGCGACGGAGGGAAGGGGCGCTGGATGGCGCGCCGAGGGGACGTTATCGCGCCACGCCCTATTCCGCGACGCCGATGGCGCTGGCGGCGGCGTGATCCTGGGTATGCGTGATCGTCAGGAGAATCTGCGTGATGCCCAGTTCGTCGGCGAGCTTCCTCGTGTGGCCGGAGAGCGTGACGTGCGGGGCGCCGGCCTTGTTGTTCAGGATCTCGATGTCCGTCCAGGCGATTTCGCCGCGCCAGCCCGTGCCAATCACCTTCAGGATGGCCTCCTTGGCGGCCCATCGGCCCGCGATGTTGGGCAGCGGGTTCTTGTGGCGCTCGCAGTAGGCGCGTTCGGCCGGCGTGAGGATCCGTTCGAGGAAGCGCTCAGGATGCCGTCGCCAGACCTGCTCGATCCGGCTCGTTTCGGCGAGATCGATTCCATGGCCGATGATTCGCATGCGGATACGCTAGTGAATCCGTGAGGCGATCGCAATGGGGCGGCTGGCCCGGCGCCGACGAGGAACCTGAGGCCCGCGTCGAGCGGATCAAGCGTCAACGGCGGCGTAGCCGATGCCTTCTGGAGAGACAGGAGGCGTTGGAGATCGGCAATCAGCAGCACATCACGCATTACGACGTTCCGGCGCGAAGCGTCTTTGATCCGGCGCGCTTCGATCTCCAGGACCTGGGGATCGACGTTCGGCCTTCCTTCTCGATTCGACCCGAGGATCGCATTTTCGTCATCGGCAGCTGTTTCGCGCGGGAAATCGACACGGCCATGACGCGGGCGGGGTTCCGCGTCGCCGGCGGCGCCCTCGGTAACAAGTACAACACGCTCAGTATGCTGCAGGCCGTTCGCTGGATGCTCGGCGAGGCGGCGTTCGACGCGTCGCTCGTGGCAGAGATGGCGGATGGTCGATGGTTTGACGGTCATCGGCATCCCGTGGCCTATCACGCATCGGCGGAGATGGCTGCGACGTCCCATCGCGAGATGCTCGCCGACATGCGTGAAGGGCTGATCTCGTCGGATGTCGTCGTGATGACGCTGGGGCTCGTCGAAGTCTGGCGCGACAACGTGACCGGGGCGTGGCTGAACTGTACGCCGCCGCGGGCAATGTGCGACGACACCGCGCGATACGAGATGATTCGAACGACGCACGCGGCGAATCTCGCGGCGCTGACGGAGATCCTGGCGCTGCTGCGGCGGGACAAGGCGCGGCGGATCGTCTGCTCCGTGTCTCCCGTTCCGCTCTTCGCCACATTTACAGACGCCGATGTGCTTGTCGCGAACACGTACAGCAAGTCGACGCTGCGAAGCGTGGCGGATGAGGCGATTGCCGCCGCCGGCGCGGGCGTGGACTATTTCCCAAGCTACGAACTTGCGACGCTGTCGGCCCGGCGCCGCGTCTGGCGCCCACGACACCTGACGGGGGAACCCGATGGTCGCCACGTACTGCCCGAATTCGTGCAGAATGTGATCCTGCCGCTGTTCATGGATCGCTACGTCGATGCGCCGGCGGCCGTCGCGTGATGAGGCGGCTTCCTGCGAGCGACGCGGGGCGGCCGGGGCGGTCCCCCCTATCGACACTCCCAATGCCTCGCCGCAAAATGCCCGCGTGTCTGATACCCCCACCACACTGGGTCTGATCGCCGGGGAAGGTGAATTCCCCAAGATGGTCGCTCGGGGCGCCCGGCTCGCGGGTCGCCGGGTCGTGATCGTCGGTCTGAAGAACAACTACGATGCGGAGATCCCGAGCCTGGCGGACGTGTTTTATCCCGCCGGTGTCGCCCGTCTGGGCCGCTGGATCCGCTGTTTCCGTCGGGAAGGCGTCACGGAGGCCGTCATGGCGGGCCGTGTTCGCAAGGCGACACCGATGGGGATGTCGCGTCTGAAGCTCTGGTTGGCCTTCCTACCTGATTGGACTAGCATCCGTCTGTGGTTTTCGGCTCGCGATCGGCGGAATGACACACTCTTTCTGGCCGTGGCCGAGGAGATGCGGAAGAACGGCGTGACGTTTATCGACTCCACAAAATACTGTCCCGAGGCCATGGCGGCGGAGGGCGCCATGACGCGGCTGGGCCTCTCGGCGCGGCTGAAGGCCGATCTCGACTTCGGTCTGCCCCTCTGTCGCGAGCTGGGACGCCTGGACATCGGACAGGCGATTGTCGTCCGGGAGAAGGACGTGATCGCGGTCGAGGCGATCGAAGGGACGGATCTGATGATCGAGCGTGCGGCGCAGCTCTGTCCCGGGGGTGGCTGGACGTTGATCAAGCTGGCGAAACCCGATCAGGACATGCGATTCGATGTGCCGACGATCGGCCCGAACACCATCGAAAAGCTGGCCCGCCACAAGGCGGGGGCGCTGGTCGTGGAAGCGGGCAGGACGCTCATCGTGGAGCGAGAGCGGACGATCCGCCTGGCGGACGAGGCGGGCATTCCCCTGATCGGCGTCGGCGCCAGTGCTGAAATCGCCGATTCCGCCCAGCGAGGCGCATGACGATCATCCGTCGCCCACGCAATCGCCGACCTCCGAGGCGTCCGCACGGCGCGACGCGATGGGGAACGACACGACGTCCGAACGAGAAAAGCGCCGCGCTGTGTCGGCGCGAGAAGGTTGATTCCGCGTCGGGGCATGGATTGCGCGTCTCAGGTGTTTTCCCAACTCTTCGTCGAATACCCAACGCCGAGCGGCCCAGGCCCCGATATACCAATAGCTGTCTCCTGATCCTGACCGGAGCGACTGACGTATGAACTTCCTTGTGACCGGCGGCGCCGGCTTTATTGGCTCGCATCTTGTACGCGGTCTGCTGGGCCGGGGTCACGCCGTGCGCGTGCTGGACGACTTCAGCTCCGGCAGGCGCGACAATCTGCATGACACGATTGCAGATATCGATCTGATCGAAGGTAGCGCTGCGAATACTGAGACGGCGGCGCGGGCCTGCGCCGACATGGACGTCGTGCTGCACCAGGCCGCGATCCCCTCGGTTCCGCGGTCCATCGACAACCCGGCCGCCAGTCACGTGGCGAATACCGACGGGACGTTCCAGCTCCTGCTGGCGGCGCGAGACGCCGGGGTTCGCCGATTCGTGTACGCCGCGAGCAGCAGCGCCTACGGTGAGACGCCGCTGCTGCCGAAAGTCGAGTCGATGCCGACGAGTCCGCTCAGCCCCTACGCGGTGCAGAAGCTGTCGGGGGAGCATTACTGCAAGGTCTTTCACGACTGCTACGGCCTGTCGACGATCGCGCTTCGTTATTTCAACGTGTTCGGTCCCTATCAGAATCCGAAGAGCCAGTACGCGGCCGCCATCCCCGCCTTCATCACGGCGATCCTCCAGGGGGAGTCGCCGAAGGTCTATGGCGATGGCGAGCAGACGCGCGACTTCACGTATATCGAGAACGTCATTGAGGCGAACCGTCTGGCCGCCGAGGCGAAGGAAGTTCACGGCGAGGCGGTCAACATCGCTTGTGGCGCCTCGATCTCGGTGAACCGGATCATCGCGATGATCAACGAACGGCTCGGAACGAACGTTCGACCCAACTACGTCCCCAATCGCCCCGGCGACATTCGCGACTCGTGGGCGGACATTCGGCTGGCGCGCGAGCGCATCGGCTACGCGCCGATCGTGGACATCGCCGAGGGACTGAACAAGACAATTGAATGGTATCAAGCCCGATCCCATGCGGGATCCGTGAATACATAGGACGCTGAAGCAAGATGTACAAGATCCGCACGTTTACCGTCGTTCCCGCTGTTCCCGAACCACTCGCGCGGCTGCGCGAACTGGCTTACAACCTGTGGTGGTGCTGGAACGCCGACGCCCGGGCGCTGTTCCGACGGCTCGATCCGGAACTGTGGGATGACGTCACGGGCAATCCGATCCAGTTGCTCGCCCACGTCTCCCAGCATCGGCTGGATCAGGCGGCGCACGACGGCGGCTACATCGCGGGGCTGCAGCGCGTCATGGAGTCGTTCGATCGTTACATGACGCGGGACGCGTGGTTCCAGCAGAAGTACCCCAATTTCGGCAGGGACTCGATCGCCTACTTCTCCATGGAGTTCGGCATTCACGAATGCCTGCCGATCTACTCCGGCGGTCTCGGCATTCTCGCCGGTGACCATCTGAAGAGCGCCAGTGACCTGGGCATCCCGCTTGCGGGCGTGGGGCTCCTGTATCGACAGGGGTACTTCCAGCAGCGGCTCGCCACGGACGGCTGGCAGATTGAGGACTACCCGACGTTCGATTTCTACCAGGCGCCGGTCACGCAGGAGTTCGACGAGCACGGACAGCCGATTCGCATTCAGGTCGAGCTGGGCGATCAGCCGCTGTACGCTCACGTGTGGCGCATCCAGGTCGGGCGCGTCCCGCTGTTCCTGCTGGACGCGGACATCGCCGAGAATCCGCACGACCTGCGGGACATCACGTCGCGCCTGTACGGCGGCGACGAGGAGATGCGAATCCGACAGGAGATTCTCCTGGGAATCGGCGGCATTCGGGCGCTGGACGCGCTGAAGCGTCGCCCCGCCGTCTGCCACATGAACGAGGGGCACGCGGCGTACCTGGCGCTGGAGCGCATCCGCCAGTGCATGGACGAGCTGAAGATCGATTTCGGCGAGGCGCGCGAGGCCGTCATGCCGGGCAATGTCTTCACGACGCATACGCCCGTGCCGGCCGGCATCGATCACTTCGAGACGCCGCTCCTCAAGAAATACATGACGCATTACCTGTCGACCATGAACCTGTCGCTGGCCGAATTCGAGGCGATCGGCAAGGTGGACGCCGCGGATCCGCGCGAGCAGTTTTCGATGGCGGTTCTGGCGCTGCGACTGGCGGGCATGGCCAATGGCGTCTCGGCGCTGCACGGCCACGTGTCGCGGAAGATGTGGCACAACGTCTGGCCGGGGGCGCCGAAGGAAGAGGTGCCGATCACCAGCGTCACGAACGGCATTCATACGGAAACATGGATCGCGCCCGAAATGGCGCACCTGCTCGACAGCTACCTCGGCCCCAGCCGCGTGGATCGACCGGAAGATGACGAACTGTGGGAGCGGGTCGATGACATTCCGGATGTCGAGCTCTGGCGCGTGCACGAACGCCGCCGCCTCGCGCTCGTCGCCTTCTCACGGCGACGGCTGCGCGAGCAGCTTCGGCGACGCGGCGCGCCGCCGGCCGAGATCAAGGCCGCCGAGGAGTGTCTCGATCCCGAGGCGCTGACGATCGGTTTCGCGCGTCGCTTCGCCCCGTACAAGCGCGGCGATCTGATTTTCCGCAATCCCGAGCGCCTGCTGAAGCTGCTGTCGAATGTCGATCGGCCCGTGCAGTTCATCTTCGCCGGCAAGGCGCACCCGCGCGACGGCAAGGGCAAGGACATCATCAAGTCGATTCTGGGATACATCAATCGCCCCGAGTTCCGACGGCGAATCATCTTCCTGGAGAACTACGACATCACGGTCGGACGGATGCTCGTTCAGGGCGTCGACGTCTGGCTGAACAATCCGATCAAGCCCCGCGAGGCGTCGGGCACGAGTGGCATGAAAGTCGGGCCCAACGGCGGCCTGAATTTCTCCGTGCTCGATGGCTGGTGGCCCGAAGGCTACGACGGTGAGAACGGCTGGGCGATCGACGAAGGACGGATCGTCGGCGACGCCGAGTTCCGGGATCACGTCGAGAGCGAGACGATCTACGAAATGCTGGAGAAGGAAATCGCGCCGATGTTCTACGATCGCGGCGCCGACAATCTCCCGCGACGCTGGATCAAGCGCATGAAGGCCTCGATGAAGACGGTCACACCGCGTTTCAGCACGGCCCGCATGGTGCAGGAATACGCATCGAAGCTCTACGTTCCGACGGCCGAACGCCGGGCGAAGCTGGCGGCGGACAGCTTTTCGGGCGCGAAGACGCTGTCTCACTGGAAGCGCGATCTCGCGCACGAGTGGGGAAGCGTCTCCATCGACGCCGTGAACACGGATGATCACGGCGAGCTGAGCGTCGGCGCCGCCATCACGGTCCGCGCGAAAGTGCGACTCGGCAAAATCAACCCGGACCACGTCGCCGTGGAACTCTATCACGGTCGCGTCGACAGCAGCGACGAGCTCGTCGAAGGCCATTCGCAGATCATGGAATGCAACCAGAGTGAGTCGGACGGAACCTACTGGTTCAGCGGTCGCATTCCCTGCATTCGTTCGGGCCAGCACGGGTATGCGATCCGGATCATCCCGCAGCATCCCGATCTGCCGCATCGATTCGACACGGGTCTGATTCGCTGGGGCTGATCCCCGCGGATAATACAGAGCGGTAAAAATTCGAAGAGACACAGCCGCGGATGCGACTGTGTCTCTCCTTTGTTTGAACGCTCTGTCTTAAGTTCAAACTTCGGGTTCGCCCTGCGAAGTCCGGGAGGATTAACGACGCCGTCGCAGCGTAGCGACGCCGCCGATCAGCAGCAGGGCGATACTGCTCGGCTCGGGGACCAGCGATACGTTATCGATCGCGAGTCCGTCGATGTTGTTGTAAGTGAACCAGCCATAGCGATTGCCGCCGATGACACTCGGAATCATGTCGGCCGGGTTGCCGCCGCGCGTGACGCTCCAGAGCAGCGAACCGCCCGAGTCACGCAGATTGAAGTCGACAGACAGGAGTCCCGCATTGTCGTAGAACACGTGTTCCAGCGTGTACCAGCCCGAGGCGGCCACCACGTGCTTGTTCCCGGCGTTTTCATTGATGAGCTTGAAGCTGTTGTAGTTGTAGTCGGAATTGTTGGACGCGTTCACCATGAGCTGGCCGCCAACGACGCCGACATGGAAGATGAAGTCGCGCTTGTGGGCGTTGTCTGTTCCATTGGCGGCGACGCTGTAATCGAAACCCTGGCCCGCCGTCCAGCCGGTGTCCAGGTAGACGTCCAGTGAAGCCGTGTAGCCGCCGCCGAAACTCGTGCTGTATCCGCCGAACCGCGTGTAGGGGCTGCTGGCGCCGAGCGACGGATTGTTGAAAACGTCGGGCTGAACCGAGAGGTTCGTCAGGATCCCATGTCCCGTTCCGGCGCTGGATGTGATGCCGGCGGTTCCGCTGGCGACGCGCTGGATGTCGCCGCCGACGTAATTCTGCCAGTTGTCCGGCTGGCCCGCCGTCCAGCCCGGGTCCTCAAATCCCTCAAAATGCGGAATGCTCGCGCTGGCTGTGCTGATGGCCGCAGCGACAACGATCCACGCCGCAAGTGGTGTCGATTTCATGTTCAAGACGCTTCCTCCGGTCGGCGCGTGCCGACACTCCTTTCGAACACGACTGTGCTCGAAGCTGTCAAATGAATGGACCGTCCGCCGGAGCACGCGCCGGCGCTACAACACGAATCCGCTCAGTTGTCTTGCCTGTTCCACCCGAGTTTTGGTTTGAGAGTTTCTGTTGAAGAAACTCACCTTCGATGATGAGGCTATCGGGATGCGCGGCGAAAAGCGACCCTGTTGTTGGCTTTTTCTGAAAAAAGGCGGTGATTGCAATGAATGCGTCGCAAATGCAATGCGTGGGCGAATGGCATTGGCGCGCGTCGTCACACCAATACCGTCAATAGACTGACCGCCAATGGGGTTGGTACTTAACGGCGACGGCGCAAGAAAAAAGGCGAGCGCCGTGCAGCGCTCACCTGATTGGCGAGTGTGTTCAGTTGTCGATGAAACGCGTCAGTTCGACGCGGGTTCGATCGATACGCGACGGCCCTGGAACTGGACCTTGCCGTCACGAAGGGCGAAGAGTGTGTCATCCTTGCCGCGACCGACGTACATGCCGGGCTTGAACGGCGTGCCGCACTGGCGAACCAGGATCGTGCCGACAGTCACTTCCTGACCGTCGTAGCGCTTGATGCCGCGAAACTGCGGTGAACTGTCGCGACCGTTGCGTGTGGAGCCCTGCCCCTTTTTATGTGCCATGACTGATTCCTTCGCGTGTCTTCCAATCGCACCGGCCACTTCGCCGGTACGCCTGATGCAAACCTCTGCGCCTCAGCGCATTACCCATTCCATGACGCCGAGCTTCGGCGTCGCCGTCTTGCGGGTCCGCGTATCGCCCGGAAGCGTGTACGGCATCGCAAGTGTCTTGCGCATCACGAAGACGCGCGGATTCTTCTCTTCGTCGGCGGGCTTTTTCGCATCGAACAGCGGGTTCACGCGAACAATCTGTTCGCCCGAAAGGCCGCCGACGTAAATCGTGAACGAACTGACACGGGCGTCCATCTCCGGGAAGACGGCCACGCTCGTGACGGCGTTGTCATCGCCCTGTCGCAGCGTCGAAATCACATCCACCGGATGAATCAGGAACGGATGCGTCTTTTCGTGGCGGCGCTTGATCGCATCGAACACGCTGCGATCGAGACCGACGATTGAGGGCGTGACGGTGATCTTCGACGCCTTCTGCGCCTCGTCCTTCGCCTTGTCCGCCGGGACCTCGCTCTCGATCTCCTCGACCCGGACAATCTCCGGATGGAAGGCGACGTCCTCGATCGTGTTGTTGGTGACGGTATACAGGATATACCAGTAGGTCCGGCCGCCGACGTTGATGCGCTCGGGACGTGTCGAACTGAACTGGAGTTCCCACGTCACGGGCGTCGGGCTCGGTTCCGGCGTCGCGAGCGCGGGCGCAAGCGCCGACGTCAACACGACAGTCGTCAGAGCGATCGCCAAATATCGGCTGGCTTTCACAGTCATCACCTCATCCGGCGCCTGGGACGCCTGTGCGCCCTTCGCCGTTGACGAAACCCGAAAAATATCTCGGAAGCGGGGGAGGTTGTCAAATTTTTCCCCCGTTCCACAGGCTGGAACGCCGCTTTCCGCGACCAAAGGCGCGGCCGCACGACGCATTACACCAATTATCTCGACTCCGCCCCCGAAACTCAACGACGTTTGGCCGTCTCGCCCCGGTCGTGGTCCCAGAACGCCTTGTACCAGCTGGAGTTATGGGACGAAATTGGCCTGACGGGACAACGCCGGACCATGCCCGAGATCGGCCGCGCGCGGTAGAGTGGCGCGCGGGCCGTCGGTCCGTCGAAATTCACCGACTCGGCCCGATGATGAACCGGACATGATGAAGGAGGCCGCCGATGCCATCCCGCGCTGTTCCATTCCTCCCCGCCGTCGCGTTCTGCGCTGTCACGATTCTGAGTCTGACGCCCATGGCCCGCGCCTGGGATGAGGACGGCCACGCCGTCGTGACCCTGCTGGCGCACGACAAGCTCCCCGCCGACATGCCCGACTGGCTGCGAACGCCGAAGGTCCGGGCGAGGCTCGTCTACCTGTCGGCCGAGCCCGATCGCTGGCGCGGACAGCACAACATGGAGCTCGACCACATCAATAAGCCCGATCATTACCTCGACGTTGAGAGCCTCTCCGATTTTGACCTGACGCTGAAGGCGCTGCCGCAACTGCGTCGCCGCTACACGGATCATCTCGAAGACTGCCGCGTGAAGCGGCCGAAGTCGGAATACAGTGAATACGGGACCGGACGCGATCGCGACTATGTTCGGGCGACCCCCGGCCTGCTGCCGTACCGAATTGCCGAGCTTCAGTGGACGATCGCGGCGAGCTGGACGCAGCTCAAGACCTATGAGGCCCACGCCGATCGTGTCAGCCAGACGATGATCGAGAATGCGAAAGAGAACATCGTTTATCACATGGGCATTCTGAGCCACTTCGTCGGCGACGGTTCGCAGCCGCTGCACCTGACGCATCATCACAATGGATGGGTGGGGGAAAATCCGAACGGCTACACGACAGACAAGGGCTTCCATGCTTTTATCGATGACGGCGTTCTGCGGCTGCATCGCATCAGCTACGACGACGTGATCGATCGAGCAAAGCCGGCGCGTAAGGTGTCGACGGACACGTACTGGCCCGACATTCTCGCCTACCTTCAGGAGTCGCATGATCTCGTCGAGCCATTGTACAGGCTCGACAAGAGCGGCGATCTGCGGAAGGAGAAGGGCAAGGCCTTTGTCGAGGATCGGCTGATTGAGAGCGGCGCCATGCTTGCGGGTGTCTGGGAGGCGGCGTATCGCGGCGCCCACATCGATGAATTCCGCGTCAAGCGGCTGGAAGAACGCTATCCGAAGACGCCGGGACGATCGGATGCGAAGCGGACGACCGCGACCCATCAGGTCGCGACACCGAAGACGAATTGATCGCGCGCCCGTTTGTTGCGGGGCGCCGTCCGGGTTCTCCGCGGGCGCTTCATGTTGTGACGGCATAACTTCGTGTTCATCCGCGATAGGCGCCTGCGCGGCGGACGCGCGTGGGGATTCGGTTGCACGCGGCCCCGCGTCGCGTTTGAATAGACGCGTCCAATCAACAACCGCAACTTTGACATTGCCACGAGGCGTAACGCCATGTCCGAAACACACATCGATCAACTCCTGGAAGCGGGACATCTCTGTGATCGCATGCCGTCGGTGGACGACTTCCTGCCCTATCGCAACTTCGGCGACATGTGGTCGCGGCAGGTTGCCGAGCACAGCGATCGCGTCTGGATGCGTTATTACCCCTGCGCCGCCAACGACGAGGCGCCGACTGAGTACACATTTGGCGCTTTCGCGGAACTCATCGATCGGGTTGCGAATCTGCTCTATCACACGTACGGGATTCGCGCCGGCGGTTCGCTCGCGACGCTGTCGATCAACCATCCGCATACCGTCGCGATTTACTTCGCGGCGTGGCGACTCGGCGCCCGGGTCGTTCCGATCAATCCGAGTGAAGCGGATGAACGGGCCGAGTACATCTTCACCAATTCGGAATCGACGCTGCTGATCGCGCATCGCAACTGCCGCGAGAACTACCAGCCGCTGGAAAACAGCCTGCCCGAGAATACGCGCAAGGCGATGATCCTCGGCGCCGCGACTGACGGACCGCCGGAGGGCTGGGATCATTTTGAGGCCATGCTCGCGGCGGTCGATGCGTCGCAGGATCTTCCGCCCGTTGATTCCGTGGGCGGCGACGCCGAGACACTCGTCGTCTATACGTCGGGAACGACGGGCCATCCGAAGGGCGTTGTTCTCACGCAGAAGCAGATGTTCGCCGACGCCCTGGCGATTTCAAAATGGCATGCGATCGACGAGCACAGCGTGATGATGAACGTGCTCCCGATCCATCACGTCAACGGGATTGTCGTGACGCTGCTGACGCCGATTTACGTCGGCGCCGAGATCGTCGTGAATCAGCGATTCCGACCGAAGGGTTTCTGGGCGAAGCTGGAGAAGCACAACGTCTGCATCGTCAGCGTCGTGCCGACGCTGCTGCAGTTCCTGATCGAGGCGAATGAGGAACTCGATCTGGAACGTATCCCGAATTTCCGGCACTTCATCTGTGGCGCGGGACCGTTGTCCGTCGAGTTGGCGCGGGACTTTCAGACGCGCTTCGGTCTTCGCATTCTTCACGGCTACGGTCTGAGCGAGACTGTGTGCTACTCCTGCTTCCTGCCGATCGATCTGGAGTGGCACGAACATTGCGCCTGGATGTACGAGTACGGCTTCCCCTCCATCGGCTGCCCGATCGATGTCAACGACATGGCAATTCACGACGGCGAAGGCCGCGAGGTGGCGGACGGCGAGCGCGGCGAGATCGTGATTCGCGGTCACAACATCATGAAGGGTTACTTCAACAACCCCGACGCCAACAAGTCGGCCTTCGCCCACGGCTGGTTCCGCAGCGGGGACGAGGGCTTCAGGCGGCGCGGCGAGGATGGGAAGGACTACTTCTTTATTACGGGCCGACTGAAGGAACTGATCATCCGCGGCGGCATCAACCTGTCGCCGTTCGAGATCGATGAAGTGCTTTGCGCGATGCCGGGCGTGCGCGTCGGGCTGGCCGTCGGCTTCGAGAATCGCTATTACGGCGAGGAGGTCGGCGCTTACGTGCAGGTCGAGGCGGGCAGGTCGATCAGCGAGGCCGACGTGATCGCGTGGTGCCGGGATCGACTCACGAGCGCCAAGTGCCCAAAGGTCGTGCTGTTCGGCGACGACATTCCCGTCACGAGCACGGGCAAGTATCAGCGCGGCAAGCTGAAGCATCTGTTCGAGGCGTATAAGAACACGCAGTATCGATAGGGCGGGGCGCCTGTCCGTCTCCGCCGCATCGAATTCAGCTCCGCTGCCCCAAATACCGACTCGTAGGGCGGGTTTCACCCGCCTGATAGCTGGAACGAGATTCCTATCTCGTTCCTTGTCCTCACGAGAATCCTTCCCGCAAGTGTGTGCGCAATCGGAGCCTCGCTGTCCTCAGCGTGGTGAATACGAGAACGACGTCGCGCGCGAACCGTCGCCGTGAGGACTCAGCGGCTCTGAATCGAGGCCCCTCGTCAGAATCAGGCTGTGACAGCTGGAACGAGATTCCCATCTCGTTCCTCGTCCCTAGCGGGATTCCCATCCCGCACGCACCTTCGCGCCGCTACGAGTTGTAACGCCCATTCAGGGCTGGGCCGCGACGATGGGCAACCAAACCCAGGGTTGCGCTTCGTCCGCGTTGCGGACTTCGCTTCACCCTGTGCTGGCCTGTTGCGCCCCGATGGGGCGTGGAGGACGTCGCTCTGTAAAACACGCTGGTACGGGATTCCTATCCCGTACCCACATCTGGAGGACGCTGGTACGGGATTCCATTCCCGTACCCACGTCCGGCGGGATTCCCTTCCCGCAAGTGTGCGCAATCAGCGACTCGTTGTCCTCAGCGTGGTGAATTCGAAGACGACGTCGCGCGCGAACCGTCGCCGTGAGGACACGGCGGCTCTGAATGAAAATTCTTCGTCAGAATCAGGCCGTGAACACTGGAACGAGATTCACTTCTCGTTCCTCGTGGTCACAGGGCCGGGGCGCCCGCCGCCTGATCCGAGCCGTGCCAGTCATGGCTCGGTCGTACCGCCGGCCATGTTCACGATTGCATGTCGACCGCCGCATCACGGGCGTGTTGCTCAAATGCAGCAGCGGACCATCCAGGTTGAAGGTTTCGGCCTGGGTCAGATGATACTTGACGGAACCGGGCTCTGGACGACGGAGATGCGTTGTCGGAGCCATTTG
>Ga0116151_10000705_pt1 | contig 30795 bp, 25 predicted proteins | sample AD_UKC117_MetaG_FD_89893 | JGI IMG/M metagenome (GOLD analysis project Ga0116151, IMG submission 89893) | Active sludge microbial communities of municipal wastewater-treating anaerobic digesters from Hong Kong - AD_UKC117_MetaG | ecosystem: Engineered > Bioreactor > Anaerobic > Digestate... | reverse complement strand
ATACGCCGGCAGCAGGTTGAGATACGGCCGTTAGACATGTCCACCATTCTCGACGAAACACGCCGCCGCCTATCCTACCTGATCGAAGAAAACAACGCCGAGATCACCTACCCGGAGCAATGGCACGAGGCCGCAGGCTATGCCCCGTGGGTCGAAGAAGTATGGGCCAATTACATCAGCAACGCCATCAAATACGGTGGTCGCCCGCCAAAATTAGAGCTAGGCAGCATGCCCCAATCCGACGATTTTGTCTGTTTTTGGGTGCGTGATAACGGTGCGGGCATCGCCCAGCAGGACAAATCTCGCCTCTTTACCCCCTTTGAACGCCTGAACCCGGCCAAGGTAGAAGGCCACGGCCTCGGACTGTCCGTCGTGCAGCGCATTGTCAAAAAATTAGGCGGCAGCGTCGGCGTTGAAAGCGAAATCGGCCGGGGAAGCATTTTTTATTTCACGTTGCCTCGATCGGCCTGATCAGCCGCCGGACTGGGGAGCCATTGCCCACCGGAAAACCTCAAGTACAATCCCGGCAACATCCTGCTCTGGAGAAAATCGAAAGATGTTAATGCGCCGCTTTGACCGGCTGGCCCTATCGCCCCTGGGCCTGGGTTCTTTGTTCTACTGGTTTTATTGGTCCTTTGTGGCCGTTTACGATCCTTTTCTAAACGTCTATCTGGCCGATGAGCGCGGCCTGTCAGGCTTCGAGGTTGGCGTCCTGGCGGTTTTTAGCCCCTTGACGGCGCTTCTACTGGGACCGTTCCTCTCGGCGGTGGCCGATCAGCGGGGCTGGCGGCTGCGGCTGCTGCAATTAGCGCTCATCGGTTGGATTGTTGCCTTGCTGCTGCTGCCCTGGCCGCGAACATTTTGGGGCTTTATGCCGGTGATGATGATGCTGGCCGTTTTTCGCAGCCCCACCAGCCCCATTGGCGATGGTCTGATCGCCGAAATGGCGGCGACGCGCCATCTGAGCTACGGCGCCATGCGCCTGTGGGGTTCGTTGGGGTTTGCCGTGGTCGCCATTTTGGGTGGGATTGCCTGGCAGCAGTTGGGCTATGGGCCGATGTTTTTTGCGGCGGCGATTACGGCCGTTCCCTGTGTCCTCCTCATCACCCATCTGGAAGAAAAGCCGGTCCAGGATCGCCAGCCCTCCGGCTCCGTCTGGCGGCTGTTACAAGACCCCGGCCTCCTGACACTGTTCACCATCGCGTTTTTGGGCGGCGTGTCGCTCATTTCCACGTTCATTTTTGGCGGCATTTTTATGGCCGAGTTGGGCGGCAGCCGGGTGCACGTCGGCCTGATGTTTGGCCTGTCGGCGCTGGCGGAAGTGCCCATCATGCTGGCCAGCGACAAAATCATGCGCCGCCTCAGCCCGCCGGGCACGATGCTGCTGGCCCTGGTGGTGATTGCGGCCTCCGTTTACAGCTATGCGCTGTCCCAGACCCCGAACCTCTTGCTGGCGGCGGCCGTCTTGAAAGGCGTCGGCTATGGGCTGTTTTTTGTCACCATCGTCCACCTCATCAACCAACGCACCCCCGACGCCTGGAAATCTACCGCTCAGGCGATCATGGGCGCCTGTTTTGTGGGGTTGGCGCCGTTGTTTACCAGCGCGCTCACCGGCTACATCTTCGACGTCTGGGGCGGCATGGTTATGTTTGCGCTCACGGCCACGTTTTCGGTGGCGGGCATCGCCCTCATGACCCTGGCCCTGGCGCGCGGCTGGCTGAATCCGCGCTAAAAAGGGGCTGTTTTAGCGCTTTCATTGCCAAACGAGCGACGTTTCAGTTACTATTGGCCCATTAGATAATTATCGAATACCGAGGAGATTGGCATGCCCACGAAAACCAAACATATCACCGCCGAGGATTTGTATCGCTTTCAGCTCATCACCGACGCTCGCATTTCACCAGACGGCCGTTTCGTCATCACGGCCGTGCAGCGCATTGATCAAAAAACCGAGAAAAAATACAGCAACCTGTGGCTGGTCCCCACCGGCCAGGGCCGCCCGCAGCAGTTCACCTATGGCGATCAGACCGACACCATGCCGCGTTGGTCGCCAGACGGCCGTACCGTCGCTTTTCTCTCCAACCGCAAAGATGAAAAGCAAATGCAGGTATACCTGATTGCCCTGAACGGCGGCGAGGCACGGCCGTTAACCGACCTCAAGGGCAGTTTCAACAGCCTGGACTGGTCGCCGAACGGCCAGAAGCTGCTTTGCGCCTTTCGCAAAAAAGACAAAGATGCCCTGGAGCGCGACGAGGATGAGCAAAAGAAAAAACTGGGCATCGTCGCCCGCCACGTCACCACACGCACCTTTTTTAAGCTGGACGGCGCGGGCTACCTGCCCGACGAGCGCGTGCACCTTTGGACCATCGACGCCCAGAACGGCAAAGCCACCCAGCTCACCGACAGCGATTTGTACGATGAAACCAATCCGGCCTGGTCGCCAGACGGCCGTTTCATCGCCTTTGTCTCCAATCGCCAGCCCGACCCCGACCAGACCCCCGACCGTGAAGATTTGTTCGTCATCCCGGCCGAGGGCGGGGCGATGCGGCAAATTGACACCCCACCCGGTCCCCTGGCGGCGCTGTCCTGGTCGCCAGACGGCCGTTTTATCGCCTACCTGGGCGTGGAGGGCGAAGGCTTATGGTGGCGCAACCTCAACGTCTGGGTTGTGCCGGCCGACAGCGGCGCGCCGGCGCGTAACCTAACCGGGGCCAACGACCTGCACTGTGTCGACGTGACCAGCGGCGACATGGGCGGCGGCGGGCAAATGCCGCCCACCTGGGCCAACGATGGCCAATCTCTCTTTTTCCAGGCATCTGTTCACGGCGACACCGCCCTCTACCGCGTCACCCTGGCCGATGAACCGGAAGTTGAACGGCTGCTGCCGGATCACGGCGATCTCGGCCCGTACACCTGGGACGCCGACCAACAAAAGATGGCCTACGTGCTGACAACCATGACCCGGCCGGTGGAATTGTTTTTGTGGAATTTGGGAAACGGCCGTTCTCGCCAACTCACCCACTTCAATGACACCTGGCTCAAACGCCTCGACCTGGGCCAGATCGAAGAGGTCTGGTTCAAAGCCCAAGATGGCTACGACCTGCAAGGCTGGATTTTGTTCCCGCCCGGTTTTGACCCGGCGAAGAAGTACCCTTCTATCCTGGAAATTCACGGCGGGCCGCAGGTGCAGTACGGCCATGCCTTCATGCACGAATTTTTCTTCCTGGCCGCCCACGGCTACGTCGTTTACTTTTCCAATCCGCGCGGCGGGCAGGGGTACGGCGAAGAACACAGCAAGGCCATCTGGCACAATTGGGGCACAGTGGATTATGACGACGTGATGGCCTGGGCCGACTACATGGCTCAGCAGCCCTACATCGACGTCGAACGCATGGGCGTGACCGGCGGCAGCTACGGCGGCTATATGACCAGCCTGATTATTGGCCGGACCCATCGGTTTAAAGCGGCCGTCACGCAGCGCAGCGTCAACAACCTGATCAGCATGTGGGGCTCCAGTGACTTCAACTGGGCCTTCCAGCAAACCATCGGCCAAAACAAACCGCCATTTGAGAATTTAGACCGCTACTGGCAGCAGTCGCCGATGAAGTACATCGGCAATGCCCAGACGCCTACGCTGGTCATCCACAGCCAGGCCGATTACCGGGTAGCCCAGGAACAGGGCGAGCAGGTCTTTGTGGCGCTGAAGCGACTGGGGGTAGACACGGAATTGGTGCTCTTCCCCGACGAACCGCACGGCCTCTCACGCAGCGGACGCACGGACCGCCGCATCGTCCGCCTGAACCACATTTTGCGCTGGTTCGAGAAGTATTTGAAATAGAGACTGGAGGCTGGAGACTGAGGACGTCTCCAGCCTCCAATTTCCAGTCCTTCCCCCTTAAAAGCCGGTGACGGCCGTTTTCCCCAGACCAATTGGCGACCGATCAGACGCCCACTGCGCGTATGGCGCCATCGTCACTGCCGCCAGTTTGAGGAGGACGGTATCGTAATTCACACGCCAGCCGGCAAAATCGCGCCACGCCTGATCCTGGTCGGCAACGATGGGCACGCCCGCCTGCGCCAATTCGGCTATTGTCTGATCAAATTCCTCCCGGCTGATGCTGATGGGGTCTGTGGGCGCGGGGTCAGGATCGAACTCCAGGGTGAAGAAGGCGGCGATGCCTTGCAGCGCCAGGTAGCCGCTGCGAATACAAAAAGCCGCCCGCGGATCAGGTGGCAGGTCAACCGAGGAAAGATACAGAGAGGCTGCATCCAAGACGGTCCCGGCGGCCGTTATCCAGGACATTTCACCTTGCGGCGAGCGAAAGAAGGAGAGCGGGGCCAGGGAAGTGTGGCTTTCGCGGATTTCGGCGAACCAGGTTTGCCAGGCAATCCAGACGTCGCCCAGGGTTTCCAGCTCGCCGGTGCGGTAGGAACGGACCAGGAATTCCTGGGCGGAGGGCGGGCTGCCGGCGCGGGTTTCCAAAAGGGTAACGGCCGTTTCCCGCCGGGAAAACGCGGTGTAAATCGTCGGCAGATAGGCGATCAACAAAGCCACCAAAATCAAACCAATCATCGCCTCGGAAAATTCCAGCACCTTGTAGCCCAGCGTGTCGCCGGCCGCGTTGCCCAGCGTCAGCAGCGACGAACCACTAAGGCGCAGTTCTACCGCCCACGGCTGCGGATCCAGCGCCCAAAACAGGAACATGTAACCAACAAGGATCAGCGTCAACAAAACGGCCGGCATGATCAGCAGTGCCAGCGGGGCAAACAAGGCCATGATCTCATCGCGCTGCTCATACGTTTGGGCTTTTTTGGCGCGCAGACGAAAGATGAAGCCGACGACCCTGAACACCACGCGCGTCAGCCACACATTCACCGCCCGCGGCAGCACAAACGTCTTCACCGCCGACACCAGTGTGCCAATTACCAAAAACAGGCCAATCCCTGCCGCCAGCAGGCGCAGCCCACCCATCATCACGGCCGTGCCGGTATCTGCATCTATCCCCAGGTTCATCGTCACCTCAATTTTTGCTATGTGCATCCGCCCGCCCACAACGTACCGGAGCTTTGACCTACAACCGACTCTGGCGCGGACGCTCCGTGTAATCACGATACTTGTGATCACCCTGACTTTCTTTTAGAATGTGAGAATCCCGAGAAACATTTTATCCACTAAAATTTACATAGCGCAAAAAACAAGAATTTAGGAGGCGGTTATGCTCGTTGTCATCAGCGATTTACACTTTGTAGACGCCACAGCCGGGAACCACAATTTGCCGGCCAAGGCGTTTGAGCAAGTGTTTATGTCGAGTATCGTCTCGTTGGCCAAAAAGAACAAAGCCACCGAAGTGAAGCTGCTGCTGTTGGGGGACATACCCGATCTCATCCGCACGGAGCAGTGGTTTGCGGAAGCGCCGGAAGACCGGCCGTGGGGCGCCAACGGCCTGCGCGACATCCCGACGCCGCGCCTGGGCAGCCGCACCGAAAAGCGCTGCCTGGACATTTTGGGGCGTTTTCCCGATTCAGGCCGGCGCGCCGACGTGCCCGAAAACACGATCCTCTACCAGAATTGGGACACGTTCGAGTTTTTTCGCAATTTTCCCGCGCTCATCCGCAAAGAATTGGGTCGCGACCTGCCGGTGGAAGTGATTTACATCGTCGGCAACCACGACCGGCTGGTGAATTTATATCCCTCCTTGCGTGACGAACTGCGCCAACAACTGGGCCTGACGGTTAACCGGAACACGGTGGATGTTTTGGACGGAATGGAGTGGTGGTATCGTTACGATTTTATCGACAAGTCCTATGGCGTTTTTGCCCGGCATGGCCACCAATATGACGTCTACAACTACAATGGCAGCGCAGCCTACACCCGCGCCGACCATCTTGAGACACCCATCGGTGACGTGATTGCCGCGGAATTTGCGGTAAATCTACCGCTTACGCTGCGCCTTTTGCAGCCAGAATACCCGTCTGTGAGTGATGATCTGGTAACGGCGATGCAGGATATTGACAATGTACGGCCGTTAGGCCGCATGATGGAATGGTTCTATACCAAAATGCGCGACGTCGAAGATGACCAAATTCTGGCGGCGCTGGACAAAACGTTGGATACCGTCGTCAATCATCTGTTCGACCTCGATTTTGTCAAACACTGGCAAAACCCCAATACCCACATCGACGAACTGATCCGCGCCTTCAGCCGCACCCCATTCAACGAGGTCATCGAAATGATCACCCGGGTCACCGACGCCAGCCGGCTGCTGCCGCTGCTGCTGCCGGCGATTGACCGGCGGATGCACGAAGGCGGCCTGGACGACCACACACGCGGCGCTTATTATGAACTTGAATGGCGGCAGCCGGAAAGCGAAACCCGCTACGTGTTGTATGGCCATACCCACATGCCGGTTATCCGCCCGCTGGACGTGATCGACGGCCGTGACGTCCTCTACCTGAACACCGGCACCTGGCGCGGCCGTTTCTTCCGTACCATCGCCCTGGACAAAACGGCCGATTTCATCAACCAGAAGCAGCTCACCTATCTGGTCTTTTACAACATCAACGAAGACAAAAAGGACAAGGAATTAGGCACCATTGGCTTCGAGAGCTGGACCGGCAACCAGAAAAAAGCATACCAAAAGGATGCAGCCAAAGAAGCAGCATTCCTGGCGCCGAAAGCCAGAATCAAGTAGCCGCAACAACGGACGACGATAAACGGCCGTTGCGCCAGACGCAACGGCCGTTTTGTTTGTCCACCCCCAGCCTCTTTTGGTGACGTTTGTCACTGGACAATCCGTTTAATGCTGCCATACTCTGCCCAACAACTTGAGTTTTTGCCTGGCCGCTAACCGGCCCGGCGTCAAAGGAAACCTGTATGGACAGCCAACACCTCGCCATCACCATGCGCCGCAGCGCGCAAAAATTTGCCGCCGAACCGGCCATGCGCTTTAAGAATGATCAACAGTGGCAGACTATTACCTACCAGACCATGGGTGAAACGGTAACGGCCGTCGCCAGCGCCCTGCTCGCTTTCGGTGTGCAGCCCGGTGACCGTATCGGCATCTTCGCCGAAAACTGCCCGGAATGGACCCTGGTCGATCTGGGAATTCTCAGTGTGGGCGGGGTAACCGTGCCCATTTACGCCACCAACACCCCCCATCAAGCTGCCTACCTCATCAACGACACTGCTATGACCTTGCTCTTCACCGGCGGCCAGGAACATTATGACAAGATCCAACAGATCATCGCCGATTCGCCCAGTCTGCGCGCCCTCATCGCCTTTGACGAGAACACCAACCTGCACGGGGCGCACTCCCAACACTTGAGCCAATTTCTCTCGTCGGAGCCCGGTCCCGATGCGGCGCAGGCGATTGAAGCCCGCCTCGCCGCCGCCTCAGCCGACGACCTGGCCACGATCATCTACACGTCCGGCACCACCGGCGAACCCAAGGGCGTTATGCTCACCCACGCCAACATTGACCACCAATTTCAGGCGATGGACGGCCAGTTTACCGTCGGGCCAGGCGACCGTTCCCTCTGTTTTCTGCCGCTCACCCACGTGTATGAACGCACCTGGTCTTTTTTCGTCTTAAAATCCGGTGCGGTCAACTACTACCTGGCCAACCCCAAAGCCGTGATTGAGACCATGCAAGAAGTGCGCCCCACCGTTATGGTGAGTGTGCCGCGCCTATACGAAAAAGTTTACGCCGCTGCCCATGCCCAACTGGAAGGCGGCACGGCCGTCAAACAAAAACTTTTCCACTGGGCCGTCGGCGTAGGGCTGGCTTACCAATACCGCCGCCAGGAAAACCCATCAGCCGGCCTCTGGCTCACGGCGCAGCACCGCCTGGCCGACCGCCTGGTGCTGCGTAAAATCCGGGACGTGGTCGGCGGCCCCAAAAATTTCTTTTCGGCTGGCGGCGCTCCACTCGCCCGAGAGATCGAGGAGTTTTTCTTCGCCGCCGGGCTGCTGGTCTGCGAAGGGTATGGCCTGACAGAAACCTCGCCAATGGTTACCTTTAACACGCCCAAAGCGTTCAAATTTGGCACAGGCGGGCGGCCAATTCCCGGATGCGAGGTGACATTTGGCCTGGATGGCGAGATTTTGGTGAAAAGTCCCAGCGTCACCCAGGGCTACTACAACAAGCCAGAGGCCACCGCGGCGGCCTTTGTTGACGGCTGGTTCCGCACCGGCGACGTCGGGGAGTTCGACGCCGACGGCTTTCTGCGCATCACCGACCGTATAAAAGATTTGATCATCACTTCGGGTGGGAAAAACATTGCGCCGCAGCGAATTGAAACGGCCGTAGCCAAAGACCATTACATCGAACAATTCATCGCCATCGGCGATCGGCGCAAATTTATCAGCGCCCTGGTCGTGCCCAACTTTGCCGCCTTGGAAGATGTCGCCCAGGCCCGGAACATCCCCTTTACCACCCGGGATGACCTGCTGCAAAACCCTGAGGTGTTGGCTTTCTACCGCGAGCGGATAGACGCCGCTTCCGAGGAACTGGCCAATTACGAGCGCGTCAAGGCGTTCACCCTGCTGCCCGCCCCCTTCACCCAGGAAACCGGGGAACTGACACCCACGCAAAAAATCAAACGCAAAGTTGTCGCCGAAAAGTACGCCGGTCTCATCGACGCCATGTACCCGGCGGACTAAGCGAAAGGCGCGAAAACGGCCGTTATTCCCCCAATTCCAGGTGAAAAATGTGCAGCAGCCGGTGGGCCACCGGCGCCATCATCACGCCAAAGATCACCAGGAAAATAATCCCCGAAAAGAGGGCATAAAACGAGGCAAACACCTTGCCGGCGGTCGTTTGCAGCGGATTCACCGGCCCCATGCCGCCCAGGATCATCGAGGCGTTAAGCAGCGCATCCACCCAGGACAACCCCTCTAGAATGTGATAGCCCACCACGCCAATGCCCAGCGAAACCACCAGGATGCCCAGGGCCAGCCAGGCGTAGGCCAGCCAGCGGCGCAAAAACTGCCTGCGCGGCAGCAGATTACTTGAATGGCGCTCAAAATGCCAGAACCGCATCAGGCCCCCAATAAAAATTCCAGCGGGATGTGCACTCGTTCACGCCAGGCAACTTCGTCGTGGGCGGCGCCGGGAAATTTGCGCGTCAGCCAATCCTGCCCCTGGGTGTAGCCGGCGGCGGCCATCACGGCGTCGGCGCGCTGCTGGTAAGGCTCGTACAGCGCGTCCAGCGTTTCGGTGCCGAAATCAAAATAGAACTTGTGCCGGCCGGGCGGCGGCAGCATGTCGGCCAGCGCCTCCACCACCAGGCCGTTGCCCACCGGCCAATGGGTAGACACACAGCCCGCGCCGGCAAAGAAGTCGGGATATTCGCACACAGCGTACAGCGAGATGAGCCCACCCATGCTGGACCCCATGATCGTTGTGGCTTCCCGCTCCGGCCGGGTGCGGTAGGTGGCATCGATGAACGGCTTCAATTCGGCGGTTAAAAACTTCAGGTAAGCGTCGGCCAGGAGGTCGCCTTGAAACTCGCCGGGTAAGTGGCGCAGTCGTTGCTGGCCGGCGGAGGTGGTAAACGGCCGTTGCGGCAAATATTCCCGCACCCGCAGCGTTGTACACCACACTCCCACCACAATCGTTGGCGGCGTCTTCCCGGCGCTAATCAAGCGCTCCAGGGCTTCGTCTATCCCCCAATCTACGCCTAAAGTAGACGTTGCCGGGTCAAACAAATTTTGCCCATCGTGCATATACAAAACCGGATACCGTTTGTCAACGTCGCCTTCATAACCAGGTGGCAGCCACACGTCCACCTGGCGGGGTATCACATATTGAGAAGAAAAATCGGGATAATGGATTATCAATTCTGAAAATCTCCTTGTAAAAAGATGTGACGCCAATGCAGAATCTATGGGCCTATTATAGTGGATTTTACGGCCGTCAGATTTGGGCAATTGCCTGATCATGTAACACCCTGACGAATCCGGCCATCTCGCCGTGACACCTTGGGCAAAAGGCCACATTGCCAAATCACGCAGCATCGGTTAGATTGGTCAGCGTATTCGCCAAGTGCTTTGCGCTCAACGATTGTTGATGGAGTATGTACGGTAGCAGCTCACAATAAGCAATGTATTTGGGCCACAACCTCGCCTCGACAAACCAAAATGTAGCTCATTCATTGCAATTCAAGGAGGTAATCCATGACTGAATGGACCAAACGAAAACGCCTGGAAGCAGCAATTGCCGGTGAAAAGCCGGATCGCCTGCCGGTGGCTCTTTGGCGGCATTGGCCCGGAGACGACCAGGACGCCCAGGCGCTGGCCGCCGCTCACCTGAAATGGCAGCAAGATTATGATTGGGATCTGCTCAAAGTCGGTCCTTCCAGCAGCTATTCAGTAGACGATTGGGACGTAGAAACCCAATGGGTCGGCCACATAGAGGGCACGCGGGAATACACCCGGCGGGCCATCACGGCGCCTGAAGCTTGGGAAATGCTGCTGCCCCTGGAACCAGACGAAGGGATGCTGGCGACGCAGATCGAGACGTTGCGCCTGATCGGGGAAAGCGTGGGCGACACGGTCCCGTTCATCGCCACCATCTTCTCCCCCTTGTCACAGGCCAAACATCTGGCCAGCGATCCGGTGCTGCTCAGCCACCTGCGCAGCAGCCCAGACGCCCTGCATCAAGGGCTGGAAACAATCACCGAAAGCACGCTGCGCTTCATTGAAGCGGCAAAAGCGACCGGCATTAGCGGTATTTTCCTGGCGGTGCAGCATGCGCGCTACCCGTTGCTCAGCCGGGTGGAATTTCAGGAATTTGGCCGCGCTTACGATTTGCGTATTCTGGAGGCGGCATCCGACTTGTGGTGCAACATGGTTCACCTGCACAGCTCCGAGGTGATGTTTGACCTGGTGGCCGATTATCCGGCGCAGTTTTTGAACTGGCATGATCGAGAGACCCGCATCAGCCTGGATGAGGGGTTGGAGCAAATCCAGGGGGCGGCCAGCGGCGGCGTGGATCACTGGACGCTGCACCAACAATCGCCGGAAGCGGCGCTGGCCGAGGCAGAAGATGCGCTGGAACAGACAAACGGCCGTCGCCTGCTGCTGGGCACCGGCTGCGTGATCATGGTAACCACCCCCACCCGCAACATTCGCGCCCTGCGTGAATTTAGCGTATCAATTTCCTAAAAAAACGGCTGCCTGGCATTATACTGTGCAGCAGCGGTTGGGTATTGTTTGGTGGGCGATCTGCCGGTGTCCGGTTTTGCAGCCATTGCGGGCTCCTGAACCCCTGGTATTAAGCGCTCAAATGACGAGGTAATGGCATGAGTCGGTCAATTTTGGTGGTAGATGATGAGGATGTAACCCGAGAAATTCTGCAAATTCTACTGGAAATGGAAGGCTATACCGTTTTTGCCGCGTCCGATGGCGTGGAAGCCCTGGAACAAGTAGCCCAATGCCGGCCAGATTTAATTGTGCTGGATTTGATGATGCCCAGGCTGGATGGGCTAGGCGTTTGCAAACATCTGCGCGCCCAGCCAGAAACGGCCGATTTAGCCATCATCCTCCTGAGCGGCAATTCCCAGGACAGGGCCGTCACCGCCGGCCTGCGCGCCGGGGCCAACGCCTATTTGATGAAACCGATCGATCCCCCACTGCTGCTGCGGGAGATTGGCAAATATCTGGAAAGAACCGGGGAAGCGTAAACTGGCCACGGCTTTTCAACCGCGCATTTCGCGCCGAACCATGTCGTCTGCCTCGGAGGCCAGGGCCTGGGACACGGCCGTTTTCCCTTCCTCCGCGCCAATCTGGTGCAGCGCCCAGGCGGCATGGCCACGAACCAGCGGGGCCGGGTCGGTGAGCAGGCGTATGAGGGCGGGCACGGCCGTTTCGCTGCCCCAATTGCCCGCCGCCACACAGGCATTACGCACCAGCCGCGCCCGCTTTATCCGCTTGATGGGGCTGCGGGCAAAGCGGTCGGCAAAACCGGCCTCGTCCAGCGTCAAAATTTCGAGAAGCGGCGGCGCGGCCGCCGCCCAATCTGCCTCCGCCACCTGCCCGCCCGACGGATAAAAACCTGCCTCCCCTGTTGGCCGGGCAAACCGGTTAAACGGGCAGACATCCTGGCAGACGTCACAGCCATAAATCCAGTTGCCCAGTAACGGCCGTAACTCCCGCGGGATCCATCCCTTCAACTCAATCGTCAGATACGAAATACAGCGGCGCGCATCCAACACGTAAGGCTGCGGAAACGCCCCGGTCGGGCAGGCGTCCAGGCAGCGCCGGCAGCGCCCGCAAGAGGGGGACGAAGCCTCGGGATTAGGGGCTGGAGAAACGGCCAGTGGCAGAGTCGTGAGCAGCTCGCCCAGAAAAAACCAGGAGCCGAGCCGGGGATCGATCAACATACTATTTTTGCCGGTGAAGCCCAATCCGGCCGTTTCTGCATGATCCCGTTCTAAAATGGCCCCGGTATCGACGTAAACCCGGCTTTGGACCGCGCCGCCGGCGGCGCGCAGCCAATCGGCCAGGGCTTCCAGGCGCGGCGTCATCACGTCGTGGTAATCCAGCCCCCAGGCGTAATTGGCAATGCGTCCGCGGCTGGGATCCTGGGATACGGCCGTCGGCAGCCGCCGCGTAAAATAACCCAACCCCACACAGACAATCGTCTGCACGCCCGGCAAAATCACTGCCGGGTTTTGCCGCCGCGCCACCCGGTCCGGCCGGGCCATATACCCCATTTCGCCGTGGTAACCCCGATCTATCCAGCGCAAATAAGCGTCCAGGCGCTTACCCGGCTGGGCCGGAATCAGGCCCACGGTATCAAAACCCAGCTGCCGGGCCTGGTTTTGTAGGGCGTCGGCTAAGGCATTCATACCGCCGATTGTAACACGGGAAGATGAAGCCGGCGGGAATTGGCGAGATGGACTGGAGAGAAACGGCCGTTTCCGCCTTATCCTTCGCCTGTTCTTGCTGCACCTACTACCTTCTCATTTCGCTCTTTGTGGTATAATCTCGCCAACTATCCCGTTCCCGAAAGATTAGGAGGAAAGCACTGTGAGTGAATCCGAACTGAACATCTCTGTAGAAAGCCATAAACGAGTCTCCGTGGTCACGGTTGCCGGTCGTATCGACAGCACAAACGCCAACCAACTGGACAGCACCCTCAAACAGCTTCTCGAAAACGGCGAAAACAATCTGGTAATCCAATTGTCAGGTGTTGAATATATGAGCAGCGCCGGGCTGCGTGCTATTGTGGCGGCTTTGCGCGAGGCCAAGAAAAAACGCGGGGATGTGCGCATTGCCGAGCCTTCAGAGCGGGTAACCGAAGTATTTTCCCTGGCCGGGCTGACCGCCCTTTTTGAGACGTATGACGACTTGACAACGGCCGTCGGCAGCTTCTAACCAGCCCCCCAACCGACGCACGACGTTTGACTTTTATGGGTAACAAACACGTCCTCAAAGTTCGTGGGCTCTATAACAACATCCGGCAAATCTGCGACTTTGTTGTCGAGGGCGCAGAAATGTCCGGCCTGGACGAAGGCGCCTTGTTCCATGTCGAGCTGGCCTGTGACGAAGCCTGCACCAACATCATCGAACACGCCTATGAAGGCGATGACGCCGGCGATATCGAGGTGAGCTGGCGGCGCGACGGGTCGGATTTCATCATCACCTTTCACGATAACGGCCGTGCCTTCGACCCCACCAACGTCCCGCCGCCCGCCATCGCTGACCTCTCCACCACCGCCGACCCGGAACACCTGCGGGTTGGCGGCCTGGGCATCCACTTTATGCGCACTTTGATGGACGACATCCGCTACAGTTTTGACCAGAATAAAGGCAACACGCTCACCATGATCAAACAAATTGGTGACAAGTAACAAGATGAACATCAGCCAGCAGCAGTTAAAAGATGGGATCTGGCAAGTGGCGGTACGCGGTCGTCTGGACCAGAGCCAGACGCCCGAGCTCAACGCCATGCTTATCGAACTCATCAATGCCGGGCAATATCGCCTGATCGTCGACCTGAGCGACGTCAGCTACATCAACAGCGGCGGCTTGCGCTGCCTGGTCAGCGCCTGGCGCAAAGCGCGCGCCAGAGACGGCAACGTCATCCTCTTTGGCCTCAACGATCGTTTGTGCGAGATTTTTACCATGATTGGCTTCGACAAGGTTTTTGAGATCTTTTCCACCCGGGAAGAGGCTCTCTCCGCCATGCCATCGGGTTAACCTCGCGGCCTGAGCGCGAGCAGCAGCCTCGTCATCCGGCTCTACACATGTCACCCTTTTTCCTTCAGGTAATGGGCGGCCTATCAGGCCCATCCCTCACAGTGTTCATCGTCATCGTGGCGATGACCTTCCTCATTCTGATCGCCGTTCGCCGCTACCGGTCGCGCCAGGCCCTCATGCAGCGCGTGGCCGAGTTGGAAGCGCTCAGCGTGGCCGGGCGAGCCATCGTCACTGCCGAACTGGACCTGATGAGCCTGTGCGAGCTGATCGCCCAGGAATCCGGCCAGGTGATCGACAACCGCACCTTCCAGATCGGCCTCTTCGACGACCATTTTTACGAAATTTTGTTTTGGACGATTAACGGCCGTCCCCAGGAAACCCCGCGCGCCTTCGACCTTAGCGAAGATGGCGGCATCGCCGGTTGGGTGCGCCAGTCACGCAAGCCGCTGCTGGTGCGCGATTTCCAGAAAGAAATGGCCCGCCTGCCGGCCAAACCCCGCTACATCAGCGACACGCCGCCCCGGTCGGCTATCTTTTTGCCCCTCATCAGCGGTGAAGAAGTGATTGGTGTGGTGGCCGCGCAAAGCCCACGGCCGTCGCACTTCAGCGAAGAAGATTTGCGCCGCCTGATGATCCTCACCAACCAGGCTGCCGCCGCCATCGCCCATGCCCGGCTGTTCGCCCAACAACGGCAGCGCGCCGCCCAATTGGAGCTGGTCAGTCAGATCGCCCGCGACGTTACCGGCGTCTACGACCTGCGCGAAATCTTCGAGCGCGTGGTCCAGGCTACCCAAAAAACCTTTAACTTTCACCTGGTCAACATCTTCAGCGTGGACCCGGAAACGGGCGAAGCGGTGATCGAAGCCAGCAGCAGCGCCCAGGTAGCCAGCCTGGACGCCCGTCTCTGCCCTGGCCAGGGTATCATCGGCACGGCCCTGGGCCAACAAGAGACCATTGTGGTCAACGACACGGCCGTCGACGACCGCTTCCTGGCGGCCATCAACGAAACCGTCGCCGCGCCGCCCACCCGCGCCGAAATCGCCATCCCCATGATCAACGAAGGCAACGTGATTGGCGTGCTGGACGTACAAAGCCCGTACACCAACGCCTTCACCCACAACGAGCAGATGGTACTGGCCGCCCTGGCCGCGGAAATCGCCATCGCCATCGACCGGGCGCGGCAGCTGCGCTGGCAGCGCGAACAGGCCTGGCTGACGGCCGCCCAGCTCCAGGTAGCCGAGACCATCGGCGATGGCAGCGATTTGCAGGAAATTGTTACGGCCGTTACCCGGCTCACGCCCATGCTGCTGGGCCTCTCCTTTTGCGCCATCCTGCTGTGGGACAAAGAGCAAGAGGCGTATCACGGCGGCGACGTCTACGGCGCGTCCAAACGGTTCCGCAGTTGGTTTCGCCACCTGTGGCTCAACGTGGGCGAGTGGGGCGCTTTAGATGCCGTCCACGTCGGCCGCGAACGCCTGACGACAACCTCCAGCCCGCCCTGGATGCGCCGGCTGGCCGGCAAACACGCGCCGCCCGGTCCGCTGACCCTGCTGCCCCTGGATACGGCCAATGACTTACTGGGCGTGATGGTCATCGACGACATAGCCAACGGCCGTGACGCCGCCAACTTCTCCCGCCGCCCCGAACTGCTGCAAACCATCGTGGACCAATCCGCCCAGGCCATCGAAAGCGCCTGCCTGCGCATCGCCCAACAAGAAGAAGCCTGGGTCAACGCCGCCCTGCTGCAAACCGCCGAAGCTGTCAACAGCCTGATCGACCTGAACGAGATTCTGGATACCATCGTGCGCCTGGTGCCCATGCTTGTGGGCGTGGAATCGGCCGTCGTTCTGATCTGGGACGCCGATCGCGAGACGTTCCGCCCCGGCCCCAGCTACGGCATCTCCGAGATGGGTCTGGGGCTGCTGTCCACGCTGGAATTGGAGCAAGGTGAACTGCTCACCACCAACACCCAGGCCGGCGTGCTGACGCCCAACGCCTCTTATTACACCTTTCCCCTGGCCCCCTGGCTGGCCAAAGTGCTGGGCTCGTCGCACGCTCATGCCTTTCCGCTGAACGCGCGCGGGCAGTTGGTCGGCGCGCTGGTGGTCGGCGTGGCCGAGGAAAAGGAACGCAATCTTTCCACCCGGCGCATCAGCATTCTCAACGGTATCGCCCACCAGGCGGCCACGGCCGTTGTCAATAACCAGCTCTATCAGGTGGCCGCCGAACGCAGCAAGCTGGAGCAGGAATTGAACGTCGCCCGGGAAATTCAGGCCAGCCTGCTGCCTTACGGCCGTCCCAACATCCCCGGCTGCGAGGTAGCCAGCTTCTGGCTGGCCGCCCGCCAGGTCAGCGGCGATTTCTACGACTTCATCCGCCTGGACAATGGGCAGTGGGGCATCGTCATCGCCGACGTAGCCGACAAAGGCGTGCCGGCGGCGCTGTTCATGGCGCTCAGCCGCACCATCCTGCGCACAGTAGCCTTCAACCGGCAAAATCCGGCCCACGTGCTGATGCGCGCCAACGAGATTTTGGACAGCGAGGCCCAATCCGACCTGTTTGTGACGGTGTTTTACGGCGTCTGGAACCCGGAAAACAACACGCTGACCTACGCCAACGGCGGCCACAACCCGCCGCTGCTGCTGGATAGAAACGGCCGTTCCCACCTCCTCAACGGCGACGGCATGGCTTTGGGCGTGTTGCCCCAGGTCACCATCCAGCCGCAGCGCATCCACCTGCACCACGGCGACACGCTCATTTTTTATACCGACGGGGTCACCGAGGCCATGAATGAAGATTTTGACGAATTTGGCCTGGAACGCCTGCGCCTCGCCGCCGCCCATAAAAAGCGCACGGCCGTCGAAACCGTCGAAGCGATCACCCAGGCCATCCACGACCACGCCGGCGAAACGCCGCAGTTCGACGACATCACGCTCATCGTCATGAAAACAATTTAATCGCGACTGGTGACAGTTGCTCCCCGCAAAATCTATGAAAAAAACAACCCAAGACAAGCAGTTGTTGACCTCCCCCATAGACGCCGAAGCCGATTTCACCCACACCGACACCTGGCGGGTGATGCGCATTATGGGCGAATTTGTCGCCGGCTTTGATACCCTGGCCGACTTAGGTCCGGCCATCACCATCTTCGGCTCAGCGCGCATCAAGCCAGACAATCCGCTCTACGGCGCGGCCGTGGAGACGGCACGCCGTCTGGGCGAAGCCGGCTATAACATCATCACCGGCGGCGGTCCGGGTATCATGTCCGCCGGTAATGAAGGCGCTCGCGCCGCCGGCGTCACGTCCGTGGGGCTGAATATTGAACTGCCTTTCGAGCAGCACCTGAACCCCAACGTGGACGTGGCCGTCGATTTCCACTACTTTTTTGTGCGCAAAACGATGCTGGTGAAATACGCTCAGGGGTTTGTCATCTTCCCCGGCGGGTTTGGCACGATGGACGAGTTGTTTGAATCGCTGACGCTTATTCAGACGGGCAAGGTGGAGAATTTCCCGGTTGTCTTGTACGACCGGCGCTACTGGCAGGGTTTGCTGGATTGGCTGCACGATACGATGCTGGCCAACGGCCGTATCGCCGCCGCCGATCTGGACCTGCTCCTGCTGGCCGACACACCGGAAGAAGTCTGCGACCACATCCAGCGTCGCACCCACGAAAGCCAGACGCGCCAGCAGCAAGAACACGAAGCCCGCGAGGTCACACGGCGCGTTTTTCAGCCGGAATAAAGCCGGAATGAAAGCAATTACCGGTAAGATAGTGAGTTTAGAGTAGCGAGTAGCCCGTCAGAAAAATCCCCGCTACTTGCTACTTGCCACCGGCAACCGGCAACCATCCTTATCCTTATTTGAGCAAACAACCATGAAACCAGAAAAAATCGGCCGTTACGAAATTGAGGAAGAAATTGGGCGCGGGGGCATGGCCACCGTCTACAAGGCTTACGATCCCCGGTTTGAGCGCCACGTGGCCATCAAAGTGCTGCCGCCCGAATTCATGCACGACGCGGAATTTCGGGCGCGCTTTAACCGCGAGGCCAAGACCATCGCCGCCCTGGAACACCCGGCCATTGTGCCGGTGTACGATTACGGCGAGGATGCCGGCCTGTTGTATCTGGTGATGCGCTACATGCCCGGCGGCTCCCTGGCCGACCGGCTGGAAAACGGCCCGCTGTCCATCGAAGAGTCAGCCGAGATTTTGCAGCGTCTGGGCTCCGCCCTGGACCGCGCCCACAGCGAAGGCATCATCCACCGCGACCTGAAGCCCAGCAACATCCTCTTCGACCAGTACGGCGACGCTTTTCTGGCCGATTTTGGCATCGTGCGCCTGACCACCTCGGACTCCAACCTGACGGCCAGCGGCAGTCTGGTGGGCACGCCTACCTACATGAGTCCCGAGCAGGTGTATGGCGATAAGGAGTTAGACGGCCGTTCCGACATCTACGCGCTTGGCGTCATCCTCTTCCAGATGCTCACCGGCCAACTACCCTACGAGGCCGATACCCCGGCCAAAATGATGATGAAACACGTCCTGGAGCCGGTGCCCCAAATCCTCAAAAACCGGCCCGACCTGCCGCCCGAAGCCGAGCAGGTTGTCAGCCGGGCGCTGGCAAAGGAGCGCGACGAGCGTTTTGCCAGCGCCGCCGACCTGAACGCCGCGCTCAGCACGTTGACCCAAAAAAGCAAAACGGCCGGCGAAGTACAGGCGCAGTTGGCCACCATGCAGGCAGCCATCGCCCCCGAGCTGGCGGAAACGCCGCCGGTCGCTGCCGAAGCGCCAACGACGGCCGCCACGCCAACAGTGGACACGCCTACGGCCGTTCCGGCCATCGACGAACCGCCCGCCGACCTGGCCGACGCCGCCGCCGTTGAAGTCTTGCAAGCCGCATCCGCCGCCCCCGCTCCTGACACGGCCGCGCCCAAAACCGGCAGCGACCGCACCTTGCGCGTCTGGGGCTGGGTGATTGGCGGCCTGCTGTTCCTGCTCTGCATCTGCCTGACGGCCGTCGTTGGTCTGATCGTCACCAACCGGGATGAGATTTTGGCCAATACCGGAGCGCTGGGCACGGCCGTTTCCCAAACCACTCCGGTGCCCTTCCCCCTGCTGGACCCCACCGAAGCCGCCGCCGCGACCACCAAAGCCGACCTGCTGGCCACGCGTGAGCAGTTAGCCACCGCCGTCAGCCTGACCGCCGCTGTGCCCACCGTCGCCGCCAGCGCCACGCTGCCGCCTGAGCCGTCGCCGCTGCCTACCGGCGTGGATACACCTACCAGCAGCAGCGACGCCCTGGCCGCTACCCGCGAAAGTCTGGCGGCCACGCGCGGCGCCACCGCCGCCACCATTCCCGCCAATGACCCGGAGGGCACGCGGGCCAGCCTGGAAGCCACCCGCCAGGCGCTGGCCGGCGGCAGCGCCAGTGTTGTGCCGGCGGCCTTTGGCCCGATATCCGGCGCGCTGCCCCACGAGCAAGACGACACCATCGAATCCGTCTACGCCGATGTGAACCTGAGCAATTTTGTGGCCCAGGCCAGCCTGATCAACCCGTACGCCGCGGCGGAGAATGGCTGGGATTTTGGCCTGATTTTTCGGCAAACGGCCGTCGACAAAGAACTGCGCCTGGTGGTTCGCTCGGACGGCAGTTGGAGCCTGAACAACCGCGACGGCGACAGCGACGATTTCATTCAGGAAGGCGATGCGGCCGATTATTTGCAGGTGGGGGAAAACGGCCGTAACACCCTCCTCCTCATCGCCAACGCCGACGCCGGCTACTTCTTCCTCAACGGGCAGTTCGTCGATACCCTGGACCTCTCCGGGCGCGACAACTTTGGCAATCTCGCTCTGGGAACCGGCTTTTACAGCAGCGATGAGCAGCCCGGCGCGGCCACCGGCTACGACGCCTTTGCCGTCTGGCCTTTTGTGCCCGCTTTCGGTCCCGTGGCCGGCGAACTGGTCCACGCCCTCGACGGCTACATCAAAATGGAACCCGCCGACGTCGCCCTGAGCAACTTCGTAGCCCAGGTGGAATTTAGCAATCCCTATGACGCCGCCGAAAACGATTGGGATTGGGGCCTGGCCTTCCGCGAAACGGACAATGAATACTGGCTGATCATCGGCTCCGATGAGACCTGGAGCCTGGTGGACCGCCGCCCGGACGATGATTATTTTGTCGATGACGGCAACGTGGACAATCTGGCGACCGGCGCGGGCGACAACAACACGCTCACGCTGGTGGCCAACGGCGAAACCGGCGCGCTGTTCCTCAACGGCGCCTACGTCGCCACGCTGGACCTGAGCGACCGTCCAGACGCCGGCGACGTGGCCGTCGTGGCCGCCTTCTACGAAGGCGACGAGGTAGCCGGCACCACCACCGCCTACGACAGCTTCACCGTCTGGCCGCTGCCGTGAGTGCTTGAGGCGTCACCCGTTATCAGGCAGAACGCGCCAGCACGCCCCGTCCCGGCGCAAATAGAAACACGACGAAAAAGATGAGGGTCGCCACCAGCACCACGGCCGGGCCGGAGGCAATGTTGAGGTAGTAAGAAGCATACAATCCGGCCACGCCGGAAAACGCGCCAATGAGCGCGGCCACGCCCATCATCGTGGGCAGGCGGCGGGTGAGCAGCGAAGCCGCCGCCGCCGGCGTCACAAACATCGCCAGCATCAGGGCGATGCCCACCACCTGCAAGGAAACGACGATGGTCACCGCGATGAGGATGAGCAGGAGGTAACGCAGAAAAGTGGTCGGTAAGCGCAACGTAACCGCCAACACGGTGTCAAAGGAAATGACCAGGAATTCTTTGTAGAAGAGGAAAACAGCGATCAGGACAACAGCCCCGAGAACGGCCGTTATCCACAAATCCCCCACCGTCACCCCCAGCAAATTGCCAAACAAAAAGTGCGCCAGGTCCAGCGTGTAATTGCCCGACGCCGAGAGCAGGGCCACGCCCAGGGCAAACAAGCCGGCAAACACCACGCCGATGGCCGTGTCTTCCTTCAGCAAGCCGCGGTCGGTCAGCACGCCAATGCCCAGCGCCGTCAGCACGCCAAAGATAAGCGCGCCCACGGCCAGCGGCCAGCCCAGCAAAAAGGCGATCACCACGCCCGGCAAAATCGTATGCGCCAGAGCGTCGCCAAAAAAGGCCATGCCTCGCAGCACCACATACGTGCCCAGCACCGAACATACCACGCCGACGATCACCGCCGCCACCAGCGCCCGCACGATGAAGCTAAATTGAAGGGGTTCGAGAAGCCAGTTCATAAGAAGAGTTGTTAGTTGGGAGTTGTTAGTCGTTAGTGGGGAGCCGGTAGTTCAGGCTGTCTTCTATCAACTACCGACTATCAACCAACAACTATCCTTCATGGTCGCAGCAGGTATCGGCCAGGAGTACGTCGCCATCGCCGAGGACGGTCATGTGGCCGCCGTAGGCCGCCAGGAGATGGTCGGTGGTGAGAACGGCCGTTGCCTCTCCCAACGCTACAATTTGCCGGTTCAACAACATCACCCGGTCGAACCGCTCCGCCGCCAGATTCAAATCATGCGTCGCCACCAACACCGTTACGCCGTCCGGCCGCAAGCCGTCCAAGATTTCAAAAATAGCCTCCTGGCTGGGCATGTCCAGGCCGGTCAGCGGCTCATCCAGCAGCAGCAGTTCCGCCTGCTGCGCCAGAGCGCGGGCCACAAATACCCGCTGCTGCTGCCCGCCCGACAATTCGCCGATTTGCTTTTTGGCCAGGTGAGCCGCTTTCACTCGCTCCAGGCTGCGGTGAACCACCGCCCAGTCCGTGCGGCGCGGCCAACGGAAAAAGCCGATTTGGCCCACGCGCCCCATCATCACCACGTCCTCCACCGTCACCGGGAAAGACCAGTCGATCTGGCTGCGCTGCGGCACGTAGGCAATGCAAATATGGCCGTTGGGATCGTGGCCAAAGATGTTCACCTCGCCCTGGCTTGGTTTCAGCGTGCCCACAATCAGCTTAAACAGCGTGCTTTTGCCCGCCCCGTTTGGCCCCACCACGGCAACACGTTCACCCTTCCCCACCTGGAAGGTGATGTCCTTGAGGGCGTAATCCGTCCCGCGGTTCGTGGTGACGCCGTTGATGCCGGCGGCGTAAGCCACCGTCACACCCTGCATCTCCAAAGTGGGACGGCCGTGTTCGTGAGCCACGCCGCGATGGGTCATTTGCCGGACTAATTCTGCCATAGCCGTTTTATACCATGCTTATCGCAGACCGGCGACGATAGCGGCCACGTTGGCCCGCATCATGCCAATATAGCTGTCCGCGCCGCTGCCGGCCGGCCCCACCGCGCCAGTGTACAATGGCACGACATCGACCGTGTCGCAAGCGCTCAATTCGGCGGCCACCGTCTGCGCCAGCTTGTCGCTGACGGTCGTCTCGGTGAAGAGGGTGCACAGCTTCTGTTGATCCATCACGGCAATCAGATTCGAGACGTCGCTGGCCGATGGTTCGGCCATGGTGCTCATGGCCGGGATGACTGTGCCCAGCAGGTCAAAGCCATACGCGTCGGCAAAGTAGCCAAAGGCGTCGTGATTGGTCACCAACACCCGTTTATCCGGTGGAATGGTGGCCACCTGGGCCAAAATGTCGGTTTGCAGCGCTGCCAATTGGCCCAGGTAGGCAGCCGCGTTGTCCCCATACGCCTCTTCATGGGCGGGGTCCAATTCGCTAAGAATTTGCTGCACGTTGCGCGTCCACTGCTCGACGTTGGGCACAGCGAACCAGGTGTGCGGGTCGGCCGCGCCCTGAGCAGGCTCGTCGGCATGATCATCGGCGTGGCCGACGCCGTTAAAGATGCGCGGCGTAATGTTGGCCGATATGGGCACGACCAGTGCCTGCCCGCCAATGCTCGCCAGATTGCGCACCAGGGCTTCCTCTAAATCCCAGCCATTGACAAAAATCACGTCGGCCTGGGCCACGTTGGTCAGGTCGTTGGCCGATGGTTCATAGCTGTGCGGGTCCTGGCCCGGCCCCATGAGGGTGGTCAGGTCGATGGCCTCGCCGCCCACCTGGCCCACCACGTCACCGATGATGCTGGTGGTGGCCACGACGCGCAGGGCACGGCCGTTTAGCTCTAACGCCGTGGCCTCCGGCAAAACCAACCTGTTCGGGCTGGTCGAAACGGCCGTTGCCAGACCCGGATTGCTTTGCTGACAGCCTGCTAATCCCCAAAACAGCCAAAACAAGCTAAAACCAAAGGCGACGATTCGCCAGGCGCTTACCGTTCGTTGCATTGTTTGCTCATCTCCTGCTGCTATTATTGATACATAGTATCAATAATAGCCAATGTCCCGGTGCTGTCAATATTAAAAACAGGAGATTGGGCGGGCAAATGGGGAACGGCCGTGTTCCGTATCCGGTCCATTGCCGCCTCGTAGGTTGAAATGCAAGCCTATCGGCTTACAATAGGGCCAAATTCTAGTAAAAAGGGGTCTCCTGGTGAAAAATATCCTGGTAACCGGCGGGGCCGGTTTTATCGGTTCCAATTTTGTCCTCCACATGCTGGCGAAATATCCACACTACAACATCATTGTTTATGACAAGTTAACCTATGCCGGCAATCTGGATAACCTGCTAGACGTGTCCGACGATCCGCGCTATCACTTTGTCAAAGGGGACATCTGCGACGCAGTGACTGTCGCCGAAGCCATCACGTCGTTCAACATCGACACCATCGTCAATTTTGCGGCCGAGACGCACGTAGACCGCTCCATCATGGCCCCGGACGCCTTCATTCAGACGGGGGTGTATGGCACGTACGTGCTGCTGGAAGCGGCCAAACAGTTTGGCCTGGAACGCTATCACCAAATCTCTACCGACGAGGTCTATGGCCACATCCCCGCCGGGTATTCCAGCATGGAGACAGACAATCTGGCGCCGCGCAGCCCATATGCGGCCAGCAAGGCCAGCGGCGACCTGCTAGTGAACGCATATTTTGTCACCTATGGCCTGCCGGTGACCATCACGCGCGGCTCCAACAACATCGGGCCGTTCCAATACCCGGAGAAGGTGGTGCCGCTTTTTGCCACGAATGCCATCGACGGCCTGCCGCTGCCGCTGTACGGCGACGGCCGTCAGATGCGCGAGTACCAATACGTCGGCGACCACTGCGAGGCGATCGACCTGGTGCTGCACGAGGGCGTGCTGGGCGAGGCGTACAACATCGGCACCGGCGTGGAGATGGAAAACGTGGCGATGGTGGAAATCTTGCTGGACACGCTGGACCGCCCGCGCGACCTCATCCGCCACGTGGCCGACCGGCCGGGCCACGACCGCCGCTACAGCCTGAACATCGACAAAATTCGGGCGCTGGGCTGGGAACCACGCCACAGTGCGGCCGAGGCGATTCGCCAGACGGCCGTCTGGTACCGCGACAATGAGTGGTGGTGGCGCAAAATCAAGAGCGGCGAATTCCGCCAGTATTACGAAGCCCAATACGGCGAGCGGCTGCGGGCGACCGAATCGTAACCATTTGCCTGTTGGCCCAAACTGAACAAGCGGTCCACGCGGCCGGTAAGCGAGAGTCTCGTTTACCGGCCGCGTGGCTGTTTTAGGGCAGCTCCCGCGGCACAATGGGCAGGTAGATGAAATAATCGGCCGGAACGGCCGTGCCAGTGGCCGTGGCAGTCGGGGTGCTTGTCACCGTCGCTGTCGCCGTGACGGTCGCGGTGCTCGTTGGCGTTGCGGTGGCGGTGGCTGTGGTCGTAGGCGTGTTGGTAACCGTAGCCGTTGGCGTGTTGGTAGCCGTGGCTGTGGCAGTGTTGGTAGGCGTCGATGATGGCGTAGTCGTGGGAGTAGCCGTGTGGGGTGAATCCACAACGGCCACATTACGGGCAAACTCGGACGTATTCCCCGCAGCATCGGTGGTGTGCGCCGTGACAATAGCGCCTACGGCCACGCCGCTGATCGGAATGGCGAAGCTGCCGCTGCCACCGGCCGTGCCCTCTCCCAGAAAGATTTTGCCCTCGCCAGAATTGTCGCTGGGGCCGGTTTCCACGGTTTTATCGGATAAAAACACCTCAACCAGGCAGCCGGCGCACGTCGTGCCCGCCACCTGCAGCGTCGTCGCTGACGTGATTTGCGGCGGCAGGATCTGCTGATTGGGGTAATAAGTCAGGCCATCGTCGCACGTGCCGGAACGCAGGCGAATGCCTTGCGCCACATTGTCGTACAGGCTGTTCTGGCTGAAGGTGTTGAAATAGGTCTCGCACGTGCCGTAGCTCAGGTACCCTTTTTCCGCGTCCAGATAAATGCCATACTCGGGATGGTAGGCGATGATATTGTGGGTCACCGAATTGCCCTGGCTGCCGGCGGTCATGTAGACGCCGCTGAGGCCCTTGCCGCGTTCCGGCATGGAGCCATTAGGCAGGGCCATCAAGCCCGCCTCCGCGCCGGGCACGGGCACGACGTCCAGCGGCCCCAGCCCGGTCGGCAGCACGCCAATGAAGTTGTCATACAGTTCGTTGTTAAACACCGTGTAAAAGCGCACGCCGTCGCCGCCGTTGCCGGCGATGACGTTGCGATAGACGGCGTTTAAATTCACATCATCTTCAAACGTTACGCCCCGGTCGCGATTGGGGATCGCAGTCGTGCCATTGGGATGCACGCCGACAAAATTGCCCAGAAACTGGTTGCCCTGGTTGCCGGTGCCGTGGGAGATTTCGATGCCGTCACGGCCGTTACCGCTGATCACATTCCGCTCGCCCGGATTCAGGCCGCCGATCCAATTGTTGGCCGCGCCTTCGGCCACATCCACGCCGTCGGCGTTGTTCATCAGAGCCACGTCGCCCGTTTGTTTGAGGCCAATGTAGTTGTTATGCACCACGTTGGCGTCTGCCGCTTCCACATCCAACCCGTCTTGATCATTGCCAGAAATAATGTTACGCGCGGCCGGCGTAGTCCCACCGACCAGATTGTCATGCGCGCCGAGTTGGATGCGCAGCCCTTCACCCTCGATGCCTGGGGCCGACTGCGTAAACGTATTCGCCGCGTTCGTCCCCAGGAAATTGCCCTGGATCACGTTATCATGGCCGCGATCACCCAAAACCTGAATCTGGCGATGCCAGTTGTAAACCGCCAGCCCCTGGATCACGTTGTTGGGCGACAAGACGTGCAGCCCAAATTCGTAGGCGGTGTTGCTGCCGCGAATTTCGATTTTGATGACTGCGTCGCCCGTGATCCACTGGCTGTTGGGCGCGGCGTTACACTGGCTGTAGCCGTCGATGGTCAGGCTGGCGTTGTCATATGCGTCCACGGTGAGGCTGCTGCCCGGATTGATGGTGACCAGCGCCGGGCAGGAGCCGTTGTTGTTGCGGATATCAAAATGGATGATGTCTGGACCGGTGCGGGCATTGGCTTCTTCGATGGCCGCGCGCAGGGTGCAAGTTCCGGTGGAAGTCAGGCAGACGCCGTCGCCGTGGTTCATGTCGCTCTGATCCTGGGAAGAATTGACGACAAACGTGGCCTGCGGCGCTTGCAGGCCGGCCAGATCGTCGGGCAAAAGCGCATCGGCCCGCCCCCAGGCCGCCAGAATGGTCTGCACGTCGGCGATGTTCAGGCAGCCGCTGGCGTTGACGTCGTAGCGGGCGACCTGGGGATGGAGGCAACGGCCGTTCCCCGCCAGATCACGCCAGACGTCCACCACCAGATAGGCGTCGGCGTCGTTGACCACATGGTTGCCAGACAAATCCAGGTCGGCAACGGCCGTCGCCGGCCTGGCAGCCAACTCTGCCCGATACCCGGCGCTGGCCGCCAGCGCGCCGCCGGTCAGGTCAACCAGCAGCAGATCGGCCAGGTCTATTGTTTGCGGCCCGCCGCCGCGCACGGCAAAGTCCAGAGCGGCCAACTCCCGGCGTTCGGAGCCGCCGCCGGCGCTGCTGAGCGCGTCCTGGTAGGCCACGCCAGAGCAGTCGGCTGCCGGGCAGACAGCCACCCCCCAGACGAGACCATCGGCCAGACGCACGACACCCATATCCAGCGGCGAGCGCGGCGCGGCCACGGCCGCGTTGGGCCTGGCCGCGCGCAGGGCCAACTGCGCCGGATCGTATCGTAACCGCACCTCAAAAGCGCCCAGGCCGGCAGCGTCTTCGGCCATGATTTTTACCGTAAACGGCTGACCGGCTACGGCCGTGGCCGGCGCTTCGAGCCAGACACGCGGTGCCGCCGCTGCATCGGCGCTGACCGTGACCGAGATTGTGCTGACCGCTTCGTGAGGCTGGTTCAGCGTCTGACGATTGAGATTCCAGAAAAAGCTTCCAACTAACGCGACAAGAAGAACTGCAAGCCTGCGCACCATCATGCCAGGAAACATCGTCTACCTCCAATAACGCTTAACCAACGCCTGGCCTAAGCGTTAGATTTCGTTTACGATTTGCTGCACGTTGGCGACCACCTGCGAAAGCGGCCGGCTGGCATCAATGATATAGCTTCTTTTACATTCTCGAACCAAATTCAGATATTTGATACGTAATTCCGCGGCTTTCTCAGCCGTTAATTCTTGTTTGCGCGCCTGCAAAACGGCCGTTGGCGCATCCAGCAGCAGCACCGCCTGCGGCATGGGGACCAGCCGGGTCGCCAGGCGCACCCACCGAGGCGAACCGCCGTAACGGTAGCGCAAGGGATCCGCCTGCAAATCCAGCAGCGAATGCCGATCGGCCATGACCAGGACACCCCGCGCGCGACGGCCGTGCACCACCAGCCAATACCCCACCAGCCAATCCAGCCACATCGCCGCCAGCTTAACCGCCGAACGCCAGGGTGCATGCGGCGGCTTCTGATAATGTTCAATTTGTCCCGTCTGACCGGTGGTTACCGTACGATAAACGAATTGGGGGCGGCGATGCAAGACAAAAAGGCCGGCGCTGCCAGAAGTTTCGGCCAGCGCGTGGATCACACTCGACTTGCCGCTCCCATCCAGCCCCAAAAGGGCAATCCAGGGACGGGAAGGAAACAACCAGTTTCTTGCTTGACCAATTGTTCGCTTGAACATGAGCTATCAACCAATCTGCTAACGAGAAGCGCCTGGTTTTTCTTTACGGCTCCCGAACACCCGCCAGGTCAATTTGCCGCAGGCAGCGGCTCAAACGTTCGGCCACGTCAGACCAGGTGAACTGCTTTTCGGCTTGCAAGCGGGCCTGCTGCCCCATCTGCTGCCGCAAATCGACGTCAGTCAGCAGCCGGACCAAACCATCCGTCAACGCGGCGACGTTTTCCGCCTGAACCAACAGCCCCGACGACCCATGGTCGATGATTTCTTCCATGGCCTGCCCGGTGACGCCAATGCAGGGTAAACCAAAGCTCATCGCCTCCAATAAAACGTCGCCCCACGTTTCCAGGCGGGATGGCAACACGAACACATCCGCCGAATTGTACAGAGAAGTGATTTCCTGCCGGTCCCAGGTAGGCGAGATGATCTCAATGCCTGTTTCTGGTAAGTGGGGCGGGATGGATCCAATGGTCAACATCTTGAGGCGGGCGTCGGGCACGATCTGACGCGCCTGGGCAAATGCTTCCAAGAGAATGTCGCCGCCCTTGCGATACAGCTCTTTGCCGATGAACAATACCGTCGGCGCGTCGGTAGCCGCGCGGCGGCTGGCAATGTTGGGCAGCTGCGGCAGGTTGACGCCGCCACCAATGGCAGTGACTTTTTCCGGGGCAATGCCGTAATCCTGGATGATGGATTGGCGCACCATGTCGCTGCGGGTGCAGATGTGGCTGGCCTTGAGAAAGGTGCTGCGCTCAAGATCGAGCCACTCCTGGCGCTGTTTTGGAGTAAAGGGTGAACGGCCGGCCGACGGCCGTTGCGCGGCCAAATGCGCCGTGTAATCCACATAAATCAGACTCGGCGGCGTCTGGGCATACCAGCGCGCATCAAACATCACCCCCACCTGCAGAATGGCGTCAATCTGCCCATGCAGCGCCTGAAAATGCCGCCCGGCCCGCCGGGATCGCTGCCGGAAGGCCCGGACGTTCTTATAAAAACGTTCGCGCCAGCGCTGCTGATCGGGATAGAACGTGCGCAGGGCATTCAGATACCTTTCCGCGCCATACAGGTTGGCGTCAAATATCTCTATCAGCGCTACATGCTCATGCAGCGCTTCAAAAAAATGACCATATTTGATTATCGCGTTGGGATCATGCTGCATGTCGCCAACCAGCGCACCGGCGATTCGAAGTTTACGCTCACTCATTACCGCTACTATACTAAATATTCGCCAAGAAGGGAATCTGGCAGGCGGCAGGAGTTTCCAATCCTTGGCGTATGGTCGCCGGCTTTCCCTGTGAATTCGCTTAATGCCCAGGGCATTTTGGCGACCTTCTTCTAAAATTAGGCCATTCAGGCAAAAGGAGCCACTTCATGAAGCATTTACCATTCTTGACCGTCTTAAGCATTTTGTTGTTAGCCGCCTGCCAGGCAGCGTCCCCGGCGCCGTCCGCCGCGCCCGCCAGCAGCACCGGCGCAGGTGACACGGCCGTTTCCAGCATCTCCCTCTTTCCTGTCGTCATCGAAGGGTTGGACGACCCGTTGTACCTGACCCACGCCGGCGACGCGCGGTTGTTTGTTGTGGAGAAAGGGGGAACCATTCGCATCGTGCAAGACGGCCGTTTGCTGCCGGAGCCGTTTCTAGACATTCGCGACCGGGTGAACGCGGGCGCGTCGGAGCGCGGCCTGCTGAGTGTGGCTTTTCACCCTGACTACGCCCAAAACGGCCGTTTCTTCGTCAACTACACCAACCTGGCGGGAGATACGGCCGTCTCCGCCTTCCAGGTCACCGCAGACCCCAACCGCGCCGACCCGGCCAGCGAAAAAATTCTACTCACCGTTGCCCAACCATTCCCCAACCACAACGGCGGCCAGGTGCAGTTCGGGCCAGACGGCTACCTCTACGTGGGCATGGGCGATGGCGGCAGCGGCGGCGACCCGCAAGGCAACGGCCAGAATCCGGCCACGTTACTGGGCGCGCTGCTGCGCCTGGACGTCGACCAGCCGGCCAACGGCGCGGCCTATGGCATACCCGCCGATAATCCTTTTGCCGCCGACAGCAGCCGGCGGCCGGAAGTCTGGGCTTTTGGGCTGCGCAATCCGTGGCGCTTCAGCTTTGATCGGGCCACCGGCGATTTGCTGCTCGCCGACGTGGGCCAAAACCAGTGGGAAGAGGTCAATTTTCTGCCCGCCGGCAGCCCGGGCGGCGGCAATTTCGGCTGGAACATCATGGAAGGTACGCACTGTTACGGCAGCAGCACCTGCGATCAAACCGGCCTGATTCTGCCGATAACCGATTACCGGCACGAAAACGGCCGTTGCTCCGTCACCGGCGGTTACGTCTATCGCGGCCAGCAGTTCCCGGCGCTCACCGGCAGCTATTTCTTTGGCGATTATTGCAGCGGGGAAATCTGGCGCGCTGCCCCGGAGGCAGACGGCCGTTGGGCGGTCAACCGGGTGCTTGCCACCCCCAGCCGCATTGCCAGCTTCGGCGAAGACGCGCAGGGAGAATTGTACGTGGTTGACATAACCAGCGGGATTTTCCAGATTCGTGAGTGATGATCAATCCACCTTCACCTT
>Ga0116151_10000703_pt1 | contig 30852 bp, 24 predicted proteins | sample AD_UKC117_MetaG_FD_89893 | JGI IMG/M metagenome (GOLD analysis project Ga0116151, IMG submission 89893) | Active sludge microbial communities of municipal wastewater-treating anaerobic digesters from Hong Kong - AD_UKC117_MetaG | ecosystem: Engineered > Bioreactor > Anaerobic > Digestate... | reverse complement strand
GACCAGCAAGTAGTAGGGCAAGGTCGTCCAGATCAGGGTACGATCCGAGAAGATCGGGCGCCGCAAGCTAACCACCAATTCACCGAGAATCGGCACAAAGAAAAGGGCCAGCAGCAGTGACAGCAGTGCCCCGCGGCGCCGCAGCGCCCAGACGCCAGCAATACCGAGCAGCCAGTAGAGGAGATCACCGACAAGCCACGGAATTGGTGTGTAGGGCTGATGGGCCAGGTGGAAGGTGTGCAAGGTCTCATAGATCCCATAGCTGGTGGGGAAGGGGATCCAAAATTCACGGGCAACACCGATACTCTGGATGACGAAGGGAATGCTCCAAGGAAGCCAACCCACGAAAGCCACTAGCTGTGTACGCAACCAACGGCGTTCAAAGCCTGGACGATTCAGTGCAATCAGCGCAGAGATCCCCCCATGTAGATGGAGCCAGAGCACGGCACTACCAATTGCCAGATTGACCGCCAGCGGAAAGAAAACGGCGGCGGTGTTGTGCGTCAACATAACCGCCGCTTGTGCAATGCCATAAGCCGTCCACAGCCAGCGCGGCTGTCGTTCTGTATTGTCAAGCAAGAGCCGTGCCAACAGGTAAAGGGCGACGGCGACGGTCAGCGTCAGCAGGGCATACATGCGCGTCTCTTGGGCATAACGCACATGAAAGGGGGCTGTAGCGAGAATCACTGTTGCCAAAATCGCCGTGGGTTGATCAAAGAGACGACGACCCGCGTAATAAAAAAAGGGAATTGCCAACGTGCTACAGAGCGCCGACAGAAGGCGCACTGGGCCTTGTAGATCGCCAAAGAGCCACTGCCAGCCATGTAGAAGTGTGTAATAAAGGGGGGGATGTTGGTCGATTTGAACGAGCCAGCGCCACATGGCAAAGAGCGGCTGATTCGCTAGCCAAATACTAAAGGCCTCGTCGAGCCAAACTGTTTTGGCGTCGATGGTATAGAGCCGTAGCAGCAGCGCCATGAACAACAGACCAAGCAATACAATGTGTGAACCGCCACGTCGTGTTACATTGAACGCTTTACTGCTGCGATGGACAATTCTCATTGGTGTATTTCGCATTCAAACGGTTTGGCACAGCGGATGCCGCAAGCAGACGGTATCACGATCCCTTACTGTTGCTTTACTTTGCCGCAACAACGCCAAAGGCTTCCGGTCGCCGGGTCACTTTGGTGAAGCCGACGGCCGTCAGGCGTTGGATCACGCCACGCGTAATGGTGGCGCCCTGCTTGCTATCGGGGTTGGCAATATAATGGAAGAGGCGACCGCGCGGCTTGAGCACCCGATAGAGTTCCCGATAAAAGTCGGCGCTGTAGAGATGGCCGGCAAGGCCAAACATGGGCGGATCGTGAAGAATCGCATCGAATGAGCTATCAGCAAAGTCACAAATGAGTTCGCCACTGTCACCGATACGCTGCTCGATTTTGGGGTTGCCAAAGAGTGCCTGCGACCAGGGATTGCGGCGGGCAACTTCCAGCCCGGCCGGATCGAGCTCCAGAGTAACCACATGCGCTGCGGTTTTGGCCGCTTCGATGGCAGTGTAGCCGAGGCCGGTTGCAGTGTCAAGCACCTGGCCAGTCAGTGGGCGCAGCGTCTGTACCTTGGCCAGTGTATCGCGGTGGGGATCGCTCTCCTTGATGCGGTGCATCGGAATGCCGGAGATCAACATCGTGGGAGCCGACGCTGTGGGATAGAGGGTATAGAGGCGATTCGTCTCCGGTGAGAAGACCTGAATCTTATTGATACTCTCTGGTGTAAGATGAAAACAGCTGTTCTCATCTTCATTGATAAAGGCGACATCCTCCCAGGTCAACCGCTCACCAGGCTGTAGCTGTACACCATCAGCATCCAATGTCACGGTAACGGTCGATAGATTCAGATCGAGTGAGAGTGTCGCATCTGTCTCACCCCGTTTCTGCGCTGCCAGCAACTCCTTCATCTGCAGATGCGAAAGCACAATCTCATCCCAATGCCGCATTGTCATCCTCGACTAAATATTCCCGTCCACCCGCTCAATTATAATCAAACGCCTCGTCCCACAGCTTATCCAACAGACGTTTGGCATCCAAAAGAGATAATACACGGCAATCGCCGTTCTCTTCAACTTCGAGGAGTGCCCTTTCACGTAGAGCCACGTCGCCGTTGGTGGTCATTGTCGCCTTTACGGCCTGCATGGTCTGCATGACCACCTCCATATCGAAGTCGACCGCCGGCGCCCCCTTCTGCGCCAACCACTGCTCGATGGCCTGATCCAACTCGGCCGGATCGCAGCCGACACAGCTGGTGAGCAGATGGTAGTAGACCAGGATCACTTCTTTGGCTTCTTCCTCTTCGGCCAGGTCGATCACCGTGTGGAAGACACTGCTATTGGTGGCAATACTCTTGAAGAAGAGCGTATCCGTTACATCTTTCATGAACTTCATGCGCCGAGTCTGGTAACCGGAGTATTGCTTAAACGCAAACCCACCCAAGGCCGCGGCAACCGAGGCAAAGGCAAAGAGGACCGGTGTAAAATCCTTGATCTGATCTTCCCGCACATTGATCATCGAAATCCAACTTGGCCCCAGGGTGAGAAAGAGAATCAGGGCGAGGACCAACAACAGATTGGGCAATGCCTTCATGAGGACCATCACCCCGGCACCCAACGCCGGCAATACAAACATCAGTCGGTCGATCAGGTTCATGCGCAGTTCCACATTGGGGAAGAGCAACTCGAGATCGTAGCGCGGGATGTTCTTGTACATGTAGAGATACATCAGGCCCGGTGTGAAGTTCAGTTTATCAATCTTGCGTTTTTGTTCATGAAAGTACGAAGCGGGTTTATACTTGATCCCCAAGACCACATGGGAGAAAATATCCGTCTCAACTTTGCGTTTCCACAAGAAAAAGCGCTTCACCTCCAACGTGGTCGGCTTGGCGTTGCGATAGTAGAAGACAACCTCTTCAAAGTCGTTGAAGTCGACTTCGGTTTTGAGATCGATCAGGGCGCTATTTTCGATGGCGTCGTGAATCGCCATATCATCCAATTGCGTGTAATTGGCCGATTCCAAAATCTCGCGCAAGGTCGCTGCAAACCGTTTGAGATGCATGCCGCTGGCAACGGCCTCCGTCACAACGTTCGAGTTGTCGACCCCATCTGGGTCAAATGGCGCGAAGTTGCGTTTGAGCATCTCCAGCTTGCGGTGAAATTCAAAGTTGAAATGCGCCGCTAAAATCTCGCAAAACGCACGGAAGCGGGGCACATCATCCGGTGCAAGCCGTCCATCTTCGATGCAGAGATCGATCAACTCTTCCCGTGAATAGGGGATAAAAGATTCGCGTTCGGGTTGTGTCGTCGCAGGTATTGCCGTGACCATCTGCGTTGTGACTGCGTGTGCTGTGGTGGGGTATTCTGTCTGTATCGTCATCGTTTTTTTCAACCGGGGACTCTATTGATTGCCTGTATCCATGGAGATCGAGTGTGACTAGCCAATGATTCTACCAGAAAATGGTCCTTCGTAAGCTTGCGGTTACCCTACAATTGGGCAAGTACGGGGATATGTCCAAATACGCTCACATGGTTTCCTCTTCCATTGCCCAATGCCCGAATTCAGCCGGCAACGGTGCAGTGTAACGGCGGGCTGGCTTGCCGCCGAGCGGCGGCAGATCTAGCTGATAGGCATGCAGCAAGAGACGATCGGCGCTGCTTGCGTCACCGTAGAGCCGATCACCGAGGATCGGTGATCCCAAGTGGGCGAGGTGGACGCGCAATTGGTGGGTGCGCCCCGTTTGCGGGTAGAGGAGAATTAACTGGCGGCCAGTTGCGGGATCTTCAGCCAGAACACGGTAGTCAGTCACCGCATGTTTGCCGCCACGGTCAACAACGGTCATCATATCGCGCCGGCGCGGATGTTGATCGAGGCGAGCAGAGATCGTACCAGCGGGTTGCAGCGCATTGGGTAGGGCGATCATGGCACAGTAACATTTTCGGACAAGCCCTTTTTGAAAGGCACGCGCCAGCGATTGATTGATAGGACCGGGGCGCGTCAGGAGCACCACGCCGGAGGTGTCACGGTCGAGGCGGTGGAAAAGGATCACGTCGCCAAAGCGCGCCGCGGCAAGGTCGCGCAGATTGGCCGCGTCCCGCATACTGGGCGATTCGGAGAGAAGACCGGCCGGCTTATTGACGACGACCAGATCGGCATCCTGCGCCAACAGCCACTGCTCGGCAAAGTGTTGCGGCGGGAGCGGTTTGGGATCAGGCACCATGCGCACTTCGATGTGGTCGCCGTTGTTCACTTTCCACGAGGCCAACCAGACCGTTTTGTCATTGATGCGCACTTGTTTGGCACTGATGAGCTGTTGCACGGCCTGCCGTCCCCACTGGGGGAAGCGGTCGCGCAAGAGACGATCGAGTCGGGTCGGTTGGAATAGGTTGTTCACACGAAAGCGCACCGGCTGGTTCACTCTTCCTTGCCCCCCTCATCCCCGCCCTCCCACACATTTTCCCCTGTTGTATGACCAAGTAAGGGAGGAAGACGAAGATGAAGACAAATTATAGTTTCTCAGAAAAAGTTTCGTGGTGCTACCCGTCTGTTTGACCTATGATCGTGCCACGAAACTTTTTCTGAGAAACTATAGCTCATTTCAACACGTCCGCCATCGCGGTACAGAGATAATCCATATTCGATTCCGTCATCCCGGCCACGTTGATGCGCCCGCTGCCCACGATGTAGACGCCGTGCTTTTCCCGCAGTGCCTTGACGTGCGCCGGTTGCAATCCCGAATAGGAGAACATGCCTCGCTGATGTGCAATAAAGGAAAAGTCCTGATCAACCCCCTTCTCGTTGAGCGTCTCGACGAAGAGATGACGCATGCTGTTGATCCGTTCACGCATGTCGGCAACTTCGCTCTCCCACTGGGCCCGCAGTGCCGGATCCCCCAGCACCGTCGTCACAATGGCCGCGCCGTGGGCCGGTGGGTTGGAATAGTTGGCCCGAATCGCCAGCTTGATATGGCCGAGTGCGGTTTCGGCGGCAGTAGCATCACCGGCGACCAACGTCAGTGCACCGATACGTTCATTGTAAAGGCCAAAATTTTTGGAGAAGGAACTGGCGATCAACGCTTCCGGCACCCGTTCACAGACCGTTCGCATGCCGATGGCATCTTCAGCCAGCCCGTCACCAAAGCCCTGGTAGGCAAAGTCCAACAGGGGGAGAATCTTGCGTTCGGCGACGACCGCCGCAATCTGCTGCCACTGTGTGCGGTTCAGATCGGCGCCCGTCGGGTTGTGACAGCAGCCGTGAAGCAAGAGCACATCCCCCGCCGGTATTGTTTTGATGGCATCGAACATTGCCGCGAAATTGACCCCATTGGTGGCTGCATCGAAGTAGGGATAGGTTGCTATCCCCAATCCAGCCGCTTTAAAGATGCTCGGGTGATTGGGCCAGGTTGGGTCACTGAGCCAGACAGTGGCCTTGGGGAACATGCGGGCAATAAAATCTGCGGCGACACGCAACGCACCGGTTCCCCCCGGGCCCTGGGCGGTGGCGGCGCGGTTTCGGGCAAGAATGGGATGGTCGCTCCCAAAGAGCAACTCCTGCACAGCCCGGGTATATTCGGGCGAACCGTCAATACCCAGATAACTCTTGGTCGCCTCGTTTTGGAGAATCCGTGCTTCGGCCTCTTTCACGGAAGCCAGGATTGGCGTGCGTCCCTGTGCATCCTTATAGACACCGACGCCCAAGTTGATCTTCTTCGGATTTGGATCTTTCTTAAAGGCTTCAGTCAGACCAAGAATTGCATCGGGGGGGGCTGGGGTAAATTGTTCAAACATAGTGGTTTTCCTTCAAATCATTTTGGGAAATTTTCACACAAACAGATCAACAAATTCAAACGCTTGTACATCAACTAGTCCCAGGTCGGTTAGCTTCAAACTGGGGATGACTTCCAAGGCCATAAAACTCATTGCCATACAGGGATCGTGCAGTTCAGAACCCTGCGCGTGTGCCGCGGCAAGGAGCGCATCATAAGCACGCCGTACTTCCCCAACCGGTTGGTCGCTCATTAACCCGGCAACCGGCAGTGGGAGTTGAGCAACCACCTCTTGGCCGTCGACGACGACGAGCCCGCCCCCCATTGCGGCGACAGCCTGTGCAGCCCTGGCCATCGCCTCATCATCCACACCAATAACGACAAGATTGTGATGGTCGTGGGCGACAGTGCCGGCCATTGCTCCCCGCTGCAAACCAAACCCTTGGATGAATCCCAGCCCCACCTTGCCACTGCCGTGGTGCCGTTCGAGGACAGCAATTTTGAGCAGGTCACGGTCCAAATCGGTCACAGCATAACCGTCAACGATCTTCGCCGACAGAATCCGCTGCTCAGTCACCAGTTGATCCTCGAGGGAACCAATCACGCGGATCTGTTCTCCCTGTGCCACAATGCGCAGGTCAATCTGATCCCAGGCAAGCTTGACCGACCCGCCGACCCGATCCAACAGCGCCTGTTCGACTGTAATCGATTCAGGCCAGGCTGCTTCACACACAGTGCCCTGTTCGGCCACGAGTCGCCCCGCGACATAGACCTGGCGCGCACGAAAGGTGCGGAGATCGTCCACCACGAGGAAATCGGCGACCCGACCCGGGGCAAGCGCCCCGCGATCGTGCAGACCAAACCACTCTGCCGGGTTGAGCGTTGCCATGCGAATTGCGGACATTGGATCGATCCCAAAGGCGATTGCTTCACGTACCATGTAGTCGATGCTGCCCTGATCGAGCAGATCGCTGGAAATGCGATCGTCGGTGCAGAAACAGATGCGCCGATTGTTATGCGCTGTCACGAGAGGCAGCAGTGGGTGTAGATTGCGGGCGTTGGTTGCCTCGCGAATGAAGACATAGAGACCGCGCGCCAACTTCTCAGCAGCCTCTTCAACCGTGGTGCACTCATGTTCACTGCCAATGCCGGCAGCGACATACGCGTTCAGTAGCTGATTCCCCAACGCCGGTGCATGGCCATCGATAGGCCGCCCGGCAAAGACGGCAAGTTTTGCCAGTAACTCTTCATCGCCGTGGACCACACCGGGGAAATTCATTACCTCGGCCAGCCCATGAACGGTGCCTTCATTGAGGAGGGTTACCAGATCAGCAGCCGTGAGGGTTGCACCGTTTGTCTCCATGTGCGTGGCTGGAACACAAGAAGGCGCCATCACCACAACATGCAGCGGCAAGCCATGGGACGCGGCGACTATATAGCGCACACCATCAACGCCGGCCACATTGGCGATCTCATGGGGATCGGTGACAATGGTCGTGACGCCGTGCGGGACAATGGCGCGGGCAAACTGTGGAGGGGTACAGAGGCTGCTTTCGATATGCACATGGGCATCGATGAGACCCGGCACAAGATAACTGCCTTCCAGGTCCACAGTGGTTGCCGCGCGATAATCCCGCCCAATGCCCACGATCTGTCCGCCGGCAATGGCGACATCGCATTCTTCAATTGTACCGGAGAAGACATTCACCAAGCGGCCATTGCGCAGCAGCATATCTGCCGACTCCGTCCCACGTGCCGCAGCGATTTGTGTCGCGCGATCGATCATTTGTGCTCCAACGCGTTCTACAACTTACCCGCAATTTTGGCCAAACACCCAGTTTTCCATTGGTGTCCGTTTTCCGCCCCGCCAAGTCGCACAGCGCCCTTCCAATGGGAAGTAACAAACGTTGTTACTTGATAATAGTAGCGCCATCGCCACAAGTGGTCAATCAAGCTGCAAGAAACAATCTGGTGTGGTGATGTGCTGCTACGGCATGTTTCTTAAAAGTAGCGCCATCGCCGCCGACGGCGAATCAAGCAAAGAGAAACATGTCTGCGACGATGTGCTGCTACGGCATGTTTCTTAAAAGTGCGTATGTCATCTTTGGGTTGGACACCCGCGCAAATGATTATAGCACAATCCCCACCACACCCATTGATTCACCGTTGCTCATTATGCTATCTCTCATGACATTGAGTTGCCGGCTATTACTGACAGAGCATAACACGTACCAGTTCCCTCTGCCTTACATAGCTGACAGAGCTGACAAACGAACAAAAAATCTAGTTTTTTGAAATTTAGTTGAAAGAAAAAGTTGCTGCATTTACTCGCATAATCGTTGATGGTTTTGTGTCTGTCCAAAAATTCTCTCTTTGTGCGGGACAACAACTGAATGGTCGCTCGATTCTTAGCCGGCGATCTTCTTGTACACAAGCGAGGTCGCTTTGCACACGCTCGTTGGAACATTACCAACACAACAAACAAATTGATGACGCAGCAGCAGGGCGAAGGTCGCCGGTGGCCCTACACTGTACAGCTAGAGGAACAGAGTACCAATGAATTGGCACACCCACGTCGCGCAAATCAACAGTCGCAAATTACAAGCTGCCCCTGCGAACGGCGCACGCTCTCTTCCGTTACTCGCGTGGACAAATGTCTGGCACCGTGGTCAGCTAATTTTACTAATGCTTACCCTTCTCCTTTGCGCCCACCTGTTTCGCGCTGAAGCCCGGGCCGACAGTGCGCAGATGGCGGGGACAGATTCGGTAACCATTGTGGGCGGCGAACAGGCGGAACAGGGCGAGTGGGGCTGGCAAGTTTTGGTGCGTGCGGACAGTGCGCTATGTGGCGGTTCGCTGGTGGCCCCGGATTGGGTACTGACAGCTGCCCATTGCCTCTTTACAAACAGTGGTGACGCTATCGTAGTGGACGCGATTCGTGTAACAGTGGGTGAGACCTATCGCAACGTGGTCGAAGGGACAGAGCAAACTTTGGGTGTGGACGCGCGCTTTGTTCACGAGGCATATGAGCAATGGCACAACGCCAACGATATTGCACTGCTCCACCTAGCGGTACCGGCTGAATTGAACAATGCCGTGGCAATCGTGCCGTTGCTCACCAATGCACATCGTGAACTGGCGAGTGAAGGCAAACTGGCCACCGTTACCGGTTGGGGTACCACGACAGAGGGTGGATACCCAGCAGAGAATTTGATGAAAGTATCTGTTCCAATTGTCAGCAATGTGGTCTGCAACGACTCCTATGGCATTATTAGCGATAACATGATTTGCGGAGGCTACGCAGAAGGGGGCAAGGACTCTTGCCAAGGAGACAGTGGCGGTCCACTGGTTGTTCTAGATGAAGGCAGCAATTGGTATCTGGCCGGTGTGGTTAGCTTCGGCTACGGCTGCGCACGCGCCAACTACTATGGGGTTTACACCCGGGTCTCCGCGTACGTGGATTGGGTGCAAAGCACCATGCGTACTTATCGTGAGTACACTACCAATGATGAAACCGATCCCCAAAGCAACGACGACAGCGATGCCGCGGAGAACCAAACCGGGAGCACGACCACGCGTATCTTCCTGCCAGTTGTCATGCACTAACGGTGGGTGAATGAACAGATCAATTGCACACGGGGCACAATATCCGTGTTCGAATAGGTTCTATACTGCGGGTGTGATGAGAAGCGGAGTCTCTACCTCATCAACAACTTCGGTTCTCATTCAGAGCTAAGTATAACGGTGCGGATATTCGGCAAAAGGGCTAGGCAAACGCGGCAACAGGGCCAGGTAGCCCGACCACAACACCCAACAGAGGATTGCTGGGATAAGATGAAAGGGAAAACCGAGCGGGAAGAGAAAGGGAGATGGTAGCGCAAAGAGCCCCGCAAGAATACACAAAAGAACCCACCAGCGATTGAGGAGCCTTTGGCGGTACAGATCGAGCCCAATCCACATGGTCACAATCCCCCCCATCAGCGCTCCACCCCCCAAGAGATTCAACGCAAGCGCGTCCAGTACCCGAATCCACACCGTGGCATCCCGCTCAACCATGACCACCGGCAGGACACCCATCCAGACAATGACCCCGGCAATCAGGAGGACAGCACCAATGATCATCAACCCCGACTGCAATAAGGAGGCCACACGATGGGCAGGCAGATAGGTCCAGGCGAGGGCCACCAGTAGCCACATCCAACCAAAGATAGCCATGAGCCAGATCCACCAGCCCATCATCCAGTAGGCCGGATGCTCGAGGATCCATGCTTGACGGATAAACTGCACCCCAACCATGCGAAGGCCAGGTAACAACAGCACAGGCGTTGCGCCCAGTACAGAAAGCCAGATAACGGCGTTATAGCGGGCAGCACTTGGAACTTTCATGAGTACGTCGGCTTACCGAATGAGCGTGGAGGATTTGGGCAGGTTCAGGTGAATGGTCCCTGTTGCTTCATGTTCCGTGTGGGTGCGCCAGCCATAGGTTGCGCTCAGCGTCCGCAGATAGGGATCGGGGTTGAGCACCTGTTCAATCATATAGGTTGAACCAGTGAGGATGATAACATCATTCTCCCGTTGCATACTCTGTGCCACATTGAGTGCCTGTTGCGGATCCGAGATCACAAGCACGGGAATGCCGCTGGTCAACGCCGCCAGTTCCTTCTGCACCTTGCCGGGCTCTTGTCCCTTGTACGACGCGCCGGTCACGATAATTGTCTTGGCCACCTTGGCCAGCGCAGCAAAGACTTGCCCCGGCACCCGTTTCCCCGACATGCCCAGAATGAGGATTTTTTCTTTGCCGTCAAAGCGGTCGGCAATTTCGCCGGCCAGGGCATTGACCTTCTCCACATTGTGGGCAATATCGGCATAGATACTGCCCTCCACGTGCCAGAAACGGCCCAACAGGCGCGCATTGGTAAAAGCGGTTAGCAACGTTTTCTCATCGATGGCGGGACAAAGATGTTCGATGACCTTGCGTGCCAGCGTCGCATTCCACTTCTGATAGGACGCATTGAGCAGCGCTTCCGCTTCCACAGCCAGGTGGTGGCGTTGCAAACCGCTGACCAACTCGGCCACATCGGCTTCTGTGATCACACGAACGGGCGCATCCGCAGCGGCACAGACGGATTGAATTATCTGCAAATTGCCAGGGGTGCGATCGCTTGTAAAAAAGGGCACACCACGCCGCGCAGCGCCGGCTTTATCCAGCACCCGCTGCCACTGCTCTGCCCCAAGCACGTGGGCATGGTCAGCGCCAACATTGGTCAACACGGTGGCAACTACGTCGAGCGCCCGGGTCTGATCGTAGCGCCCACCGACGCCCGCTTCCATCGCAGCCCACGCCACACCATGTTTGTCAAAGAGGGTGAGCGCCATCAAAATGCCCACCTCATGAAAGGTATGGCCAAAATCATGGCCGCGCATTGCCAGACGCACGCAATGCGGGCGGATACGCTCTTCCCAGGCCCAAATCACATCCTCCTGGCTGACAAACTCGCCATTGATGCTAAAGCGTTCGCGATAGTCGAAGAGGTGGGGGCTCATAAACGCGCCGGTCTTGCCGACACAACTCAGCCCCATTTCAAGAAAACGGCAGGTCGACCCCTTGCCGCCCGTGCCGACCACATGGATCAAGCGAGTAGGGTGACCATCCGGCCAAAGCGTCGCAATCGATTCACGCAACAACTCCAAACGAAAGAGCTTATCGGTCGTCCACTCCACATGGTAGATCTGGTCGACAGTATTGTAATATGGGAAATTAGGTTGGTCCATAAGTTAATATGCTCGCGCAAAGATCGCCTGTCGCGTTGCCGGCTTTCCGGTAAAAAAACAAACACCCTCACCGCTTGGCTGGTCGAGTGGATAACAGCGATGGGTCGCTTTGGTCTCCTGTTGTACCTGCTTTTCGTCGGCATCATTGCCGGCCCACCAGGCACGCACAAAGCCGCTTTGGACTTTCTCTTGAAACTCCTCATAGGTGGCCACGGTGTGTGTGTTAGCATCCCGAAATGCTGTTGCTCGCGCCAACATATCCGTCTGAATCGTGGTTAGGAGCGTCCGCACCGCGCCGACGATCTCCTCTTGACGGACAGCCGCCTTCCCCGCTTTGCCCGGCACATCCCGCCGCGCCAACACAGCGACGTCTTGCGCTACATCACGTGGACCGATTTCCATGCGCAGCGGTACACCGCGCAGTTCCCACTCGTTAAATTTAAAGCCGGGCGTAAGATGATCGCGGTCGTCTACCTTCACGCGGACACCCGCTTCGACAAGCGCAACCTGCACGCGTTCGACCGCGGCCATCACCGTTGCGCGTTCTTCGTCCTTGCGATAGATCGGCACAATGACCAGTTGATAAGGGGCCAACCGTGGCGGCAACACCAACCCTTTGTCGTCGCCGTGCACCATAATGATTGCGCCGACAAAGCGTGTGCTCAGCCCCCATGAGGTGGTCCAAACATACTGTTGCTCATTGTTCGGATCGAGATAGCGGATCGCAAAGGCTTTAGCGAAATTCTGCCCAAGGTTGTGCGAAGTACCCGACTGCAAGGCGCGACAGTCCCCCATCATCGCTTCAATGGTAAAGGTGCGGTCGGCACCGGCAAAGCGCTCACCCTCCGATTTCTCACCAGGGATCACGGGAATAGCCGCCTCATTCACGGCAAAGTCGGTGTAGACATCGAGCATCTGTTGCGTTTCCAAAGCCGCTTCGTCGGCAGTGGCATGAGCGGTGTGCCCCTCTTGCCAGTAAAATTCCGTGGTACGCAGGAAGAGTTTGGTACGCAATTCCCAACGAGCAACACTATTCCACAGATTGAGCAGGATTGGCAGATCGCGGTAGCTCTGAATCCATTTGGCAAATGCCTGGCTAATCAGCGTCTCTGAGGAAGGACGAACGACGAGTGGCTCCTCCAGTTTTTCGCCGCCACCGTGCGTCACCACGGCCAGCTCCGGGGCGAATCCCTCCACATGGCTCGCCTCACGCTGCATGAAGCTTTCCGGAATGAGCATGGGAAAACCGGCGTTCATGTGGCCGGTTGCCTTGAAGCGGCGGTCGAGTGCGCCCTGAATATTCTCCCAGAGCGCCCAACCATAGGGCTTGATGATCATCGTGCCGCGCGCTGGGCCATAGTCCGCTAGGTCGGCGGCAAGCACCAGGGTATTGTACCATTCGTTAAAGTCTTTGCTACGGGAAACTAGTTTTTCTGCCATCGCTTTCTCAATTCAGTTTTTCTTCCTTTAGCAAGGCGCGCACCACAGCCTCTTCACCGGCAATCAACTCCTGAACGCCTGCGACCAAACTATCGAGTGCAATTTCCCCACTCTCACCGGTGCGGCGCAATTTTCGTTCAACAATGCCATTAGCCAGCCCTTTGCCGCCAACAGTCAGACGGATCGGGATACCGAGCAGATCAGCATCATTGAACTTGACCCCGGCGCGCTCGTCACGGTCGTCGTAGAGGACTTCGATCCCGGCGTTGCGCAAATCTTGGTAAATGCGGTCGGCGGCTTCGGCCACTTCGGGGCTGCGTTGGGTGGCCAGACTTACCAACATCACCTGGTAGGGCGCAATCGTGATCGGCCACTGGATCCCTTGCTCATCGTGGCACTCCTCCAGCACACAGGCGATCAAGCGGCCACTGCCGATGCCGTAGGAGCCCATGACAATCGGATGCTCTTTACCATTTTCGTCGAGGTAGGTTGCGCCCATCGCCTCGCTGTACTTGGTGCCCAGCTTGAAAATATTGCCCACCTCGACGCCGCGCACCGAACGCAACGCCGCACCACACTGCGGGCAACCGGCACCATCGCCGGCAGCCACCAAATCGGTGACGATATCGGCTTCGTAATCACGGCCATAGTTTACATTGCGGTAGTGCCAATCCTTGCGGTTGGCACCCGCCACCAGGTTGGTACTTTGGGGAATCAAGTCGTCCACCAGGAGGAGCACCTTGTCCCGTTGAACACCCACCGGTGAACCATAGCCCGGCTCGGCACCGATGGCACGGATCTCTTCTGGTGTGGCTGGGCGCAGACGGCGTGCTTTAATGGCATTGGTCAGTTTTGTCTCATTCAATTCCATGTCACCGCGGATGACGGCAAAGACAAATTGCTCATAGAGTTCGCCCGCATTGTTCTGCATCTCAGCCATCAAGAAGATCGCCTTCGCCGTCGCTGTTTCCGGGATCTGCAGAAAGTCGGCCAGCGCCGCGATGGTGTTGACATTGGGAGTCTCCACCTCGACCAAAGGCCGCGCCTCGCCGTCGGCCATTACGGGTTTTTGGAAGGTGGCGATCTGACGGTTGGCCTTATAGCCGCAATTGTCACAGAGCAGCAGGGTATCCTCGCCAATCGGAGTCAATGCCATAAACTCGTGCGCCATCGTGCCGCCCATCATGCCGGTATCACTCTCAACGGCAATCACATCGATGCCACAGCGGCGAAAGATGTTGAAATAGGATTGATAGATCCGTGGATAGAAGGCATCGATGCCCGCAACATCCCGGTCAAAAGAGTAGGCATCCTTCATGGTAAACTCACGGACCCGAATCAACCCGGCACGGGGACGGGGTTCATCACGGAATTTGGTTTGGATCTGATAGAGCACAAAGGGCAGTTGACGGTAGCTGGTCACAACCTGGCTGACCAATTCGGCGATGAGCTCTTCGTGGGTCATGCCCAGGCACATGTCACGCCCATTGCGATCTTTGAGCCGCGCCATATCATCGCCGATTTCATACCAGCGCCCGCTCTGTTGCCAAATCTCCGCTGGGTGGACCATGGGCAGCGTCACTTCCTGGCCATCAATCGCATTCATCTCTTCGCGGATAATCCGCTCAATCTTGTCTTTGACGATCTGTCCCAGGGGCAGATAGTCAAAGATACCGGCAGCCACCTGGCGCACCAACCCGGCGCGCAGGAGCAACTGATGGCTCACCGTCTCAGCATCATTAGGCACTTCACGAAGCGTCTGGAAAAAAAGTTTCGACATGCGCATGGGTGTGAGTTACTTTCTAGAGCTATTCCCCCCTCAACCTGAAAAGGCAGACGCTTCACAAGAGTAGAAGACGCATTTGCAAGTTGCGGAAGGTTGGATTAGAGATGGCCGGCAACGCGATCACGGATCTGCTCATAAGGTTCGATGCCGACAATGCGATCAACGACCGCACCTTGACGAAACAGTAAAAGGGTGGGCAATCCCATAACGTCATGTTGGGCCGGCGTCTCACTGTTTTCATCAACATCTAGAGCCGCCAGCAGAATCTGTTCCCCAAATTCTTGGGCCAGAAATGTCACATACGCCGACATGATCTGGCAGGGCTGGCACCACTCGGCCCAAAAATCAACCACGACAAGACGGTCGGCTTGCAACACCACTTCCACAAAGGTTGCGTCGGTGACATCCTGGATCGTGGCTTGGTCAACCGTCTTGGCTTCCAATGGTGGCGTTGGTCTTCGTTTGCCCAGCCCAAGCCAGTGCAACACTTTATTGGTCATTCGTGATCGACCGCGGTTGTCGGGGTACGGATCTCAAAGTCATGGGTGATCTTGGCCACACCGACGAGCGTAGCGTGGGCACCGCAGTACTTTTCGACGCTGAGATTGATCGCTCTTTCCACTTTGTGCGGGTCCAACCCCTCACCGGTGACGATATAGTGCATGTGAATGGTCTCCCACGGACGGGGCAACTCCTCAGCACGTTTGGCGTCGAGTTCGATTTCAACACCGGCTAGCGGTTGTCGTTGCTTCTGGAGGATGTTAACAATATCGACCATGGAGCAGCCCCCCAATCCCAAGATCAACATTTGCATGGGACTAACACCCGGTCCATCACCGCCGCCGGTCATTAAAGCAGCTTTTCCATTGACATCTGTCCCCAAAAAGGTGTGGCCATCAATCCACTTGACACGTGCTGGCATGCGCGCTCCTTCTCATGCAAAAATCCATATCATATAAACATTGGCTCATATCGGTATGCGACTGAAATTGCTTCCATTTTCAGAGAGTGATCCGTACAATTTCAGTGAGCCGCCCCTATGAGCGTAAACATTTATCCGAGAATTCGGCGGTGGCTCAGCGGGGCCAGAGAATTTACGGACAAACGTCAAGTCCTATCATCTGAATGACAGTGCTAATTTACCACAAAATCCCTATTTTGTGCAGTATTCTGATCTGCCTGCGGGTTATTGTGCGCCGAACGGCGGTACGTTCATGCGGTGTAGACGGGTACATTCAAGTTGGGCACACACTCTCGTGGTAGAAGAAACTTGCGCCGTGAGATACCCCCGATATGGACAGAAACATACGGATGTTGGTGCATCGTGTGGTATAATGAAGGTTACAACTACTTTACACCCAATCCCTTACATTGCAACGTTTTCATCAAGAATCTATCTGGAATTCGGTTACGGCTCTACGTCGTTGCTTGAGCCTACCTCAACGAAGGAGGATCTATGAGCGAAAGACCCTGGTTTGCCCATTATGAGCCCACTGTGCCGCAAACAATCGATGTACCGGCGATTCCTTTGCCACAGTTGCTACGAAACTCTGCCCGAAACTATCCTGACAACCTCGCGATTCGCATGGTGCTCAAATACCTGCCGCTGGGCTTTGTGATTCAGTCCAAGTTGAGTTATCGACAATTGGATGAATTGACTGATCGCTTTGCCGCGGCCTTGCAGCAATTGGGGATCAAACCGGGTGATCGCGTTTCGATCATGTTGCCCAATATCCCGCAACAAGTTATCGCCTACTTCGGTATCGCCAAGGCCGGCGCCATTGTCGTCAACACCAATCCCACCTATACCCCGCGTGAACTGCAACATCAACTGGCGGACAGCGGTGCGACAGCCATTATCATGCTGAGCGGTCTCTATGAACGGTTGGCACAAATTCGCGACCGCACTGCGATTGAACATGTTATTATTGCCGATGTACCCGACACATTGAAGTGGCCCTTCAACTCCCTAGTCGCCAAGCAGGTACGGGCCAGCGGTTTAATGAAAGATCTGGCACCCGCAGCTCATCTTCACCAATTCGAGGCGTTGCTCAAAAAGGCTCCGCGCAAACCAGAAGATGTTACATTGGGCGTAGACAATGTTGTCCTCTTCCAATATTCGGGTGGTACCACCGGCACGCCCAAGGCCGCCATGCTCACCAACCGTAATCTCGTGGCCAATACCATGCAGATGCGTGCTTGGTTTACGACGGTTGAGGATGGGAATGAGCGAATTTTAGGAGCGCTTCCCTTTTTCCATGTTTACGGTATGACTGTTACCATGCTCTTTGCCGTGGCAATTGGGGGCGAGATGGTTTTGGTACCCGACCCGCGCAACACCAATCATATCCTCGACGTGCTCCAGAATCAGAAGATCTCGCTCTATCCAGGGGTGCCGGGCATGTATATCGGCGTGATCAACCACCCGAAGGTCAAAGAGTACGATCTGCATTCCATTAAGGCGTGCCTCAGTGGTGGCGCCGCCTTACCCGTTGAAGTGGCAGAGCAATTCAAAGCAATCACGGGGGGCAATCTCGTGGAGGGCTACGGCATGACTGAGCTTTCTCCGGTAGCCACGGCCAATCCGATCAACGGCGAAAGCCGCGCCGGTTCGATCGGCCTCCCCTTGCCCAATACTGATGTACGCGTTGTTAGCCTGGTGCCGGATGAAAACAACGAATATACGCCATTGGCCATCGGCGAAGAGGGGGAGATCGTTGTTAAAGGGCCACAGGTGATGAAAGGCTATTGGAATCGTGAAGAGGAGACGGCCAGCACCATTGACAAAGATGGCTGGCTGCACACCGGTGATATTGCCAAACAGGATGAGGACGGTTACTTCTATATCGTCGACCGCAAGAAAGATTTGATCATTGCCAGCGGCTACAATATCGTTCCTCGCGAGGTGGAAGAGGTACTCTTTATGCATCCCAAGGTACAGGAAGCAGCGGTGGCCGGTGTCCCCGATCCGAAACGGGGTGAAACGGTGAAAGCCTACATTATTTTGAAGGAGGGCGAGCGATGCGAACCGGAAGAGATCCGCAACTTCTGTAAAGAGAACCTGGCACCCTACAAGGTGCCGACGCTCGTTGAATTCCGCACAGAGCTCCCCAAAACCCAAATCGGCAAGGTGTTGCGCCGGGTTTTGGTAGAGGAAGAAAAACAGAAGCAAAATTCCCCAAAAGCAGCGGAAACTGTCTAAGGCTGTTGCAAGAAAATAAGTGTCCCAGGTGACGTGGTAGTTTATTCTTTGCTGATACCTGGCCAAACAAAAGAGCACCGCTCTCGGAGCGGTGCTCTTTTGTTATCCCCTAATTGCGACTGTACCACAGTGTGTCAATGGATGCGATCTATACTGAGCAGCTTTCTGATTTTTACAAACTGGCACAGTCGCCCCCAATTTGCGCCTTAACGGGCCTGATCAATGGCCACACGCAGATTGTACTCCTCGGCCATCAACTGCTCCAACTGTGTTTCCAACCGGTTCACCAGCCGTTGCTGGGGCGGCACCTTGGCTCGTTCACGTTCCAGCGTGCGCCGCACCTGTTCCAGCTTGCGGCGCACTTCTTCTTTGCGAGCGATCAATGCGTAGCGGTCCGTCATCCACGGCTACTCATCTTTGATGAAAGGTTCTACCGAGAAGTCTCGTGGTTCCCGGGGGCGATAGAGCAAGTGGGCCAACCCCACGCTGCCAAAAAAGAGCGCAATCAGCGGCACCATGACGATCGTCATATTCACCGGATCGACCGTTGGCGTAATCGCCGCGGCAACAATGGCAATGACCACAAAGGCTTGTCGCCAGACGCGCAACAAGGCCGGCCCACTGACGAGACCCATGCGGGCCAACAGCGCAACCACCAATGGCATTTCAAAAGAAACGCCAATCCAAAAGACAAGGCGCGTGACAAAATTCAGATACTTGTCCGCCGCCCAATCGTTGGTGAAGCCGCTGAGTACCTGGCTGAGAAAGCCTACGGCAACCGGCAACAAAACAAAGAAAGCAAAAGCGGCGCCAATGCCAAAGAGTACCAAGATCGCTGGCAAGGTCAGGATAATGTTGCGCCGCTCATGTGGGTAGAGCCCCGGAGCCATGAATGCGATGACTTGATAGATGATGATCGGCAGTGCAAGGGCTGTCCCAGCGGTGAAGCTCACTTTCAGAATGATGCCAATCGAATCAAGTGGGTTGAGGATCTGTAGACTAATCCCCATATCACGGGCCGTGCTGGTGACAAAATTAACTAAAGTATCATAGAAAAAGAGCGCAATAACGGTCGATATCACCAATGCACTACAGATCCAAATCAGACGTGTCCGGAGCTCCAACAGGTGCTCCATCAATGTCATCTGCCCTTCATTCGGATCGAAAGCCGATGCATGTTGACTCATGACTGCTTTTCCTCATCTTGTACAGGATCACTCACAACCGATTCATCTACACGAACATTGGTCTCAGTTTGGGAGTCTTGCGCTTGTGCCGATGCCAATTCATTCGTTGGCGCCATCTCTTCCGTGGCATGCGATGTGGTGGAGCCATTTGCCGCCGCCCCATGCGGTGTATGACCATTGGTCTGCGTCACCTGTTCCGTCGGTTCTACGGTCGATTCCACCATCGGCTCGTCAACAGAGGCCGCTGTGCGTTTAGGTGGCACACCATTGGTATGCGTCACGCCTGATTCCGAGGGCGCTTCAGCTCCGGAATCAGCCTCAGCCATCAACTCCGGCGGCACAATCCGCGGTTCCACGGCAGTGCTCTCCTCGCCACTCACCTGTGTGCCAGTGGTTTCTGCTTCCGCAACCGGATCGGTACTGACTTCGGTGCTTGGCGCCACCGCAGTTTCCACAGCGTCATCTGTTGCTTCAGCGGCAACTGTTTCGGTTGCCGTGGTCGACGCTTTCGCTGTACTTGCAGCGGTGGTTGGCTTCGGTGTCGTCGATTTAGCCGGGGTCGGTTTGGCTGGAGTGGACTTAGCCGGTGTCGTCTTGGTCGTGGTCGGTTTTGTTGTGGTGGATTTGGATGACGTCGTGCTCTTTTTGGCAGCGGGTTTGGCTGCTGCGTCTTTACTCTTTTCTTCCTCGTCGATGTCGTTGATTGCATCTTGCAACATACGCCGTGGATCCAAATCTTCGAGCGCCTTGAACTCATCGCCAAATTGATCGGTGAATTCGCGCGACAAATTGCGCACCATACGGATAAATTTCGCTACTTCACGCAGCGCGCCAGGAAGCCGTTCGGGTCCCAAAACAATCAGGGCCACGATAGCAATCATTATCAGTTCACCAAAGCCAATGCCAAAAAAGCCATCCATAAGTTATGTCCAAAGAAAAGAATTCCGTTTTAAGGCAGCGCCAAGCACACCGTTTACAAACCGGGGCGTGCTGTCGCTGCCAAACGCCTTTGCCAATTCTACAGCCTCGTTGATAATCACTTTCGGAGGGGCATCGGCCTTTTCAGCCCCAATCTCAAAGAGGGCAAGCCGTAAGATGTTACGGTCGATAAAGGCCAGTTGGTCAACGGGCCACTCGGGGGCCAATTCGCCGATCAGTTGATCGAGTTCCCCCTGATGTGCAATCACGCCACTAATCAACCAGCGGAAAAACGCCACGCCCTGATCATTGAACACATTTTCTCGCAATCGTTCGTCAACGACAAAACCCGGCTTGTGTTGGACACAATCGATCTCGTACAACGCTTGCAATGCAACTGCGCGGGCCTGATGGCGCTGACGGATCTCTTCTGGTCGTATTTTGGGAGACGTAGCCTGCTCCTGGTCCGTCGCATTTTGAGGTTGATTGTCGTTGGCGTACATAAATCGTTTCGCCTACATCACCAAGCCACCATCGACCGTCAGAACTTGACCGGTGATAAAGCCGGAGCGTTCCGAGGCAAGGAACGCAACTGCCCAAGCAATCTCTTCCGGTGTTCCCATGCGACCAATCGGTGTATTTTGAATAATCGAATTCCGTTGTTCCTCACTGAGCACATCGGTCAGCGCGGTGGGAATAAAACCGGGCGCAACGACGTTTACCGTGATGTTGCGGCTGGCAACTTCCCGTGCCAAGCTCTTGCTAAAGCCAATCAACCCTGCTTTGCTGGCAGCATAATTGGATTGACCAGCCTGGCCCGACAACCCCACAACGCTTGAAATGGTAATCACGCGCCCCCAGCGACTCCGTAGCATGCCACGCAAGGCTGCTTTCGTCACAGCATAGACGCTTTTGAGATTCGTGTCAATGACCGTATCCCAATCTTCCTCTTTCATGCTCATCAAGAGCGTGTCGCGGGTGGTACCGGCATTATTGACCAAAATGTCGAGGCCGCCCAATTCATCCTGTACCGCTTTCACAAGTGTCGCAGCCGCGTCGGTATTGCTGATATCAGCTTGATAAATTTTGCAGTCGATCTGATGTTGCTCGCGAATTTCACCGGCAACCTGTTCGGCACCGGCACTATTCCCGCGATAGTGAATTGCAACCTTTGCTCCACCGGCAGCCAACTCATGCGCAATCGCGGCGCCAATGCCGCTGCTGCTGCCGGTGACGAGGGCAACTTTTCCACTGTAGTTCATAGCTCTCTGTCGTCTCTCTGAAACTCAGGAATTTTCCGATTGGCTAAAGAGTCTCGTTCGTCTGGGCATTTCCGCCTATTATAGCGCCAATGCCAACAAATGGCGAATAGACTTTGGGACGAGGGTGCGTACCACATGTCCGGCATTGCGCCGGACGCTTTAGTCAGTCCTTTTGGGCAATGCCAACATGGGACGCACTCCATATTCCTCGGTGCGTACCACATGTCCGGCATTGCGCCGGACGCTTTAGTCAGTCCTTTTGGGCAATGCCAACATGGGACGCACCGAGGGATGAGGGCGATTAGCGCAGGCTCTCGGCCAAACTCTTTACCGTCGCCACATCACTGACATTTTGTCGTTCGGCACTACGCTCGATGCGGCGCATCAATTTTGAGAGTACATCGTCGGGACCAATCTCAATGAACCGGGTAACACCGGCGGCCAATGCATATTGCATCGATGTCGTCCAGCGCACACTGCCGGTGAGTTGATTCGTCAATTCTTTACGAATGGCATCAACCGTCGTCAGTGGCTGTGCCGTCGTATTGCCGATAACGGGCACCTGAGGGGGAGCAATCGGGGCGGCGTCAATGGCCTGACGCAGTGCTTCCGCAGCCGGCTGCATCAGTGGGCTGTGTGACGCCACGCTCACGGCCAATGGCACAACTTTCCGTGCCCCCGCGGCGGTCAACGCATCCATGGCGGCGGCCATGCCCACTTTGTCACCGGAGATAACCACTTGCCCCGGACAATTGTCATTGGCGACTACCGCAATACCGCCACGCTGGGTCGCCTGAGCACACAGCGCAGCAACTTCAGCCTCTTCCGGCCCCAGGACAGCAGCCATCATGCCTGGATTGGTAGCACCAGCTTCCTTCATCAAGCGGCCACGTTCTCGCACGAGGCGCAGACCATCGGTGAACGGTAAGCTGCCGGCGGCAACTAACGCTGTATACTCACCCAAACTGTGCCCAGCCACGTAGACTGTACCCTCTGCCCCGGTGGTTGCGGAGCTGTTGCCTAATTCGGCATCGATAGCACGCAATAGGGCAACACAAACGGTGAGGAGCGCCGGCTGCACATTGAAGGTATCGGTCAACTCGTCTTCTGGTCCCTCAAAACAGAGACGACTGAGCGCAACCCCAAGCAGATCATCGGCTTCTTCAAAGACGGCGCGCGCGGCCGGGTAAGCCGCGGCAACCTCTTTTCCCATACCAACGGCCTGACTGCCTTGGCCCGGAAAGAGCAAAATTGAAGAATGGAGTGTTTGCAAAAGTGAAGACATAGGTGTGATCGATTCTATAGTGTAAGTGCTATAGGGTAAGTTGTTTGGATACTTCGCAACCGAAACGGGGGTAAATGAAACAAAAAAGGGATTTGGAGTAGCGCCAAATCCCTTGTGCAGGGCATAACAATGCAAATGGTGGAGCCGGCCAAAGGATACTGGGCGACCTTCAGCACAGCATAAGAGCATGCCGACAAGACCAGCGGGGCATACTTAGTCCCTATCCGTAAATTCTCTGTTACTGTCCGAATGCGCTCTGTGCTACGCACAACCGCAACTGGGCTACAATCGAATTTACGGATAGATTTTTAGATGCCATCACCAAGGTCAAGCAGTTGGCGCCCTTTATAGTACCCACAGTGGGGGCAGACGCGATGGGGCATCATGGGTTGATGGCAGTTGTTGCATTCAACCAATTTAGGTGTGCCAATGGCATCATGTGCGCGCCGACGGTTGCGTCGACCTTTGCTAATTTTTCGTTTTGGTAATGGACCCATTTTTCGCTCCTTATAGCAATAGCATTTCAATTTTACTTCAACATCACTTCAATCACGTTTGTGATCTTTTTGTAGCGCCAAAAGCGCAGCCCAACGCGGATCAACACCATCGGGAATGGGCACTTCATCGTCCGCCGCATCAGGCTCCCGTTGTTCAGCCAGCGCCACACGCTGCGCCACCAGATTGGGACATTCACCGGCACCGGTCCAATTGCATGACGGATACATGGGCAAAGCCAGCCAAACATTTTGGCGCACAACTTCAGCCACATCCAAGATATGTTGTTCGTTGATCAATAACGCTTCATCTTCAAAATCAGCCGTGTCGCCTTCAAATTCATCGGGCCGCAAATATCGGCCACTTCCCACTTCGGTTAGTGGTCGAAAACTTTCTTCAAGCGTAAAATGGAGGGGCATCACAATGGGCTCCATACAGCGGCCACAAGCAACCCGAACAGCAACATGCAATTTGCCGGTTACAAGCACACCGCTATTGGTGCGCATAATCTGTAGATCACCGGTCAATGGGCTGAGAAATCCCAATTCCTCATCCAAATCATCTACAATTTCATCAATCTGGTAGCGTCGTGTTGAGCCAACCGGCTCTTTCAGCAACTGAGCAACATTGAATTCTATTTTCATTTTCGTCGCACCCAACCGCACCACCACAAAATCCAGAACCGATCGTACCGTTCACCGACTGCCTTATTCAACCGTGCGGGAGAGCAAAGACCCATCCCAATACTTGTTCGTAAGCCCTTACACTTTATTATCTGGCATCATCTGGATTATCTGGCACAACCGTCTGGGGCAACCAACATGCGCTCAGTACCCATGGCTTATAACAATCTATCAAATCTGTTGAATAGACAAGTGGATATTATAGCGCGGGAGGAACGTTGTGTCAAAAGAATTGCGCTGGTAGGTGCGTACCCCATTTCTGGCATTGCGGATGGCACATCACAAATCAATGGCACAAAAAGTTCCCGGAAGCCGTTAACTTCCGGAACAGGCATTTTTCAATACTCTATAGCAGCTAGTAGAGCACACCGGCTGCCACTGCTCACAACATCCTAAAGGCATTCATACGCGAATGCACTAACTGTAAGGATGGCGCTTGGCATACCGATACGACTGCATCGCGGCCAAAATGTGGCAGATCCAGCCAAGCGTACCGCCGCTACCGATCCAAAAGCCTGGGGTAATCACAAGCCAAAAGATCGCCCATAGGATGCGGCCATTATAAATCTGGCCCAGCCCAGGCAAAATCGCGCTGAGCACAGCGGCGAACCCTGGATTGCGAACTCGGCCACTCGAAACTTGATCAAAACGTGACATATTGTGAAAACTCCTTGTATTATACGCTATCTTCTGCTTACCTATACGGCGCAGTACGGTTTTGGTTTCAATAAAATAGGGCGTTCGTGCCCTCTGAGAACAGAGGCATTTAACCTCGCCAGTCACTTGTTCTCGGTATAGTAGCCACATAATAGTAGCTACATAGTCATGGTAGTTACATAGCCTGTCCGAAAAGTCTCCGTTCCCGTTGGGCCACAATGGGCTTTTCGGATGACTCTTACAAAAACTACTATATCACGGACCAACCACCATAAACTGAAACCTGACTGACAAATAGCCGTCGGCCAGGCGATATCGCTGACAGGTCTCATTGCACCCGCAGCAGACCTGGCGCAGAAGAAGAATCCTGCCTTTGTGTGATTCTCATCGGTATTGGTACCGAAAGGCATGTCACCTGCTGTGCCAACGTTTTACGCCTTATCTACTTTGCGCTAAGATAATTCGCAGAAACGATCAATCCCATAGACAAATTTAGGAGAACGTTTATGCGCTTAGCAAATAAAGTGGCACTAATCACCGGCGCCGGCAGTGGCATTGGTCGGGAGTCGGCGCTTCTTTTTGCACAGGAAGGGGCGGCGATTGTTGTCGTGGATCGAAATGACGAGGGCGGCGCCGAGACGGTCGCCAGGATCGAGGCGGTCGGTGGGCAAGCCACCTATGTCCACGCCGATGTTGCACAGAGCGCCGACTGTGCCCATATGGTGCAGGTGGCCGAAGCGACTTATGGCAAGCTCAATATCCTCTTTAACAATGCGGGGATCATGCGTCACGACGATGATGATGCGGTCAACACCGAAGAGGAGGTGTGGGATATCACAATGGCGGTGAACCTCAAAGGGGTCTATTTGGGGTGTAAATTTGGGATTCCGGCGCTGCGGCGGGCGGGCGGCGGTTCCATCATCAACACGGCCTCTTTTGTGGCGATTGTTGGTGCAGCCACGCCACAATTGGCCTATACAGCCAGCAAAGGCGGCGTCCTGGCGCTCACCCGCGAGTTAGCAGTTGTCCATGCGCGCGAGAAGATCCGCGTGAATGCGCTCTGCCCAGGCCCACTGCACACCGAATTGCTCATGAGCTATCTCAACACGCCGGAGAAGAAAGAGCGGCGCTTGGTGCACCTACCAATGGGGCGCTTTGGCGAGGCCAAGGAGATGGCCTACGCCGCGCTCTATCTGGCATCCGACGAATCCTCCTACGTAACGGGCACCGATTTCATGGTCGACGGTGGCTTGACGGCAGCCTACGTTACGCCGCTGTAACCTGACCAACTAACACAACGGCCTAAGTAGGACAGTAGTTCAGTGAGACAGTAAGACAGGGATCGGCTCGACCCGCTACTGTCCTACTGTCCCACTGACCAACTGTCGCTTTCTTTCTGCCGCGCTGGACTAGTCGTTGGAAACCACGGGCAAGAAGATCAGCACATCCGGATTGATATTGGCAACCGCTGCCACATCGCTAAATTCAGACGAGTTGCCCTGGGTGTCGGTGGCAACGGCCACGACATTGGACGCCTTGAAGCTGCCGACCACAAAGATAGAGAAATCGCCCTTATCGCCCGCAACCCCACTGCCGAGGAAGTACTGACCCTGTAACCCTGTATCGGAATAGAGTTCGACAGTCGCACCGGGTGAGTTCACGCGTCCGGTGACATAGCGCCCCTCGATTGGATCCAACTTGGGCCGTCGTACACTATTGTTGGCACCGCCAGCCAGGTAAATACCGGCGGCTTTATTGTCATAAATGGCATTGGCAGTCCAGCGGTTTTGATAGGATAGTGCCGAGTTGACACGGATTCCCGTATCGTTGTTGAGTGCAATGGTATTGTTGCTCACCACCGTATCCACAGCACCATCAGTGAGATAAAGACCATGGATCCCATTGCCGGCGATGTAGTTGTGATCGACCGTTGTGCCTGTTGCACTGCGAATATCAACACCGCTGCCCGCATTGCTCGTCACCGAATTGCTGATCAACTGGTTGCTTTCGAGAGCAGCACCGCTCTCCGGGCGCACGGCAATGCCCACCTCTAAATTTCTGGTGGCACTGTTATCTTCCACCCGGTTATTACTCGAGCGAATATAGATACCATTGGCATTGTTGTCCGCCGCCGTGTTGCCCATAATGGTATTGGCGTTGGAGCCTTGGCGGGTTTGGATGCCATGATTGGTGTTACTGGCGGTGCTGTTGTTGAGAATTTGATTGGCGCGGCTACCGTCCTCAATCGTCACCCCCACTTGGTTGTCGTGCAGATTGTTGTTGCGCACCGTATTGTTGTTCGATCCTTCAATGTTGATGCCATAGCCCCCATTGCCATAGGCTTCGTTCCCCTCCAACAAATTCTCCACCGATGGTGCGGTTGGCGCCGAACCTTGCGAGATTAAAATGCCGTGGGCAAAGCCACCGCCGCCATTGTTATAGGCTTTGTTACTGCGCAAGGTAAAGTTGGTGCAACCACGGGCCAGGTGAATCCCATGCGAGGCATTGTTGTAGACCAGGTTATTTTCCAGCACAATGTCACGACTATTGTCGCGGGCGTAGAATCCGTAGTTATTGTTGTCATGGAATTCATTTCCCATAAAGGTCATGTCACCGGCTTGAATCACCTGTACGCCATTGAAATTGTGGTGGAAGAGGCTATTTTCCACCACCCCCGTCACCTGGGTTCGCATGGTACCCGCCGCCGAGATTGCTGTGTCATCGCGCCAGGTGACGCCACCACTTTCACTGCTATCCGATGTCCCCAGATAACTGATCTCGGCATTGCGGATATTGAGTTCGGCGCCATATTTGGCAATGATAAAGGCCCGACCATCGGCAATATTGGTGTCGAAGGTGTTGGCAGCCTCGTCCCAGCCATAGATCTTCACCCCGTTGATGTTGATGATACCATTGTGCGTACGAATATAAACGAAGCTATTGTAATCAACGGCGTTGGGAACGGCCCCCGCATTGCTGCGCAGTTTCAACTCGGTGACACCGGTATCGGGCGAAAGGTTGAGGGTCACTTCTCGTTCAAGCTTGATGCTGGCGTTCAGTTGCCAGACCCCATTGCCCTGGTTTTGCAATAGCCCGGCATTGGCCGAACCGAGCAGGGACTGAATATCGGCAAGGGTCGCAAAGGCACCGGGGCCATTCAGATTGATCAGAGCCTGCCCTTGTTCATCGGTGGAGACGGTCGTAAAGAGCTCAACGGAAGAGCCGGATGCGCCACTGAAGGCTGATGTATTGCCGTTGGCCGCAATGACCAATGCCGTCACCCGTTTGGGATCCTGATTGGGCGGCAATTGGAAGCTCCACTCGCCACTATCATTGGTAGCCACGACACCAAGCAGCGTTTCACCTTCGCTGCCGGGATCGGTGTAGAGTTCCACTGTGGCATTGGGAGCGGCGGTGCCGCGCGCAATGCCATCGGCCAGAATATCCTCAATCACGGGCGGTTGAATACCACCATTGGCGCCACCGTCAATTTTGATACCGGAGCCGGCATTTTCGGTCACACTGTTCCGGCTCAGCCGGTTGCGATCAGAGCCGGCGTCCTTGACAACAATTCCAGCGCTACCATTGGTGTGAATGGTGTTCTCAATCACATAGTTGTCGGTTGAGCTATAGCCAGACGAGGTATTTTTGATAAAGATCCCATTGCCGCCGTTGCCACTGACATTGTTTGGGCCCAATGGCGCGCCGGTGGCCGGATCGGCACCGATCCCATTGTGCACACCACCTTCAATGCGGATGCCAATGTCGCTGTTTCCGGTTACCGTTGTGCTGATCACAACATTGTTGGTGCCGGCAAGGACCAGTTGCGGGATCTGGCCAATACTTTCGGCTTCACCGACAATCGCCAGCCCTGTCTTGCCGTCGCGAATGGTGTTGCTTTCGACCCAGTTACCGCCGCTTTTGATATAGATCCCGTAGGTGGCACTGCGCAGAATGGTGTTGCCTCGAATGAGATTGCTATCGGCATGGTTGTAGAGGTAGATCCCATAGGCGTTGCCATTGGTCGACTTGCTGTCACGCACTGTGTTATTGAGGATCTGATTACCGGCCGTGGGATTGTCCTGTGAACCGCTGAGGCGAATCCCGTTGCGGTTATCGTGCGCTGTATTGTTCTGCACGACATTGTTATCGGCATCGGCAATGACAATGCCGTCTCCGTTCTGATAAACTTCGTTGCCGGCAACCGTATTGTTATTCGAGTTGCGTTCGAGCACGATGCCATCGCCGGCATTGGTATGCACTTTATTGTTGCGAATGGTGTTCTGAACCGAACCGTCATAAATGATGATTCCATCCCCGTTCGCAGTGCTTTGATCCCCATTCTCGCGTACGGTATTGCCCACGATGGTAATGGCCCGTGCGTTGTCGCGCACCCACACCCCGTTATTGCGATTGCTATAGATATCGTTGGTACTAATGGTGAGGCTAATCCCTTCCGAGACGAAGATCCCTTGATAGTTGTGATGGATCTTGCTCTCTTGCACGGTACCCGTTGAGCCCGTCGCCGCATCGCCAGGGTTGCCCCGCTTCACCCATGCCAAACCGCTTGCCGTGGTGGAGCTGGCATCACCTAAGTAAGCGACTTCACTCCGCAGGACATCGAGCTGTGCCCCCTCTTGGGCAACAATATATGCGCGGCCATCATTGATCGACGCATCAACAGCATTGGCACCGGTATCCCAAGATGTCACCTTGATGCCGTCAATTAAGAGGTGCCCGCCATCCTGGACCCGAATATAGGCGAGCTTGCCGATGACACTTTCAAGGCGCAACTCCTTGAGATCTTCAGCCTGGGTTACCTCGAGACGGGCACTGGCTTTGATCTCAATGCGTGCGGTCGATAACCACACACCGTTGCCCTGGCTCGCAAGGACACCGGTGTCGCCGGATGCGGTCAAAGCGGCGGCGAGGGCTTGCAGTGAAATGGTCTGGCTGCCAGGCACAACGCCAACGCCGGGATCGCTTCCGATGAAAATTGTGTTGATATTGGAATTGTAGGTGACGGTCGGTGCGGTTTGCGCACGTGCAACGTTCAGTGGGAGTAGCAGGAGAGCCATCGCTCCCACCACGACAACTGTGGCAAAAACGGCACGTGTTACAACAGATGGTAATTGAGTGGGATGGGGTTGCTCGATAGCGGACATAGGCTTCTTCTCCATGAAGATAAACGATAAAAAAGTGCGGTTTTCTCGAAAGCTCGTAGACGCACAAGCGATTTTTAGGATAGATGCTAAGATTGCACAAAAGGAAGATAAATTGTTCCGGGTGTTGGGGTCGCCGGGGGCCTATTGGGTGTTCCCGTGGGTGTCGGTGTGGTGGTCGGTGTGGGTGTTGTCCCGACACCGGCGATCAATGGTTCGCTAAAGCCGGAAGCATTACCGTTTTCGTCAAAGACGAGCGCAGTCAGATTGGCTGCCGGCCAATCTCCACTGTGTGTATATTGGAATGCACCATTGGCATCAACTGTGGCACGCCCCAGGTAATATTGCCCCTGCGCATCGGCACTGGCATAGATCTCGACGGTGGCCCCCGCCACGCTTATACCGGAGACAGTCAGCCCCGCAAGCCCGGTCAGCGTGGGGCTTGGGATCAACAGTGCCCCGCCTCCACCGAAAATTCCGCCGCGTGTGTTTCCATAAATACTGTTGCGGGACCATAGATTCTGTAGCGTATCAGCGCCGTTGACCTCTATACCATAGCCACTATTTTCGCAGAGACAATTGTTGACAATGCTATTTTGGGTGGCCCCATCCTTGAGATAGAGAGCATCACCTTGGTTTTGTGTCACAAGATTGCCTGCCACTTTGGCGCCTTGGGCGCTCCGTAGATCGATGCCATTGTTTTGATTGCCGGAAACCGTGTTTGAAACGATCTCATTCGCAGTCGGCGGCGGGAATCCGGTTTTGACGAGCAAGGCAATGCCGGCCTTACCATTGCTACCGGCAACATTCTGCTCAATGAGATTTTCACTGGAGCGAATGTAGATCCCATTATCGCTATTCGTCATCACCGTGTTGGCGCGTACATGATTTTGATCGGCGGTCTCCTGCAGGTATACGCCATAGCGGCTGTTGCCGTTGAAATGATTCTGCACGAGCAAGTTGGCGATGCTGTCATCCTCGACGCTGATGCCAATCTCATTGTCGTGGAAATTGTTGTTGCGGATCTCGTTGTTGTTAGAACCGAGGATCCGCATGCCATAGCCCTCATTGCCATAGGCTTCATTCTGTTCCAGAAGATTTTCATAGGAGGGTGACTGGGGATCCTGGGAATTCGGCGACCCGGGATCGAGCATGAAGCCATGCGCCAGGCTGGTCGGTGACGGATCACTGTTGT
>Ga0116151_10000701_pt1 | contig 30880 bp, 36 predicted proteins | sample AD_UKC117_MetaG_FD_89893 | JGI IMG/M metagenome (GOLD analysis project Ga0116151, IMG submission 89893) | Active sludge microbial communities of municipal wastewater-treating anaerobic digesters from Hong Kong - AD_UKC117_MetaG | ecosystem: Engineered > Bioreactor > Anaerobic > Digestate... | reverse complement strand
CGGCGCCCAGGCTGCGGTGCGCTGGTACCCGGCGGTGCCGCTGCCGGTGCAGCGCGTGGCCGGCGTCGAGCGCGCCCAGATGCTGCTGGAGAGCCCGTCGCGTGCCGCCCTGCAGCGTGTGCTGGCGGCGTGCCAGCCGCTGCTGCACGGCCTGCGGGCCGACGGCAAGCACAGGGGCGTGGTGCGCTGGCTGGTGGACGTCGACCCGGTCGCCGTGTAAGCAGCCGTTCCTAAGTGTGTTCGAGGCGCCGTCCGACAAGGCCACCGGTGGGACCTCCCTAAAGTGACTGCATGGCGCATGCACCTTGCCGCGTTGGCGGGTGCGCCTGTCACACAGAAAGGAAGTCCTCATGAAGCGACAACTGCTAATGCTCACCCTGAGCGGTCTTCTCAGCCTGCCCGCACTGGCGCAGATGAGCCCTGCGCAGACCAACCTCGACCCCGCCGCCGCGCGCAAGGAGACGCGCAACGCGCGCGGAGCACAGCTGACACCCGTCACCCAGGATCAGGGCATGGCCAACGAACTGCGCCGCTGCGCCAACCTGCCGGCCTTCTACAAGACCGACTGCGAGTCCCGCGTGAGAGGTCAGGGGGCAACATCGGGCAGCGTGATTGGCGGTGGCCTGGTCAAGGAAAGCGTGACCACCATGCCGAAGGCCGAGCTCGACGAGCAGCTCAAGGGCATGCAGCCCATGACCATGCCGGCCCCGAGCAAATGATTCACGGCGGCGGCTCGCACCACGTGCAACTCAGCGCAGCAAGGCCACCACCGCCGAGAAGCTGAAGAACGCAACCGCCGTCGACCACAGGATCACCCGGGCGATGCGGCCGTTGTCGGCGCCGAAGCGCTCAGCCAGCAGCGACACGTTGCCGGCTGCCGGCAACGCCGCCGCCAGCACCAGCGGCAGCAGCATGGCTTCCACCAGCCAGCCGCCACGAACGGCCAATGAGCCCAGTCCCCAGACCAGCGCCGGGTGCACCAGCAGCTTGGTGAAGGCAATGACGCCGACGTCGCGTGGGCCATGTCGGCCGTTAGCCAGTGCCACCATCTGGAACTGGGAGCGCGCCAGCACGGCGCCGATGGTGAACAGCGCCACGGGGGACGCAGCGTCCGCCAGCAGCTGCACTGTCTTGCCGAGCGGTCCCCAAAGTTGCAACCCCAAGGCGCCGGCGGCCGCGCCAAGCAAGATGGACCATGGCATCGGGTTGCGCAGCATGCCCTGGAGCGCGCGGCCTACCGCCCGCGCGGCGCCGTGCTCGTCGGCCGCTCCCCATTGCGACAGACCGATGCACAGCGAGGTGGTGACCACCAGGTCGATGATCAGCGTGCCCATCACCGGGCCAACCCCGCCCTGGCCAAGCAAGGCGAGGATCAACGGCACGCCCATGAAACCGGAATTGGGGAAAGCCGCCACCAGCGCGCCCATGGCCGCGTCCGGCCAGCCGGCGCCGCGCCGGCGCGCATGCCAGGCAACGCCCGTGATGATGAGCAGCGCGCACATCAGCCACAAGAGGGCCACCACCGGGTTGAACAGCTGCCAGAGCGGCGTGCCGCTGCCAAAGCGATAGAGCATGCAGGGCAGCGCGAAATACAGCACGAACATGTTCAGCCCCGGCACGGCATCCAGCGGAAGCAGACGCGCACGCGCAGCCACGTAGCCGCACAGCACGAGGGCGAAGAACGGGAAGGTGACGGAGAGGATGTCGGTCAAGTTGGAGGCTGGCCCAGGTCGATGCAGCCGCAGGCGATGCGACGACACTGGATCATGCCATCGCGCGGTGCAGGCGCTAAGATCAGCGTTTTGCCCGCAGTCGCCTTGTCTTCGTCCGGTCTCAACCTCGCCCAGCAGGATGCCGTCAACCACCTGCGCGGGCCCTGTCTGGTGCTGGCCGGTGCGGGCTCAGGCAAAACCCGTGTCATCACGCACAAGATTGCCCGCCTGATCCAGACCGGCGTCGAAGCGCCACGCATCGCGGCGATCACCTTCACCAACAAGGCCGCCACCGAAATGCGTGAGCGCGCGCGCGAGTTGGTCGGCAAGCCGGCCGGCGAAGTGCTGATCTGCACCTTCCATGCCTTGGGTGTGCGCCTGCTGCGCGAGGATGGCGCGGTGCTCGGCCTCAAGCCGCAGTTCAGCATCCTGGACAGCGACGACGTGCTCAGCCTCATCAAGGATTGCGGCAACACCACCGACGCCCCCACTGCGCGCCAATGGCAATGGACCATCAGCCGCTGGAAGAACGCCGGCCTGAATGCAGCACAGGCGCTGGCCCAGGCCGCCAGCGAGGGCGAGCGCCAGACGGCGCAGTTGATGGCCCGCTACGAGGAGCGCCTGGCCGCCTACCAGAGCGTGGATTTCGATGATCTGATCGGCCTGCCGCTGCGCATGCTCGAAAAACATCAGGAAGTGACCCAGAAGTGGCAAGGACGACTGGCGCACGTGCTGGTGGACGAATACCAGGACACCAACGCCACGCAGTACGCGTTGATGAAGCTCCTGGTGGGCACGCGCGGCAGCTTCACCGCCGTGGGCGACGATGACCAGAGCATCTACGGCTGGCGCGGCGCCACGCTGGACAACCTGAAGTGCCTGCCGCAGGATTTCCCGCAGCTGAAGGTGATCAAACTGGAGCAGAACTACCGCTCCACCAGCGCCATCCTGCGGGCTGCCAACAACGTCATCGGCCCCAACCCCAAGCTGTTTCCCAAACGCCTGTTCTCCGAACTTGGGGAAGGCGAGCCGGTGCGCGTGCTTGCCTGCGACCACGAGCAGCACGAGGCCGAGCGCGCGGTGGCGCGCATCCAGTCGCTGCGCGAGACCTCGCAGGCCAAGGCCTGGCGCGATTTTGCCATCCTTTACCGCGCCAACCATCAGGCGCGCGTGTTCGAGCAGGCGCTGCGGCGCGCCCAGATTCCCTACAAGGTTTCCGGCGGTCAGAGCTTCTTCGACCGCGCCGAGATCAAGGATCTGTGCGCCTGGCTGCGGCTGTGGATCAACGAAGACGACGACCCTGCGTTCCTGCGCGCCGTCACCGTGCCCAAACGCGGGATCGGCCACCAGACCCTGGCGCAACTGGGCGAGTTCGCCGCCAAATCGCGCCTGTCGCTGTTTGGCGCGCTGTTCTCGCATTCGCTGGGCGCGGCCCTGCCGGCCCGGGCGGTGGCGGGTCTGCACGAGTTCGGCCGCCAGCTCAACGACCTGCAGCACCGCGCTCGCCACACGGTGGGGCATGACGACGCCCGCCGCTTCCTGCTCGACTGGCTGCAGGACATCGGCTACGAGAAGCACCTCTACGACAGTGAAAGCAGCGAACCGCTGGCCGCGGCGCGCTGGACCAATGTGCTGGAGTTCGTCGACTGGATGGCCGGCCGCTGCGGTGGTCAGGTGCAGGACATGGCAGGCGTCAGCGTGAGCACCGAACGCAAGAGCCTTCTGGAGGTGGCGCAGACCATCTCGCTCATCAGCACGCTGAACGAACGCGAGCAGGATCCGGACGTGGTCACGCTCTCTACGCTGCACGCGGCCAAGGGGCTGGAATGGCCGCACGTGGTGCTGGCCGGCATCAACGAAGGCCTGCTGCCGTTCAAGCCGGAGGAAAGCGCCGGCGAAGCGCTGGCGCAGCGCATCGAGGAAGAACGCCGGCTGATGTACGTGGGCATCACCCGCGCACGCCACACCTTGGCCGTGAGCTGGACGCGGCGGCGCAAGAAGGGGCGCGAGGTCGTGGCGGCACAGCCCAGCCGCTTCATCGCGGAAATGGCGCTGGATCAGGCCACCGTGCGCGAGGATCCTCGCGAGAAGCTCAAGGCCTTGCGCGCCGAGTTTGCGCGCAAGGCTGCACAGGCGGCTGGCGCTCCAACGGGAGCCGGGCCTTTGTCATGACCATGCGCCGATTTGCTCTTTTATTCATAGCTGGCAGCGCTCTTGCAGCGCCGGCCAGAGCGCAAAATGACTCCCAAGGAGCAGCCGCAGTGACGCCCTGCCTGGCAGCCAGCTCCCTGCGTGCGCCCGATCTTTACGGCACCTGGCGCGTCGAACTGCCGCAGGCCGGCCTGGCCGGCACCCTGGTGCTGAGCCAGCACCCGGAATTCCGTGAAAGCCTGCGTGGCCATTTCAGTTACGGAGACATCACCTCGATCGCTTCAGGCGATGTGGAAGAGGGTGAATTCAACCTGGACGAGTCGCGCGACGGCAAAAGCCTGTTTGCCTTTTGGAGCGGGCATATCCAGCCGGGCAGCTGCGGCAACGAAATCCGTGGACGCTGGGAACCGCTGGCCAAGGCCGGCCAGCCCACACTGTCTGCCAGCGACTTCATGCTGCGCCGAAAGGAGGCAGCAGCCACACCTGGCGGCGGCAGCCATTGGTAGACAGAGGACCCCATGCTCCAAAAGAAAAGGCCCGCTGAAAACAGCGGGCCTTTCAATTTGGTTGCGCGAGGAGGATTTGAACCTCCGACCTTTGGGTTATGAGCCCAACGAGCTACCAGACTGCTCCATCGCGCGATGAACTTGAAATTATAGCTTATTCCTTGGCGCCCTGCTCGGCTTGCTGGGGCTCGGGCCGGTCGACCAGCTCCACCAGCGCCATGGGAGCGTTGTCGCCCACGCGGAAGCCCATTTTCAGGATGCGCGTGTAGCCGCCGGGGCGGGTCTTGAAGCGCGGGCCGAGATCGGCGAACAGCTTGGCCACGACATCCTTGTCGCGCAGGCGGCTGAAAGCCAGGCGGCGATTGGCCACGGTGGCTTCCTTGCCCAGCGTGATCATGGGCTCCACCACGCGGCGCAGTTCCTTGGCCTTGGGCAGGGTGGTCTTGATGACTTCGTGCGTGAGCAGCGAGTTCATCATGTTGCGCAGCATCGCCTGGCGATGCTCGCTGGTACGGTTGAGTTTGCGGAGTCCGTGTCCGTGACGCATGGTGCTTTCCTTTCTAGCTTATTAACAGGACAGCCGGATCAGGTACTGCCCTTGCACATCGCGCCGGCTGCGCCCTTCGGCGACCCAGCGCTTTTCCAATGCTGCTGATCAGCGCTTGTCCAGGCCCGTGGGCGGCCAGTTTTCCAGCTTCATGCCCAGGGTGAGGCCACGCGAGGCCAGCACTTCCTTGATTTCGTTGAGCGACTTGCGACCCAGGTTCGGGGTCTTGAGCAGCTCGTTCTCGGTGCGCTGGATCAGATCACCGATGTAATAGATGTTTTCGGCCTTCAGGCAGTTGGCCGAACGCACGGTGAGTTCCAGCTCGTCCACCGGACGCAGCAGGATCGGGTCAAAGCGCTCGGCGCTGCTGCGCTGCTGCGGCTGGTCGAACGCAGCCAGATCACTGCCCTCGAGCTGCGCGAACACGGCCAGTTGCTCGACCAGGATCTTGGCTGATGCACGGACGGCGTCTTCGGCAGTGATGGCGCCGTTGGTTTCGATCTCGACCACCAGCTTGTCCAGGTCGGTGCGCTGCTCGACGCGAGCGTTTTCGACTGCATAGCTCACGCGCTTGACCGGTGAGAAAGAGGCATCCAGCACGATGCGGCCGATCGACTTGGTGGTCTCGTCGGCGTAGCGGCGCAGGTTGCCCGGCACATAGCCGCGGCCCTTCTCGACCTTGATCTGCATGTCGAGCTTGCCGCCCTGCGACAGGTTGGCGATCACGTGCTCGGGGTTGACGATCTCGACGTCATGGGGTGTCTGGATGTCGGCGGCCGTGACCACGCCCTCGCCTTCCTTGCGCAGGCTCAGCGTGACTTCGTCGCGGTTATGGAGCTTGAACACCACACCCTTGAGGTTCAGCAGGATGTTGACCACGTCTTCCTGCACGCCATCGATGGTCGAGTACTCATGCAGAACGCCGGCGATGGTGACCTCGGTGGGCGAGTAGCCGACCATGGAGGACAGCAGCACGCGGCGCAGCGCGTTGCCCAGCGTGTGGCCGTAGCCACGCTCGAACGGCTCCAGGGTCACCTTGGCCTTGTTGTCGCCCAGCGGTTCGACGTTGATGGCCTTGGGTTTCAGCAGTTGGGTTTGCATTCTCTTGAACTTCCTCTCAATACCCCCGGCTCGTTACACCGGTAAGGCTGGTGAAGCACCAAACCCGCCGGGGTCGGCGGGTCGGAACAAATCAGTTGGCGAAGGGCAAGGATCAGCGCGAATAGAGTTCGACGATCAGCGATTCGTTGATGTCGGCTCCGAACTCGTCGCGATCAGGCACCTTCTTGAACGTGCCTTCGACCTTGTCCACGCTCACCTCAACCCAAGCCGGCATGCCCACTTGGGTGGCCAGTTGCAAGGCTTCCAGAACGCGCGCCTGCTTCTTGGACTTCTCGCGCACGGCCACCACATCGCCCACCTTGACCATGTACGACGGGATGTTCACCGGGTTGCCGTTCACGGTCACTGCCTTGTGCGACACCAGCTGGCGCGCTTCGGCGCGGGTGGAGCCGAAACCCATGCGGTACACCACGTTGTCCAGCCGGCATTCCAGCAGGAACAGCAGGTTGGCACCGGTGTTGCCACGGCGGCGGTCGGCTTCCTCGAAGTAGCGGCGGAACTGCTTTTCCAGCACGCCGTACATGCGCTTGACCTTCTGCTTCTCGCGCAGTTGCAGGCCGTAATCGGAGGTGCGCTGGCCGGAGGTGCGGCCATGCTGGCCGGGCTTGGTATCGAATTTCGCCTTGTCGCTGATCGAGCGGCGGGCGCTCTTCAGGAACAGGTCGGTGCCTTCACGGCGGGAAAGTTTGGCCTTGGGGCCGAGGTAACGTGCCACTTGCGGATCCTTGTCTGTCTGACTGCCACGGCCTTACAACCGCCGTGGGAGCCGCGGCTGAACAGCGCCGCGGCGGTGGGCTTGGGTTGAAAAAATCAGATGCGGCGGCGCTTCTGCGGGCGGCAACCGTTGTGCGGCACCGGCGTCACATCGGAAATCGACGCGATCCGGATGCCCAGCGACGCCAGCGCACGCACCGACGATTCGCGACCGGGGCCAGGGCCCTTGATCTCGACATCGACGTTCTTGATGCCCTGCTCCATCGCGGCGCGGCCAGCCACTTCCGAGGCCACCTGGGCAGCAAAAGGCGTGGACTTGCGCGAGCCCTTGAAACCCTGGCCGCCCGAAGAAGCCCAGGACAACGCGTTGCCCTGGCGGTCGGTGATGGTGATGATGGTGTTGTTGAACGACGCGTGCACGTGCGCAATACCGTCCGAAATGTTCTTGCGGACTTTCTTGCGGACACGCTGCGCGGCGTTGCTGGCGGGTGCTTTGGCCATATTCGACTCTCTTTTTCCTGATTACTTCTTCAGCGCCTGCGCTGCCTTGCGCGGCCCCTTGCGGGTACGGGCGTTGGTGCGCGTGCGCTGGCCGCGCATGGGCAGGCCGCGGCGGTGACGGAAGCCACGGTAGGAACCGATGTCCATCAGGCGCTTGATGTTCATCGTCGTCTCGCGGCGCAAGTCACCCTCGATCAGGTACTTGGCCAGAGCGTCGCGGATCTTTTCCAGATCCGCGTCGTTCAGGTCCTTGATCTTCTTCGAGTAAGCAACGCCACAGGCATCGCAGATGTCGCGAGCGCGCGAGCGTCCGATGCCGAAGATCGCCGTCAGGCCGATTTCGGCGTGCTGATGCGGCGGAATGTTGATACCAGCGATACGTGCCATGTTCTAACCTTCTACAAATGCGTGCAGGACCAGACGGCTCAGCCCTGGCGCTGCTTGTGGCGCGGGTCGGTGCAAATCACGCGCACCACGCCGTTGCGGCGGATGATCTTGCAGTTGCGGCAAATCTTTTTTACCGAAGCTGAAACTTTCATTTCACTCTCCTAAAACACTCTTCGACGCCAGACCTCATTTGGCACGGAACACGATACGTGCCCGCGTCAGGTCATAGGGCGTCATTTCCACGGTGACCTTGTCGCCTGGAAGAATGCGGATGTAGTGCATGCGCATCTTCCCCGAAATATGTCCGAGCACCACGTGCCCGTTTTCCAACTTGACGCGAAACGTTGCATTGGGCAAGTTCTCAAGCACCTCGCCCTGCATCTGGATCACATCGTCCTTGGACACGATCAACCACCCAGTGACGTCTTGAAATTAGCTTTCTTCAAGAGCGACTCGTACTGCTGGCTCATCATGTAGTTCTGCACCTGCGCCATAAAGTCCATCGTCACGACCACCAGGATCAGCAGCGATGTACCGCCGAAATAGAACGGCACGTTGTACTTCAGGATCAGGAACTCGGGCAGCAGACAGACGAAGGTGATGTAGACGGCACCAGCCAGCGTCAGCCGCATCAGGATCTTGTCGATGTACTTGGCGGTCTGGTCACCCGGCCGGATGCCCGGGATGAAGGCGCCGCTTTTCTTCAGGTTATCTGCGGTCTCACGGCTGTTGAACACCAGCGCCGTGTAGAAGAAACAGAAAAAGATGATGGCCGTGGCGTACAGCAACGTATAGATGGGTTGGCCCGGCGACAGCGCAGAGGCGATGTCGCGCAGCCAGCGCATCGAATCACCGGTGCTGAACCAGCCCACCACCGTGGCCGGCAGCAGGATGATCGACGAAGCGAAGATCGGCGGAATCACGCCGGCCATGTTCAGCTTCAGCGGCAGGTGCGACGATTGGCCGCCATACACCTTGTTGCCCACCTGGCGTCGCGCATAGTTGACCAGAATCTTGCGTTGGCCGCGCTCGACAAACACGACGAAATAGGTGACCAGCACCACCACCGCGACGATGAACAGGGCCACGATGATGCTCATGGCACCAGTGCGAACCAGTTCCAGCAGACCGCCAATCGCGTTTGGCAGGCCGGCGGCGATGCCGGCGAAGATCAGGATCGAGATACCGTTGCCCAAGCCACGCTCGGTGATCTGCTCGCCCAGCCACATCAGGAACATGGTGCCAGCCGTCAGGCTCACCACCGCCGTCATGCGGAAGCCGAAACCGGGGCTGATCACCAGGCCTTGCGATGCTTCCAGCGCCACGGCGATGCCGAACGACTGGAACAGCGCCAGCCCCAGCGTGCCATAGCGCGTGTACTGCGTGATCTTGCGGCGGCCGGCTTCACCCTCTTTCTTGAGGTTCTCGAAGGCCGGCAGCACGTAGGTCATCAGCTGCATGATGATCGACGCCGAGATGTACGGCATGATCCCCAGCGCGAAGACCGTGAAGCGCGACAAGGCGCCACCCGAGAACATGTTGAACAGGTTGAGGATGCCGCCCTGCTGGCCGGCGAACAGCTGGCGCAGCTGGTCCGGGTTGATGCCGGGCACGGGGATGTGCGCCCCGATGCGGTACACCACCAGCGCGAGCAGCAGAAACACCAGCCGGCGACGCAGGTCGCCGTACTTGCCGGTTTTCGCGATTTGCGGTGCGTTGGTGGCCACGGATCAGATTTCCTCGAACAACACCATCAGGCCAGCGAGCCGCCAGCCTTCTCGATGGCTTCCTTGGCTCCGGCAGTGGCGCCAACGCCGGTCAGCTTGACCGCCTTGGTCAGCTCGCCGTTCTTGATCACCTTGACGAAGCGGGCCGAACCCTTGACCAGACCGGCGTTCTTGAGCGCGGCCAGATCCACCTCGGCCAAGCCCAGGCGCTCCAGATCGGACAGCATGACTTCAGCGTTGAACTTCAGCGCGGCAGACTTGAAGCCGCGCTTGGGCAGGCGACGCTGCAGCGGCATCTGGCCGCCTTCGAAGCCGACCTTGTGGTAGCCACCGGCGCGGGATTTCTGGCCCTTGTGGCCGCGACCGGCCGTCTTGCCCAGACCAGAGCCGATACCGCGGCCCACACGGCGACGGGCGCTCTTGGAGCCTGCAGCAGGCTTGAGAGTGTTGAGTTGCATCTGTCGGTCCTCTTACAGCACCTTGACCAGGTAGTCGACCTTGTTGATCATGCCGCGCACGGACGGCGTGTCCTGCAGTTCGCGCACGCTGTTGAGCTTGCGCAAGCCCAGGCCGCGCACGGTATCGCGATGCGACTGCTTGCAGCCAATGGGGCTGCGCACCAGTTGCACCTTGAGGGTTTTCTGTTCGTTGGCCATTGCTAGCTCCCGGGTCAGGCGAACAGCTCTTCCACCGACTTGCCGCGCTTGGCGGCCACTTCGGCAGGAGTCGTGCTGTTGGTCAGGGCGTCGAACGTGGCACGCACCATGTTGTAGGGGTTGGACGTGCCGTGGCTCTTGGCGACGATATCGGTGATGCCCAGCACCTCGAACACGGCGCGCATCGGGCCGCCGGCGATGATGCCGGTACCGCGAGGAGCGGGCGCCATCATCACAGTGGCCGCGCCATGGTGGCCGGTCACGCTGTGATGAATCGTGCCATCCTTGAGCGACACCTTGATCATGTTGCGGCGGGCCTCTTCCATGGCCTTCTGCACGGCTGCGGGCACTTCCTTGGACTTGCCCTTACCCATGCCAACGCGGCCGTCGCCGTCACCCACCACGGTGAGCGCTGCGAAACCGAGGATACGGCCGCCCTTCACCACCTTGGTGACGCGGTTCACCGAGATCATCTTCTCGCGCAGGCCGTCCTCCGGACCGTCGCCCTGCGTGCGTGCTTGAAACTTAGCCATCTGTATCTCGCCTCTCAGAACTGCAGGCCGGCCTCACGGGCGGCGTCGGCCAGAGCCTTGACGCGGCCGTGGTAGGCAAAGCCTGCACGATCGAATGCCACCTTCTCGACGCCGGCGGCCTTGGCACGCTCGGCGATGCGCTTGCCCACGTCGGTCGCTGCACCCACGGTGGCGCCCTTGCCGGCACCACCGAGCGCCTTGCGCACGTCCGCCTCGGCGGTCGAGGCGCTGGCCAGCACGCGCGCACCGTCGCCAGACAGCACCGTGGCGTAGATGTGCAGGTTGCTGCGGTTCACGGTCAGGCGCGGCACGCCTTGCGTGGCGATGCGGATGCGGGTCTGACGGGCCCGGCGAAGACGCTGCTCTTTCTTGGTCGTCATGGTGCAGGTCCTTATTTCTTCTTGGTTTCCTTGATCACGACGCGCTCATCCGCATAGCGGATGCCCTTGCCTTTGTAGGGCTCGGGCGGACGCACGTCGCGAATCTCGGCCGCGATCTGGCCGACACGCTGGCGGTCGGCACCCTTGATCACGATCTCGGTGGGAGCCGGCGTCGCCACCGTGATGCCGGCCGGCATCTCGATGTTGACGGGGTGCGAATAACCCACGTTCAGGTTCAGCTTGGCGCCTTGGGCCTGAGCACGGAAGCCCACGCCAACCAGCGTCAGCTTCTTCTCGAAGCCCTTGCTGACACCCACCACCATGTTGTTGACCAGCTGACGCATGGTGCCGCTCATGGCGTTGGCCTCGCGCGACTCGTCAACCGGCACGAAGGACAGTTTGCCGCCTTCGCTGCTGATCTTGACCAGACGGTTCGGAACCAGCTTGAGCTCGCCGCCGGTACCCTTCACGGTGATCTGGTCTTCCTTGATCTGCACGTCCACGCCCTGGGGGACGGTGACGGCAGCTTTTCCAATGCGTGACATCTTGATATCTCCTGGCGCGGATCAGGCCACGTAGCACAGCACCTCGCCACCGACACCGGTAGCGCGCGCCTTGCGGTCCGTCATCACGCCCTTCGGCGTGGTCACGATCGCCACACCCAGGCCGTTCATCACCTGGGGAATGGCATCGCGGCCCTTGTACACGCGCAGGCCAGGACGGCTGACGCGCTCGATGCGCTCGATCACCGGACGACCGGCGTAGTACTTGAGGGCGATCTGCAGTTCGGACTTGCCGCCTTCGCTCTTGATTTCGAAGCCGTCGATGTAGCCTTCGTCCTTCAGCACCTGGGCAATGGCCACCTTGACCTTGGACGAGGGCACCGACACGGTCTGCTTGGCCACCATCTGCGCGTTGCGGATGCGGGTCAGCAGGTCGGCAATGGGATCACTCATGCTCATGTTGAATCTCCTGCTGACTTACCAGCTCGCCTTGATGACGCCCGGGATGTCGCCGGCGAAGGCCATCTCGCGGATCTTGGCGCGGCCCAGGCCGAACTGGCGGAACGTGCCACGCGGACGACCGGTGATTTCGCAGCGGTTGCGCAGGCGCGTCGGGTTGGCGTTGCGCGGAAGCTTCTGCAGCGCCAGACGGGCCTGGGCGCGCTCCTCATCGCTGCGCTTGATGTCGTCGGCGATCGCCTTCAGTTCAGCGTGCTTGGCCGCGTACTTGGCAACGAGCTTCTCGCGCTTGAGTTCGCGTTCGATCAATGCGGTTTTTGCCACAGCGTTACCCTTTAGTTCTTGAACGGAAAACGGAAGCCCGCGAGCAGCGCCTTGCACTCCTCGTCGGTCTTGGCCGTCGTCGTGATGCTGATGTTCAGACCGCGCAGCGCATCCACCTTGTCGTACTCGATTTCGGGGAAGATGATCTGCTCTTTCACGCCAATGTTGTAGTTGCCGCGGCCGTCGAAGGCACGGCCGGACACACCGCGGAAGTCACGCACGCGCGGCAGCGCGACGGTGACGAAGCGATCCAGGAATTCGTACATGCGCACGCCACGCAGCGTGACCATGGTGCCGATGGCCTGGCCTTCGCGGATCTTGAAGCCGGCGATGGCTTTCTTGGCCTTGGTGACCACGGGCTTCTGGCCGGCGATCTTGGTCAGGTCGCCCACGGCGTGATCCATGACCTTCTTGTCGGCCACAGCCTCGCTCACGCCCATGTTCAGCGTGATCTTGGTGAGGCGCGGCACCTCCATGGGCGACTTGTAGCCGAACTTCTTCATCAGCTCGGGCGCCACTTTTTCGCGATAGTGTTGTTGCAGTCGTGCCATGATCGTCCTCACGCCACCTTGATTTCTTCGCCGCTGGACTTGAACACGCGCACGCGCGTACCGTCCTGCAGGGTCTTGACGCCCACGCGATCGGCCTTGCCGGTCGCCTTGTTGTAGATCGCCACGTTCGACTGGTGGATAGGCATGGCCTTTTCCACGATGCCGCCCTGCTCGCCCCGCATCGGGTTCGGCTTGACGTGCTTCTTGACCAGGTTGATGCCCTCGACCAGCAGACGGTCGGCGTCGGCACGCAGCGTGACGGTGCCGCGCTTGCCCTTGTCGCGCCCGGTGAGCACGACCACTTCATCGCCCTTGCGAATCTTGTTCATGGCGCGTTTCCTTACAGGACTTCGGGCGCCAGCGACACGATCTTCATGAAGCGCTCGGAACGCAGTTCGCGCGTCACCGGGCCGAAGATGCGGGTGCCGATGGGCTCCAGCTTGTTGTTGAGCAGCACGGCGGCGTTGCCGTCGAACTTGATGAGCGAGCCGTCGGCGCGGCGCACACCCTTGGCGGTGCGCACGACCACCGCGCTGTAGACCTCGCCCTTCTTGACGCGGCCGCGCGGAGCAGCTTCCTTGATGCTCACCTTGATGATGTCGCCGACACTCGCGTAACGGCGCTTGGAGCCGCCCAGCACCTTGATGCACAGGACGGACTTGGCGCCGGTGTTGTCGGCCACCTCGAGTCGAGATTCAGTCTGGATCATTTCAAAATTCCCAACTTGCACCCAGCTCAAACCACTTGAACCGGATCAGTCTTGGGCCCGACGCCCGCCTTGAAAGGCGCCAGAAGCAGCACTTTCAACACAGGGTTTGGGGGCAGATAGCCATCGCCCAATTAGGGCGAAGCTCTCTATTATGTAATTTCGGCCGCCACCTGTCAAGCAGCCCGGGCCAAGCGGACGGAGCAGCTCAGCCGCCCACCGGCGATGTGGCTTCGGCGCGGTAGCTGGCGGCCAGCTGCACGAAGCCATCCAGGCCGGTCTCTCGCCCCAGTTCCTCCTGCAGCACCCGGGCCACGCCCGGGGCAGCGGCCTGTGCGACGGCAGCATCCAGGAACAGCCAGCGCGAACGGCGCGCCAGAACGTCTTCCACGCTGCGGGCGTATTCGTGCCGGGCGGCAAAGCGCACCATGGCTTCCGACAGGCCCGGCGCCAGCCAGGTGTCGCTTCCCGGCAACGCCTGGACGGCGCGCGCCTCCGCGCCGTACAGGTGCAGCCCCGGTGGCTCGGCCAGGCTCACCGCTGCCTGGCCCGGCGCCGGCGTGCCCACCAGCGGCTGGCGCGCGGTGCGCGAAGGGCCGCGGTCGGGCAGGCGCCCGGCCTCCACGCAACGGGCCAGCACATCCTCGGCCATGGCGCGGTAGGTGGTCCACTTGCCGCCGGTCACCGTGACCAGGCCGGCCGGCGAAACCAGCACCGTGTGTTCGCGGCTGATGGCGGCGGTACCCCCACCCTCGTGCGTCGGCTTGACCAGCGGTCGCAAGCCCACCCACACGCTGCGGATGTCGGCCCGCTGCGGCGCCCGGGCCAGGTAGTGGCCCGCCTCGCGCAGGATGAACTCCAGCTCGCCCGCCAGCGGCCGGGGCTCCAGCGGCACGTCCTGGCGCGGGGTGTCGGTGGTGCCGAGGATCAGCTTGCCCTGCCAGGGCACGGCGAACAGCACCCGGCCGTCCGCCGTGCTGGGCACCAGCAACGCGTGACCCCCGGGTGAGAAATCCTGGTCCACCACGGCGTGCACGCCCTGGCTGGGCGCCACCATGGGCTGGGCTTGCTGGCCGGCGGCGCGGGCGTCGTCCTCGCGCAGGGCATCCACCCAGACGCCGGTGGCGTTGACCACGCAACCGGCCTGCAGCTCGAATTCGCGGCCGGTTTCCGTGTCCTGGCAATGCACGCCGGCCACCTTGCCGGCCTCATGCAGCACGCCGGTGACGCGGCAGTAATTGACCAGCAGCGCCCCCTGCGCCGCCGCCGTGCGGGCAATGGCCAGCGCCAGCCGCGCGTCGTCGAACTGGCCGTCCCAGTACTTCACGCCGCCCTTCAGGCCGCGCGCCTGCACGCCCGGCAGCAGGCGCCGGGTCTGGCGCGGCGACAGAAAGCGCGTGTCGCCCAGGCCGGCACGGCCCGCCAGCAGGTCGTACATCTTCAGGCCCACGCCGTAGAACGGCGTCTCCCAATATCTGTACGCCGGCATCACGAAGGGCAGCGGCTGCGCCAGGTGCGGCGCGTTCTCCAGGATGTGCACGCGCTCGTGCAGCGCCTCGCGCACCAGCCCGACGTTGCCCTGCGCCAGGTAGCGCACGCCCCCGTGCACCAGCTTGGTGGCACGCGACGAGGTACCCTTGGCGAAATCCTCCGCCTCCAGCAGCACCACGCTGTGGCCGCGCAGCGCGGCGTCCAGCGCCACGCCCAGGCCCGTGGCGCCGCCGCCCACCACCACCAGATCGACCTTGCGCGGCTCGGCCAGGCGCTCCAGCAGCGCGGCGCGGTCGGTAGGCAAAGGTGCAGCGGTCATGGTCGAATACTATTTATTTGATAGCTGTCTGCGCCTGCTGCACAAGGGCCAGGCGCTGATTTTGCTTGAAACTCAAAGCCCGTCATGCAGTGCCGCCGACGCCCATCATCCTCGAACGGCCGCGGAGCAGGCGATGCGCGTGACTGCCGTGGCCGCGCACGCACCGGCCAGTGGCGGTGCGGCCTCCTCGCGCAGCAAGCGGTACGAAGGCGCATCGGCGCCTCAGGGTGGTGTCTCACGTCTTTGCCCATCCCCGCGCCCGCTCCACCGCCTCTCGCCAGCGCGCGATGCGCGCCCGCCGGGCGGATTCGGTCAGCGTCGGCTCGAAGCGGCGCTCGACCGCCCACTGCGCGGCGATTTCCGCCCCGCCTGCCCACACCCCCGTGGCCAGCCCGGCCAGGTAGGCGGCGCCGAGCGCGGTGGTCTCGGTGACCTGCGGTCGCACCACCGGCACGCCCAGCAGGTCGGCCTGCAGCTGCATCAGCAGGTCGTTGCCGCTGGCGCCGCCGTCCACGCGCAGCTCGGTCAGCGCCAGGCCGGCGTCGCGGCTCATGGCGCCAAACATGTCGGCCGACTGCAGGGCGATGGCCTCCAGCGCGGCGCGGGCGATGTGGGCACGGGTGCTGCCGCGCGTCAGCCCCACCAGCGTGCCGCGCGCGCGGCCGTCCCAGTCCGGCGCGCCCAGGCCGGCGAAGGCGGGGACCAGGAACACGTCGCCCGTGTCGGGCACGCTGGCGGCCAGCGCCTCGACCTCGGGCGCGCTCTGGATGATCTGCAGCCCGTCGCGCAGCCACTGCACGGTGGCCCCCGCCATGAACACCGAGCCCTCCAGGCAGTAGGCGGTGCGCCGCCCGTCCGCGCCGGCCGGCCCCTGCCAGCCCACGGTGGTGAGCAGGCGGTTGCGGCTGCGCACGGCCCGCCCGCCGGTGTTCATCAGCATGAAGCAACCGGTGCCATAGGTGTTCTTGGCCATGCCGGGCGCGAAACAGGCCTGGCCGAAGGTGGCCGCCTGCTGGTCGCCCGCCACGCCGGCGATGGGCAGCGGTGTGCCCAGCAGATCCGAATCGGTCTCGCCGAGCAGGCCGCTGGAAGGCACGATCTGCGGCAGCACCGCGCGCGGGATGCTGAACAGGCGCAGCAGCTCCTCGTCCCACGCCAGCGTGTGGATGTTCATCAGCATCGTGCGGGCGGCGTTGCTGGGGTCGGTGGCGTGGGTGCGGCCGCCGGTGAGCTGGTAGATCAGCCAGCTGTCGATGGTGCCGAAGGCCAGATCGCCCGCCTCGGCCCGGGCGCGCGCGCCGGGCACGTTGTCCAGCAGCCACTCGAGCTTGGTGGCGGAGAAGTAGGCGTCCAGCACCAGCCCGGTCTTGCGCTGGATGGCCGCCGCCTTGCCAGCGCGGCGCAGCTGCTCGCAGCGCGCGGTGGTGCGCCGGTCCTGCCAGACGATGGCCGGCGCCACCGGCTGGCCCGTGGCGCGGTCCCACAGCACCGTGGTCTCGCGCTGGTTGGTGATGCCGATAGCTACTATTTCAGGAGCTGCCTGCGCCCGCCCCGAAAGGGCCGAAGGCAGTTTTTGCACACATTCCCGGGCCACGGCCAGCTGGGTGGCCCAGATCTCCGCCGCGTCGTGCTCCACCCAGCCGGGGTGCGGGAAATGCTGCGCGAACTCGCGCTGGGCCAGCGCCGCCACCCGCCCACGCTCGTCGAACACGATGGCGCGGCTGCTGGTGGTGCCTTGGTCGAGGGCGAGGAGGTAGCGCATGGCGCAAGCGTAGCGGATTCGGCCGCCCCCGGGCCAGCCGGATGCGCCAGCGGACCCGGCGCGTAAACTGGCCCGCCCGCCTTTGCACCTACGCCCCGCACCGCCATGACCAGCACCGCCTCCGCACTTCCGCCCACCACCCGAATCGCCTTCATCGGCGGCGGCAACATGGCCAGCGCCGTCATCGGCGGGCTGATCCGGCGCGGGCTTGCGGCCGCGCAGGTGGCGGTGGTGGAGCCCTTCGAGGCCGCGCGCGCCGCCCTGCTGGCGCAGCACGGCGTGACCGCGCAGCCGGCGGCGGGCGAGGCACTGCGTGGCGCCGACCTGGTGGTCTGGGCCGTCAAGCCGCAGATGTTCCGCGAAGCCGCCGCGCCAGTGCGCGATCTGGCGGGCGGCGCGCTGCACCTTTCCGTGATGGCCGGCATTCGCGCCAAAGCCATCGCCCAGGCGGCCGGCGCCACGCGCATCGTGCGCTGCATGCCCAACACGCCGGCGCTGGTCGGCAAGGGCATGACCGGGCTGTTCGCCAGCCCCTCCGCCAGCGCCACCGACCGCGCGCTGGCCGAGGCCGTGATCGCCACCACCGGCGACTGGCTGTGGGTCGAGCGCGAGGAGCAGCTCGACGCCGTGACCGCCCTCTCCGGCTCCGGCCCGGCCTACGTGTTCTATTTTCTGGAAGCCATGCAGCAGGCCGGCACCGAGCTCGGCCTCACGCCCGAACAGGCCCGCCGCCTGGCCGTCGGCACGTTCGCCGGCGGCGCCCAGCTGGCCGCCGATTCACCCGAGCCCCTGGCCACCCTGCGCGAGCGCGTCACCAGCAAGGGCGGCACCACCCACGCCGGCCTGACCGTGATGCGAGAAGCCGGCATGGACCAGTCCTTCATCGCCGCCATGAAGGCCGCCGCGCGCCGGGCCAGGGAACTCGGCGAGGAATATTGACCACCCCCCTGAGTCGCTGACGCGCCTTCCCCCCTCTCTCTTCGGGAGGGGGGACAACGCCAGTGCTCGGTACAAGCCCGAGCACGGCGTTCACCCGTATGGCCTGCTCCGCGGCCGTCTGGGGGTGCCAGAACTATCTGCGCGCCCTGTTGTTCGCTCTTAGGCCGAGCGAAGCGATGGCCCGTGTTCCCCAATCCCCTCTGGCCGTGCCGAGAAGCGCAGGGCGTGGGGCGGGCGCGGCCACCGAAGGATGGCCGCGCTTCGTGCTCTGACTCGCTGCGGCTGTTCGAGCGGAGCGGCGTAGCCGCAAAGCGAGTTCCGCAGCGCCGCCCCACGACCGAGCATCGCAGGTTGCCCGCAGCGAAGCGCAGGGACACGGCAAGTGGGGTCGCCTTTCTTTTGCCTACTTTTCTTTGGCGAAGCAAAGAAAAGTAGGTGCGCCGCCGGGCGCACGTCCCGGCCTGCGGCGCTCCCAAAGCAACTACGTTTTCAATAGCTGCCTGCGCCCGCCACGCCTGGTCAAAACAGCGATTCAACTCAAAAACTGGTGTGCCGGCGGTCCGCAGGGCCAAACGCATCCCGGCGTGCGGCGCCCCCCCCAAAAAGGGCGCATCGGCAGCAACATCCAGGGAGCACGCCAAACGGCTTCGACGGGCTCAGCCCGAACGGAGGGCGTCGTCCACGCCGCGCAAGAAATTCCCAGCCAGATCAAGCCACAGCCCTTGCGTGACGGGCGCAGCCAGCTATCAGTTCAGGATCGAATCCGGCATTGCACTGCCTTCAAGCCAGCGCCAGCACGATCCCCACGAACACCGCCAAACTGATCCAGTGGCTCTTGGAAAAGGCGACGAAGCACCCTGCCCGCTCGCGTCGGCGGATCAGCGTGTAGTGCCACACCACCTGCGCCGCCGCCACCCCGAATGCCGCGACCAGAAAGCCCGATGACGCGTGCCGCAGGGCGATCCAGAGCCAGATCGCCAGGTAGGTAGCAAAGAACAGCATCACCGCCGCCACGTCGGCGCGGCCCAGCGTGATGGCCGAGGTCTTCATGCCGATCTTCAGGTCGTCGTCGCGGTCGACCATGGCGTACTCCGTGTCGTAGGCCAGCACCAGCGCGATCTTGCCCAGGAACAGCCACAGCGCCTCCAGCGGCACCGTGGCCTGCACGGCGGCGTAGGCCATGGGGATGCCGAAGCCGAAGGCGATGCCCAGCACCGCCTGCGGCATGGCAAAGAAGCGCTTGGTGAAGGGGTAGGCGATGGTCACCAGCAGCGCCGGCACCGACCAGGCGATCACCAGCGCGTTGGTGGTGAGCGCCAGGCCAAACGCCACCAGCGCCAGCGCCGCACCCAGCAGCAGCGCCTCGCGCACGCTCACCTGGCCGCTGGTGACGGGGCGGCGCGCGGTGCGCTTGACGTGGCGGTCGAAATCGCGGTCGGCCACGTCGTTGATGCAGCAGCCGGCCGAGCGCATCAGGATGGTGCCGAGCACGAACACCACCAGCAGGTGCCAGCCCGGGAAGCCCCCCGCCGCCAGCCACAATGCGCCCAGCGTGGGCCACAGCAGCACCAGCCAGCCGGCCGGCCGGTCCCAGCGGATCAGGTCCAGGTACAGCGCCAGCCGGCTGCGCGGCGCGGGCGCGTCGGGCGGTGGAACAGTGGGCGTGGCGTTCATGGATGACTCTGTTTTTGATAGCTGCCTGCGCCAGTCACGCAAGGGCTGGAGCCCGATTTTGCTTGAAATCTCATGCCGGGCGCCGATGCCGGTCATGGCCGATGACAGCGGCAGCCACCAGCAACGACAACGCCCCCAGCAGCAGCCCGCCCAGCACGTCCGACAGGTAGTGCACGCCCAGCAGCACGCGGCTGGCGGCGATGACCGCCACGGCGCCGGCGCCCAGCAGCGCCACCGCGGCGCGCCGGCCCGGTGCCGCGCGCACCGCCACCAGCCAGGTGAGCAGGCCGTACACCAGCATTGCGCCGGCCGCATGGCCGCTGGGGAAGCTGAAGCCCGACACCAGCAGATCCGACGCCTGCGGGGGCCGCGTGCGTTCGACGGCGTGCTTGAGCACCCGCACCAGCAGGCTGTTGCCCAGCACCGCCAGCAGCCACACCGCCGCCGTGAAGCGCTGTCCCTGCCACAGCAGCGCCAGAGCCACCAGCAGGGCCACACCGGTGAGCACCAGCATGTCGCCGGCGTCGCTGATCCAGACGATGGCCTGCCGCGGCAGCACATCGGCCAGCCCTGCAGCAGTGTTCGCGGCGGCGCGGTCCCAGCCGGCCAGCGCCGAGTCTGCGCCCAGCGTCACCTGCCAGGCCAGCAGGGCGAAGGCCGCTGCGCCGGCCGCCACCAGCGCCACGGCCAGGGCCCAGTCGATGGGCGGCGGCGGACTGCCGGGTAGGGGTGCGGTGTGCCGCCAGCGCCGGTACAGGGCCGCTGCGGTCAGCATCAGCAAGACCAGCAGCAGCCAGGGCGCCAGAGGGTCGAGTTGCGCCTGGAGGGCGCGCGCCCCGAGCACCCAGTCGGGCGGCAGCAGCGAGCGCGCATGGAACGGCGCCAGGCGGCTCACGTCAGCCGCGTCACGCCGGGCAGTTCACAGGCGTAGATGGCGTTGCGCAGCGCGGCGATGGCCTCGTAGCGCGTGAAGCTGCGGCGCCAGGCCAGCACCACGCGGCGTGTGGGCGGCTCGCCGCCGCTGTCGTCGTCGATCTTCAGGTAGCGCAGCAGCGCGGCGTCGCTGTGGCCGGAGGCCGGCGTACCGGCCGCATCCAGCGCCTCGGGCGGCACCGACAGGCGCGGCACCAGCGTCACGCCCATGCCGGCCGCCACCATGTGCTTGATGGTTTCCAGCGACGAGCCCTCGAAGGTCTTGCGGATGCCCTCGGCACCGCCGCCCACCGGTGCCGCAAAGCGCGCGAACTCGGGGCAGACCTGCAGCACGTGGTCGCGGAAGCAATGGCCGGTGCCCAACAGCAGCATGTGCTCGTGCTTGAGCTGCTCGGTGGTGACCGAAGCGCGCCGGGCCAGCGAGTGGCCGGCCGGCACCGCGGCCATGAAGGGCTCGTCGTACAGCGCGGCGGTGGCCAGGCCGGTGTCGGGGAAGGGCTCGGCCAGGATCGCGCAATCGATCTCGCCGGTGCGCAGCATCTCCAGCAGGCGCGCGGTGAAGTTCTCCTGCAGGATCAGCGGCATCTGCGGCGTGTGGTCGATCACCTGGCGCACCAGGTCGGGCAGCAGGTAGGGGCCGATGGTGTAGATCACGCCCAGCTTCAGCGGCCCGGCCAGCGGATCCTGCCCCCGCTTGGCGATGGCCTTGATCTCCGCCGCCTGCTCCAGCACGCTCTGCGCCTGGCGCACGATCTCCTCGCCCAGCGGCGTCACGCTCACCTCGCCGGCGCTGCGCTCGAACAGCTTGATCTCCAGCTCGTCTTCCAGCTTCTTGACCGCCACCGACAGCGTCGGCTGCGAGACGAAGCAGGCCTCGGCGGCCTTGCCGAAGTGCTTTTCCCGGGCCACGGCGACGATGTATTTCAGTTCCGTCAGGGTCATTCGCGCCTTCCGCCCCATGCCAGCGTCAACGCCATGGCCACGGCCGCGCTCCAGGGTCGATCCCCGCTGCGCGGGGCCCCTTGCCCTTGCCTGCGCACGGCCACGGCGACGATGTATTTGAGTTCCGTCAGGGTCATCGGGTTTTCCCAGCCACAGACGCACGCCGCTGTCCATCACCTGCACAGCTTGACGCCCGCAAGCCAAAGCCGCACGCGCTGGCTGCAGCCATCGGCGCGGGGCGGTGCTTCGGTTCGGTGCGTGTCATGGTCGGAATCCGGGCGGAGCCGACATTCTGACCTGAATCGGTGCCCCGGCGCGACGAGGTCCGTGGGCGCTCAGGGTTTGAGCGCAGCCGCCTCCGCGGCGCAGTCGGCGCGGGTGCCGCGCCCTGCCGCCCGTGCGGCGCGGATCTCGCCCTCGGCGGCCCGCATCTGGGCTTCGAACACCGGGTCGGCGTGCAGGCGCGCCACCGCGGCCGCACCGACCACGCGGCCGGCTTCCACGTCGCTCTGCCAGTGCACGCCGCAGACCACCCGGCTCTGGCCGAAGGCGTAGCCGCGCTGCTGCAGGGCGTCGGTGCGGTCCGGCATCAGCTCGCTCAGCACCAGCGCCCAGGCCCAGCCCAGCGCGGCGTGGCCGGAGGGGTAGGAGCCGTCCTTGGCCAGCTTGGGCTCTTCCTCGGGCGTGCAGCTGCCGTCCTGGTGCGCGGCGAACGGGCGGGTGCGCTTGTAATGGTCCTTGGCGCGGTAGGTGGACAGGCCGGCATCCACCAGCGTGCGGCGCATCAGCGTGTACAGGTGGGGCGTGGCCTGGGGCGTGATGTCGAGGTGGGCGGCGCAGGCGAAGGCGCCGGTGGCGGTGGGGAAGTCGAGCCGCGCATCGGCCTTGGCCAGAGCGCCGCGCGGGCCGGCCAGTTGCGGGCGCGTGGCGCGGTAGGTGGCCTCGTCCTCCGCCTGCGCGGCTGAACCGCTGGCCGGCGGCTCGGGCAGCAGCGCCAGGCTGTCGGGCAGCACCGAACGATCCAGGTAACCGCGCAGCAGGCCGGGCCGCAACTCGCCGATCTGCGCCGGGTCGGTGGGCGGCACGGGGCCGGCGCCCGGCGCATGGGCGCAGGCGCCGAGCAGGGCCGCCAGGCCCAGGGCTGCCAGGGAACGCAGGATGCCGGATGCCATCATGGATGTCTCCTCAGGGTTGCAGGTTTGCCGGCCATGGTGGCGCCTGCCGCCGCGCGCCGCAACGTCGTGTTGTCGCTGCTGCGACGGGGGCGCGGCGGCTAAGATGCAAGTCCACACTCACCTCGAAGGGGACCGACGATGCGAGCAACCCTGCCCTTTCTGGCCACCAGCCTGCTTGCCGCGCTGGTGCTGGCCGGCTGCGGTGGCGACGACAACGCCCCCGCCGACCGCTACGCCGGCGTGATCGAAACCCCCTGCCGCCAGTCGCCGGTGGTGATCGACCGCACGCTCGGCGGGGCGCCTGCCAACGAGCGCATCACCTACACGCTGAACCAGCGCTCTGACGGGAAGCTGGGGCTGAATCAGGCCACCACCTACTACCGGGACGCTGCCTGCGCTGAACGCCTGGTCAAGATGCAGCAATCCATCGGCGAGACATCAACGGTGGCCTTCGACGGTGACGTCACCCTCTCGGTGAACGGCCAGCCGGTCACCGCCCAGCGCGTGACACTGGTCTACGAGTACGTGGACGACTTCTTCAACTTGCAACTGTTTTCCTTCGTCGGTCTTTATGCGGGCTCCTGTTGGCAAACCGACCACGTGGAATGCCCGTGGCGCCTCAACGGCAAAACACTCACGCAGAAGGACCTCTGGTGGACCGACGGCACCACCGTGCAGTTCGGCCAGCTGGACAGCATCGGCGCCGACGGCTACCCCACCGCGCTCGACCCGAACCGCGTAGGCACGTTCACGACACCCTGACACGGGGCCAAGCCAGCCGCTACGCCCTCAGGTACCCCTCCCGCCCGCCCAGCCAGCGGTCCAGGTGGCGGCGGGCCAGTTCGGGGTGACGGTCCAGCAGCTGGGGCGCGGCGCGACGCGCCCACTGCAACAGGGGCGCGTCCTGCTGCAGGTCGGCAAAGCGCAGCAGCGCGGCGCCGCTCTGGCGCGCGCCCAGGAATTCGCCGGGGCCACGGATTTCCAGGTCGCGCCGGGCGATCTCGAAGCCGTCTGCCGTTTCCGCCATGGCCTTGAGGCGTTCGCGCGCCGTCTCGCCCAGCCGCCCGCCCTCGGGCGCCGAATACAGCAGCACGCAGGCCGAGGCCGCCGCGCCACGCCCCACGCGGCCGCGCAGCTGGTGCAGCTGGCTGAGACCGAAGCGCTCGGCGTGCTCGATCACCATCAGGCTGGCGTTGGGCACATCCACCCCCACCTCGATCACCGTGGTGCTAACCAGCACCGGCATGGCGCCGCTGGTGAACAGCCCCATCACCGCCCGCTTCTCGGCCGGCGGCATGCGCGAATGGAGCAGACCGATCATCTGGCCGGGAAGGGCCTCGCTGAGTTCGGCGTGAGTCTCGGTGGCGTTGCGCAGATCCAGCGCCTCGCTCTCCTCGATCAGCGGGCAGACCCAGTAGACCTGCCGGCCCTGGGCGATCTGGGCGCGGATGCGCTCCAGCACCTCGGCACGCCGGTGGCCGGAAACCAGCCTGGTGACCACCGGCGTGCGGCCGGGCGGCAGCTCGTCGATGGTGGAAACATCCAGGTCAGCGTAGTAGCTCATGGCCAGGGTGCGCGGTATGGGTGTGGCGCTCATCATCAGCAGGTGCGGTTCCTGCTCGGATTCAGAGAGCTTGTTGCGCAGATCCAGCCTCTGCTGCACACCGAAACGGTGCTGCTCGTCGATCACCGCCAGACCCAGCCGCGCGAAGCGCACCTGCTCCTGGATCACGGCGTGCGTGCCCACCACCAGCGCGGCCTCGCCGGAGGCGACGGCGGCCAGCATCTCTGCACGTTCCTTCTTCTTCTGGCCGCCGGTGAGCCAGGCCACGCGCTGGCCGCGCGCCGCCAGCAGCGGCGCCAGCCAGCCGACCAGCTTGGCGAAGTGCTGCTGGGCCAGGATCTCGGTGGGTGCCATCAGCGCGCACTGCCAACCAGCCTCGATGGCCACGCAGGCGGCCAGCGCGGCCACCACGGTCTTGCCGCTGCCCACGTCACCCTGCAGCAGGCGGTGCATGGGCTGCTCGCGCGCCAGGTCGCGGGCGATCTCCTCGGCCACGCGGCGCTGCGCCGCGGTGAGCTGGAAGGGCAGCGCGGCCAGCAACTGCTCAGGCAGGCCACCCGCCGCCGCGCGCAGCACGGGTGCGCGCAGGTGCTCGCGCGCGCGCCGAGCCTGCAGCTGCGACAGCTGCTGCGCCAGCAGCTCCTCGGCCTTCAGCCGCAGCCAGGCCGGGTGGCTGCGGTCTTCCAGTTCGGCGAGCACCGCATCCGGCAGCGGTTGGTGCAGGAACGATAGCGAACGCCGCAAGTCCCACAAGGGCCAATCGCCCATTTGATCCAAAACTTCCGGCGCCAGGGTTTCCGACAGGTCGGCTTCGGCCAGACCCGCCAGCACGGCCTTGCGCAGGTAGGGCTGGGGCAGGCCGGCCACCGTGGGGTACACCGGCGTCAGCGCCTGCGGCAGCGCGCCGCCGGCCGCGCGCACCGTGGGGTGCATCATGGTCAGGCCGGCAAAGCTGCCGCGCAGCTCGCCGCGCGCGCGGATGCGCTGACCCACCGCCATCTGCTTCTGCTGCGAGGGGTAGAAGTTGAAGAAGCGCAGCGTGCAGGTGTCGCTGCCGTCGTTCAGGCTCACCAGCAGCTGCCGGCGCGGGCGGTAGGCGATCTCCTGGTGCGTGACCTCGCCTTCCACCTGCACCGTGTCGCCGTCGCGCGCGTCAGCCAGGCGCACCAGGTGGGTTTCGTCTTCATACCGCAGCGGCAGGTGCAGCGCCAGGTCGATCGGGCGGCTGAGCCCCAGCTTGCGCAGCGCGCGCTGGGGCGCGGACAGCGGCTTGGCGTCGGACGGGGCGTCGCGCCTGGTGCGGGCCGGGGCATCGGGCATGGGACAATTCTGCCCGCTCCCACCACCTTCCTTGGAACGGGCCCGTCCGGCCCTCAAGCGACATGCGCCACTTCACGACGAGCGACTTCGACTTCGCTCTGCCGCCCGAACTCATTGCCCAGCACCCTGCCGCGGAGCGCAGCGCCTCGCGCCTGCTCGACGGCAGCGGCCCCGAGCCGGTGGACCGCGTGTTCCGCGACCTGCCGGGCCTGCTGCGGCCGGGCGACCTGCTGGTCTTCAACGACACCCAGGTGGTCAAGGCGCGCCTGTTCGGTGAAAAGCCCACCGGCGGCAAGCTGGAACTGCTGGTCGAGCGCGTGCTGGAAGACGGCACCGTGGCCGCGCACATGAAGGTGAGCAAGAAGCCGCCCGCGGGCACGGTGCTGCGGATGGACGGCGGCTTCGAGGCCGAACTGCTGGGCCGCTGGCCCGAGGCTCACGGCCCCTTGTTCCACCTGCTCTTTTCTGGTGACGCGTATGCGCTGATGGCGGCGTACGGCCACGTGCCGCTGCCGCCGTACATCGCACACGAAGATTCCGCCGAAGACGAATCCCGCTACCAGACCGTGTTCGCCCGCAACCCAGGCGCCGTGGCCGCGCCCACGGCGGCGCTGCACTTCGACCAGACGCTGCTGGACGCGCTGGCGGCGCGCGGCGTGCAGCGCGCCGCCGTCACCCTGCACGTGGGTGCTGGCACTTTCCAGCCGGTGAAGACGGAGAGCATCGCCGAGCATGTGATGCACCGCGAGCGCTACCACGTGCCACAGGCGACGCAGGAGGCCATCGCCGCCTGCCGCGCGCGTGGCGGCCGCGTGGTGGCCGTGGGCACCACCAGCGTGCGCACGCTGGAGAGTTGGGCGCAGAGCGGCGAGGCCAGCGGCGACACGGGCATCTTCATCACGCCGGGCTTCGGGTTCCGCGTGGTGGACGCGCTGATCACCAACTTCCACCTGCCGCGCAGCACGCTGATGATGCTGGTGAGCGCCTTCGCGGGCTACGAGCACGTGATGGCGCTGTACCGCCATGCCATCGCCCAGCGCTACCGCTTCTTCAGCTACGGCGATGCGATGTGGCTCGAGAGCGCAGCCGCGCCCGTGCATCAGGCCGCGGCGGGCCGCTGATCACCGGGTTCTGCCAGTCGCGCCTCGAACAGGCGTTGCTCAAGCCGCTGCATGGCATTCGCCCAGCCCTGCTGCCCAGCGCTGTCACGCGCGTCGATCACCATGCGGGTGCGATAGCTTTCCTGATCCGCGGGCAGTGCCAGGTGCGCGCAGCTGCGCTGCAGCCGGTTCAAGGCCTCGGCCTCCGTACCTTCGAGCAGCGCCAGCACACGACCGCGACCCCACGGCAACACCGTCTCGGCCGGCGAGAGCGCATCGCCGATCTGCCGTTGCAGGGCGTTCTGCAACTTGGCCATGCGGATGACGTCGCCGGCCGCATCCAACGCGTCCCACTGGACCAGTTCCACCAGGGCCATGCAGCGCAGTACGCGGCCGCCGCCGGGCCCGGCCGAAGCAGCCAGCGCGGTCGCGCCGGATCGCAACAGCGGCGCCTTGCCACGGTCGAGGTGCGCCAGAGACTGCACGAGCAGGCCCACGAGCCGCCCGATCTCGTCCTGCGCCCCCACGCCCATCTGCACGGGAGCGCCACGCGTCATGAACCCGAGCAACCCGTCGGCGGCCTGTCGCAGCGGGCGGAAAAGACGCCACAGCACGGTGATCAACACCGCCGTGGCCAGCAAGGTGGCCACCAGCGCGGCCAGCAGCACGCCCACCGGGGTCAGCCACGCCGGGTGCAGAGTGACCAGCGCCAGCAACGCAAGCAAAGGCACATGCGTGGCCACAAACGCGATCAAGAAGCTCTTGACCGCCACCGACCGATACCATTTCACCGTGTGCGTCCCACCAGAATCCGCCGCACCGGCCCTGTGGGCGACGTGTACCTCAGTCTAGGCGACCCCATGGGCGACGTGGCGCGCAGAACTTCACGGTTCCGCTGCCGGATCGCGTGGCGGCGCGCGCCCGGTGCCGTCAACCCGGCAGGGCACCCGCGGCCTCGCCAGTATGGTTCAGGCGGTAACCTGAACCAGCACCCGAGCGCCTTCGATCCTGATCGGGTAGCTGCGGATGGCATCCACGCAGGGTTCCAGCGTCGCTTCGCCGGTGCGGATATCGAAGCGGCCCTGGTGGAACGGACACTCGATCTCATGCCCCTCCAGAAAGCCGTCGCACAGGCGCGCGTGGCCGTGCGAGCAGATGTTGTCGGTGGCGAACAGCTCGCCGGCCTCGGTCTTGTAGACGGCGATGTCGCGGTCGCCGGCGGCCACGCCGATGGCGGCGCCTTCAAAGATGTCGTCCATCGCGGCGACGTCGGTCCAGGTGCTCATGCGGGTCTCCTTGTCAGTTGTGTCGGGCGCCCAGAGCTCCATGGCGCATCGACCGGGTGCGGTCAGATCGGATAGATGATGGAGTTGGGGATCATCTCGCTGTCGTAAACGGCAACGCGTTCGGCAAACCTCAGGCCGTCTGGCGTACGCACCACCCGGTCGAGGTAGCGGCCGACGTTGAACACGGTCGACAGGCCATTGAGCTTGGTGCGGAACACGGCGTAATTGGATTCGCAGCGGATGGCGCCGTCGCCCTCCACGCCGCGCAGCACCGGCGTGCCGACCACGTGGCGCTGGTAGTACGGGTCGTGGAACAGCGTTTCCTGGATGCCGTACACGCGGTCGCGCAGGCTGGCCTTACCGTCGAAGGCCAGGGTGCTGAGGGGAAAGCCGCGCTCGTGGTTCTCCCGCGGCTGCAGCTTGTAGACACAGTCGTCGGTGAAGAAGTCGGGCCACAGCTCCCAGCGCCCGCTGTCCACCGCGGCGGCGTAGTCGGCCTGCAGTTGCACCACGGCCAGCCAGGTGTCGAAATCGAGCTTCATGCGGGTTGCTCCATCACCTTGCGCCAATAGTCGTACATGCCGCGAATGAGGGTCTCGGTGACCATGTGGTCGGTCTCTTCGACGCCTCGCCCGCCCAGCTCGGCCAGCGCCCGGTGCCCGGGCTTCTGCGTGAAGCCGCACTGCGAGAGTTCGATGGCTTCGCCGTCGTCGGCGCTCACAAAGCCCGCCGGGCCGAACAGGTTGGCCTGGCGCAGGCGGCGCGCCGTCATCTCGGGGGTGTCGTCGGCGAAGCCGAAGTGCGTCCAGACGAAATCGAAGTTGCCGTGCCCGTCGGGCTGGATGTGGCGGGTGGAGACGCTGTTGACCTGCTGCTGGAAGATCACGCTGGGGAAGATGGTGGTCATCACCGCCGTCGGTTCACCCCACCAGTCCTCGTGCACGATGTCGAGGAAACGCTTGTCCTCCAGTTCCATGGCGGCCTTGAAGCTCGACACCTGCGACACGTCGGACTGCTTGCCGGCGTTGCCGCGCGTCGAGATCATGGCGGCATGGCGGTGGTGGGCGTCCATCTTCAGCGCGGCCTTGTTGTCGGCGCGCCAGAGGCCGAAGGTGACGAACCAGGTGTGCAGCAGGCCCGGGTGGTACGGGTCCTTGATGTTCTCCTGCATCAGCTTCCAGTTGCCCGGAATGCGCTGGCGGTTGTAACCCAGGATGGTGAGTTCGCGGCCGTTGAACAGGCGGTCGAAGTACGGCAGGATGGTCGGGCCCAGGTAGTCTTCCAGCGGCTCCACATCCGGATCGAAGCTGGCGAACACCACGCCGCCGCGGCTGGCCACCTTGAGTTTGGTGAGACCATGCTCCTTGGGGTTGAAATCGGCCGGCATGCCGCCCTTCACCTGGCCGTCCTGGCGTACGCCCCGGCGCAGCGGCACACCCTGCAGGTCGCCGCTCAGCGTGTAGCTCCACTGGTGGTAGGGGCAGACGAATTCCTTCACGCCGCTGCCGTGTCGCGCGCGGCAGAACTGCATGCCGCGGTGGGCGCAGACGTTCTCGAAGCAGTGCAACTGCCCGTCGGCGGCGCGGCTGAGGATCACCGAACGCTCGCCGACCACGGTGCGCTTGAAGTCGCCCGGCCTGGGCACCTCGGCCTCCAGGCCCACGTAGCACCAGTGGCCACGGTAGAAGAAGCGCTCCAGCTCTTCGCGATGCAGCTGCTCGTCGGTGTAGACGGCGAACGGGATGCGGCTGGTGTCGCCGGCCTCCCATTGCAGCGCGGCGGCGGGCCGCGCCGGGGTCTGCGCCTCGCTCATGGCTTGTCTCCTGTGATGGTTCGCGGATGTTTCCGCCGATGATGCCGCGACCCGGATCATTCATCAATGCACCGACGGTGATACGCTTCATTCACTGGATGAATGATGAAATGACACCGTGGACCTGTCCCGCATCGACCTGAACCTGCTGCTGGTGCTGCACCGGCTGCTGCAGGAGCGCCATGTGTCGCGCAGCGCAGCGGCGCTGGGGCTCACCCAGCCGGCCGTCAGCAACGCATTGCGGCGCCTGCGCAGCCTGCTGGGCGACGACCTGCTGGTGCGCACCGCTGGCGGCATGCGGCCCACGCCCTACGCCGAGCGGCTCGCCGGTCCGCTGGCGCAGGCGCTGGGTGCCCTTGAATGGGCGCTCAGCACGCGCGAGCAGTTCGACCCCGCCGCCAGCGAGCGCCGCTTCACGCTGGCGCTGTCCGACGTCGGCGAGATCTATTTCCTGCCGGTGCTGATGCCGGCACTGGCCACGGAAGCCCCCGGCGTGACGCTGCGCGTGGTGCCGCTGGCACTGCCCGACCTGGCCGAGGCCATGGCCGCCGGCGAGGTGGACCTGGCCCTGGGCTCCCTGCCTGGCCTGCAGAGCGGCTTCTACCAGCAGGCACTGCTGCGCCAGCGCTACGTGTGCCTGATGCGTGACGGGCATCCCGGCGCCGCCCGGCGGCTGACGCGCGCCGCGTTCGCCGGCTTCGACCATGTGCGCGTGGAGGCGCTTGGCACCGGCCACGGCCGGGTGGACGAAGCATTGGCCCGCGCCGGGCTGGCACGGCGGATCCGCCTGTCGGTACCCAACTTCGTGGCGCTGGGTCACGTGCTGCGCAGCACCGACCTGGTGGCCACCGTGCCCGAGCGCCTGGCCGAGCGCATCGGCGCTCCGCTCGGCCTGCTCACGCGCCCGCTGCCCGTGCGCCTGCCCAGCCCCGAAATCCACCAGCTCTGGCACGCCACCCGGCACCGCGACAGCAGCCACCAGTGGCTGCGCGCCTTCATCGCCCGGCTGTTCGCCGACGCGCCGGCGGCCCGTGTGCGGGTCAACGGCCGCTGAAGGAAAAAGCCAGGAATCGCCGATAATTG